>RCUO01000297.1_pt1 | contig 28502 bp, 29 predicted proteins | sample 2166161 | NCBI WGS metagenome assembly RCUO01 (sample SAMN09932617, study PRJNA488358) | compost metagenome | feature: garden; material: soil; isolation source: compost soil in cyclohexanecarbonitrile-enriched culture | place: Germany: Experimental Botanical Garden Goettingen | collected 2016-01-27
TGAAAGTCATTTTCGATACCGACCCGGGCGTCGACGACGCGCTGGCGCTGCTGTACCTGCACAAGCACCCGCAGATCGACCTGATCGGGGTCACCACCACCTTCGGCAATGCCTCGGTGGAGTCGACCACCCACAATGCGCTGTACCTGAAGCAGGCCTGGGGCCTGTCCGCGCCGATCGCGCGCGGCGCTGAAGGCCCGCTGCAGCCCGAAGACACTCCGGAAGCCTGGCCGGTGCATATCCATGGCCATAATGGCCTGGGCAACCACCCGGTGCCGGAGGTCCTGGATGTGGCCGCTGATGCGCGCCCGGCCCACCAGCTGATCATCGACCTGGTGCGCGCCCATCCGGGCGAAGTGACCCTGGTGGCGGTCGGCCGCATGACCAACCTGGCGCTGGCCCTGCAACACGCCCCGGACATCGCTGGCCTGGTGCGTGGCGTGGTGCTGATGGGCGGTGCGTTCCACGTCAACGGCAACATCACTCCGGCGGCCGAAGCCAACATCTGGGGCGACGCCGAAGCGGCCGACATCGTGTTCACTGCCCATTGGCCGGTCACCGCCATCGGCCTGGACGTGACCACCCGCGTGGAAATGAACCGTGACGGCCTGGACAAACTGGCCGCCCTCGGTGGCGCCGATGCCGAACTGGTCCGCGCCCTGTCGCAGGACTACGTCGACTTCTATCTGCAGGCCGGCCACAAGGGCATGGTCGTGCACGACTGCTGCGCCTGCATCGCCCTGACCCGCCCGGAGCTGTTCCAGTTCGAGCGCGCCAGCGTGCGCGTGGCCACCGACGGCGTCGCCCGTGGCATGACCATTCCCAAGCCGGAAGGCATGGGTTTCGGCCCCAGCGTGTGGGACGGCCACGTGCTGCAGTCGATTGCCATTGGCGTTGATGCTGACGCGGTGCTGGCCGACATCGAGCAGACCCTGAAGGTCTAAGCGCTCACTGCCCGCCCCGGGACACGGGGCGGGTCTTCGGCACGGTCTCCGGCAGCGTCCACAGCACCGGCAGCACCAGCACCGCCACCAGCGCGATCATCGCCCCCGGCGCCGCCGCCCAACCACTGCGTTCCACCCACCATTGCGCCAGCCAGGGCGTCGCCCCGCCGAACACCGCGGTGGCCATGGTTACCCCCAACGCCAGTCCACTGACCCGGCCCTCGCCCGGGAACTGTTCTGCCGTGGCCGGTGCCGCCACGGCACTGATGCCACCGGCCACGCAGGCCAGCACCACCGCTGCCAGCGCGATGCCCAACGGCGCGGCGGACGCCATCCAGCCGAACATCGACAGCGGCAGCAGCGCCGCCAGCACCGTCAGCCCCAGCAACAGCGGACGCCGCCCGAAGCGGTCGGACAACGCACCGCACAGCGGAGTGATTGCGATCACCGCCACCGCTGCAATGGTCGACAGCCACAGCGCGTCGCCTTCGTCGTGTCCCTGCGCGTGCAGGAACGCTGGCACATAGGTGATGCCTACATAGTATGTGATCGAACCCAGTGCGGAAATCGCGAACGTGCGTGCCACCGCACCAGGATGGTTGCGCAGGACATGCCGCAGCGGCGTGGCCGGAATGCTGCCCTCGCGTCGCTGCCGTTCGAACTCCGGCGATTCGTGCATGCCCGAACGCGCTATCAGGATCACCAGTGCCAGCGCCGCGCCGAAGAAGAACGGGATTCGCCAGCCCCAGCTGTCCAGCTGTGGCGCAGGCAACAGCGCCACCGTGAGGGCGGAGATCGCCACCGCCAGCAACGCACCTACTTCACTGGCCGCCGACGCCAACGAAGTGACTAGTCCGCGTCGGCGCACCGGCGCGCTTTCCAGCAGATAGGCGACCACGCCGGTGTATTCGCCGCCCACCGAGAACGCCATCACGCAGCGCAGGATCAGCAACATCACGCCAGCAGTCGCGCCGGCGGTCGCGGCGGTCGGCAGCAACGCGGTGGCCAGCATGGCCGCCGCCATCAGCGCCATCGAGGCCAGCAGCATCCAGCGCCGGCCGAGCCGGTCGCCCAGGTGGCCGAAGCAAAGCGCACCGAGCGGACGCATCAGATAGGACACCGCAAAGCCGGCCAAGGTAACCAGCATCGCCTCCTGGCCGCCGCCGAAGAACACCCGCGACAGCACCGTGGCGAAGTACAGGTACAGGGTGAAGTCGTACCACTCCACCACCGTGGACAGGCCGGCCACCCACATCGAGCGCTGCCGCCCCGCGGTCATTGCGTGCTTTCCTTCATGGCCGAAGGGTGTCATGGCGGCAGTGACGATGCAGTAGATCCACGCCGTGCGTGGATGCCCCGGAAGGGAAGCAGTAGATCCACGCCACGCGTGGATGCTCGCCCTCCGTGGCAAACGGGGTCAGAGCCCTTTGCCATTCGCAAAGGGATCCGACCCCACTCTGTCACCGTGCCCGACGCAGGGTGATCAGCGTGATCTCCGACGGCACGCCGATGCGGGCCGGGAATCCCGCCCACAGGCCGGCACCGTTGCTCACGTACAGCGTCATGCCATCCACCGCATAGCGGCCGGAAACGAAGCCGCCGTTGGCGCGCTTCACCAGCTGGTTCATGCCGATGATCTGGCCGCCATGGGTGTGCCCGGAAAGCTGCAGCTTTACCCCGCGTGCAGCCGCTTCGCGTGCATTGCGAGGCCGATGGTCGAGCAGGATCACCGGTGCGGCGGGGTCGGCACCGGCCAACGCCGCCTCCAGGTCGGGCAGTGGCAGGCCATAGCGCGAGGCCACCGGGTCGGTTACTCCGGCGATGGTCAGCGCGGCATCGCCACGGCGCACCTGGGTGTGGCTGTTTTCCAGCACCTGCATGTGCAGCGCGCGGAACGCCTGCATCCATTCGCTGTACTGCGCGTAGTACTCGTGGTTGCCGGTGATGGCGATCACCCCGTCCGGCGCACGCAGGTCAGCCAGCGGTGTGTAATCGTTGCGGCGCGCCTGCACGCTGCCATCAATGAGGTCACCGGTGATCACCACCAGATCCGGTTGCAGCGCATTGCTTGCAGCCACGACCTGGCGCACCCAGTCGCCGGTGAGCAGGCGGCTGGCATGGATGTCGGTGAGCTGCAGCACGCGGTAGCCATCGAAGGCCTGCGGCAGACCGGCGATTGCCACCTCGATCTGCCGCGGCTGGGGTACGGCCATGCCCTGGCTGACACCGAAGGCACTGAGCAGCAGCGCCAGCACCGCGGCAGACGGGCGCAACGCCCTGTTGCGCAGTGCAGAGAGGGCACGCTGTGCGCGCAACAGGCGGGCAGCCAACAGGCCGGCATCCAGCACCAGCAGCGCCAGGGCCAGCAGCAGCACGGCGGTGGAGCCGGTGGCCAGCGTGGCGATGGCCATCTTCGGAATTTCCGGCGAGGCCATCGTGCCCCAGAAGCTGGCGACGATGCGCAGCTGCACGGCAATGCCCACCAGCAGCACGGACAGCACCACCTTCAACCAGACGGGCAGGCGTAGTGGCCAGAACAGGCGCCAGGCCACATACAGGCCCATCAGAAAACCAATCGTACTCAGCACTACGACAATCCAGAACGGCAAACAGGCCCGCCATGGTGACGGCAGAAGATGGCAATGGATAGAGCCGAGCTCAGGCCCGGCCCCGGCGCCATCATGCTTCGGGCAAGCGCTCCACCCGCAATCGTGTGATGCGGCGCTTCTCCATCGCCAGCACGGTGATGCGGATACCGGCCACCTCCAGCGTGTCGTCGATGTCGGGCAGGCGCCCCAGCTGTTCCAGCACCAGCCCGGAGATGGTCATGTAGTCCGCACTGCGCGGCAGTGACACGCCGGCCAGCCGCTGCAGGTCGTCCAGGGTCAGCGCGCCGTCGGCGTCCCAGCAATCCTCGCCCTGCGCGACCACGCCATAGCGCTCGTCCTGGGTATCGGCGAGGTCACCGGCGATGGCCGCCAGCAGGTCGTTGGCGGTCACCAGGCCTTCCACGCTGCCGTACTCGTCCACCGCCACCGCCAGCGGCACCGGGTGCTGGCGGATCAGCTCCAGGGCCTGCAACGCACTGGCGCTGGACAGCACGTACTGCGGCTCGCGCAGGTTGCCTTCCAGCTGCAGCGGCTTGCCCTGCAGCAGGTCGGCCAGCAGGTCGCGGCTCTGCACCACGCCACGCAGGCTGTCCAGGTCACCGTCGCCCACCAGCATCCGCGTATGCGGCGACGCCACCAGGCGGGCGACCACGTCGTCGTCACCGCGCGCCATGTCGATCCACTGCACGTCGGCACGCACGGTCATCACGCTGGACACCGGGCGGTCAGCCAGGCCCAGCACGCTGCGGATCATCTCGTGCTCGGCCGGCTGCAGGCGTTCTTCGGTACTGCCGCGTTCATCGGCTTCTTCTTCATCGTGGCCGTTGGCCTGGCGCGCGCCCAGCAGGCGCAGCACTGCATCGGCGGTACGCTGGCGGAACGGCTGGCGCTGCTCGTTGCGCTCGCGGTTGAAACGTATCCACTGGTTGAACGCTTCCACCAGGATCGAGAACGCGATGGCCGCGTACAGGTACCCCTTCGGAATCCTGTAGCCCAGGCCCTCGGCCACCAGGCTGAAACCGATCATCAGCAGGAAGCCCAGGCACAGCACCACCACCGTCGGGTGCTTGTTGACGAAGCGGGTCAGCGGCTTGCTGGCCAGCAGCATCAGCACCATCGCGATGGTCACTGCCGCATACATGACGCCGAGGTTGTCGACCATGCCGACGGCGGTGATCACCGAGTCCAGCGAGAACACCGCATCGAGCACCACGATCTGCGCCACCACCATCGCGAAGCTGGCGTAGACCTTCTTGCCATCTTCGTGATGCTCGCGGCCTTCCAGCCGCTCGTGCAGTTCCATCGTGCCCTTGAACAGCAGGAACAGTCCGCCGCCCAGCAGGATCAGATCACGCCCGGAGAAGCTGTGCTCGAACAGGGTGACCAGCGGTTCGGTCAGTTTCATGATCCAGGCCAGCGCGGCCAGCAGCACCAGCCGCATCAGCAGCGCCAGTGCCAGCCCGATCACCCGCGCGCGGTCGCGCTGGTGCGGCGGCAGCTTGTCGGCCAGGATCGCGATGAACACCAGGTTGTCGATGCCGAGAACGATCTCCAGCACGACCAGGGTTGCAAGGCCCATCCATATCGAGGGGTCAGCCAACCATTCCATTTCAGGTCCGTTTCGTCAGTAAGGGGAAAGTGATGCGGTGCAGGCGTGCGGCGCAGCGAAGATCAATCCGCATCCTGCGCCTGCATGGGGTCATGCCCGAGCAGGTCGCCGGGGCTGCATTGCAGTTCGCGGCAGATCGCATCGAGCGTGGAAAAGCGGATCGCACGCGCCTTGCCGGTCTTCAGGATCGACAGGTTGGCCAGGGTGATGTCGATGCGCCCAGCCAGCTCGGACAAGGTCATGCCACGTTGCTGCAGCATGCGGTCGAGGGTGATGACGATCGCCATCAGATCACACCGTCCAGATCGTCGCGCATCGCTGCGCCGACGGTGAACACCCGCGCCAGCACGAACAGCATCAGCACCGCGACCAGGCCGGTGATCGACATGCCGCCGCCCACTTCCATCCAGGCGAAGTCCGGCCCCATCCAGCTGGCGTAGAGCCCGATCACGATCGACAGCACCTCCATCGCCAGCATCAGCCAGGCCATGCGTTGCAGGCGCACGGCATTGGCATGGGTGAAGGGGCGCTCGTTGGCCGCAGACCGCAGCAGCCGCGCCAGGTGGCGCAGGAAAACCAGGCACAGCACCAGCAGCGCGACGATGGCGGCAAGGCCCACGCAGAAATGCAGGAACAGATGCGAACCGTGTATGGCCGCCGCGTGCGCATCGTGCACGCTGTCCAGCAGCCAGCTGCGGTCGTAGGCCACCAGCGGCACTGCCAGCAGCGCGGCCAGGATGCCCAGCCAGCACATCGCGCGCACTGCCTGCACGGCGGTCTGGGCCAGGGTGAACAAGCCGCGCGCAGGAAGGGCGCGGGCGGGACGAACGGTCAAGCAGCCTCCGATGTGGAGCGGCGCTGCCGCCCCGGGGTGTATTTATCGATAAACGATATATCACATCCACGAGCTGTTGGCTGAATCGCTTCCGCTCCGGCGGCGTTACCGGGCGGGTGCCATCGTCGGCCCAGCTGACCGCATAGCGGCCACTGGCCCACGGAACCATTCACGCCATGCCCGGCTGGCCCTGCAGCAGCGTGGCGGCCTCGGCGGGCTGCAGCGGCGTCAGGCCGTTGGCATCCATCAGCGACTGCAAACGCAACGGACACGCCCGCGCTTGACAGCACCCGGCCCCAAGCGGGAATATCAGTTAACGAATTAGTTAACTGACCCCATGGACCGCATCTTCGAAGCCCTGGCCTCCACCGCACGCCGGCAGATCCTGGCCTACCTCAGCGCCGGCGAGCTCAGCGCGGGCGAGCTGGCCGAGCGCTTCGACTTCAGCAAGCCGGCACTGTCCAGCCACCTGCGCATCCTGGAAGACGCCGGCCTGATCGAACGCGAGAAGCGCGGCCAGTTCGTGTACTTCCGGCAAGTCCCCGACCGCCTGGCCAACACGTTGTTTTCCTGGGCTGCCGAAGTCTGTCCGGTCGGTGGTCCGTTGAAGCGCGAAGCGCGCGCGCGCCGCAAGACACCCGCCCGCTGAGGAGCACTGCGATGCCCGGTTCGACCCGCACCAGCCGTTCGTTCCCGAGTATCCAGCTTCCGGCACACGACGGCGGTGGCCCGGTGGAAGTCACCCTGATCGCGCAGCTGGGCATCGGTGCCGGCGATGTGCTGGTGAGCGATGCCAGCCAGCGCCAGCGCCACCATCCGGCCTTCATCGATGCACTGGACGAGCCCTCGGCGCGGCTGGGCGGCATGCACCTGCAGCACGGCGATGCGTCATCGCTGTACAGCTTCGTGGTGGGTGCCGGCGGCCATCCCTTCCATCGCCATGCCGGGCCGCGCATGTTCACCGCCATCGCCGGCAGTGCAGGTACCGAACTGCGGTTTGCCAGCGCATCCGATCAGCAGCTGGCGGACGATCCCTCACACTTCCTGCGCTCGCTGCGGCGTGTCCGCATCCCACCGGATTGCCTGTTCACCGTGCGCTTTGGCGGCGGTACCTGGCACCAGTTCGCCTCGAACAGTCCGGCGCACCCTGCCCTGTTCGCGCTTTCGTGCCACAGCAATGAGCTGGCCGGGGCCATGAGCGAGCAGGCACGCGTACAGGCACAGGCCAACGCCGCAGACATTCCCAGCCTGACCGAGGTGCTGCCTGCTGCGCACTGGCCTACCGCAACCACACTGGCGGCCACGCCGTTGCTGCAGCTGTCACTGCAGGCAGCAGCACCCAGCCTGCGCGCGCGCCTGTGTGCACAGACGCGCACATTGCTGGGACCGCTGCGTCGCCTCAGCATGGAGCCACTGCGTGGATTCGTGGAACGGGCGACGCCGGCGTATCCGGTCTGCAGCAGCGCGGCGCCCACGCAGGGGATGCTCGCCAGCGCACTGCCACACAGTCACTACAACGACACGACCACGCTGGCGCTGCACGGCGGGCAGACCGGCCATCGCTCCGCCTCCGCACTGCTGGCCGACGTCCTGGACGGATTCCTGCGCAACCCGCCAGCCGGCGTCGGCCGCTTGATGGCCCTGCGCAATCGCCTGGTTGCGCCGCTGCGTCTGCGCACCTCCGCGCTGGGTTGCCCGGTGTCGTCACTGCTGTCCAGCGACCGCAGCCGCGTCTTCGGTGGACGTTTCCCGGTACTGGATGCGCGGGTGGATGCGGAAGACCGGTGCGCCGAAGTGCTGCTCGGTGCCGATGACCGTCATCTGCGCTTCCGCAGCAGCGTACGCGTGCAGTTCAACGAGGACGGACAGGTCGAGATCAGTCTGGGCTCGCGCGTGCAGACGCTCAATGCATTTGGCCGTTTCTACATGGCGATGATCGACAGCGCGCATCGCCATTACGTGGCCCCCGCACTGCTGCGTCGCGCAGTGGAACATGCGCTGGCGCCGGAACTGGCAGCGTGGTCCAGTGAGCCAGCGCACTCCTGACCCGCGGATGCAATGCACGGGACGCTGTGTGGCCCCGCAATCAGACTACGATCTCGCCCTCGTCCTCGCCATCCCAGTAATGGAGGCGGCTGGCGTGCACGTGGATCAGCACCAGCCCCGGCGTGTCCACGCCCTGTTCGAACCATCGCTCCAGGTCCTTCACCCAGTGCTGGGCCATCGTGCCGCGATCGCGGATCAACGCTGCCCTGCCCTGCACGTGCACGAACAGCGGCGGCTTGCCCAGCAGCGACTTGCTGCCGGTGAGACCCAATGCCACGTTCGGGTCGGCGCTGATCTCGCGCACCATGTCGGTCTCTTCCATGGTGAAGAACCAGCTGTCGCCGTCGTAGTCCACATCGCCGTTGTTGCTCATCGGGCGGCCAGCGATCTGCCCACCGGCATGGGTCTGCAGCATGGTGAAATCGATGCCGGCCATCTTCTTGGCCAGTTCGGGCAGGGTGAGCGTGGTCATGGGCAGTTCCTTCGACAGGTGGGCGCCCAGCGTCTGCCCAGTGCGGTGACCGAGGCGTGGATGGCTGCTGCCGGTTTCTTCACGCGGTGAACCTATGCGGCATTCCCGCGCGCAGTGCACTCGCGCTGCGGTGGCCCTCAACGGTCAACGCGGATAGCGGAACACCAGATCGTCCGGATCGCTGCGCACCGCCTGCGCATCCAGCACACCGCCAAGGCGAACCGCCACGGCCTGCGAGGCGTGGTTGTCCGCTGCCATGTAGCTGACCAGGGTCGGCAGGCAACGCACCACGAACGCCCAATCACGCAGCGCCGCCGCTGCTTCGCTGGCGAAACCCTGCCCTTCCTGCCCCGCATACAGTAACCAGCCCAGTTCCTGTTCCGGGAACAGCGGGCCGTGGTTGATGCCTACCTGGCCGATGCACTCACCCGTGTCGCGGCGCTCGATCATCAACGCGCCGTGCCCGAACAGATGCCAGCTGGCCAGGTCGTGGCAGAACTGTCCCCACGCGGCAACCTCACCAAACGGCCCACCCATGCCGCGCGCGCGGGGCGAGGCCAGGAATGCGGCATACACGGGGAAGTCGTCCAGGCGCTGCGCGCGCAGGCGCAGGCGGGGTGTTTCCAGCAGCGGAATGTCGATCATGCGTGTATCGGTCAGTACACGGCCAGGAAGCCACAGCCGCGGCGCTGTGGCTGGCCTTCAACCGTCACCTGCACGCTGGCCGATGTATCCACGCCTTCGGCATTGCGGCAAGGCTCGCGCTTGATCTCGACGATGGTCGGCTGCTTGCCCAGCTCACCGTTGAGTACGGTCAACGAACTGGGCGCACCCGCGGGTTGGCCGAGGTAGCGCAGTGTTCCAGCGCTGCCGCGGCCAGCAACGGTGAGCGTGGCATCGTGGTTGCCCTTGCCGGTGGAGGCGATCTCGATGGACCAGCCCTCACCACCGCCGGTGAAGGCAGGTACCGGGCTGGCATCCGCGGCGATGGAAGGATGACGCGGCGCATCGGCGCCCACATCGGCTTGCGGTGCGCTGCTGGCGCAGCCAGCGAACAGGCCCGTCAGCAGCGTGGCAGTCACAACGGAACGCAGAGTCATGGCGTACTCCTCCGGCAGACGAGGCTCCAGTCTAGGCAGCAGCACGTGCGCTGGCGATGAACAAGGCTATCCTCAGCGTGCCGCACGCCCACCCGTAGCCACCTGCACCCGGTCGCGGCCAAGCGATTTGGCCGCGTACATGGCGGTGTCGGCAGCGCGTACCAGCGCGTGCCAGCCGATCGGGTCAAGCGTGCCCTGGGCAACGCCGAAGCTGGCGGTGACCCGCAGGATGTCGCCGCTGCCCAGCACGATGTCCTTGCCGCGCAGTGCCACCCGCAGCGACTCGGCCAGCTGCCGGCCACTGGCCAGATCACCATCAGCCAGCAGCACCAGGAATTCCTCGCCGCCGTAACGGGCGACGCTGTCGTTGCGGCGCAGGTGGCTGCGCAGCAACTGCGCCACCTGCACCAGCACATCGTCGCCGGCCGCATGGCCCTGCCCATCGTTGATCGACTTGAAATGATCGACGTCCAGCAGAATCACCACCGCCTGCGTGCTTCCATCGGCATGCCGCTGTCGTGCCAGTCCCTCCAGCGAGCGTCGGTTCAACAGGCCGGTCAGCTGATCGGTATCGGCCAGTTCGCGCAGCTCGCGGGTCAATGCCGAACGCTGGTGCGACTTCGCCCGCAGCACCTCGATGGCATCGAACAGGCGCTGCATTTCCGCCATCGGGTGGGTGGCATGCTGCTCGGTGCCCGGCGTGTCCGAGGCGATCTGGATCACCTGCGCCTGCGCCTGCAGCAACGGCCGCAGGATCTGCACGTGGGCGATGCGCAGTGCCAGCGCAAGCAGCAGCAATGTCCCCAGCACCGTAGCAGCCAGCACGGCCAGGCGTACCGCTTCCTTGTTGCGGGTGTGCTCGAAGCGCGCGATCGAAACGCCGAGGTAGCCATCGCGCAGCGCTTCCAGCGATTGCAGGGTGGGCACGTAGCGCGCGGTGAACTCGGCCGCCGTCCAGGGTGGCGGTACCCCCCGCCGGCCATCTTCGATCAGCTGTTCCACCATCGGCAGCGACTGGCCGAACAACTGCCGGCGCGCCATGTCCCAATGCCAGGACAGCGTCGGCTCGCTGCGGAACACCGATTCGTGGCTGGCGGCCAACCGCCACAGCTCCAGCAGGCGGCCCTCGGTCTGCTGCGCGGCGCGCACCTGCGGCTCCCGCCACGCGCCGGGCACTGCCAGCGGCGCCATCACGTTCGATGCCAAGCGGCCACCGTGCTCGCGCAGGTCGATCAGGATCTGCCCCTGCATGGCAGGAATCGCGGCTTCGCGATCGGCGGCGACCAGGTCGCTGATCTGCACCGACGTCAGCGCCTGCAGCCGGTCGTACACCGCGAACATGCTGTTGATCGCGTGCTCCACCTCCTCTGCCGAGCGCTCGCCCCTGGGCAGTGCGGCGACGCGGTCCACCGCAGCGCGCGCGGTCTGCAGCCGCCGCTGCGCTTCATGCAGGCGCGGTGTTTCGTCCACCGCCTGCGGGTCGGTCTGGAACACGGTCTGCAGGTGCTGCGTCGCTGCGTCCACCCGCTGCCGGGCGACCACCAGCTGTGCAGCCAACCGGCGCTGCTCCTGCGCATCGGCGCTGTCGGCACCGAGCAGACTGTTGGCCGGTCCACGCTCGGCCGATACCAGATTGGCCAGCTCGAAGGTCTGCCGCAGTTGCCGCAGGCTGACCAGGTTGGCCTCGGCTTCGGTGTAGCGCTGCGTGCCCTGCACCAGCGCGATGGCCATCAGCGGCAGCGTGCACAGCACGAACAGGCCAGCGAGGATCCAGAGCCAGGTCTGCAGTCCGTTTGGCGATGCCCTGCGGCCCATCGATGTACCCCCTGGCGTGCGGATCAGTGTAGCGCTGCGCTCGCTTGAAGGCGGGTCAAATCCAGCGCTGGTCCACCAGTTCGCGCTTCACGTAGGCGTAGAACACCGGCGCGGCCACCAGTCCGGGCAGGCCGAACGCCGCTTCCATCACCAGCATGGCCAGCAGCAGCTCCCAGGCGCGCGCCTGGATCTCGCCGCCGACGATGCGTGCGTTGAGGAAGTATTCCAGCTTGTGGATCACCACCAGGTACAGCAGCGCAGCCACGGCCACGTAGAACGACACCGACAGCGCGACGATGGTGATGATGGTGTTGGAGATGATGTTGCCCACCACCGGCAGCAGGCCGGCGATGAAGGTGATCAGCACCAGCGTCTTCGACAATGGCAGGTGCACGCCGAACAGCGGCAGCACGCCGAGCAGGAAGATGGCGGTGAACACGGTGTTGAGCAGGGAGATCTTGACCTGGGCGAACACCACCTGGCGGAACGCGGTGGCCAGGCGGCTGGTACGGCCGATCAGTTCCTGCGCCAGCGGACCCATCTTCGGCAGCGGCAATTCGTCGTACAGCGCGATCATCGCGCCCAGCACCATGCCGATCAACACGCGCACCCCCACCTGCACCACCGACGTACCGGCCACGCCCAGCTGGCGCTGGTGCTCGGCGGCCCATTCGTTCACGGCCGCACGCAGCGCCGTCAGGTCTTCAGGGATGTAGGGCTGCAGCAGGGCCGGCACCTGGTGCCGGGAGGTGTTGAGGATGTCCATCAACCGCGCCAGCAGCACATCCGGGCCACCGGTCTCGTTGCGGAAGAACGAGGCCACGCCGATACCTGCCAGTACCAATGCGCTGATGATCACCGCCGACAGCACGATCACCGCGATCGCCCGTGCCCGCCCGGCGCGCAGCTTGCCCTCCACGGTGGAGGCCAGCACATGGGTCAGCTGGAACACCAGCAGGCCCGACAGCAGGGTCACCACCAGGCCAAGCTTCAGTGCCAGCCACATGCCCAGCAGCATCATCAGCCAGGCGGCGATGCGTGCGGCGGGAGGCTTGGGCAGGGTCGGGATGACGAGGGACATCGGGGCACATCCTGGTGGGGTGGCCCATGGTAGTGGATTGAGGTGATGCGCCCGCGCACGCACGCGTCCCTGCGGCCGCCGCTTGCCGTCAACGTGCGACCACCGCCCCTGCCGAACGTGCCAGTGCGGCCGCCTGCTGATCACCCTTGCGCTCGCTGTAGCGATCCACCAGGTAGTCCGAACGGCCCCGCGTGAGCAGGGTGAACTTGACCAGTTCCTCCATCACATCCACCACCCGGTCGTAGTACGCCGAGGGTTTCATCCGCCCGTTCTCGTCGAACTCCTGCCATGCCTTGGCCACCGAAGACTGGTTGGGGATGGTCAGCATGCGCATCCATCGCCCCAGCACGCGCAGCGTGTTGACCGTGTTGAACGACTGCGAACCGCCACTGACCTGCATCACCGCCAGCGTCCTGCCCTGCGTCGGGCGCACGCTGCCATCTTCCAGCGGCAGCCAGTCGATCTGGTTCTTGAACACGCCGGTGACCGTGCCGTGGCGCTCCGGGCTGATCCAGACCTGGCCTTCGGACCATTGCGACCACGCGCGCAGGCGCTGCACTTCAGGGTGATCGGCGCCGACACTGTCGAGCATGGGCAGCGCGTGCGGATCGAACACCCGGGTCTCGCAGCCGAGGTGGCGCAACAGGTGCTCGGCCTCCAGCGCCAGCTTGCGGCTGAACGACTGCGGGCGCAGCGAGCCATACAGCAGCAGGATCCGCGGCGCGTGCGTGCGGCTGGTGCCCAGTTGAGACAGGTCGGGCTGGGGAAGCGAGGCTTCGGCCAGATTCGGGAGGGTGGGACTTGCGATGGAGTCATTCATTCGACTATTCTAGAAATATGGAAACGAAAAATGCAATCGCCGCCCTCACTGCCCTTGGCCATGCCACCCGCCTGGCCGCCTTCCGGTTGCTGGTGGAAGCCGGCCCGGCCGGGCGCATGGCCGGCGACATCGGCACCGCCCTGCAGGTGCCGCCGGCCACGCTCAGCTTCCATCTGAAGGAGCTGCTGCAGGCCGGGCTGGTCGAGAGCGAGAGCCAGGGCCGCAATGTCTGCTACCGCGCCAACTTCAGTGCCATGACCGGCCTGATCGATTACCTGACCCACAACTGCTGCGCAGGCTCGCCCGACCCGGCCTGCAGCCCGACGTCCCCTGATTGCGCCTGCTGACCGGAGATCCGCTTCGTGACCACCCAACGCGTCCTGTTCCTGTGCACGGGCAATTCCGCCCGCAGTGTTCTTGCCGAAGCCACGCTGCGGGCGTGGGCCGGCCACCGTTTCGAGGTGTTCAGCGCCGGCAGCCAGCCGGCCGGCGCGGTCAATCCATTCGCCCTTGCCCAGCTGCAGGCCGAGGGCATCGCCACCGCAGGCCTGCGCAGCAAATCGTGGGACGAGTTCGCTGACGGCGCGCCGATGGATCTGGTGATCACGGTCTGCGATGCCGCAGCGGCCGAGGCGTGCCCGGTGGTGTTCGGCGACTTCGTGCGCACGCACTGGGGCCTGCCCGATCCAGCCGCCGTCGAGGGCAGCGCGGATGACAAGGCGGCCGCGTTCGCGCAGGCGCATGCCATCGTCAAGGCGCGGTTGCTGGCCCTGCTGGCATTGCCCGCTGCCACCTGGTCCGACCGCGGGCAGTTGAAAGAAGCGCTGGATCGCATTGGTTTCGTGCAACCCGAGGATGGCCAGGCATGAGCGCGCCGGCACCAATGGGGTTGTTCGAGCGCTACCTGACGCTGTGGGTGGCGCTGTGCATCGTCGCCGGCACCCTGCTTGGCCACGCACTGCCGCAGCCATTTGCTGCGCTGGCGTCGGCGGAGGTGGCCAAGGTCAACCTGCCCATCGCCGTGCTGATCTGGCTGATGATCATCCCGATGCTGCTGCGGGTCGATTTCAGTGCGATGCGCCAGCTCGGCCAGCATTGGAAAGGCATCGGCGTCACGTTGTTCATCAACTGGGCGGTCAAGCCGTTCTCGATGGCACTGCTGGGCTGGTTCTTCCTGCGCCACGTGTTTGCCGATGCGCTGCCCGCCGCACAGGTCGACAGCTACATCGCCGGGCTGATCCTGCTGGCAGCCGCGCCCTGCACCGCCATGGTGTTCGTGTGGAGCAACCTTTGCCGCGGCGATGCCAATTTCACCCTCAGCCAGGTGGCGTTGAACGACGCGATCATGGTGGTGGCATATGCACCGGTGGTGGCGCTGCTGCTGGGCCTGTCGGCGATCAGCGTGCCGTGGGACACGCTGCTGCTGTCGGTGTCGCTGTACATCATCGCGCCGGTGCTGGTGGCCGCACTGCTGCGGCGCTGGCTGCTGGCTCGCAGCGGACAGGCCGGCCTGCAGACCGCGCTGCGAACGCTGGGGCCGGTTTCGCTGCTGGCGCTGCTGCTGACGCTGGTGCTGCTGTTCGGCTTCCAGGGCGAGCAGATCGTGCGGCAGCCGCTGGTCATCGCCATTCTGGCGGTACCGATCCTGATCCAGGTCTACTTCAACTCAGGGCTGGCCTACCTGCTGAACCGACGCCTCGGGGTCGCCCACTGCGTGGCCGGTCCCTCGGCGCTGATCGGTGCGAGCAACTTCTTCGAACTGGCCGTGGCTACCGCCGTGGGCCTGTTCGGCGTGCATTCCGGTGCGGCGCTGGCGACGGTGGTCGGCGTGCTGATCGAAGTGCCGGTGATGCTGTCGGTGGTGCGCATCGTCAATGCGTCGCGCGGCTGGTATGAGCGACGCTGAGGCGGGGCCGCGCCGTACGCCTGTCCGCGGGCTTCCAGCACGGTAGGCCTCAACACCGACTTCACCCGTGATGGGCTTCGATGGCTGCACAGGTTCTCGACCTCCATCCGCCCTGCCCACCCTGAGGACGTTGCCGTGAACACATCACTTCACTCTCTTGCGAAGCTGGCCGCCCGTGTGTTGCTGATGCTGCTGTTCCTGGTATCCGGCCTGGGCAAGCTGTCCGACCCGGCGGCAACACAGGGCTACATGACGGCGATGGGTCTTCCCGGCATCCTGCTGTGGCCCACCATCCTGTTCGAGATCGGCACGGCCCTTTGCATCCTGTTCGGCTTCCAGACCCGGGTAGTGGCAGCGGTGCTGGCCGCCTTCAGCCTGGTCACGGCCTTCATCTTCCACCACCAGCTGGCAGACCAGGTGCAGCAGATCATGTTCCTGAAGAATCTGGCCATCGCCGGCGGCTTCCTGCTGCTGGCGTGCAGCGGGCCAGGGCGCTACAGCGTGGACGCGAAGCGCGGCAAGCCCTGAGGCGGAGAAAGCGCGGCATCATGCCGCCTCGCCGTTGCGCTCAGCTGCGTCTGGGCGCAGCCGTCGAGCCCCGCACCATCAGGCTGAACTCCAGCGTCTGCTGACGCGGCACGTCGACCTGTTCGATGATGGCGAGCAGCAGGTTGACCGCGCGCTCGCCGATCTCGCGCATCGGCTGCCTGATGGTCGTCAACGGAGGCGTCAGGTAACGCGATGAAGCCAAGTCGTCGAAGCCGACGATGGAGATGTCATCGGGCACGCGGACGCCCAGATCCCGGCAGGCTGCCAGCGCACCCAGCGCCATCTGGTCGCTGAAGCAGAAGATCGCGGTGGGTGCGGACGCGACCGTCAACAGCGCCGTCGCAGCCGCATGGCCGGACTCCACGGAAAAGTCACCCGGCACGACGCTGAGGTGGCGCAGACGGCCACGTGCCCTGCCAGCGGCGCGAACCCCTTCCAGCCGTTGCGTGTGCAGGGGATTGTCGGGCGGCCCGCCTACCACGGCGACCCCCTCATGCCCCAGGCCGTACAGGTGTTCCATCACCGCACGCGCGGCGGCGGCGTTGTCGATGTGGACGCTGGGAATGCCCAGCGCGGGGTCGAACTCGCAGCCGTTGACCACCGGCGCGGCGACACCCCGTTGCTCGACGATATCGCGCGCCGTCGGCGGCAGGCGATGCCCCAGCACGATCAGGCCATCGGCCTCGTTGCGCCGGAGCATCTGCGCGTAACGCTCCTCGCGCTCGGGCAGGTTCTGGGTATCGCCCAACAAGACGGCGTAGCCGACGGCCTGCGCCGCGTCCTCCGCGCCCTGCAGGATCTGCGCGAAGAACGGGTTGGCAATGTCCGGCACGGTAACCAGGATCTTGCCGCTGCGCTGGGTCTTGAGCGTCCTGGCCACCGTGTTGGGAACATAGCCCAGCGCCGCAGCGGCCTGCTCGATGCGCGTGCGGGTGGCCGGCAGGACTTTGTCCGGCCGGGAAAGTGCGCGCGACACCGTTCCGGCAGAGACGCCGACGTGCTTTGCGATGTCGTAGATGGTGGCCATGGCGTTAGTTCTCCTGTCCGCTGTGCAGTGCACAACAGGTCCTGCGTGAGCCCCTGCTAGGATAATGCAATCGATTGCATCGAGGGCGAATCACGTTGAAAACGCTCAAGGGTCCAGCGCTGTTCCTGGCGCAGTTCATCGGCGACACAGCTCCTTTTGATCGGCTGGACACACTGGCCGGTTGGGCCGCGGGGCTGGGCTATTCTGGCCTACAAGTGCCGACCAGCGCGCCCCACCTGTTCGATCTGGCCGAGGCGGCGCGCAGCCAGGCGTACTGCGACGACATCGCCGGCATGCTGGCCGGACATGGCGTGCAGATCACCGAGCTGTCCACCCACCTGCAGGGGCAGCTGGTCGCCGTCCATCCCGCCTATGACGCGCTGTTTGACGGATTCGCGCCGCCGGACAAACGCGGCGATCCTGCCGCCCGCCAGGCCTGGGCGGTGGAGCAGCTGCTGCTGGCCGCCAAGGCCAGCCAGCGCCTGGGGCTGACCGCGCACGCCACGTTCTCCGGCGCGCTGGCCTGGCCGTATTTCTATCCGTGGCCGCAACGCCCGCCCGGGCTGGTGGAGGAAGCCTTCGCCGAACTCGGCCGCCGCTGGCGCCCCATCCTGGATGCGTTCGACGCCTGCGGCGTGGACCTGTGCTTCGAGATCCATCCGGGCGAGGACCTACATGACGGCGCGACCTTCGAGCGCTTCCTCGACGTGGTGGACCACCATCCCCGCGCGAAGATCCTGTACGACCCCAGCCATCTGCTGCTGCAGCAGATGGACTACCTCGGCTTCATCGACCGCTACCACGCGCGCATCGGCATCTTCCACGTCAAGGACGCCGAGTACCACGCCAGTGCCAGCAGTGGCGTGTATGGCGGCTACCAGGACTGGATCGATCGTCCTGGGCGATTCCGTTCGCTCGGCGATGGCCAGATCGATTTCAAGGCGATCTTCTCGAAGTTCGCGCAGTACGACTTCCCCGGCTGGGCAGTGCTGGAGTGGGAGTGCTGCCTGAAGCACCCGGAAGACGGCGCACGCGAGGGTGCCCCCTTCATTCGTGACCACATCATCCGCGTGACCGAGCGCGCCTTCGACGACTTTGCCGACAGCGGCATGGACGCCGCTTCACTGCACCGCATGCTGGGAATCTGAGCCGATACCGCCCCGGGAGGGCAAGCCATGACGCACGCGATGTCGCGCTTGGGCGCGATGATGTTTCTGCAGTTCTTCATCTGGGGCGCGTGGTTCGTGACCCTTGGCACCTACCTGGTGCAGGGCCCGTTGCAGGCCAGCGCAAGCCAGGTGGCGACGGCCTTCCTCAGCCAATCGATCGGCGCCATCGTGGCCCCCTTCCTGGTCGGCCTGATCGCCGATCGCTACTTCGCGGCGCAGCGCATCCTCGCGGTACTTCACCTGGCCGGCGCGGCGCTGATGTGGCTGGCGTCCACGGCAACCGACTTCCGCATGTTCTTCGCCTGCGTCATGGGCTACATGCTGCTGTTCATGCCGACGCTGGCATTGGCCAACAGCGTGGCGATGCGGCACATGCAATCGCCCGAGAAACAATTTCCCCCGGTGCGCGTGGCCGGCAGCATCGGCTGGATCCTGGCCGGTGTGTTGATCGGCTGGCTGGGCTGGGAGCAGGCGCACCGGCTTGAGTTGACCTTCCGGATGGCGGCGATGGCGTCGCTGGCCCTCGGTCTGTACGCGTTCACCCTGCCGCACACCCCGCCGTTGGCGCAGCAGCGCGACGCCGGGCTGGGGCAGATCCTGGGGCTGGATTCGCTGCGGCTGTTGAAGTCGCGCTCCTACCTGGTGTTCTTCCTGGCCTCCATCGCCATCTGCATCCCGCTGTCGTTCTACTACAACTTCACCAACCCGTACCTCAACGACCTGGGCGTGCGCGGCGCGGCCGGCCTGCAATCCCTGGGGCAGGTCTCCGAAGTGCTGCTGATGCTGGCCATGCCGTTCCTGTTCGTGCGGCTGGGGGTGAAGACGATGCTGGCGGTAGGCATGGCCGCGTGGGTAGTGCGCTATGCCATGTTCGCCTTTGGCGATGCGGGCGGCGGCTTCTCCCTGCTGGTGATCGGCATCGTGCTGCACGGCATCTGCTACGACTTCTTCTTCGTCACCGGCCAGATCTACACCGATGCACATGCCGGCCCGGCCGCGCGCAGCAGCGCGCAGGGCTTCATCACCCTGGCCACGTACGGCGTGGGCATGTTGATCGGCACGTTCCTGTCCGGCGCGGTGGTGGAGCACTTCACCACGGCAGCGGGACCGGACTGGCAGCAGATCTGGCTGTTCCCCGCAGGCGTCGCGCTGATCGTGCTGATCGCCTTCCTGTTGCTGTTCCGCGACCGGCCGGTGGTCGCGGCGCCCCCTTCCACGCCCTGAGGACACCACCCGATGCCAAAGCTTGGAATCGCCATCGTCGGTACGGGCATGATCGGTGCCGTGCATCGTCGCGCGGCGCTGCTGGCGGGTGCCGATATCCGTGGCGTGGCCGCATCCTCGCCGCAACGCGCGCTTGAAGTGGCGCAGTCGTGGAATGTTCCGCGGGCCTATCGGGACATCGAGGAGGTGGTCGCCGATCCACAGGTCCAGGTCGTGCATGTCTGCACACCCAACCATCTGCACCATCCCATGGCACAGGCCGCGCTGCAGGCCGGCAAGCACGTGATCTGCGAGAAGCCGCTGGCCACCACGCTGGAAGACGCCAAGGCCCTGGCTGGGCTGGCTGCCGCGACTGGACTGATCGCCACGGTGCCCTTCGTCTACCGCTACCACCCGGTGGTCCGCGAGGCGCGCGCACGCATCGCGCAGGGCGACCTGGGGCCGCTGCACCTGATCCATGGCAGCTACCTGCAGGACTGGCTGCTGGACCCGGCCAGCAACAACTGGCGCGTGGACCCGACACTGGGCGGCGCGTCTCGCGTGTTCGCCGACATCGGCTCGCACTGGTGCGATCTGGTGGAATGGGTCAGCGGCCAGCGTTTCACCGAGGTCAGCGCAGCGTTCGACACGGTGATCGCCGAACGCAGCACCGATACCGGGCAGAGCTTCACAACAGCAGCGGCCGGTGGCGCGATGCAGGCGGTCACCAGCGAGGACGTAGCAGCGGCGATGTTCCGCACCGGCGCCGGCACGCTGGCGTCGTTGACGGTCAGCCAGGTATCGGCGGGACGCCGCAATCGCCTCTGGTTCGAGATTGATGGTGCCAGGGCCAGCGTGGCGTTCAACCAGGAAGACGCCGAGCGGCTGTGGATCGGCCTGCCCGACCAGCGCGAGGAAGTCTTCGTGCGTGGACCGGGCGCCGGCAGTGCCGAACAACGCCGGCTGTCGGTGCTGCCGGCCGGGCACGCCCAAGGCTACGGCCATTGCTTCGAGGCATTTGTCGCCGACACCTATCGCGCCATCGGAGGCGAGCGGCCCGAAGGCCTGCCCACCTTCGAAGACGGCGTTCGCTCGGCGCTGATCGTCGACCGCGTCATCACATCGGCCAGGACGCGCGCCTGGACCGCCATCGGTTGAATCCCGGGAGGATCTTTTGATGAACACCCCTGTTCGTAGAGCTGCGACGCTCGCACTGCTGCTGCTCGCTACCCTGCCCGCTTTTGCTCGCGAAGCTGCCGGCCCGCAAAAGCCCGTCGCGGTACAGATGTACACCCTGCGTAATGCCGGCTCGCTTGAGCAGCAGTTGAAGATCGTCCATGACGCGGGCGTGGGTGCGGTGGAGACGGTGGGCACGCAGGGCGTCAGCGCCACCGAACTCAAGCAGTTGCTGGACAGGTATTCGATCAAGGCGATTTCCTCGCACGTGCCATTGGCCGAGCTGCGCAAGGATCTGGATGGCGTGGTGGCCTTCAACCGATCGATCGGCAACACCACGCTGGTGGTGCCATACCTGGACGCGAAGGATCGGCCGACAGACGCCGCGGGCTGGACCGCACTGGGCACGGAGCTGGGCAGGATCGCGAAACAGGTACGCGCCAAGGGCATGCGCCTGGCCTACCACAACCACGATTTCGAACTGGTCGGCTTCAATGGCCGGACCGGCCTGGAACTGCTGTTCGCAGCCGCCGGGCCCGACCTGCAGACCGAGCTGGATCTTGCCTGGGTGGCGCGCGCAGGCCTCGATCCGGCGGCGATGCTGGCAACGTTCCGCGGTCGGCTGTTCGCGGTACACGCCAAGGACAACGCACCCAAAGGCCAGGCCGAAGACGAAGGTGGCTTCGCCGCCGTCGGCCAGGGCGTGCTGGACTGGAAGGCGATCCTGCCTGCCGCGGCAGCGGCCGGCGTGCAGTGGTACATCGTCGAGCACGACCAGCCACGCGACCCGGCCAAGGTCATCCAGACCGGCGCGGATTACCTGCGGGAACACCTGACCGTCACCCTGCCCGCCAGCGCGCAGCGCTAGCCCGTAAAGGAGCCCTTTCTTGAAGACGATGCTGAAACTGGCTGTGATGGCATGTGGCGCAACGCTGGCGACCAGCGCGTGGTGCAAGGATGACCCTGCCGCCGGCGCAAAACTCTACACCGCGAACTGCACGGCCTGCCATGGCGCAGACCGTGCGGGCATGCCGGGCGCATTCCCCGCCCTCACCGACGTCAGCAAGCGGCTGCAACCGGCGCAGATCAAGGACAAGATCAGGAAGGGCGGCGGATTGATGCCGCCCTTCGCTCAGCTGTCACAACAGGAGATCGACGACATCACCAGCTTCCTGGCGAAGTAGCAGGCAGCCGTTACAACTCGCGCACCCAGATGTTGCGGTAGCTGACCTTGGAATCATGCTCCTGCAGATAGATGGGCGCACACGCATGTGGCGCGTACGAAGGCGCGCCGATGTATTCGGTCTTGCCCGCCAGCACGGTATCGTCCTGCACCAGCACGCCGTTGTGCAGCACGGTGATGCGCGCGGGCGAGGTGAGCCCGCCACCCGGCGAGAAGCGCGGCGCCTTCCAGAGGATGTCGTAGGCCTGCCACTCGCCCGGTGCACGCGAGGCGTTCACCAACGGCATGGCCTGCTTGTAGATCGAGCCCGCCTGGCCGTTGGCATAGGTCGGGTTGTTGTAACTGTCGAGCACCTGCAGCTCATACAGTTCCTGCAGGAAGATGCCGCTGTTGCCCCGGTTCTGGCCATCGAAGCCCTTCGTATCGGTGGGCGTGCGCCATTCGACATGCAGCTGGATGTCGCAGAAGCGCTGTTTGCTGCGGATGCCCTTGCTGCCCGGCACCACGGTCAGCGCCCCGTCGGCTACGGTCCAAGGCACGCGTCCACCCTGCTCGGACTCCCAGCGCGAAAGATCCCTGCCATCAAACAGCACGATCGCATCGGAAGGCGCTCTGCCTGGAGGCGTGGCCACCACTGCAGGCACGGGCGTCCACGCCTCGGTCTTCTTCGGATCACGCGCAGGATCGGCACTGGCCTGCGCAAAAGCAGATGGCGCGGCCAGCAGGCCGGCAGCGATCAGCAGAGGGCCGATCATCATGGTGTCATCCATCAGCTGGTCCCCCATGCAGGTGTGCCGGGAACATAGGCGAGGGCGCCGTCGTAGCGCCCCGGCACGGCGACGTACTGCAGCACTTCGGTCGCGCCGACCTTCGAGGTGAAGAAACCGAAGATGGTGAGCTGCTTGAACATCGTGAAGTAATGCGGCATCGGCTCTCCTGCCTCGGCCGTGCCGGTTTCGGTCACCTCGACCGCGTGCTTCCTGGCCTCTGCATCCAGCGCGCGCAGCAGCTCCGTTCGGGCCTGCGGCGCAAGTGAAACGAAGCGGCCACCGGCGCGTTTGTCGATATCGACCAGGCCGGCGCGGAACGTCGCCTGCTGCCGGGCGGTGTAGCAGTCGCTGACGAACGTCGCCATGAAAGCACCGGTGCCGGCATCCTTGGCCCCCGGCGTCTTCGTGCGCGGCAGGATTGTCTCGGCGATCTCGTCCAGCGTGCCGACATCGGCATCGGAGAAGTGAGGCTTCGTACCGGCAGCCTGCGCCTGCCCCTGGACAAGCGCAGGCAGGCCGACCATCGCCGCACCGGTGGCGGCAACGATCATCTTCAGCAGTTCGCGGCGGTCCATCAGAGATTCCCCGCTTTCAGTTCGCGCACGGCGTGGTCGGCGGCCCGTGCGGTCAGCGCCATGTAGGTCAGCGAGGGATTCACGCAGGCGCTGGAGGTCATGCAGGCACCGTCGGTCACATAGACATTGGGCGCATCCCACACCTGGTTGTGCTGGTTCAGCACGGAGGTCCTGCGGTCACGGCCCATGCGCGCGGTCCCCATCTCATGGATGCCCTTGCCCGGGGCATAGTCATTGTCGTGCATCTTCACGTCCTTGACGCCGGCCGCCTCCAGCATCTCGGCGGCATCGGCGGCCATGTCCTTGCGCATCGCCAGTTCGTTGGCGCGCATGGAAACGTCCATCGCCAGCACCGGCAGCCCCCACTTGTCCTTGCGGTCCCGGTCCAGGCGGATCGTATTGTCGTGGTGCGGCAGCATTTCGCCGAAGCCGGTCATGCCGATGCGCCAGTCACCGGGCACGGTCAGCGCCTCCTTCAGGTCGGCACCGATGTTCAGCTCGGCGATCTCGCGCGACCACCCCGTGCGGCTGGCGCCGCCCTGGTAGCCAAAGCCACGCAGGTAGCCGCGCTTGTCGGCAGCGACGTTGCGGAACCGCGGAATATAGAAACCGCAGGGACGACGACCGAAGTAGTACTTGTCCTCGTAGCCCTCGACCCGGCCGGAGGCGCCCGCACCGAAATGATGGTCCATCACGTTGTGTCCGAGCTCGCCGGACGAAGAGCCCAGCCCGCCTTCCCACACATCGGTGGCCGAGTTCATCAGCAGCCAGGTCGAGTTGAAGGAGGACGCGTTGAGGAAGATCACCTTGGCGGTGTACTGGTAAGTCTGCCCGGTCTCTGCGTCGATGACCTCCACGCCGCGCGCACGCTTGCGGTCCTTGTCGTAGAGCACTTCCTTGACGATCGAGAAGGGCCGCAGGGTCAGGTTGCCGGTTTTCATCGCCGCCGGCAGCGTCGCTGCCTGGGTCGAGAAGTAGGCGCCGAAGGGGCAGCCCAGGATGCACTTGTTGCGGTACTGGCAGTTGACACGGCCCTGCTCGGGCATGGGCTTGGTGATGTTGGCGGTACGCGAGTGGATCATGTGGCGCGTTCCGCCGAAGGCCTTCTTGATACGCGCGGCCACGTCCTTTTCGACGATGTTCAACGGTATCGGCGGCAGGAACTCGCCGTCCGGCAACACATCCAGTCCCTCACGCGTGCCGGCGATGCCGGCGAACTTCTCCACATGGTCGTACCAGGGGGCGATGTCGGCGTAGCGGATCGGCCAATCGGTGGCGATGCCGTCCTTGAGGTTCGCCTCAAAATCCAGGTCGGAGAAACGATAACTCTGACGGCCCCACATCAGCGAACGGCCACCCACGTGGTAGCCGCGGAACCAGTCGAATCGTTTCGTCTCGATGTAGGGCGATTCCTGTTCGTCGGCCCACATCCCCTGCAGGTTCTCGGCCAGCGCGTAGTCGCGCATCAATACCGGGAAGGCAGCCTTCATCGCCTGTGTAGGCCGATTGCGATGCGGGAAATCCCACGGCTCCTTCATCGCGTTGACGTAGTCCTTGACGTGCTCGATGTTGCGTCCGCGTTCCAGCATCAGGACCTTCAGGCCCTTCTCGGTCAGCTCCTTCGCCGCCCAACCGCCACTGATTCCGGAGCCAACAACGATGGCGTCGTAATGATTGTCTGCCATGGATCTCTCACCTGGTGGATATCGTTTCAGACGTCGCAGAGGCGGATCGCCTCGCGCAGCGAGCCGACGGGATCCGGCGCTGCAGGCATGAATTCCTGCGCCAGATAACCATCGAAACCGGTGTCGCGGATCGCGCGACAGATGGCGGGGTAATTGAGCTCCTGCTGGTCCCCGATCTCGTGCCGTCCAGGCACGCCGGCGGTGTGGTAATGCTTGAAGCAGGCGTGGTGCCTGCCGATGGTGGCGATGATGTCGCCCTCCATGATCTGCATGTGGTAGATGTCGTACAGCAGGCCGAAGTTGTCCGAGCCGAGCCGCTGGCACAGCTCCACGCCCCAAGCGGAGTGGTCGCACAGGTAGTCGCGATGATCGACCCTGGAGTTGAGCAGCTCCATCACCAGCACCACGCCACGTTTCTCGGCATGCCCGAGGATGCGCTTGAGGCCAGCCTCGGCGTTGGCCATGCCCTCCTGCGGGTCCATGCCGTTGCGGTTGCCGGAAAAGCAGATGAGATTGCGATAGCCGGCATCGGCGACCAGATCGATGTGCCGCGTGTAGCGCTCCACCAGCTGGTCGTGGAACTCGCGGCCGGCAAAGCCCTTGGTGAGGCCCAGCTCGGCGCCGTTGCACATCGAGCTGTATACGCCATGGGCCTTCAGCGTGGGCCAATCCTCCGGGCCCACCAGGTCAATGGCGGCAAACCCGATGCCCTTCACCGTCTGGCAGAGCTGGGCGACCGACAGCTGCGGGAAGGTCCAGCGGGCCACGGAATGCTTCAGGTTGCCCTTGAGCGGCGCAGTGGCTGCAAACGCAGGCAGAACGCCCGCAGCGCCGAGGCCGAGACTGCCGGCAACCGCGATGCGCAGCGCATCGCGCCGCGTGAGCCCCGGGCCCGGTCTGATCGAATGGATGGACATCCACCTTCCGGCCTCCCAACCGGTATCAAACACTGACGATTTCGCCGCAATGCAATCGATTGCACCATAGGGGAGGAAATTGTCTGTTTGCAAGTCGCGGTGCACGAAAGCCGATGCTGCGGGGCACAACGGCAAGTGCGATTGCGGCATTACCGCAGCCGGGCGGATGCAGGTACGCGGCGCACCGATGCGTCGCGAACGAAGGCGCGTGGTTCAAGGCGTTTCGCGTGCATCCCGCGCTCGGGCCAGCGCGCGCAGGTGTCGATGCCAGCGCGGCTCGAATTCCGCATAGCTGCCGATCAGCTGCTGGAATGCCGCAGGATCTCCACGACGGTGCAGAAGCAGCAGGGCTTGCCGACGATGGGCCTGGCCATCGCCCTCCATCAGGAAGTGGACCAGGCTCCACCACGCCAGGTAATAGCCGTTCACGTGCTCGGCGACCGGCGGCCCGCTGTCCTCCACGAGTTGGCGCAGGGTGGGCAGCAGCGCATTTTCGAGGCTGGGGCGCCCGGCGCTGTCGAACCGCAGTTCGCCCAGCCACCAGACCGGATAGCTGGCCGGATCCGGCGCGCCCACGTGCAGCACTCCGCCTGAAAGCCGGCTGGCGCCGAAGTAGCAGGCCATGCCTTCGTTCATCCAACGCCGCGCCGCCAGGCCACTGGCCTCGGCCAACAGCTGGTGGGTCACCTCATGCAGCATCCACTGATGGGGTGCGTCGCCCTCGCCCGGGTAGGCAAAGGCATGGGGCCGACGGTAGTACGCCTCGGCCCATGGGCTGCTGCGGTTGTGTGCCTTGAAGTCGGCCTGATCGCGATACAGCACCAACTGGAAGGCCCCAGCGGTGCCCTGCTGCCCCACGGTCATGGCATAGGACCGATGCAGCGCTTCCACGGCCACGCCGACCGCAGCGGTCTGTTCCGGGGTCGCCGCGCTGTGGATGATGAAATGCGGTGTGCGGGACATGGTCGCAGGCAGGCCCGGTGGCGCAGCCGCAGGCGCTTCTTGCTGACCAGCGCCGCTACCGGCGTCGCCGCAGCCGCCGAGAATCAGCAGCAGGGCCATGCGGGCAAGGCGGATGGGCATCATGTGCGCCCACGCTACAACAAAAACCCCGGCAGGCGCTGGGCCTTGCCGGGGTTCTGCAGGCCAGAGCCTGGCGGGAATCAGAACGGGGTGCACACAGATCAAAAACCAGCTGCGCAACGGAGACTCGCACAGGGCCCTCACCAATGCCGGAAGGTCCATGTCATTGACCCAGCATGTCAATCGACGGGCGCGCGGTGAGCGGCGGACGAGGGCTGGGCGCCTCCATTCGGCGCCTCCTGGCCGGACCAGCCCTGTCCCTCTACCTCAGTGCTTCTGCGCACCGATGGCGCGCAGCATGCACGGGCCCAGCGCTACCATTGCACCAATCGCCAGGTATGGAATCCAGCCGTTCATCAACAGCGCCATTGGATCGCCTGCCACCTTCAGCTTCCGGAAGTCTCCGCCCCCCGCCGCCGAAAGGAATGCGGCTCCAACCAGCGGGAAGAACACTACGCCGAACCAACTCGCAAGTATCCCCTTCCGGTCACGCTGTTGACTTACCCAGGCGCGCAGCGTGCCATCGGGTTGGAAGGTAAGAAATCCATACCCCACCGCAATGCCCAACGGGAAGGTGAGCACCACGATGGTGTAGTAGACCGATGCCATGGCGCCCAGCCCAGACCGTCTCGACAGGCGATCACCGAGGCCAAGGTCCCGCACCCACTCGACCCATTCCGGCATGGGATGTCCCGACTGCTGCAGGCTCCACACATGCCACGCCGCAACCGATGCCGCCGCAATCAGCAGTGACGCAAGCCCCAGTGCCACCCAGGCTATCTTGTGCGCGCCACATAGTGGTTTCTTCGCACGCGGCGGGCGTGCAGCTGGGTGCCATCGGGGAGTGTCGATCACGCGCTTACCTTGCTGACATGCGGGGGGAAGATATTGGCCTGAAGCAGCCTTCGGCGACGGACCCAGGGATCAGGGCGGTAGCGCTCATCGCCGGCCGCATCCAAGCGCTCGCGCAACGGGCCAAGCCGATGGTCGATGACCCGGCGTCGACCGGTGGGGATGATGTGAAGCAATCCGTGCCTCCAAAAATGGGACTATACAAGCGCCTTGCCTCAGTATTCTACGGCCAGCGCCCTTCCACATATCGAGCCCGGCAGAGCCGCACAGGAAGCCCCCTTGCGAAACTCTGAGAGCAGATCCAGCCGATGGACCTCCCAACAGCCTGAAGATCGTCCCTTGCTCGCCTGACTTCACATATGCATGACCATCTCCATTTCTATCGTCATGCCGAGCGAGAAGGTGCAAAAAAAGAGGAGCCCCATAGACAGGGCTCCTCCTTGGTTTACTTCAACCTTTATTACTCAGGCATATCCTAGAACGGGATATCGTCGTCAGCGAAGTCGTCCATCGGCGGCGCCTGCTGCGGCTGCTGCTGCGGACGCTGCTGGCCGTAGCCGCCGCCCTGGTTGCCGCCCTGATTGTAACCACCGCCCTGGCCGCCACGCGCATTGCCGCCGCCGCCACCGCCGCCGTACTCCTGGCGCGGGGCCTGCTGGCGCTGCGGACGCTCGCCGCCGCTGAAGTTGCCACCGCCGCCGCCGCCGCCTTCACCGCGGCCGCCCAGCATCTGCATTTCGTCGGCGATGATGTCGGTGGAGTACTTCTCCACGCCGTCCTGGCCGGTGTACTTGTCGTAACGCAGGCTGCCTTCGACGTACACCGAGCTGCCCTTGCGCAGGTACTCGCCGGCGATCTCGCCGAGCTTGCCGAAGAACACCACGCGGTGCCACTCGGTACGCTCCTGCTGGTTGCCATCCTTGTCCTTGCGGACACTGGTGGTGGCCAGGCTGATGCGGGTGATCGCCATACCGCCCTGGGTGTACTTCACGTCCGGGTCGTTGCCGAGGTTGCCGACCAGGATGACTTTGTTGATGCCGCGCGCCATAGATGGGTTCTTCCGTTGTCCGGGGCTG
>RCUO01000300.1_pt1 | contig 28170 bp, 22 predicted proteins | sample 2166161 | NCBI WGS metagenome assembly RCUO01 (sample SAMN09932617, study PRJNA488358) | compost metagenome | feature: garden; material: soil; isolation source: compost soil in cyclohexanecarbonitrile-enriched culture | place: Germany: Experimental Botanical Garden Goettingen | collected 2016-01-27
GTTGCCCCCGCTAGCACCTGAAGCTAGTGCGTCTACCAATTCCGCCACCTGGGCGTCGAGGAGGAGAATTATGCGGTGCCGTGACGGAGGTGTCAACACCCTTGTGAAACTCCCGCGTCGGTCGCGCTCTGCATATCCACGCCATGCGTGGATGGGTGCCGAACCCGGATCGCAGGCAAAAAAAATCCCCGCCGAAGCGAGGAGTTTTTTCGTTGGTGCCCAGAAGAGGACTCGAACCTCCACGGTTTTACCCGCTAGTACCTGAAACTAGTGCGTCTACCAATTCCGCCATCTGGGCGTTCCAGAGGCGCAATTGTGAAGATGAACCGGGGGGCTGTCAACGATTTCCCGAAAATTCTTAATGGGGATGCTTCAACCGGTTTGCTGACCCGTTCTGCACGCCCGCAACGGCTACCATGGAGGGCGATGACTACCAAAAAACCAAGCAAGGGCGGGAGCAAGTCCCGCAGTGAAGCCCCCAACAAGGGCGCCAAGGCCGGCCCGGCCCGCAGCAACAAGCCGGGCAAGCCGTTGCCGGGCTGGCTGCCCACACTGGCCGAAGGTGGCGCACCGCCGTCTGGTCGAGGCCGCCGCAACGCAGAGGCACCGGGCCCCGCGCCGGGCCGCAAGCTGCCGCCGACGGGCAAGGTGATCGACGATCCCTATGCGTCCCGCGAAGCAGAAAAGTACGAACAACCCATCGCCAGCCGCGAGGCCATCCTGGCCCTGCTGGAGCGCTGCGAAGGGCCGCAGACCGCTGAAGAACTCGGCGCGCGCCTGGGCCTGACCGCACCGGACCGTGCCGAGGCACTGTCGCGCCGGCTCGGCGCCATGGTCCGCGATGGCCAGCTGGTGCAGAACCGCCGCGGCGGCTTCGCTCCCATCCAGACGTTGAACCTGGTCACCGGCGTGGTGATTGCCAATCCGGAAGGCTTCGGCTTCCTGCGCCCGGTCGAGGGCGGCGACGATCTGTTCCTGCCGCCGTACGAAATGCGCAAGGTGATGCACGGCGACAAGGTGCTGGCCCGTGTCACCGGCATCGATCACCGCGGCCGTCGCGAAGGCAGCATCGCCCGCGTGCTGGAGCGCGGCATGACCCGCCTGATCGGCCGCTTCAGCGTCGAGATGGGCATCAACTACGTGGTGCCCGATGACAAGCGCATCCAGCGCAACGTGCAGGTGCCGCCAGACCAGACCGGCGGCGCGCGCGATGGCCAGCTGGTGGTCTGCGAACTGACCCAGGCACCGGACAGCCGCCGTCCGCCGATCGGCCGCATCATCGCTGTGCTCGGCGACAAGCTGACCGCATCGCTGGTGGTGGAGACCGCGATTCACGGCCACGAACTGCCGTTCGAGTTCCCGCAGGAAGTGCTGGACGAAGCCGCGTCGGTGCCGCTGGTGGTCGAGCCGGCGATGATCGGTGACCGCGTCGACCTGCGCAGCACGCCGCTGGTCACCATCGATGGCGAGGACGCCAAGGACTTCGACGACGCGGTGTACTGCGAGCCGAACGCCGATGGCTTCCGCCTGGTGGTCGCCATTGCCGACGTCTCCAACTATGTCCGTCCCGGCACGCCGCTGGACGATGAAGCGCAGAAGCGCGCGACCTCGGTGTACTTCCCGGGCTTCGTGGTGCCGATGCTGCCGGAAACGCTGTCCAACGGCATCTGCTCGCTGATGCCGAAGGTCGACCGCATGTGCTTTGTCTGCGACATGCAGATCGACCGCGAAGGCGTCGTCACCCACTCGCGCTTCTACGAAGCGGTGATGAATTCGCACGCGCGCCTGACCTACACCCAGGTGTGGCAGGCGGTGGGCGAGGACGATGCCGGTGCCAAGGCGTTCATCGGCGACCTGCTGCCGCAGGTGCAGCGCCTGCACCAGCTGTACAAGGTGCTGTCCAAGGCGCGCACCAAGCGTGGCGCGATCGAGTTTGAAAGCAGCGAAGTCCGCTTCGTGCTCGACAATCGCGGCGAAGTCACCCAGGCCGGCATGCTGGTGCGCAACGATGCGCACAAGCTGATCGAGGAATGCATGATCGCGGCCAACGTGGAGGCGGCGAAGTATCTGTTGTCGCGCCATGTGCCGGCGCCTTACCGCGTGCATGAGAAGCCGCCGGAGACCAAGTACGCCGATCTGCTGGAATTCCTCAAGGAGTTCAAGCTGAGCCTGCCGCCGTGGTCGAAGGTGCGCCCGGGCGATTACACCAAGCTGCTGAAGAAGATCCGCGACCGTCCCGATGCCACGCTGCTGGAATCGGTGCTGCTGCGCAGCCAGAGCCTGGCCGTGTACAGCCCCGACAACAACGGCCACTTCGGCCTGGCGCTGGAGGCGTACGCGCACTTCACCTCGCCGATCCGTCGTTACCCGGATCTGCTGGTTCACCGTGCGATCAAGCATGCGCTGTCGGGCAAGCCGCTGGGCAAGTTCACCTACAACGCCCGCGAGATGGCTGCACTGGCACTGCAGTGTTCCGAGCGTGAGCGTCGTGCCGATGAGGCCGAGCGCGAGGTGGATGAGCGTTACCGCGCCGCGTGGATGGAGAAACACGTCGGTGGCCAGTTCGACGGCGTGATCAGCGGCGTGACCAGCTTCGGCCTGTTCGTGGAGCTGGCCGACTCGAAAGTACAGGGCCTGGTGCACGTGACCCAGCTGCCGCAGGACTATTACAAGTTCGACGCGACCCGCAAGACGTTGACCGGTGAGCGCCGTGGCAGCAGTTATCGGCTGGGGGACCAGGTGCGCATCCTGGTGCTGAAGGCCAGCATGGAAGAGCGCAAGATCGACTTCCGTCTGGTCGAGCACAAGGGCGAGGAAGAGGTGGCAAGCCCGGCCCCGTTGCCCGAGCGCGGCAAGCCGGCCAAGCGCACGAAAAAGAAGTATTGACCGACGGCCGTGGTAGTGCCGGCCCTTGGTCGGCATCCTCGGTAGCGCAGGGGTGCCGGTCTAGATTGGCACATCCCCCCATCGGTAGGTGTCGACCTTGGTCGACACGATGTTCCGGAGGAACGCAGCAATGCAGGGCCAACCCGAATACAGCGGCGGCTGCCAGTGCGGTGCGATCCGCTTCCAGGCGCGGGGCGAGCTGACCGACAGCTCGATCTGCCACTGCCGGATGTGCCAGAAGGCCTTCGGTGCGTACTACGCGCCGCTGGTCTCGGTGCGCGGCGTGCAGTTCAGCTGGACCCGCGGCCAACCGCGTTATTTCCAGTCCTCCAACGTCGTGCGGCGTGGGTTCTGCGCCGACTGCGGTACGCCGTTGACCTATGAAGCACCCGATGGCGTGGCGGTGGCCGCCGGTGCCTTCGATCAGCCTGAACGCCTGCCGCCGACCATCCAGTATGGCGTCGAGCGCAAGCTGCCCTTCGTAGACGGGCTGGGCAGGCTGCCGGCACGCCGCACCGAAGAGGATGTCGCTGCACTGGAGTTCCTGGCCACGATCGTGTCCCACCAGCACCCCGACCACGACACCCCGCACTGGCCACCGCGCAGCCGTTCGGCCGAAGGGTGAACGGCGGGTAGCGCCGGGCCATGCCCGGCGAGCGCGAAGCGCGGCCGCCCCTGATGCTCTACCATAGCCACCCCCTTTCCGGTCCTGCCCGCATGAGCAAGAACAGCCAGTGGATCGTCGGCGTCAACGCCGTCGCCTCCTCCATCGAGAACGACGCCGAGAACGTCCGCGAAGTGCTGGTCGAGGCCGGTGCGAAGAACCCGCGCCTGACCGAGATCGAGGAAAACGCCCGCCGCAAGGGCATCGACGTGCGCAAGGTCAACAGCCAGGCGCTGGACGGCGTGGGCGGTTCGGTGCGCCACCAGGGCGTGGCCGCGCGTTATGCCGCCGCCCGCACCTACAACGAGAACGAGCTGGAAGGCCTGGTCACCGCTGCGGAAGGCAAGGCGCTGCTGCTGGTGCTGGACGAGGTGCAGGACCCGCACAACCTCGGCGCCTGCCTGCGCTCGGCCGCTGCGGCCGGTGCCACCGCCGTGATCATTCCCAAGGACAAGTCGGCCACGGTCAATGCCACCGTGCGCAAGACCTCGGCCGGCGCTGCCGACCGTATTCCGGTGGTTGCGGTGACCAACCTGTCGCGCTGCCTGAAGGACCTGCAGAAGCAGGGTGTGTGGATCTACGGCCTGGCCGGTGAGGCCACCGCGTCGCTGTACCAGCTGGACCTGAAGGGCAACATCGCCCTGGTGCTGGGCGGCGAAGCCGATGGCCTGCGCCGCCTGACCCGCGAGAACTGCGATGGCCTGGTCAAGATTCCGATGCCGGGCGAGATCGAGAGCCTGAACGTCTCGGTCGCTGCCGGCGTCAGCCTGTTCGAGGTCGTGCGCCAGCGCGGTTGATCGGGCAACCGTCCCTGTAGAGCCGAGCCCACGCTCGGCTGCCGCGCACCGCGCGGCACCGGCATCGAGACGAAAAGCAGCCGAGCGTGGGCTCGGCTCTACAGAAGACGTCACCCCGCGCTGCCGCCCAGTGCCTTGAACAGCGTCACGTCGTTGTTCAACTGGCTCTGCCGCACCCGCGCCAGTGACAGTTCCGCATCGCGCCGGGTCTGCTGCGCTTCCAGCCAGGTGCGCAGATCTGTGGCGCCCACGCGATAGCGCACTTCCTGCGCGCGCTCCACTTCCACCGCTTCGTCGTAGGACGCCTGCGAGGCAGTCACCTGGCGCAGCAGCTGCTCACGTGCGGACAAGGCGTTGTCCACCTCCGACAGCGCGGTGTACAGCGTCTTGCGGAAGGTGGTGGCGGCGATCTGGTAGTTGGTACCGGCCACGTCCGTATCCAGCTGCGCGCGCTGCAGGTTGAGGAAGGGCAGCGACAGGCCAGCTCCCAGCGTCGCCACCGGATTGCGCAGTACATCGCCCAGCGAGGTCGCGCTGGAACCGAGGCTGCCGGTCAGGCTCAATGCCGGGTAGTACTGGGTGGCGGTCACCCGGATCGTCTTCAGGCTGTTGCGCAGCCGCAGCTCGGCCGCGCGCAGGTCGGGCCGGCGGCCGAGCAGGTCGGCTGGCAGGCCTTCGGCAATGGTCGGGCTCTGCGCCTCCAGCAGGTTCTGCGGCTCATCCTGCTGCGGCCACGGCGTGCCATCCAGCAGCACGGTCAGCGCATTGCGCACTTCCACACGCTGTTGCTCCAGCGCGCTCTGCGCCGAACGCTGCGACTGCAGGTTCTGCAGTGCCTGGCGTACTTCCAGTCGCGATACCGCACCGGCATCGAAGCGCGCCTGCACCAGTTCATGCGTGCGCTGCAACCGCTCGAGGTTGGCCTGGCCGGTGGCGATGGACTGGTTGAGGTAGGCCAGTGCCCAGTACTGGCTGATGACATCACCGATCACCAGCAGGGCGGTGTTCTGCCGGTCTTCTTCGCTGGCGTCTGCCTCCCAGCGGGCGATGTCGCGCTGGGTGCGCAGGCGGCCCCACAGGTCGATCTCCCACCCCAGCGACACACCGGTGGAGTAGCTGCGGCGCCAGTCGTCGGCCTGGTCGGTGGCGCGGCTGCCACTGCCGCTCACCCCGGACGACGAAGGTTGCGGCCACAGCGCGTTGCTGGCCAGCCCGGCCTGCAGGCGTGCACGCTGCACGGCCAGGCCGGCAGCGCCGAGGTCGCTGTTGGCGGTCAACGCCTGCGCCACCAGGCGGTCCAGGCGCTCATCGCCGAAGCCGGTCCACCAGCGGTCCTGGCGGATGTCGCGGGCCGGGGTGTCCAGGCCGCTGCGCGGGTCGTCGGCCGGTGCGTTGAGGGTCGCATCGCCACGGCCATAAGTGGCGGCAACGCTGGGGTCTGCGACCGGATAGCGGCCTACCGAAGCGCAGGCGGAGAGTGCAAGCAGCACGGCGCCGGCCAGCAGCAGGCGCGAGGGAGCCGGGAAGGGCAGTCGGGTCATCATCTTCATTCGCGGGCCAGGGCCTCCACCGGGTCGAGCTGGGCGGCACTGCGTGCCGGCAGGAAGCCGAACGCCACACCGATCAGGGTTGAACAGGCGAAGGCGGCAATGATGGAAGCGGTGGAGAACAGCACCTGGAAATCGCTGGCGAAACGGCCGATCAACACACCCATCAGCAGTGCCAGGCCGATGCCGAGCAAGCCGCCGAGCAGGCATACCAGCACCGCTTCGATCAGGAACTGCTGGCGGATGTCGCTCTGCCGCGCCCCCACCGCCATGCGCACGCCGATCTCGCGGGTACGCTCGGTCACCGAGACCAGCATGATGTTCATCACGCCGATGCCACCGACCAGCAGCGCGATGGCGGCAATGGCGCCGATCAGCAGGGTCATCGTGCGCGTGGTCTGTTCGATGGTGTCGCGGATCTCGGCGCTGTTGCTGAGGAAGAAGTCCTCGGTGCCGTGGCGCATGGTCAGCAGCCGGGTGATCGCTTCCTGCGCCGCATCCATCGGCGTTTCATCGTTCACCCGCACGGTGATGCTGGAAACGTGGCTCTGCCCGAGCATGCGCGACATCACCGTGGTGTAGGGCACGAACACGCTCAGGCTGGTGCTGCCGCCGAAACCGAAGCTCTGCTTCTTGGCCACGCCGACCACGCGTACCGGCACATTGCCAAGCAGGATCACCTGGCCGATCGGGTCGCTGTCAGGAAAGAACTGGGTGCGGGTGTTCTCATCGATCACCGCCACCTGGCCGAGTCCCTTCACCGCATCGGTGTCGAAGAAGCTGCCGCTGAGCAGGCTCACGCCCTTCACCCGGAAGTACTGCTCACCAACGCCGCTGATCTGCGCGGTGGCCGACTGGTTGCGGTAGCGCGCGGTGACCGAACTGGACACGCTGGGGGTGGCGCTGTCGACGTAGCTCTGCCGCGACAGGGCATCGGCATCGCTGGCCTTGAGGGTCTGCACCCGCGCCGAACGCATGTCGCCGAATCCGCGACCGGGGTAGACGTCGATGGTGTTGGTGCCCAGTGCGCTGATGTTCTGCAGGATCTGCTGCTGCGAGCCATTGCCCAGCGCCACCACCGATACCACCGAAGCGATGCCGATGATGATGCCGAGCATGGTCAGGAAGGTGCGCAGGCGGTGGGCGTTCATCGCCAGCAGGGCCATCCGGAACGCTTCGGTGAAGCGGTCGCGGGCGGCCTGCCAGCTGCTGCCATGGGCGACGCCCGTGCTCGGTTCGCGTTGCGCACGGTAGCTGGGCGCGGCCGGATTGGCGCGGTCGGCGATGATCTCGCCGTCGCGGATCTCGATGATGCGTTGTGCGTGCTCGGCCACGCTCATGTCGTGGGTGACGATGATGATGGTGTGGCCTTCGGCATGCAGCTCGCCGAGGATGGCCATCACCTCTTCGCCGGATTTCGTATCCAGGGCGCCGGTCGGTTCGTCGGCCAGGATCACCTCGCCACCGTTCATCAGCGCACGCGCGATCGACACGCGTTGCTGCTGGCCACCGGACAGCTGCCCGGGCTTGTGGTGCATGCGGTCGGCCAGGCCGAGGCGCTGCAGCAGCTGCTCGGCACGCGCGGTGCGCACCGGACCGGGGCTGCCGGCATAGACCGCCGGCACGGCCACATTGCCGCGCGCGTCGAGATCCCCCAGCAGGTGGTAGCGCTGGAAGATGAAACCGAAGTGCTCGCGGCGCAGCTCGGCCAACTCGTCGGGCGCCATTTTCCCGGTCTCGCGGCCCGCCACCTGATAGCTGCCACGGGTCGGGCGGTCCAGGCAGCCGAGGATGTTCATCAGCGTGGACTTGCCCGAGCCGGACTGGCCGACGATGGCCACCATCTCACCAGCATGGATGTCCAGGTTGACGTCGCGCAGCACGGCGATGACGTCCTCGCCGGCCGGAAATTCGCGTCGCAGGTCGCGCAGGCGCAGCAGCGGCGCCGTCGTGCTCATCGGCGCCCCATGCCCGGGCCACCGACCCGCATCTGCATGCCGCCGCGGTTGCCGCCGCCCGTGGCCGCTGCAGCGCCGCCTTCGCCGACCACCACGCGCTCGCCTTCCTTCAGGCCGGACAGGACCTCGACGTTGGCGCCGTTGTTGATGCCGACCTTGATCTTGCGCGGCTGCGGCTGGCCCTTGCCATCGACCACCCGCACGATACGCTCGCCATCGCGCGACTTCGGACCCAGTGCAACGGCCGGCACCATCAGCACGCCCTTGGCCTGCTTGAGCAGCACCGATACCTGCGCGGTCATGTCGATGCGCAGGGTGCCATCGGGGTTTTCCACATCGAACAACGCGTTGTAGTAGACCGCGCTGCTGGAGCTGGAACTGGACGAGCTGCTGGAACTGGACGAACTCTCGTTGGCGATCGACGCCGGCGCCGGATTGATCTGCCGCAGCGTGGCGTGGTACTTGCGGTCCGGGTCGCCCAGCGTGGTGAAGTACACCGGCATGCCGGCCTTGATCTTGACCACGTCGGCCTCGGAGACCTCGGCGTTGACGGTCACTACATCCAGCCGCGCCAGCATCACGATGGTCGGCGCAGTCTGGTTGGCGTTCACCGTGCGGCCTTCCTCGGCCACCACCGCCACCACGGTGCCATCCATCGGCGCGACGATGCGGGTGTAGGCCAGGTTGGCACGGGCGGTGCCCAGTTCGGTTTCGCGGCCCTTGATCTGCGCTTCGTAGGACTGCAGCTGCGCACGCGCGGTCTTCAGCTGGGCCTCGGCGGCATCGTATTCCTGGCGCGAGGTGGCCTCGGCCGCCAGCATCTGCTGCTGGCGTGCGAACTCCAGTTCGGCCTGGCGCAGGGTGGCCTGCTGCACCGCGCGCTGCGCGGTCACCTGGTCCAGCGAAGCCTGTGCGTTGAGCACCTGGTTCTGCTGGGTGGTGGCGTCGATCTCGGCGATCAGGTCGCCTTCCTTCACCGTATCGCCCAGCTGCACCTTCAGCGACTTGATCTGGCCGGAAGCCTGCGCACCGACGCTGACCAGCTTGTAGGCGTCGATCACGCCGGTCGCTTCCACCGTCTGCTCGATGTCGCCGCGGCTGACCGGGGTGGTCGCCAGGGCCGGTGCGGCCGGCTTGCGCAGCAGCCACCAGGCGGAAACGGCGGCGATCAGGACAAGCAGGGCGATCAACATCAGGCGACCCTTGCGGGTCGCGGGCAACAGGCGGGAGATCACGTGGCGGCTTCACTCTGGGGGCCGCAGTGGCGGCGTTGGTGGGCATTGTGAAGATCGAGCGATGCTGCGCTCAATCCTCGGGGTGTGTCTCTATGTAACACTGTCGCCGAGACTGCGTATCAGCAGGTATCCCGCACTGCGGGGGATACAGTGGTACGTATTGGCCTGGATGCGGTTCAGCTGCCGACACGGGATGATTCGCGACATGGAGACTGAAAACCCGATGCACCGTTTGCTGATCGTCGATGACGACAACGATATCCGCACGCTGCTGGCCGAGCAGCTCGGCCGCGCTGGCTACCAGGTCAGCACCGCCGCCGATGGCACCAGCATGCGCCAGCTGCTGGAACGCGAACACGTGGACCTGATCGTGCTCGACCTCAACCTGCCGCGCGAGGATGGACTGACCCTGTGCCGCGACCTTCGCGCGCGCTCGAACACGCCGGTGATCATGCTCACCGCGCGTGCCGAGCCGATCGACCGCGTGCTCGGCCTGGAAATGGGCGCCGATGACTATCTGGCCAAGCCGTTCGAACCACGCGAACTGCTGGCGCGCATCCGCAACGTGCTGCGCCGTACCGAAGCGCTGCCGGCCAACCTGGAACCGCTGGCGGTGCGCCGTGCGCGTTTCTCGCGCTGGATCTTCGACCTGGAGCACCGCCACCTGGTCGATCCGGACGGGCGCGTGGTGGTGCTGTCCGGCGCCGAGTTCCGCCTGCTGCGGGTGTTCATCGCCCATGCCAACAAGGTGCTCTCGCGCGAGCAGCTGGTGGCCCTCAGCAGCGGCCGCAACTATGAAGCGCAGGACCGCGCGATCGACCTGCAGGTCAGCCGGCTGCGCAACAAGCTGGCCGACGATGGTGGCCCCGACGGCCTGATCAAGACCGTGCGCAACGAAGGCTACGTGCTGGCCTCGGCCGTCAACCTGGAATAAGCCGCGATGAAGCGCCTGCGCCACTTCCTGTCCTCGATGGTCGGACGGCTGTTCGTGATCCTGCTGCTGGGCATGAGCGTGGCCGCGATCGGCGCGACAATGCTGGCCAGTTCCAAGCGGCAGCAGGAATTCGAGCGGCAGAACCTGAACCGCATCGCCGACCGCCTGCAGGGCTACATCAACCTGCTCGACGGCAACCCGGAACTGCGCGAGCGGCTGTTGGAGATCGGTGGCCCCAGCGTGCGCGCGCTGCAGCCCGGCGCGCGCATCGGGCGCGCCGACAAGGCGCTGATGGAAGTGCTGGAGGACCGCCCCGGCCCGGTGTCACGGGCACATGTGCACTTTGCCTCGTTCCGTTCGTGCATTCCCAAGCTGCAGGACCTGCTGCCACCGCCACCGCCGGGCCACCACAAGCCGCCACGCGAGCGCGATCCCACCTTCATCCCACCCAAGTGCCGGGCGGTGGACGTGGTGCTCAACGACGGCACGCTGCTGAAGCTCGCCCTGGATTCACCGGCGATCGCGCACAACGGCATCCTCGCCGTGGACCCGCTGTTCCTGACCCTGCTGGTGCTGGCCATTGCCGTGTTGGCCTACGTGGTCGCACGCATGGCCAGCGCGCCACTGCAGGAGCTGGCGGCAGCGGCTGAGGACCTGGGCGATGACCTGCAGCGGGCGCCACTGCCGCTGCGCGGGCCACGCGAGGTGCAGCGCGCCGCCGAGGCCTTCAATGCCATGCAGCATCGGCTGCAGCGCCACCTGGCCGAACGTACGCAGATGCTGGCGGCGATCACCCACGACCTGCAGACGCCGCTGACCCGGCTGCGCCTGCGCCTGGAAAACGTGACCGACGAGACGCTGCGCGAGCGCCTGATTGGCGATCTGGCCGCGATGCAGGCACTGGTCCGCGAGGGCCTGGAACTGGCCCGGAGTGCGGAGAGTGCCGAACAGCGCGCCGCGCTGGACCTGGATTCGCTGCTGGAGAGCATCGTCGAGGACACTGCCGAGGACGGCGCCGACGTCGTCTTCGAAGGCCGCAGCGGCGCAGTGTTGATGCTGCGCCCGTTGGCGATGCATCGCCTGTTCTCCAACCTGGTGGACAACGCGGTGATGTACGCACAGCGCGCCCGGGTGCGTGTCGAGCGCGGCGAGGGCACGATCACGGTGGTCATCGCCGATGACGGCCCCGGGCTGGCGGATGACCAGCTGGAAGCGGTGTTCGACCCGTTCGTGCGGGTGGAGACCTCACGTTCGCGCGAGACCGGCGGTGCTGGCCTGGGCCTGACCATCGCCCGCGCGCTGGCCGAAAAGGACGGCGGCCGGTTGTGGTTGCGCAACCGCCCCGAAGGCGGGCTGGAAGCGGTGGTGCAATGGTCGACCAGCGCCGAGGCGCGGTAGCAGCGGGGATCCGCACCCGAGCCCGGCTGTGCCGGATGCGGTGACGCCGACGACAGGGTTTGCCCTATCATCTGCGTACTTCCCCATTCTTCGTCCGATGAGCCTGCCCGTTCCTGCCGGCATGCCGCCCTGCGCGGTGCGGCCATTCCTGTTCGCGTCTGCCGCCACCGCCGGCATCCGCAGCTGGCCGCCGCCGCTGCGCTGATGGGCGGACAGGGGGCGGACAGGCGCCGGGCGGGGCGCCACGCGGAGAGGATCGGTCGCCTGCTGCGACTGGGCATGCTGTGGCTGCTGCTGGTGATGGCCGCGCCGCTGGCCGCGCAGAGTGGCGCACCGCCGCTGCGCGACTACGCCATCGACGTGTGGACCTCGCGCAATGGGTTGCCGCACAACTCGCTGCGCGACATCGCGCAGACCCCGGAAGGCCACTTGTGGTTCGCCACCTGGGAAGGCCTGGTGCGCTACAACGGCCTGGATTTCACCGTGTTCGACCGCAGCACGCGGCCTGGACTGCGCGACAACGGCATCGGCGCGCTGCTGGTCGACGCGCAGGGCGGACTGTGGATCAGCGACTCGCGGGGCAATGTCAGCCATCGTGGCAGCGATGGCCAGTGGCGGGTCTGGGAGCATCAGCCGGATACGCCGCAGGTGCTGATCCAGTCCATGCAGATGGACAGCCAGGGACGCCTGTGGCTGCTGTATGAAGGCAAGGGCATCGCCTATCTGACCCCGGACAAGGGCATCGTCTACCAGCGCCCACCACCCGACCTGCCGCTGGCGATGAGCTTCACCAAGATGGCGGTCGACGCGCAGGACCGGGTCTGGATCGGCACTCTCGACGGCCTGGTGCTGCGTGACAACGACGGCGTGCTGCAGCGCGCGCCGGCGGCGTGGGGCGTGGACAAGGGGCTGTCATGGCCCTATCGCGCACCCGATGGCGCGCTGTGGATCGTTGCCGGCGAGCGCCTGTACCGGGTGGAGGATGATCGCCTGGTGCTGGTGCACCGGTTGCCCGGCCAATTGCATTTGACCGCCATGCTGCAGGACCGCCATGGCGACCTGTGGCTGGGCACCGAGAACCAGGGCCTGCTGCGCATCTCGGCACATGGCCTGGAGCGCCTGCCGGCTGGCTTGAACCTGCCCGGCGGGCGCGTGGTCAGCCTGCGTGAAGATGCCGAGGGCAGCATCTGGGTGGGTGCCAACGGCGGCCTGTACCGCCTGCGCGAAACCCTGTTCAGCAGCTACACCGAGCGCGATGGCCTCAGCGGCGACTACGTGCGCACGGTGCTCGAAGACCGTGACCGCCACCTGTGGGTGGGCAGTGCCAGCGGCCTGGACCTGCAGACCTCCGACGGTCGATTCCGCGCGATGCCGCTGCACAACCGCGGTGGCAAGGCGCCCTCGGTACTGAGCCTGGCGCAGGATGCTGGCGGCGATCTGTGGGTGGGCACCTTCGGCGACGGCATCTACCGGTTGCGCGCCGACGGACGGCTTCGCCACAACTACGCTGCGGCCGATGGCCTGCCCGGCGGCAACATCCGCGCGATCAGCATCGCCCCTGACGGCGTGGTCTGGGCGGGGACGCAGAAGGGCGTGGTCCGCATCGAGGGTGACGAGGTAAGTGTGCCCACGGTTCCCGGCATGCCGGCGGGCCTGACCACCGCGCTGGAACACGATCACCAGGGAAATCTGTGGATCGGTACCATCGAAGGCGTCCGCGTGCTGCGTGGTGATCGCGTGCAGTCGATCGACCTGGCGCCGCTGGGCGGTGGCCGCAGCGTGTTCGGCTTCCACCAGATCGGCGATGCGATGTGGATCAGCAGCGACCGTGGGCTGTACCGCTGGCAGCGCGGCACGCTGGCGCGCGTGGGCCTGGAGCAGGGCATGCCGGTGGATGCGGTGTTCCAGCTGGTGCCCGACCGCCTGGGCAATGTGTGGATCAGCAGCAACCGCGGTGTGCTGCGTACCGATATGGCAACGCTCAACGCCGTGGCCGACGGACGCGCGCCGCGGGTAACCGTGGAGCGTTACAACGAAATCGACGGCATGGCCAATGCGCAGGCCAACGGCAGCTCCGGACCCTCGGCGATCCTGCGCCAGGACGGCACGTTCTGGGTGGTGACCGCCGGTGGCCTGAGCACGGTCGATCCGCAGCGGCTGCAGCGTTTCCGCGAGCGTCCGGCGCCACCTGCGGCAATTGAGAACGTGCAGGTGGACGGCGCGCCGGTGCACTGGGAAGGCCGCGAGCGCAACCTGATTCCCGGTGGGCGACGGCTTGCGGTGAGCTACGTGGGCCTGAGCTATCTGATGTCCGACCGCATCCGCTACCGCACGCGGCTGGAGGGGCTGGACAACGGCTGGGTGGAGCGTGGCCCGCAGCGCAGCGTGGAGTTCGTCGGCCTGCCGCCGGGCGATTACACGCTGCACGTGGCCGCTTCGCACCCGGGCGGCAGCTGGGGCCATCAGGAAGCGGTGTGGAGCTTCACTGTCGAGCCGTTCTGGTGGCAGCGGCGCAGCGTGCAGGCGCTGACCGGACTGGTGCTGCTGGCCGCGCTGGTGGCGCTGTACCGTTTCCTGCTGAAGCAGTACAAGGCCAGCAACCTGCGCCTGGCACGGCGCGTGGACGAGGCAACCTTCGACCTGCAGGCGCAGACCGTGCACCTGCAGGCGTTGAACCAAGAAAAGACCGAGCTGGCCGAGCGCCTGGCGCGGCAGGCCGAGGCATTCGAAAGACAGGCCCGCGAGGACGCGCTGACCCGGTTGGCCAATCGCCGCGGTTTCGACGAGGCGCTGGCCCGCGACTTCGCCCGCGCCCAGCGCAGCGGCCATCCGCTGTGCCTGGTGGTGCTGGACATCGACCACTTCAAGGACGTCAATGACCAGCACAGCCACAGCATCGGTGATGCAGTACTGGTGGAAGTGGCCCAGGTGATCGCAGCGGCCAGTCGCGATTCGGACCTGCCGGCACGCACCGGCGGCGAAGAATTCGCGCTGCTGCTCAACGACACCCGGCTGGAGGAGGCGGCGCAACTGTGCGCGCGCCTGCGTGGCCTGTTCCATGACCACCCGGACTGGGCCGGCATACCGGGCCTGCGGGTGACCTTCAGTGCCGGCCTGGTGGAACTGGATGGCGACGACCGCACCCCGGCGCTGCTGTACCAGCGTGCCGACCGCGCGTTGTACCGCGCGAAGAGCGACGGCCGCGATCGTACGAGTATCGGTTGATCCAGTGCGAAGCATCCACGCATGGCGTGGATCTACTGGAGTGCCGCATCAACGGTTGGCACCCATCGAGCGCAGCGACCCGCGGTTGCTGCTGCTTTTCTGATCTTTCCGTGGCGCCCAGCAACGTGTCCGTGGCCGGGCGGGTGGGCTGCGCAGGGGCGTGAGCCGCATGGATGCGGCGACCGAGCTTACAGGGACGTACTTGCAGCGTCCCCTGCGCAGTCCACCCGCCTGGCCTTAACCGGAATCGCTGTCAGCCCGCCACGAGGGGCTCCGCCGTTGGCCGCTTTACCGCGGCCAGGCGTTGGCGATCGTGCAGAACAACCGCGCCGTCTGCTCGGTGTCGTACACCGCGCTGTGCGCCTCGTTGGCATCCCAGCCCAGCCCGGCCGCCGTGGCCGCGCGCGCCAGCACGGTCTGGCCATAGGCGATACCCGCCAGAGTGACCGTATCGAACACGCTGAACGGATGGAACGGATTGCGCTTGTGCCCGGTACGGGCGACGGCCGCGTTGACGAAGCCCAGGTCGAAATGAGCGTTGTGGCCGACCAGGATCGCGCGCTGGCAGCCGTACTTTTTCATCGCCGCACGCACCGGAGTGAAGACGTGATCCAGCGCCGCCTTCTCTTCCTTGGCCAGCCGGAACGGATGGTCGAGGATGATGCCGGTCACTTCCAGCGACTTCGGGTCGATCTCCAGACCCTCGGCCGGCACCACGTGGGCGCTGGCGGTCTGGCCGGGGTAGAGCAGGCCGTTCTCGTCCATCTCGATCGGCACGGCAGCGATTTCCAGCAGCGCGTTGCGCTGGCTGTCGAAGCCGCCGGTTTCAACATCCACCACCACCGGCAGGAAGCCGCGGAAGCGTTGTGACATCGCGCGCTGCGCCTGGGGTACGTCGGAAGCCGGGGCGGCGGCAGGTGCGGAAGTGGGGTCGGTCATGTGCGGATTCTAGCAGAGCGTCCCTGAGCGCCCGGGATCCCGGTAGGTGCCAACCTTGGTTGGCACACCGCGCGACGACCAAGGTCGGCGTCTACCGGACCGCGCGACGTGTGCCAGGGCGCCCGGGATCCTGGTAGGTGCCAACCTTGGTTGGCACACTGCGCGCTGACCAAGGTCGGCATCTACCGGAGCGCGCGACGTGCGCCAGGGCGCCCGGGATCCCGGCAGGTGCCAACCTTGATTGGCACACTGTGCGCCGACCAAGGTCGACGTCTACCGGAACGCGGGCTGCACCGTGGGAGCCGACGGATACCAGCGTGCCAGCACTGCATCCACGCTCAGGCGCCCGGCACCGGTGAACAGCAGCGGCAGCAGCATCGCCATGAACAGCAGCGGCAGTTTGAAGTTGCCAAAGCCCTGGTCGCTGATCGCATAGCCCATCGCCAGATCGCCCAGCGAGCCCCATTCGGCTGGCCAGTGCACCGCATACGTGGCCACGACCGTCAGCACCAGCAGGCTGGCGGCGGCGAAACGGGTACCGAAGCCGAGCAGCAGGCAGGCTGCGCCCAGCAGCTCGAACCAGGTGGCCAACTGCCAGTTCAGCGCGGCGGGCAACTGGTCGAAGGGGAACGGGAATGCGCCCTGCAGGTCGGCGAACCAGTTCTCGCCGTGCAGTTTCTCGCGGCCGGATTCAAAAAATTCCCAGGCCAGCAGTATGCGCAGGCCAAGCGGGGCCAACCACGGGGCGAAACGGTCCAGCTGGCCGCGGGCGGCGGCCAGGATCGGGGTCTTCATCGGTGAATCTCCTGGAAGGGGCGTCAGGGTGAAGCGGGGAGCGGACCGATCACGCCGGCACGCAGGAACTGCTGCAGCAGTTGCGCACCCGGGGCGGCCAGGGTCTCGGGATCGAGGTGGTGCAGGACGGCCAGTTGCTGCAGCTGTTGTTGGCCGGTGGCCCCGGGCGCTTCGCCGATCAGGGTCAGCAGATGCACCGCCAGACTGGTCAGGGTGGCAAAGCGCACCGCGCCATCGGCATCGCGCCGTACCAGCAGGCCGGTGGGTTCTGCCGGTGGTTGCGACGGTGCATCGTCGCTACCCAGTTGATGCACCGGCCAGCGATACAGCAGCGGCCAGGCCAGTGGCGAGCGCCGCAACGGCACCTGCAACGGATCAATGTCGCCCGGTTCCGGCAGCGGATCAGCCTGCAGCTGGTACAGCGCGGTCTCCACCCACTCGTAGTGGGCCAGCTCAGCCAGCGCCGGGTGCGGCAGCGCCGGTTGCACCTGCAGCCACTGCACGAACTCGGCAGCCAGCTCGGTGAACAACGGCGCCTGGCAATGGTGGCTGGCGAAATAGTGGCGCACCAGCGCACTCCAGGCCGGTTCGCCCAGCAGGCGCACGCAGACCGGGAAGCCGTTGCTCAACAATCCAAGCAGATTGTTGAACAGCAGGCGTTCGTACACCGCCACCCGGCGCGGGTCCATGCCGGGCGGCGCCGGTACCTGCGCCGGGTCGCGCAGGTGTGCGGTGAACGCGTGCTGCTGCGCGCGCAGTCGTTCGGGGGCGTCAGCCATGGGCGGCTCCGGCATGCACGGCCTGCAGGCGGTGGATGGTCTGCAGTTCGCCCCGCAGCTCGGCGTACGGCGGGAAATTGAAGTCGCGTTCGAGCAGGGTAGGGCGCGGGCCGATGCGCGCGTAGGTGCGCGCCAGCAGGTCCCACACCGGGTCGATGACCGGACTGCCATGGGTATCGATCTTCAGGTCCGGAGCGTCGTCCAGGTGCCCGGCCACGTGCAGGCAGACGATGCGCTGCGCGGGCAGGCCGGCGATGAAGGCATCGGCGTCGTAGCCGTGGTTGCAGGCATTGACGTACACGTTGTTGACGTCCAGCAGCAGATCGCAGTCGGCCTCGGCCAGCACCGCATTGGTGAAGGCCAGTTCGTCCATCATCGGCTCCGGCGCCAGGTAGTACGACACGTTTTCCACGGCGATGCGGCGGCCGAGGATGTCCTGCACGCGGGCGATGCGTGCAGCGGTGTGGCGTACTGCTTCATCGGTGAATGGAATCGGCAGCAGGTCGTACAGATGGCCCTCGTCGCTGCAGTAGCTCAGGTGTTCGCTGTACAGCGGCACCCGGTGTTGCTCAAGAAAAACACCCACCTGTGCCAGCAGCTGGGTATCCAGCGCTGCGCTGCCACCGAGTGACAACGACAGGCCGTGGCAGCTCAACGGATGGCGCGTGGCCAGTTCGGCCAGCGCGTCACCGGCGGGGCCACCGACACCGATCCAGTTCTCCGGCGCGCACTCAAGGAAATCGAAATCGCCGGCCGGTGCGTCGCGCAGGTCCTGCAGCAGCGCGCGGCGCAGGCCCAGGCCCACGGCCGCCGCAGGAAGCGGCGACCGCGGGTGGACTACGCCGGCGTGGACGTCAGTGCTTGCCACCGCACTTGCCTTCGCCGCACTTGCCTTCGGCCGACTTCTTGTCGCCGCCGGTCTTGGCCTTGGCGTCGGCACCGGCCGCTGCCTTGCCCTTGTCGCCGCCACACTTGCCCTCAGCGCTCTTGCCGTCGGCGCCACACTTGCCTTCTGCATGCTTGGCCGCGTCGGCGGATTTCGCATCGGCCGCCTTCGCGTCGGTGGCCTTGGCTGCCTGGCCGGCAACCAGATAGCCCTGGGCGAGATTGCTCATGCTCAGGGCCGAGGCGGAGGCGGTCATGCCCAGGCCTGCGGCCAGGGCGGTGGCGGTCAGCAGGGACAGGGTCTTGTTGGAGGTGCTCATCGGTCGTGCTCCTGGGTGGTGGGCGGCTGCCCGTGGTGAAGCAATGGTGCAGCGATCCTACTCAACGAATCCTCGCCGGGAATTCAAATTTTCGTGAGAAGTATTACAACGCCAACAAAAAGGCCGCTGTCGCGAGGACAGCGGCCACCCTGGAGTCGAATCCGGTGTTGCAGTGCAGTATCAGATATCGCCGGCGCTGGAGGTCTCGTCGCGCTTCTGGCGCGGCGGCAGCGGCTGTTCGCCGTGCACCAGGAACCACACGTTCTCGGCGATGTTGGTGGCGTGGTCACCCACGCGCTCCAGGTTCTTGGCCATGAACAGCAGATGGGTGCACGGGGTGATGTTGCGCGGGTCTTCCATCATGTAGGTCAGCAGCTCGCGGAACAGCGCGGTGTACTGCGCATCCAGGCGGGCGTCGTCCTCGCGCAGTTCCAGCGCGGCATCGGCATCGTTGTCGCGGTAGGCGGCGATGGCGCGGCGGACCTGCTGTGCGGCCAGACGGCCGAGGGCGCGCAGGCCCTGGATCTGCGGCAGCGGCGGCACCTTGCCCAGTGCGATGGAGCGCTTGGCGACGTTGGCCGCGTAGTCGCCGATGCGTTCGATGTCGGCCGGAATGCGCAGGCCGGCGAGGATCTCGCGCAGGTCGCGTGCCATCGGGCCACGCAGCGCCAGGCGCATCACGTCGTGGCTGATCTGCTGTTCCAGCGCGTCGATTGCTTCATCGTTGGCGATGATGCGATGGGCGGCGTTCTCATCGCGCTTCTCGATGACGTCCATCGACGCCTCCAGCTGGGCGACGGCCATCTCGCCCATGCGCACGATTTCAGCCACCAGGCGCTGCTGCTCTTCGTCGTAGCTTTTGACGATGTGGTCGTTGGGAAGGTTCATGTTCTGCAATCCAGGTAGAGCCAGGCCGCGCCTGGCTGGGACATGTGGCGAAGCGTCAGCGCCGATCAGCCAAAGCGACCGGTGATGTAATCCTCGGTCTGCTGCTTGGACGGCTGCGAGAAGATCACTTCGGTGCGGTCGTGCTCGATCAGGTCGCCCAGGTACATGAAGGCGGTGTAATCGGACACGCGTGCGGCCTGCTGCATGTTGTGGGTGACGATCACGATGGTGTACTCGTGCTTCAGTTCTTCCACCAGCTGCTCGATGCGGCTGGTGGAGATCGGGTCCAGCGCCGAGGTCGGCTCGTCCAGCAGCAGCACCGACGGGCGCAGGGCCACCGCACGGGCGATGCACAGACGCTGCTGCTGGCCGCCGGACAGGCCCAGCGCGCTCTGGTTGAGCTTGTCCTTCACTTCGTCCCACAGTGCGCCCTGGCGCAGTGCGTGCTCGACACGGTCGGCCATGTCCGCCTTGGACAGCTTCTCGTGGTGGCGGATGCCGTAGGCTACGTTCTCGAAGATGGTCATCGGGAACGGCACCGGCTTCTGGAACACCATGCCGACCTTGCTGCGCAGGCGGTTCATCGGGTACTTCGGCGACAGGATGTTCTCGCCGTCGAGGATAACCTCACCGCGCGCTTCCAGCTTCGGGTACAGCGCGTAGATGCGGTTGAAGATGCGCAGCAGGGTCGACTTGCCACAACCGGAGGGACCGATCAGCGCGGTCACGCGCTTTTCCGGGATCTCCAGGTTGATGCCCTTCAGGGCATGGAACTTGTCGTAGTAGAAGTCCAGTCCACGCGCGGCGAGCTTGACCGGTGCCGGAGCGTGCAGGTTCTCGTGCGAGGCCGGCACCACGATGCGCTGCATCGGCACGGCGTTGGAAAGGTCGTTCATGGCGGTATCCACGGAAAGGTCAGTCATGGGAGATACGGTTGCGCAGCAGGATGCCGCGCGCAGAGAGGCTGACCAGCAGCACGAACACGGTCAGCACCAGCGCGCCGGCCCAGGCCAGCACCTGCCAGGATTCATACGGGCTGCCGGCGAACTGGTTCATCACCACCGGCACCGAGGCCATCGGCTGGAACACGTTGCTGTTCCAGTACTGGTTGCCGAAGGCGGTGAACAGCAGCGGTGCGGTCTCGCCGGAAATGCGGGCCAGCGCCAGCAGGATGCCGGTGATGATGCCGGCCGAGGCACTGCGGTACAGCACCTGCACGATCACCTTCCACTGCGGGATGCCCAGCGACAGGGCCGCTTCGCGCATCTGCGAAGGCACCAGGCGCAGCATCTCGTCGGTGGTGCGCACCACCACCGGCAGCACGATGAAGGCCAGCGACAGTGCACCGGCGAAAGCGGAGAAGCTGCCGCCGGTCTGCATCACGTAGAGGGTGTAGACGAACAGGCCCAGCACGATGGACGGCGCCGACAGCAGGATGTCGTTGACGAAGCGGACCACGGTGCCGGCCTTGCGGGCGTTGCCGTACTCGGCCAGCCAGGTACCGGCCAGCACGCCCAGCGGAGTGCCGATGCCGATCGCCAGCGCACACATCACCGCACTGCCGAAGAAGGCGTTGGCAAGACCGCCTTCCTGCATCGGCGGCGGTGTCATCTTGGTGAACAGATCCAGATTGATGCCGGCCAGGCCCTTGGAGGCCAGGGTGAACAGGATCCAGCCGAGGAAGAACAGGCCGAACAGCGCAGTGGCGCAGGACATCGCGATGGCGATGACATTGCCGATGCGGCGGCGCAGGTACAGGGAGTCAGCGGTGCTGGACATCAGTTGCCCTCCTTGCGGGACAGGCGCATCAGCATCAGGCGGGCGATGGCGAGCACCACGAAGGTGACGATGAAGAGGACGAAGCCGAGCAGCAGCAACGCCGAGCGGTAGGTTTCAGTGGCTTCGCCGAAGTCGTTGGCGATCAGCGCGGCGATGGTGGTGCCCGGTTCCAGCAGCGACGGCGACAGGCGCACGCTGTTGCCGATCACGAAGGCCACGGCCATCGTCTCGCCCAGTGCGCGGCCCAAGCCGAGGAACACGCCACCGATCACCGCCGAGCGGGTGTAGGGCAGCACGATGTCCCAGCTCACTTCCCACTTGGTCGAACCCAGCGCGTAGGCCGATTCCTTCAGGCGGGTCGGCACGGTCAGGAACACTTCGCGCATCACCGAGGAGATGAAGGGGATGACCATGATCGCCAGCACGAAACCAGCGGTGAGCATGCCGATGCCCAGCGGCGGGCCCTGGAACACCGGGCCGATGATCGGCCATTCGCCCAGGGTTTCGTTGAGGAACGGGGTGACGTACTCGGTCATCACCGGCACCAGCACGAACAGGCCCCACATGCCGTAGATGATCGAGGGAATGCCCGCCAGCAGTTCGATGGCGGTACCGACCGGACCCCGCAGCCAGCGCGGTGCCACTTCGGTGAGGAAGAAGGCGATGCCGAAGCTGACCGGCACGGCGATGACCATCGCGATCAGCGCGGTGACCAGGGTGCCGTAGATCGGGGCGAGGGCGCCGAACTTGTTTTCGACCGGATTCCAGTCGGAAGAGAAGAAGAAGCTCAGGCCCTGCATCTGCAGGGCATGGCGACCACCCCACAGCATCGACAGTGCGGCGCAGGCCAGCGCGATCAGGACGAAGATGACGGTGCCGACCAGCACCCATCGGAACAGTTTGTCGTTGCGGGCATCACGCGTGTCACGCGTGGACGGGGCGGCTACAGGCTGGGCGATGGCATTCATGGGGACGGCAGGGCCAGGAAGGGGCGGGGCAGCACGATGTTCAGGAGACGGTGCCCGCACGTGGCGGGCACCGTCGGGTCCATCACTTCAGTTCGGTCGCCCAGTAGGCTTCGATCTGCTTGACCAGCTCGGCCGGCAGCGGCACGTAGTGCAGTTCGTTGGCCTGGGCCTGGCCGCTTTCGAAGGCCCACTTGAAGAAGGCCAGCGCATCCTGGTTGCGCTTGGCATCCTTCGGCTTCTTCTGCATCAGCATGAAGTTGGTGGCGGTGATCGGCCACGCCTGCTCGCCCGGGGCGTTGGTGATGACCAGGTTGAAGTCCTTGGCGCTGGCCCAGTCGGCGCTGGCGGCAGCGGCGGCGAAGGTTTCAGCGTTCGGCTGCACCCAGGTGCCGGCCGCGTTCTGCAGCGAGGTGTACGGCATCGCGTTCTGCAGGGCATAGGCCAGTTCGACGTAGCCGATCGAGCCCTTGATCTGCTTCACGTAGGAAGCAACGCCTTCATTGCCCTTGCCACCCACGCCGTCCGGCCACTGCACCGAGGTGCCTTCGCCGACCTTGCTCTTCCACTCCGGGCTGACCTTGGACAGGTAGTTGGAGAAGTTGAAGGTGGTGCCCGAACCGTCCGAACGGTGGACGATGGTGATCTTGCCGTCCGGCAGGGTCACGCCCGGGTTGGCGGCGACGATGGCCGGGTCGTTCCAGGTCTTGACCTTGCCCAGGAAGATGTCGGCGAGCAGGGCGCCACTGAGGCGCAGCTTGCCGGCTTCCAGGCCGTCGATGTTGACCACCGGCACCACGCCGCCGATGGCCGACGGGAACTGGGCCAGGCCGGCCTGGGCCAGCTCGTCGCTGCTCAGCGGCTTGTCGGAGGAGCCGAAATCAACGGTGCCGGCCTTGATCTGGGCGATGCCACCACCGGAACCGATCGACTGGTAGTTGATCTTGGCGCCGGTGGCGGTGTTGTAGTCGGCCGACCACTTGGACACCAGCGGGAAGATGAAGGAGGCGCCAGCACCGGAGACCTCAGCGGTCACCTTGTCGCCGGCAGCGGCCGGAGCAGCGGCACCGTCAGCGGCCGGCTGCTGTGCGGCCTGCTTGTCGCCACCGCAGGCAGACAGGCCCAGGGCGATGGCCAGGGAAAGGGCGGCAAGGCTGGCCGAGTGCAGTTTCATGGTCACTCCATAGCGGGGTAGAGCCGACGGCGTCGGCGGATGCGGCTATGAAATGATGTTTTTGTTACAGCCGTATGACGTCCATGACAGAGGTGTCCTGGATCACGTTCTGGCAAGGGTTTCACAGGGTTGGCCGGCCCCCGGCGGAGGCCCGGAGACCACGGATCTGCGCACCGATATGACGATGGAGGCAGGGTAGAGCCGAGCCCATGCTCGGCTGCCCGCGAGGGCAGGCCAGAAGAAGCCGAGCATGGGCTCGGCTCTACAGATGCTTCTGCATGACCCCATCGCCGCAACAACAGATCAACGGAAGCGCGGCGCTCTTCACGACCAACCCAACAGACAACCGCACAAAAAAGAAGAGCGCCGGACCCCGAAGGATCCAGCGCCCGGTGGGGCCGGCGGGGGAGAGAGGACCCGCCGACCCCGTTCCTGCGGGGGAACGCCTTGCAACGAACTCAGTACTTCAGGTTCTGCGTCCAGTAGGTCTCGATCTGGCGCACCAGCGCGTCCGGCAGCGGCACGTAGTCCAGCTGCTTGGCCTGCGCATCGCCATTCCTGTAGACCCAGCGGAAGAACTCCTGGGTGGCCTTGGCGCCAGCCAGGTTCTTCGGCTGCTTGCGCACCAGGATGAAGTTGGTGGCGGTGATCGGCCATGCGTCAGCGCCCGGGGCGTTGGTCATCACCAGGTAGAAGTCACGGGCGTTGGCCCAGTCGGCGCTGGCCGCGGCGGCCGAGAACGAGGCGTCCGACGGCTGCACGATCTTGCCGGCTGCGTTCTTCATCGCCGCGTAGGACATCTTGTTCTGCAGCGCGTAGGACAGTTCGACGTAGCCGATGCCGCCCTTGATCTGCTTCACGTAGGCAGCAACGCCTTCGTTGCCCTTGCCGCCGATGCCGGCCGGCCACTGCACCGAGGTGCCTTCACCGACCTTGCTCTTCCACTCCGGGCTGACCTTGGACAGGTAGTTGACGAAGTTGAAGGTGGTGCCCGAGCCGTCCGAACGGTGGACGATGGTGATCTTGCCGCTGGGCAGGGTCAGGCCGCTGTTCAGGGCGGCGATGGCCGGGTCGTTCCAGGTGGTGATCTTGCCCAGGAAGATGTTGGCCAGGGTCGGACCGTCCAGCTTCAGCGCGCCCGGGGCGACGCCAGCGACGTTGATCACCGGCACCACGCCGCCGATCACCGACGGGAACTGGGCCAGGCCAGCCGCAGCCAGCTCTTCCGGCTTCAGCGGCGCATCGGACGAACCGAAGTCCACGGTCGCGGCCTTGATCTGGGCGATACCACCGCCGGAACCGATGGACTGGTAGTTGACCTTCTTGCCGGTGGCGGTGCTGTAGTCGGCCGACCACTTGGACATCACCGGGTAGATGAACGAGGCGCCCGCGCCGGTGACATCGGCGGCGTTGGCGGCGAACACGGACGACGCGGCCAGAATGGCGACGGCGGCGCGCGACTTGAAGGTGTGGATCACGGGAGAGACTCCTGGGGTGGTAGAGGGGCGGCTGCCCGACGTTTCGGTGCACATTCCATAACGGTTCCATGACACGCCCGCGTCTGTCATATGACGCAGGCGTGACAGCCGTCATGGCGGTGCCCAAGCCTCCCTTTCAGAGCCCGCGCAACGCCTCCGGAACGGCATAGCGGCCGTCGCTGGGCAGCAGTGTCCAGCGCTGCGCAGGAGCCGTCGTGTCGGTTGCATGGCAGTCCTCACCGGCGGCGACGCTGATCGTATCGGTGCGCTTTTCGCGCACCACGATCGGTGCCAGGCCAGGGCGAGTGCTGCTGCCCATTTCCAGCGTGCGCTCGAAGCGGCTGAACTCGCCGGCGCAGCGCGTATCCCATTCGCCGCGACTGCCGCTGACGGCCAGCGGTGCAAGCACCCGGCGCAGCCGTCTGCCATCACGCACGAACAACTGCAGTTCGGTCTGCGCAAACGGGTTGGGGCCTGAGCTGCCGCTGTAGTCCATGCGCACGCCAAACGCGCGGGTGGCCGGGTCCAGCTGCCAGCGTGCGGTGTCCAGGTGGAGCCCGCTGAAGCGCAGCGCATCGCTGCTGACCGCATCGGCCACGCGGGTCCAGGCCAGCGGCTGGCCACTGGCGGTATCGATCAGCAGCAGGTCCAGGTCGCCACCGCGCGCGTCTTCCGAGGCGGGGGCGGTCCATTGCGCGACGGCCAGCAGGGTCGTGCCGGGCTGCGCGGGCCACGCACGGCAGGCGGTGCTGTCGGCATCGGAAAAGCGTGCCGTCACTGGCAACGCGCCAGCGGGCAACTGCCGATACGCGGACTCGCGCACGGCCTCTGCATCGTCACAGGCGAGCGCGGTGGCGGGCAGGGCGGCGAGCAGGGCAGCGCACAGCAGGCGGCGCAGGCGAGGGGAAGTGGGCATCCCGAAGGTCCATGTCGACAGGGCAGGACATCATCGCGCGGCCACCACCTGCCCACAACGACGAAGGCACGGCCGGAGCCGTGCCTTCGTTCGAACGCGTGCTTCCGGTCTTACCAGAAGAACTGCGCGCGGGCTTCCAGGATGTTCGGATCGTCGTTGACGAAACCACGGGCGGTCGAGCTGTACTTCTTGCTGTCGACCATCACGTAGTTGAGCATCAGCTTGAAGTTCGAGCGCCAGTACCAGTTGGCGCCGACGGTCCAGATGTCCATCTTGCCGCCGAGCACGCCATCGACGATCGGCGGACGGCCGGCCACCGGGTTGGCAGCGAGGTTGCCATCGTTCAGATCCATGTGGTCGTAACGCAGGCCCAGCTGCCACTGGCCGCCGGCCGGGTTGTTCGGCAGGCCGGTGCCCGGGGTGCCGCCCTTGTAGCTCCAGCTTTCGCCGGTGACATTCCACACGCCGCTGACGTAGTAGCCGTCGGTGGTGTAGTTGTCATGGGCATAACGCTTGGCCTTGCTGGTGTAGTACTCGGCCTGGGCCTTGAACGGACCCTGGAAGTACATCGCCTCGGCTCCGATGGTGCTGACGCGGTCGGTGTCGGTCATGTTGCCGCCATCGACCAGGCGCGCAGTGGCCAGGTCAGCGTTCGGGCGGGCACGCACGCGCAGGGTGTCCGCGTCGGTGTCGTAGTCCACGTAGCTCAGGCCGAAGTGCAGGACCTGGCCCTTCTCGTTGATCGGGGCCCAGGTACCACGTGCGCCGTAGCCGCTGCCGTGGGCCAGGTTGCGGGTCAGTTCGCGGCCGAAGGCGCTGGCGGTGACCGACCAGTTGTCCTGGCCGTAGCTGTACGCGCCGCCGAGGCGACGGGCGACGGCGTAGGTGTTGGTGACCGCAGCCTTGGAGATGAAGTCGTTGTTCTTGGTGCTGGACAGCTCTTCCAGGCTGTTGGGCTGCTTGAACTGGCCGACCTGGATGAAGTGGTTGGCGTTGCCCAGCAGCTTGTACTTCACGTTGGTGTCGAGGAACTTGTCGGCCTTGGCGTCATAGCCGACCACCCACTCCACGTTGCCCGGGCCCTTGCCCTTCAGCACCAGCTCGGCGCGACGCAGTTCGAATTCGCTGTTCTTGCCGTTGCCGGCGTCACCGCCGTTGAGGTCCACGACGTCATTGTCGTACCAGTTGCCGTCGGCCTGGACCAGGCCTTCGAAGGTGATTTCCGAACCGCCGATCACATCGATGGCGACTTCGGCGTGGGCGGCCGGCACATACAGCGCAGCAGCCACGGCGACCGTCAGGAGTTGGTGATGCAGTTTCATGGAGAGGAGCCTTGCAGGCAGGTGGGAAGATGCGCGCAGGCTAAAACGTGAAGATTGCGTAAATGTGACAGTTCGCGCACGGCTGCGATCCGCCGCAGGCCCCGTCAGGGCTGGGCCTGCCATTGAAACCGGTTACGTATGACGCCCGGATTGCGCCACGGTTGCAGTAGATCCACGCCCCGCGAGGATGGTGTTTCCGTGCATCCACGTCATGCGCGGATACCGCCATCACTCGGCGATGGTCTTGTCCTTGAACCGGCAAAGATCGGCAATCACGCACCCAGGGCAATCCGGTTTGCGTGCTTTGCACACGTACCGTCCGTGCAGGATCAGCCAGTGGTGCGCATCCAGCAGGAACTCGGCGGGAATCGCTTTGACCAATCGGTCTTCGACCTCGCGCACGTTCTTTCCTGGCGCAAGTCCAGTGCGGTTGGCGACGCGGAAGATATGCGTATCCACCGCCATCACCGGTTCGCCGAAGGCGGTGTTGAGGACCACGTTGGCGGTCTTGCGACCGACACCGGGCAGCGCCTCCAGTGCATCGCGATCGCGTGGCACTTCGCCGCCATGCTTCTCCAGCAGCAGCGCGCAGGTGGCGATCACGTTCTTCGCCTTCGCGTTGAACAGGCCGATGGTGGCGATGTACTTCTTCAGTCCCTCTTCGCCCAGGGCGAGGATTTTTGCCGGCGTGTTGGCAACCGGGAACAGGCGACGAGTGGCCTTGTTGACGCCGACGTCGGTGGCCTGGGCCGACAGTGCGACCGCCACCAGCAGTTCGAACGGCGAACTGTATTCCAGCTCGGTCTTCGGATGCGGGTTGAGTTCGCGCAGGCGGGTGAACATTTCCACCACGTCGGCGCGCGGCATCGCACCGCCACGGCGCGCAGGTGCGCGCGCGGTCTTCTTCGCGGTCGCCATTACTGCTCCTTGCCGGCGGCGCGGGCCTTGGCCCGGGCGAGGATGGCAGCCGCTGCGGCAGGCAGGGCAGGTTTCGCGTCCGGTGCCGGCGCGGGCGTCCGCCGCGCATCACGCTCGGCCTCGCGGCGGGCCAGGCGCACGGCGCGTGCGCGGAAACGTTCGCGCGCGGCCCATGCACGCTGCAACTGCAGCTGCATCTGGCAGAGGCGGTCGGGCAGGTCGGGATGATCGGGCAGCAGTCGGTCATCGCCAGCGCGCGCGACGTAATCCATCAGTCCAGCCTGCAGGGCGCCATCGGGATCGTCTGCCTGGACCCGGGCGAACAGCAGCACGGGATTGGGTCGGCATGCACGCGCAAGCGCATGGAT
>RCUO01000301.1_pt1 | contig 28149 bp, 30 predicted proteins | sample 2166161 | NCBI WGS metagenome assembly RCUO01 (sample SAMN09932617, study PRJNA488358) | compost metagenome | feature: garden; material: soil; isolation source: compost soil in cyclohexanecarbonitrile-enriched culture | place: Germany: Experimental Botanical Garden Goettingen | collected 2016-01-27
AAAGAGTATATTTTGTCTCTTCCCCGTCCAATTTGCCGACCATCCTGTCCTTCACAAATATCGCAGTCCCGTTGACGCGTTCATTCTTCTGTCCGTTTACTTCACTGATGGTAATCAGCGGCGCTATCGCATTTTTCCCGGGGGTCTCCAGTTTGTCGATAAAATCCCAGATTTCCACCACCGGCGCAGTGCTCGTAAACGGCTCATCCTTCATCATCTGTGCCAGCTCAAAGGACATGATGGTCTTGGTTGTGCTGTTCAAATCAAGCACTTCACGGGCATTTTTCTCACCCGATACAAAAATATATACATCCGCCCGGGTCTCCGTATCTCTGCTGTACCAATCGATGACCTTGATCAGCCCCTCCCGTGCCAGCTCCTCACTGACAATAATGACCTTAGCATGGCTCCAGAACAGCTTCCGCCCGGTCATTGAAATCATATTGCGGACGATACTAAAAATCGTATCACCGGTCAGGCTCAGCATTTTGAACCCGGTCTGATTCTGCTGCAGCCCGCCCTGGGTATCGACCATCTCCACCGTCAGCTGAATATTGTTATCCGCTTTGTTCTTATCAAGGGCTACACCGGCCACAATCGACATATCATCAACCTCTGTATAGTTCCAGCAGCCTGACAGGCCGACAAGCATGCAAGCGGCAAGCAGGAGTGATAAATACCGGGAAAGGAGTCTTTTCATCGTCTGCCCCGCTTCGGCGGAGCCTTCCGCTTCATATTGCGTGCTCCGATAACCGCAGGACGCAGATACATATCCCACCAGGGCGCACGGATCGCCGTATCCTTAATATCCTGCGGCCGGATTGAGCCCACCCCAAGCATATAAGGAACGCCGAAGGAGCGCAGACTCATCAGATGAATTACCAGCCCGAGCAGCCCGAAGAAGTACCCGAAGATACCGAAGACAAAAGCGCTCAGCAGCAGCGCCATCCGCACAATAATCAAAGGTCCGGTAAGCCGGGGGTTAAGCAGGGTGGTGATCCCCGTCAGCCCCACGACTATCACCATCGGAGCGCTGACGATCCGCGCATCCACTGCAGCCTGGCCCAGCACCAGCGCGCCTACGATGCTGACCGCCTGCCCGATGGAATTGGGAATCCGCGCTCCGGCTTCACGCAGAATCTCAAAGATCGTCAGCATGAGTACTGCCTCAACAACTGTAGGGAACGGTACGGACATACGTGCAGATGCGATACTGAGCAGCAGCAGAGTCGGCACCATCTCCTGGCTGTATGTGACCAGTGCCAGATACCCGGCCGGAATACTGATTGACAAAAAGGCGCCAAGCACCCGGAGCAGCCGGTTAAACGAAGCGAAAAAGTAGCTGATATAGTAATCCTCACTGGCCTGGAAATTCTCCACAAATACATACGGCAGCGTCAAGGCAAACGGGCTTCCTTCAATAAGTACAGCAAAGCGGCCTTCCATTATTTTACCTACCACCGAGTCCGGACGTTCAGTGCTCCCGATCATTTCAAAGGGGGAGTAGGGCTCATCACGGATTAGCTCAGCCAGGTAGCCCGTATCCAGCAGATGGTCGATTTCGACCCGGGCCAGCCTGCCCTGCAGCTCTTTCAGAATATCCGGCGAGGCGAGACTTTCCATGTAGCAGATGCAGGTCTGGGTTTTGGTCCGGGTGCCGATGTCGGTGAACACAAATTTCAGGTCGGAATTCTGCACTCTGCGGCGGATCAGCGTCAGATTGGTCAGCAGGGATTCATTAAAACCGTCCCGCGGCCCGCGTACCGCCTTCTCTGTCATAGGTTCTTCTATAGAGCGTGTCTCCCAGCTCTGGGCATTGATAGTCAGTGAACCGGCATAGCCGTCCAGCAAAAAGACAGTTTTACCGCTGACCACGGCGCCAATCAGCTCATCCAGCTGCTCCGAAACGGTCACGTCGCTGATCGTAATCACTCTGGTACGGACCAGTTCCATCAGCCTGGCCGGATTTCCCATATCCCCGTCCGTGAATTCATAGGCCATAACCGGCCTCATCACGCCGCTCTGAATCAGCTCACGGTCAATCATTCCGTCAACATAGACGACTGCGCAGCGGATACGCTCGCCATGGTCATTTTCTATTACACGTATTCTAAGGGTGCCGTCATTACAAAATACCTGCCGGAACCAAGCCAGCGTGTCATCCATAGAGCAGCTCATAGGACGGGAGGAATCAATCTTCTGGGCAGAATGTTCGCTGTTTGCCGTTATTCCCGCATTCATCACAGCCGTCACTCCTGTCTATTCTTCTTTTGAGTTGATTATCCCCCGCCGCCTGCACTCCTATTCGTCCGTCTGCTATAAGAGAACAGCAAAAAAGCCGCGGCTGCGGCTTTATTTGCTGTTCTGCTGATTCAATTCACGAAAGTATTACGCACTCTCTTGGAGCGCAGAATGTAGGCAGTCCAGATGAGGCTGTTCACAAGCCCCCGCGCAATGCCCGACAGCAGGCTGCTGCCGGCAGTCAGCTCAGCGGACTGTGGAATGTTAGAGACCAATATAATAAGGATGATCTGCATCCCCAGACCGATGATATAATATAGAATCAGCCAGCGCGGAAAAACAGCCCTTTTGTTATACAGCAAAATAAGCAAATATACAGTAAGCAGCAGCAGAATAATGTTTGCACTCACCTCGAAAACCAGCGTAGGCTTCCATAATGTATGATAATCTGCCGAACCCGGAGAAGTTAACGCATTCCAGCCTTCACTGCCGTGCGAGTTAAGGAAGAAATCATAGACCATAAGGAAGGATCTGATTAACGTAACATACAGTCCAATCTGGACAAGCACCAGCCAGCCGCCCAGCCCTTTAGGGTGGTCAGGCGACAGCCTCATGCCTTTTTTAGCGGGGATAAGTGATCCCAACAACAGCACATCCTCTGTTATCATTTAGCCAACACATTTTAAGGAGAATCTATGACACCATTTACTGCAAGGGTTATTGCCGTTATCCAATCCATCCCTGAAGGAAAGATCATGACCTATGGCGGGGTAGCCAGAGCTGCCGGAAGCCCCCGGGCAGCCAGACAGGTTGTGCGGATACTGCATTCCATGAGCCGGAAGTACAAGCTTCCCTGGCACAGGGTTGTCAACGCCAAAGGAAGAATTGCCCTGGAGGATGAATCCGGCTCGCTCCAGAAGCTGTACCTGCTCGGCGAAGGCATAGAATTTACGGCAGACGGGGCAGTCAATCTGGAGCTGTTCCAGTTTGTACCCGGGCCTGAGCCAGAGCTGGCAGACTACCTTTTGCCGCCTTTCGAATAGCTCCTCCCGCCGCTGATCAGCCCGTTTAGCAGGAAGTACAGCGTAGCATAAATGACCAGCAGCACGACCGCTGTGAACAGGCTGAAGAACAGCGACTGCTGGTTCAGGCTGTCCTTGACCAGCTGAACCAGCTGGTGCCAGTCTGTCAGCACATCCCAGCTGTTCAGCCGGTAGACCCGGCCCAGCAGCACCCCGTACCCGCCCAATGCGCAGGCGAATAGCACGAAGATCCAAGAGAAGAACAGATTGCTTTTGCGGGTAATGACACTCTGGAACTGGTACAGCGAGAAGAAGCCTGTCAGCCAGCCGCTCCAGGTGAACAGCAGCAGCGTAACGAGGTCATACCAGAACCGGCTCTGAACCTCTCCGCTGACGATATAGATGCCCTTGCGTGCGGTCAGATGCAGCAGATCGGTCATCAGATACGGCGCATTCGGAAAAAACAGCAGCCAGGCAATGCCCAGCGGCAGCAGCAGCATGCCGCTGAATTTCTGTTTATCCAGCATGTATGCAGCACTTGAGAACAAAAAAGGAATCCACGCCAGAAACAAATTCCACAGCAGGAAATCAAAGTATGTATCGGTCCGCAGCGAAACTACCCGGTACACCCCCAGCGTAGCCAGGGACAGGCCGGCTAACAGTATGAATACCTTTGTATAATTCAGTTCCTTCATCAGGGTATGTTCTCCTTATCCGTTAGAATGGGACAACCATAATAAATATAACAGCCCGGGCGTCAGGATGCACCCGGGCTGTTATATTTTATTTAAGATGCAGGAGCAAGAAAAGGCATTCCCGTCAGATACCGCCGCTGAGCTTGCCGTTAATAGCAGGCTTATGACTCTTAAAGCCTGTTCTGCCCGGCGCTTCCTGAACCCCGGCCAGTGCTGCACATTCACGGAAAGCAGCATGCTTACACCCTGCACAGTGGCTGGTTTGAATCATGGACAATGCAGCATTTATCGCATCTCCGGTGTGTGCGTAGAACTGCCCTGCTCCGATTGTGCCGTACAGGCCAGTTCGCTTCAGCAGCTCCAGCGGCTGCGGCTCTATGCCGGAGATCATCAGCCTGCCCCCGTCAGCCTGCAGCTGCTTCACAAGCTCTGAAAGATTCTCCTCACCGGTCGTATCCATGAACGGCACCTTGCCCATACGCAGAATGATCAGCTTCGGCTTGCCGGGCCCGGACTCAGGCATCGTATTATCGAACCGGTAAGCCGCCCCGAAGAAGAGCGGGCCTTCCACATTATAAATTCCGATCTGCGGGCAGTCATGGCTGTCCGTTACCATGTGTGCAGCTACCTTCACAGACTCCGGATCGGGCAGCACCTTGGCGACCAGATGGGTCTCTCCCATCCGCTTCACGAACAGGATGACGGCAAGCACCAGTCCGGCCTCCACAGCAACCGTAAGATCAGCGAAGATGGTCAGCAGGAAGGTAATGAACATCACCAGGGAATCCCCGGTCTTAAGCTTCAGCAGCTTAAGGAACTGCTTGCGCTCACTCATATTCCAGGCCACCACCATAAGGATCGGCGCCATAGCCGCAAGCGGAATGCTGGAAGCATAAGGTGCAAATAACAGCAGGATCAGGAAGACCACGACACCGTGGATCACGCCTGACAGCGGAGAAGCCGCCCCGCTGCGGATATTCGTAGCTGTTCTGGCGATAGCCCCCGTAGCCGGTATCCCTCCGAACAACGGGGCCGCGATATTGGCTATTCCCTGGCCGACCAGCTCGCGGTTGCTGTTGTGGCGGCTGCCGGACATTCCGTCGGCTACAACTGCCGACAGCAGCGACTCAATGGCCCCCAGCATGGCAATAACAAACGCCGGGCGCAGCAGCAGCCTGATCCGCTCCCAGGTGATTACCGGGAAATGGAAGCTCGGCAGCGTATTCGGGATATCTCCGTATGCGGAACCGATGGTCGTAACCTTGCCGCTGAAGAACAGTGCTGCAAGCAGTGTAGCGCACAGCAGCCCTACCAGCGATCCGGGTACTTTGGGTGCAAAGCGCAAGCCCAGCATAACGACGGCCAGACAAATTACTGCCGTAAGTACACTGTACAGATTCACTGTGGAGATGTGCAAGCCAAGCTCCTTCATATTGTCGATGAAGGCTTCATGCCGTTTGACCCCCTGCAGTCCGAGGAAATTCCCGATTTGCCCGGTAAAGATAATAACGGCTATTCCTGCGGTAAAGCCGATCGTTACCGGCCTCGGTATGAATTTAATCAGTACTCCCAGCCTTAACAGGCCCATAACCACCAGAATGACTCCAGCCATCATTCCGGCAATCAGCAGATTCTCATAACCGTATTCCATTGCAATGGCGAACAGAATCGGAATGAACGCGCCGGTTGGCCCGCCGATCTGAAATTTTGAACCGCCGAACAGGGAAATGAGAATTCCCGCTACAATGGTCGTATAGATCCCGTACTCCGGCTTCACGCCGGAAGCAATAGCAAATGCCATCCCGAGCGGAATGGCAATAACGCCGACGATTGTCCCTGAAATGATATCCTTGCGCAGCGAAGCAATGCTGTAGCCTTGAAAACGGCCCCACCCTGTCATCATCTAACCTTCTTTTCTTTGAATATCTGATTATTTGAATATATGAGAAACATTACTCCTGCCTGCCGCTCTTGTCAACGGGAAATCCGCCCTGGAGAGGGCGGATTTTATTCACTGCGGATACCTTCAAGAATAGAAATGGCACTTACGAGATGATTATCGAATATCTGCCTGGCTACAGCCAGCAAATCCTTGATCAGGGGATCGCGCAGAGAGTAAATGACTGTTGTGCCGTCTTTGACACTGGCAACCACATTCTTGGCGCGGAGGACAGCCAGCTGCTGGGAGACCGCAGAGCCTTCCGACCCGAGAATAGCCTGCAGCTCATTCACATTCTTCTCGCCTTCGCTCAGCAGTTCCAGGATGCGGATCCGCATCGGATGAGCCAGCGCCTTGAAAAACTCCGTCTTGAATTGCTGAATATCGCTGTTCATAGAACTTCTGCTCCTTATAGCTTTACTTCAAATCTAACCTTATCTTAGCATTAATTGATCAGGAGTGGCTATGGATATCCCGGCTCCCCCTCCTGCAGCAGCAGCGGTCGCCTAAAGATTCACAGGATAAATCATCAGCTCCCGCGTTCTCAGCTCCACCTGTCCGCCAAGCGCCATCGGTTCCCCCAGGCATTCAAACATGATCAGATCGGAGCCCAGCTGCAGACAGGCAGTCCCGTCCTCTTCAATATTCTCCAGAATACCGGTTAAGACAATGTGCTCTCCGTCCATACGGATGCCGCTGCCGTCTGCAGCCGGTGCCGGAATAATATCCACCCATCGCATAAGCAGCGCAGGCAGCTCGAATTCGGCCTCCCGCACTTCTCCGGGCAGAGCCGGGCCGCCGCCGCACCAGATTCCCTTCCCTTCGCCGAAGTCTGACGAAAAGTACATTTCATTTGTTCTGATGCCCTGTCTTACTATCGTTATCTTCATCTCTATGCCCCGCTATTCTGTGCTAAGTCTTAAACAGCTTCAGCCCGGCAATCCGTTTCACGGCCTCTGCCAGCCGCGCCTCATCACTCACAAGCCCGATCCGCACATATCCTTCACCGTAAGCGCCAAAGCCGATTCCCGGAGCGACGACCACATGTACCTCATCCAGCAGCAGATCGGCAAAGCTCTGTGAAGTAAACCCTGCAGGCACTGGCAGCCAGGCAAAAAAGGACCCCCGCGGCGCCTCCGCCTGCCAGCCGATTTCCCTAAGCCCGGAGATCAGCGTGTTGCGCCGGGCTTCGTACCGCGCTACATTTGCCCGGACGCCGTCCTGCGGGCCGAGCAGGGCAGCTGCCGCAGCCTCCTGGACCGCTCCGAACAGGCTGACATACATGTGATCCTGCAGCAGATTCAGGCTCTCGATCACACTGGCGTTCCCTGCGGCAAAAGCTACACGCCAGCCGGCCATATTATAGGTTTTGGACAATGTATAGATTTCAATCCCTGTCTCCTTGGCCCCGGGTGTCTGCAAATAACTTACCGGCCGCCGGCCCTCATACCCGATTGCCGCATAGGCAAAATCATGCACCACACAAATTCTGTTCTCTGCAGCAAATGCTACTGTCTTCCGGAAGAATTCCTCATCAGCTACCGCACCGGTCGGATTGTTAGGATAATTGAGGAACATCAGCTTCGCCTTAGCGGCGGTTTCCGGGCTAACAGCCCCGTAATCCGGCAGGAAGCCTCGTGCCTCCTTGAGCGGCATCAGCTCCATAACCACCCGGGCCAGCTCAATGCCTGACCAGTAATCGGGGTAGCCCGGGTCCGGCACAAGCGCAGTATCGCCGGGATTCAGCAGGCACTGCACCACTTCAACCAGGCCGGTTTTGCCTCCGGGCAGAATAGCGATCTCACGCTGCGGATCGAGCTCTACTCCATACTCTCTTTTGTAAAAAGCAGCCGCTGCATCCTTAAGATAACCGTGGCCGCGGAACGGCGGATATCTATGATTCAGCGGATCTGACGCCGCATTCTGCAGCGCTTCTACAATATGGGGCGAAGTCGGCATATCCGGGTTGCCTTGTCCGAGATTAATGACATCATGCCCTTCCGCTGCCGCCTGTGCAGCCCTGGCAACCAGTGCAGCAAAAAACTGCTTGGGCAACGCATTCAGCAAGTGCGACGGTTCAAAACTGCTCACTGTCCGGCTCATCCTCTCCGCTAATCGTTTGTCATGCTGCATATTGCATTTATTCTAGCGGTTCGCCAGTAGCTCGGCAACTCCTATAGACAAAAAAAAGGCCGCCCCTGCAGGGATGGCCTTTAATCTTCATACCATTGTAATCATGCGGACCGTATTACTTGCCCAGCGGCTCGCCCTGATATACCTTAACATCAAGCGGTGCGGTCAGGAATTCGCCTGCCTTTCCGGCAAAGCCGGTGAAGTGCGGGCTTGTATTATGGCCGGCTACAGCCTCGGCATCACGCCATTCCTCGACCATAATGAATACATTACTGCGGGAGGCATGTCTGTACAGCTCGTAAGAAACATTACCCTCTTCCTGATGCGTGGCGGCGATCAGCGTCTCAGCTTCAGCCAGAAACTGTGCTTCGCGTTCGGGATTCACTTGCAGTGTAGCATGAATAATAATCATTGTTCATCCTCCTGTATTATGAGAAATTTATTATTTCCACTCAGCAATCTTGTCGACCGGCAGACGTACAGACTGGTAGCCTTCAGCTGCGGCTTTACCGATGGAGATCAGCATAACCGGAATATAACGCTCTTTATCCATTCCGAATAATTCGGCGATCTGGTCCTTTTCGAAGCCGCCGATAGCATTGGTGTCATAGCCGTGGGCACGGGCCGCCAGCATCAGCTGCATCGAAACCAGACCGCCGTCAATCATTACCGTCTCACGGTTGATGTCTGCTGGAAGATTGGCGAAGTGTACTGCCAGGCGGGATAATTGGCCTTCCTTAACTTCCTGCGGCATAAGTCCGCGCTCAACAGCAGCGCCGTAGATATCTTCGGCATAATCAAAGTTGTTCAGGTCTCCGAATACAGCGATCATCGCCGCAGAGGTTTCTACCTGAAGCTGATTGAACTTGGCGATGGTAGCCAGCTTGGACTTGGCCTCCGGGCTCTCGATCACGAGGAAACGCCAAGGCTGCATGTTAACAGAAGAAGGTGCCAGTGTAGCTTCTGTAAGAATTTCTGTCATTTCCTCTTTGCTGATCTTGACGCTGGTATCATACTGGCGTACCGAGCGGCGGCCGGTAATAATAGAATTAAAATCATTGGTTTTTGTAGTGTTCATTTTAAAAAAATCTCCTTTGTATATGTTGGTATATGATTCAAGGCTACAGCAGATTGATGTTATGCTGCAGCCGGATAAGCATGTCCGTAAGCCTCTTCCGCTCCGCATCGTCAAAGCCGTCAAGCAGGCCGTTGATGAAACGGTTCTTCTCTTCCCTGTAGCAATGCATCCGGTCCCGGCCCTGAGAGGTCAGTGAGACCAGGGTAACCCTGTTATCGGCAGGATTGTTGCGCCTTGTAATGGTTCCGCTCTCCTCAAGACCCTTCAGATGGCGGGTAATGGCGGCGGCATCAATATCGATTTCACGCTGCAGCGAAATCTGGCTGATCTCCTCTACCTGATACAGCTCATGAAGCAGGCGGAGCCTCGTGGGGCTGATGCCTGCGCACCGTTCGAACTTCGGGCTGACCCCTTTGTTCAGTGCCTGCAGCAGTTCAAGAATCTGATCTTCCTCTGACTGATGTTCTGTCAATGGCAGCCTCCCCTGAAAATAGATTGTGCAAAATCTTCTTGATGAAAATTAGTTTACACCTATTTAGTTGACCCGTCAATCATTAAGGCTTATTATTCTTTCAACTCCACATAACTCCACCGCAGAGGTTGATTTATGGATAAATGCGCCTTAATCTCTAACTATTACGTTCACGTTCTATACAGGAGGCTAACGCATGAGAATATCCCTTATTCAGCTTGATATAGCATTCGGCAATCCTGCCGCAAATTATGCGGCGGCAGAGCAGCGCATCCGTGAAGCAGCGTCCGCCGGGACAGACTGCGTGATCCTGCCGGAGCTCTGGACTACCGGCTATGATCTGACCCGGCTGGACAGCATCGCCGATCCCGGCGGGCAGGAGACCAAAGCACTGATGTCCGGCCTGGCACGGGAGCTCGGCATCCATATTGTTGCCGGCTCTGTAGCCAGCAGGCAGACTGCCGGGGTCACCAACAGCATGTACGTTTTTGACCGCAGCGGTGTACAAGCCGGAGAATACAGCAAGCTCCATCTGTTCCGGCTGATGGATGAGCATCTCTATCTGCAGCCGGGGGAAGCAAAGGGGCTGTTCACCCTGGACAATGCCCTATGCGCCGGGCTGATCTGCTACGATATCCGTTTCCCGGAATGGGTCCGCGCCCATACAGCCAGCGGCGCTGAAATCCTGTTCGTCAGCGCCGAATGGCCCAAGCCGCGGCTTGCCCACTGGCGCGCCCTGCTGATCAGCCGGGCCATCGAGAACCAGTGTTATGTAATTGCCTGTAACCGTGCCGGAGCTGATCCGGCGAACCGCTTCGCCGGGCATTCAATGATTATTGACCCTTGGGGAGACGTAATATGTGAGGCGGCAGAGGAGGAAGAGATCCTAACCGGCGAAATCGACCTCGGCAAGGTCCGTGAGGTCCGGCAGCAGATTCCGATATTTACCGACCGCCGGCCGGAGCTGTATACGTAGCGCGTGATATCAGGGGATGCTGCATGTATGGTGCCGGGAATATGAAATTCCAGACCCGGCCCGTCATTTAGATGGATTTTCGCCAACTAAATGAAGTATTTCTTGATGAATATGACCATTAGTTGTAAAAACGCCACCTATTTCGGTCCATTCATCCCTTCGGAGGTCATTTTAGTAAAATTAGGTGTCCTTTTTCCAATTAATCCGCCTACAGCAGGGTTCATTGGAAAATTAAGCGGCGAATTTCCACCTAATGTCTGAGTTAGCATCTGCGGATCGCTTGTGCTGGCGGCTTAGCGGTCTGGCCTGCAAGCGGCCGCATACTGAGCTGTTAGTAGCACGAGCTGATAGTAGCCCAAGCTGTTAGCAGCCTGACCCGGCCGCATGCTGAGCTGGCGGCACACCGGCATACAGACACGGCAACATAAAGACCCAGCAGCAGCTCAGCTGGTAGTAGCCTGAGTTGATAGTAGCCCAAGTTGATAGTAGCCCGTCTTAGCCGCATGCTGAGCTGGCGGCACACGGACCCATCGGCATACAGACACGGCAACATAAAGACCTGGCAGCAGCCTGAGCCGGCCGCCCGCTTGCTCAGCGGGCATAGCGCTGCCGCAGCATCGCCGCTGTCTCCAGTACGCGCGGATCGCTGTACTGGAGATCATAGCCTGACTCCTGCCGCAGCCTGCCGGCAGGAGTCAGCTGCACGCCCCGGCGGACTGCAGCCTGCCGGATGCCAGCGGCGTACACCGCCGCCGCAGCCGGGCCGCCCAGCTCGCCGAGCGCGGCGAGCGTCTCCGGGCGGACCCGCGGATAGTCCAGTGACTCGTCCCCTCCGGACGCAGCCCTGTAGAATCCGCGGATCAGCTCTCCGCGCTCCCGCCCGGAGCCGGAGACCACCACGAACGCGTGCACGAAGTACGCGCCGCTCTGCCTGCGCTGGGCGATGCCGCAGAACTTGCGGCCGCCGATCGCCAGGTCGAAATCACCGGGGCAGTACGAGCCGGTGATTTCGCCTGCCCTGATCCGTGCAGCCGCCTGCGGATGGCTCACGGCTGCGGCTTCGGCAATGAGCGAAGCCAGCAACCGGAAATCATCGTGAAAGTCCAGCTTGCCCGGGGCTTTCGGAAGAATGAGCGACACATTTACTACACCTGTGTCGAGCGGCACAGCCGCCCCCCCGGAATGGCGGACAGCCGCGCGGTAGCCGGCCCGTTCAAGCCCGGCCATCCCCTCGGCCGCATGGGGCAGCCTGCTGTCACGCAGTCCCAGCGCCACCCCGCCGGGATGGCTCCAGATGTGAAGGCACGGCGGGAGCAGCCCGGCGCCGATGTCACGGCACAGCGCTTCTTCGAACGCGAACGGAAGCAGCATATCCTGCACCTCCGCAGCTGTCAGGTCTTCGGCCAGGTGCTCGAACAGCACCATTTTTGCAGGAATCTCACTTACTGTTCTACGCTCCTGCCCCTCAAACAGGTTGTCCAGCAACCCTGAATCTTCATAAGCCACCACTGATGCTCCCCTTCTTCCCCGGATAATATGGAGCAAACCGCATGCACGGCAGCAGTCTGCTGTCCTTTTTTACCGTAATAACAGATATTGTTCTATTGTAACCCATCCCCTCCCCCTTGCCTAAAAAAGACAGGCAACATCATTTGAAATCAGCTCCGGTAACCGTTATCCTTATATCAAGGAAGATCGTTCATGCAACAGCAGTACACAACGTATAGGAGTGATGCCGCATGACCACTGAACAGCTGACAAAGGACAGGCAGATCAGCAAAACAAGGCAATGGGAACAGGCTATGATCAAGCTCTATGTCAATTTCCGTGATTACAGCAAGGATGCACTGAAGGGGTTCGGCGAGGAGGATATTCATCAGTCGAGGGTGAACAGCCGTAAGCTGCTTACACTGCTGTCCATACTGGACCCGGATCATTCTGCTGCCGGAGAGCTCTACACCCGGTTCAAAAAAGCCCAAAAGCGTCTCGGAAAGGTCAGAGATGCCGATGTGCTGATCGAATCCTTTAAGGAACGGCGGAAAATAGCCAAAAAGGACGGCGATGACAAAACAGCCGCACTGCTCAAATCCGTCATTAAGCATCAGAAGGACCAGCGCAAAAAATACCGCAAAAAGCTGGAAGCCGAGCTTCCGCAGCTTGCCGGGAAGGAGCTGGACCTGCTCTGGGAGGCTTTTATTACCGGACCGCTTGAGTCCTTGACCCAAAAAAAGGATGCCAATGTGGTCATGCGCGAGCTGGAAGTCGCCTTTGATCAGCAGAAAAAAACCTGCAAAGCGCTGTTTAAGGGACCCGAGTCGGAATCTGAGGAGGCTTTTGAAGCGCTGCACAACCTGAGAATTGCCGCCAAGGAGCTGCGCTATACGGCGAATGCCGCTTCTTTTGCACTTAATCAGAAATTTCATACCCATGAGGAATACTATAAGAATATTCAGGAGCAGCTCGGCATCATCAACGATAAGCGGGTCTGGCTGGACACTCTGCAATCCATAGGGCGTGACGAGCTCGGTGTCGGCAAAAAGACCTGGAGCGCCTTCACAGACAGCCTTAAGAATGAGGTTCTGGAAGCGCTATATCATAACGAGGTTGTACCGGTAGCCGGGAAGCCCCGTGCTCTCCCCGCTGAACAGTAGTCCTGATCCATAAATATAAAGGAGGCGGGAAGCGCATGCCAGTCATGCCGCTTCCCGCCTTTTGTTCTGCCCCTCATAAGCGTTCTGCTTCAGCAACGCCTCCTCCGGTCTTGCGATCAGATCAGCCTGCCTGCCCACATCGCGCTTCTTGCAATCAGCTTGCGGAACGGCTCAACCGAAAAGGACGGCAGATGATGTCCCGGCATCAGATAGACCACCCGGCCAAGTCCGAACTCATGGCACCAGGCCGCCTGCCGCATCGCTCCGCCGTGCAGATATTCTGCGAGCACCGTGGTCTCAAAATAAGGGTGCATATCGAAATAATAAGGCTCGTCCTCAATCACAAAATCGTCGATTCCCTGCACAATCGGATGCTCCCGTACGGCTGCCGGTATATTGATTCCGAGAGCTGTGTAGTCCGGATGATGGGTGAAATGCCCGCCCAGCATTGCACCGAGCTCCGGATTGCGCTGCATGGATATTCCGTTATGAACCACCAGCAGGCCGCCGCCCCCGGCAACATAAGCCAGCAGTGCCCCGCTGTGGGCAGGCGCGATGGTATGATCGGAAAACTCCGTATAAGAGACCACCAGGGAATACTCTTTAAGACTCTGCGGGCTCAGCAGCCCGAAATCCTCAGATGCATCAACTGTAAATTCCGGTGACAGGATCTGCCGGAGCTCCTGATCCACACCGGCAAACGGATGATATTTTACCGCTGTATAGCTGCCGATTGCAAGGGCTTTCAATTCAGACATGAATAATGACACCTCTCCATCCATTAAACTGTTTCATTTCCAGGTATTTCTCCTTCACCTTAGCACTTCCGCCAGGTTAATACAAACGGCTTTTGCTTTAATTTTGAACTATGTTACAATCATCATTACAGGTTCTATTTCATATTTACAGGAGGGTGATATACGATGTCTATTCAACAGCTGCATACTTCTGATGAACTGCACCAATATGTCGGCCAGCCCGGCAAAAAGCTGCTGTTCAAGCACAGCACTACCTGCCCGATCAGCGCTAAGGCGCATGAGGAATTCCAGGCTTATGTACAAAGCTCGGATACACCGGCGGCCATTGTCCATGTCATTGAAGACCGTCCGGTCTCCAATCAGATTGCCGAGGAGTTCGGCATCAAGCATGAATCCCCGCAGATCTTTCTGCTGGACGGCAGCGATGTAAGCTGGAACACCTCCCACTGGAAAATCACCCGTTCTGCCATCAAGGAGGCCGTTGATAAATGAGCCAGCCTGTAATTGTCTACTCTACCGCAGGCTGCAGTGACTGCAATCAGGTTAAACAGCTGCTCACCAATCAGGGCATTCCTTTTGAAGTGCGCGATATTATGGCAAGCGCCGTCTATCAGGAGGAAGTTGAAAAGCTTGGTTTTATGGGTATCCCTGTTACGGTATCCGGTGACCGGGCCGTCAAGGGCTTTAACCTGCCGGAGCTTGAGGAACTGATTGCCGCTGCAAGATAACAGCATTCTATACTCAGTATAATTAGCAAAAAAAGTATTCCCTGGTCCGAAGCCCGGGGAATACTTTTTTTTATGGTTAAAACATATAGCAGCATCTTCACTCGGTTGGCCCGCTACATCCAATGCCCCTTATTCACACTCTGCAGCCAAATGGCTGACATGTCCGCTGTGGCTGTAGATGACATTATCGGCTCCAAGCCCCTTATAGACCAGCCTCGGCCTCATCGAGGTCGTAATCACTGAAATCGGCCCTGACGTCCATGTCCGGCACATCTGCACATACCGGCAGCATAAAGCGACACTGCTCTCAAACAGATAGATCCGGCCTACCGGAAACGGCGGTCTGAGCCAGGTATTCAGATGCCGGGTATCCACCTCAAAAATCACCTCTACCCCCAGCTCCGCCAGCCGCTGCTTCTCAGCCGGATTATTGGCAAGCCCCGCAAACCGTGCACCCTTCATGATCAGCAGCTTAATAAAATGCTCTCCCGCCTTGGTCGGCGCACAAATGAGTATATACTCTTCCTGAGTATCCATAGCTGTCTCCATCTTCGTCTCCCCTTCCGCCTTACTTCTATATGTGGATTTATTTATCTCTAAATGAACAGCAAAAAAACCGCAAAGGATGCCCTTTGCGGTCCGGTTAACGGTCACAATATACTGATCCTCTCTGCAATACGCTTACGAGGTTAGCTGCCGGATTCGGGCGTTGAGAGTCGCCCTACCTTCCCTCTGTGAGAAGCTTAAGCTTCTCACAGACTCAAGGATTCACCCCATAACCGGCACTGCCTGCTTACCCGCGTCCTCCGGTTGTTGGTTCCCCCGCTTTCCGTAACGGAAATTAAGCGGATTTCATATGTAGTTATCTTTTATCTCTTTTTCTTTTTGCCGCTGCTGTTCTTGCTGCTCTTCACGAACCGCAGGGCAGCCATCAGGCAGCCCAGGATTCCCACACCCAGCAGCAGTGTCTGTACCGCACCCAGCAGGGTGCTGCCATCCGGCTGAAGCAGACTGCTAATCGCAATCAGCAGGACGGAACCCGCGACTAATACCGGGGTTTTTAGATTCATGTTCAAGACTACCACTCCTTAGTACTAAGGGTACACTATCGGCGGACGGATCACCAGCCCTTAGCAAATTCTGCCGCCGCCGGGCAGAAAAAAGGTGCCTCTCCTATCCTGGAGGGGCACCTTTTTTCTGCTGTTATATTATTTACGCACCACAGTATATCCCTTATCCTGGAGCAGCTTGATAATGCCATGCTCGCCCAGATAATGTGCCGCGCCGACTACGATGAAATACTCTTCATTCTTGCCGTTCTTAAGATAGCCGTCGATTTTGTCAGCCATACCGATATTACGGTCAACCAGCATCGCCTTGTAGTATTCCGCGTCTCCGGCAAAGCTGTTCGTCAGCAGCAGCAGCTGCTCATCATTGCCAGACTTCCACATCTCGGCCATCATATCCACGCTTTGGTCAATTACATCATAATTCTCTATTGCTGCGAGAAGATTAGCCTCCTGCAGCTCTTTGGAGAAGTCGTTGAACATTCCCAGCTGGGATTCATAAGACTCCAGCTCCATAACCGGAATTTTCCGTTCAATCGCCTTCTGTATGAAGTACAGGTCAATTCCGGCAGAAGCCTCATAGCCGGCCGTTGCTGCTTTCAAGCTGCTCAGTGTCGTTTCCGCTACCCACGGCTTAAACTGGTCCAGCGCATTAGTCTTAAGGCCTGCCTCCTTGAGCACCTCACCCAGCTTCGCATACGTCTCACCGGAAATATGATCCTTCAGCGTCGTGCCGTCCTGGTACATGCCCATGTTCAGAACCAGCTTTTGTGATGCCTCATCAGCTGCCTTGCTGATATCAATTTCTACGCCCAGATAATCGGACCCGGCAAAGGCTTCTTCAAATTCCTTGCTCAGCGGATAGAAGCTGTCATCTGCAATATGCATCGCGCCGACCAGATACACGGTATTGCCGTTGCTCTCGACTTCCCACATGAAGCCGCGTCCGCCTTGCGTACTTACAGCACTCTGGCTTCCGTCACCCGCTGCCTTGGTCTTCAGAACTACCGTACGGGTCTGTGCATCCCAGCTTACCTCGTAACCCGCTGCATCACCAAGAACCCGGATAGGTGCGTAGGTCACGCCGTTGATTACAGTAAGCTTGCTCTTCAGTGTAATGGCTTTACCGTCTACAATGGCATAGATTGTGTCACCTGCCGCATTCTGCAGCTGCACATCCATCGCTTCAAGCGTAGCTCTGAGCGGAACAAGCGTGGTGCCCTGATTGTTGACCGGAGCTCCCGTCTTGTATTCGACGGTCTGATTGTTTACTTTTACTGCCGGCTGCTGCGGGGCAGCCATGGCCGGAACTGCTGTTGCAGTAAGCAATCCTGCCGATAAGGTAAGAGATAATAGCATTTGCTTCCAGTTTCTCATTTACTTAGTCTCCTTCAGCTTCATATAGTCCACATATAATAATTAAGCAAAATCAGGATGCTTGAGACACTCGGGTTACAAAATTTGCTATTCAAGTACGGATATACATTTACGCTCTGCTTCTGCGTTCCTTAGCCATTACCCACAGCATTGCAAATACTGCTGCAGCACTCAATCCCACGCTTAATCCTTGTATGAAATCACGCACCGGGGAACCGTTCGTATCTATCACAAGACCAAACATAACCATGTTCAACACGCACACTGCAAGAAACAGGAAGTTCTGATTTTTTTTACTCATTGTGAATTTCTCCTCTTATTTTAGATTTTTTATAATTGTTTGCATTAGATTTTGTAAGCCTTCATTGCTTTTCTGATTTCCTTAATACTCGGGCGCTTGCCGTACATCAGTACGCCTGTGCGATAGATCTTCGCCGCCAGCCAGCCGAACACAAATGTGGTTGCCAGCAGAATAACCAGCGAGACGATAATCTCCCAGAAAGCGACCTGGCCGACTCCGATACGCAGCAGCATACTGAGCGGTGAGGTGAACGGAATGTAGCTCGCTACCTTGACCAGCATAGTATCAGGAGCCCAAATGCTGAACAAAGGAACGTAGAAGTTCACGAAGCCGATCATCATAATCGGCATTACCGCCTGGCCAAGATCCTCTGTACGGCTGACAATCGATCCGACCGCCGCGTAGATCAGGGCATACAGGAAGTAGCCGAGAATATACAGGATCAGCCCGTAGACCAGCAGCCCGATGCTTAGCTGGCTCAGATCCAGCTCGAAATCAGCCAGTATGCCGGAGTTATGCGGCAGCAGGAGATTGGCAGTCACACTGAGTGCAATGATGGCAATCTGCATCAGTCCGACCAGGAAAATACCGATGACCTTGCCGAACATCTGGGTTAACGGCGATGCGCTCGTAATCAGAATCTCCATGATGCGGGAGCTTTTCTCTGAGGTAACTTCTGCCGAAATCATATTACCGGTCATCATAATGGACATGAAGAACAGGATCAGAAGGACATAGACAACTACATAGTTGATCGTTGCCGCTGTCCGTTCAGTCTCTTCCCCGGCCTGGGAACCATCGGCGCTGAGCTCCTGTGTATCAATCGTTACCGGGGCGTACATAGCGGCGACCTGGCTGTCTGTCAGCTTGTCACCGACAATCAGCTGTGTGTTGACCGCCTGCAGAGCGCTCTGCAGATAAGTCTGCACGTCTCCGCCAAGCTCACCGTCCTCGTTGTAGTAGGTTACAGGCGGAAGTCCTTCACCAGCTGCTTCACCAAAAGTGAGATAGCCTTCGATAGTACCCTTATCCAGACCTTCCTTCAACGCTGCATCATCAGCTGAAGCAAATGCCGTGAAGGTTACTGCAAACGTATCGCTGTCCGGATTAGCAGGAGCTGATGATGCCAGGAGCAGCTCGGCTGCCGGGTTACCGGTCTCTGCGATTACTGCAATCTGGCTGCGGTTGCCGGTATCGCCAGCCTTATCTTCGCCCTTGAAAACCTTGATAAAATAAGGAATATTCATCCCAATGCTTAGCAGAATAACCATAATAAGCGTTGTTATAAGAAAAGCTTTAGTCTTCACCTTATTCTTAAAAGTAAATCCGATAATGGTCCCCATCTTATTCATTCGAATCACCCACCGCTCTGATAAAGATTTGGTTTAGCGTCGGTTCTTTAATCTCGAAATGCTCGACCTCACCGGCAAGAATGGCCTGCTGCAAAATACGCTGTGCTGCACTGATATCGCTGATCGACAGTACATAGCCGCGTTCCTGCCGCTTCACTGCGGTTACTCCGGCAATACTCTCCAGTCCGGCAACCTCGCCGGCTGTACGCAGAATAACCTCTTCGCGCGGATAACTCTTTTTGATCTCACGGATATCGCCCTGCACCACCGTATTGGAACGGTCGAGAATCGTAATGTGCCGGCACAGCTCCTCCACATGCTCCATCCGGTGAGTGGAGAACAGGATGCTTGTTCCCTGGTCACGCAGCTCTTTGACCGTGTCTTTCAGCAGCTCCACATTGACCGGGTCCAGTCCGCTAAACGCTTCATCAAGCACAAGAATCTTCGGCTTATGGACAACGGCGGCGATAAAGCCCATTTTTTGCTGATTACCCTTCGACAACTCTTCAATTTTCTTGTTGTAGTACTCAGGAACCTCGAAACGGTCCAGCCAGTAGCGCAGGCTCTTGTCTGCATCGCCTGCGGCCATGCCGCGCAGCCGGGCAAGATAGATAATCTGGTCGCTGACCTTCACCTTCGGATATAGACCCCGCTCTTCGGGCAGATAGCCCATCAGATGCTGCAGCTCGTTGCTGAACTCCTTGCCGTTGTAGAGGATTTTGCCCTCATCGGGATAAATCAGGCCAAGCACCATACGCATTGTAGTCGTTTTGCCTGCCCCGTTTGCTCCGAGCAGCCCGTAAATCTCGCCTTGCTCCACCTTCAGATTAATTCCGTTAACCGCTGTCTTATCGCCGTACTGCTTCACTACCTGTTCCAGCTTCAAAGCTTCCATTGGTTAATCCCCTCTCTTCTGGTCTAACAGGACCGGACGATGTCCTTGTGTCCATAGGCTAAGTATTTCATCCAGTTCCAGAGCCCGGCTCTTGAGTACCTTTACGCCCAGATCCAGGATGCGTTTCTCATTCCGGGAAAATTCCCGGGTTATAAATGAAGCCACTCCAGGCTGCTCCCAGCCGAAATGCAAGGCTTCCGGCAGCTCTGCCGCCAGCGCCTGCAGCTCTTCTTCATCCGCTGCATTCACCCATACCTCATTCCATAAACCGAACAGGCTGTCTTTCTCGGCCATGCCGAGCAGCTGTCCCTGATGCATAAGCACAATATAATCGGCCAGCCGTCTTACTTCTTCGACGATATGGGTACAGATCAGTACTGTTGCATCCGTCTCATCCATAAACTTGCGCAGCGTTTCAATCATGATCTTCCAGGCGAACGGGTCCAGTCCGGAAGAAGGCTCATCCAGCAGCAGCAGGCGGGGCCGTACGGCCAATGCCGCGGCGATCTCGAATTTGCGCCGCTCGCCCTTGGACATCTTGCCCAGCCGGGCATCCTGCGGAATTTCGAATTTCCGGGCCAGCTCCTCATAATACTTCTGGTCCCAGGAAGGATACCACTGCCTGCGGAAGCCTGCCGCCTCCTCTGCCGTCCAGAAATTCTCCTCGGCCTGTGAAGTCTCCGGCACATAGGCCATACGCTGGCGGATCTCCAGCGGCAGCCCCCCGGGATGCTCCTGTTCAAACCAGCGGATCTCGCCTTCCTCCGGGAAGCTCAGCTGCAGCAGCATATGCAGCAGCGTGCTCTTACCGGAGCCGTTCTGACCCACCAGCGCGGTAATGTAGCCTTGCGGAAGGCTAAGATTAAGCGGCCCGATTGTCCGCTTGTGCCGCTTCTTGCTTACATCCCGCAGCTCTATGGCCTGCTGTACCATGAAACGCCCCCACCCTTCATGACTGTGTGTTATATTTATCCGCTACAATTTCTGTAAACATCCGGGCCAGCTCCTCTGCGCTGCACTGTACAGACAATCCAACATCGACTGCACCCTCCAGCGCTTTACGGATCGCTTCCCGTTTGTACTCCTCCATCGCTCCTGCTCCGACATGGGAGACGAACGTACCGGTTCCCTGTCTGGTCCGCAGCAGCCCCTCATTCTCCAGATCCTGATAGACCCGGCGGACTGTAATCACGCTGCATTTCAGTTCACCCGCAAATTCACGGATAGATGGAAGCAGCGTTCCTTCTGTAATATTGCCGCTGATGATCAGTGAGCGCAGCTGAGTCTCAATCTGATGGTACAGCGGCTCGGCACTGTTTTCGTTGATTTGAATAGGTATCCACATCCTTACCCCCGCCCTCTCATACGAGATCGCGGCTCTTAAGCCGGTGTATCGTCCATGCGGAGAACAGCTGTACCGACAGGGTTCCGAGCACCAGTGTTCCCCACATCAGCGGGGAGAGCAGCCCCCACTCTTTCGAACAGCTGACGGTGTACAAAATAAGATTTCCGCCTGCCAGCCAGGTCAGCACTGCCGTCCCGATGTAAATGAACGTAAAGAGCATTACGTAGATAAAATAAGCTTTACCGCTTGCCAGCAGCTCGATAAAAATGTAAAGCCCTGAAACAATCAGCCCCAGCCCGATCCAGGTTAGCGTAAAGGCCAGGTAATCCGTAAACGGCAGTTCCTTACGCATATTACTGCTGAAGGCATAGATGAGGCCGAAAAAAATCGTTCCGTTCAGCCCGATAGAGCTGACTGCGTTCAGCTTTCTTTTGCAGAGAATCACAGCAGTTGGAATAGGCAGGGTGCGCATATAGGCCAGCATCCGGGTATAAGAATCTTCTGTTAGATACTTCATCGTCCGCTTGGAAAAGGTGAACCCCAGCATCGGAATGACTGTCATGAACATGATGTCGGCCAGAATCTTCCCGTCACCGTTATCCAGCGTATCCTGGATGATCATACTGGACAGCCCGCCCATGTAACCCATGAACAGCAGTGACCACAGCAGCATCCATAATAGCTTTAGCCTGTCGCCGTCGAAGTCACTTCTTACAATGATCCAAGCCTGTCTAAAATTTGTCATATCGCTTTAACCTCGCTTTAATTCAGCAGATATACGGCACATTGCATTACAGGAGTTCACTAAATCATTTGATATGCTGTTAATGTTCAGTGTGCTTACTGTGTGCTTACTGTGTATATCTATATACACAGTATATGCCCTGTATTTTCCAACGTCAATAGTTTTTCTAAGAAAATCTCGGGATTTTGTCCTGCGCCCGTTTATGCTACTGTGAGGATACGGCTTGGAACAAGCTTATTCAGGGGAGGCATATATGTTAAATCATCTTTGGTTTACGGTGCAGCGTATAGACGGGCAGACCTTTGCCATCAGCGAATACGGGCACTGGGAGAAGGTCCATTCCTTCCTGCTGCTCGGACAGCAAAAGGCTGTCCTGATTGATACGGGGCTCGGCATCAGCAATATCTCGGAAGTAACCAGGCGGCTGACTCCGCTTCCGGTCTCTGTCCTCACTACCCATGTCCACACCGATCATATCGGGGGTCACGGGCTGTTCAGCGATATATATGTACATGAGGGTGATTGCAGCTGGCTTATAGATGGCATACAGGGCTTATCTATTGAACAGATTAGAGCAGATCTCGTGCGGGATTTGAGCTTGCCGCTGCCGGAAGGCTTTAATGCAGACACCTACACACCTTATCGCGGCAAGCCGGCCGGGCTGCTGAGTGATGGCCAGATGATTGATCTGGGCGGGAGAAGCCTGGAGGTGATACATACGCCGGGCCATTCACCGGGACATGTGTGCTTTTATGAAAAGACCTCCGGTTATTTGTTCACTGGGGACCTGCTGTACGATGAAACACCGGTCTACGCCTTTTATCCGTCGACAAGCCCTTCGGATCTGGTCCGTTCGTGGGAGCGGATCGCACAAATACCTGGTGTCACTAAAATCTACGGCTCGCACAATACGCTGGGACTGGCCCCCAGCATTATGGCTGACGTAGAGCAGGCGGTTAAAACGCTGTGGGAGAACAACCTGGTATCGTTTGGCACGGGCACACACTATTTTAACGGGTTTAGTGTGCGGTTCTAGGAGGATGGAGGAGGATGGAGCAGGAAGGCTAGGAGGGTGATGGCGGGCGTTAGAGCATGTTGGCGGGGGTGGCTGGAGAGGCGGGGGTGATTAGAAGGGCTTAACTGCGATTAGCGGGATTAGCGGGTGCTGGTTGGTCGGACTGAGAATTGGCGGATGCTCTACTTAAAGACAGGTTAAAAGGGGACAGGCGACTAGGATTCTGTGTTGGCGGCGATTCGCGGGCTGTGTTGGCGGACGCGGCTAATAGAAGCGTAGGGTTGGCGGGTGCTGATTGGTCGGACTGCAGGGTTGGCAGATGCGCTTCGTAATTATAGGCTACAAGGGGACGGGCGGTTCGAATGCTTGGGTTGGTGGACGTCGCTGTTAAAGCTGAATTTAGAGAGGACCACTAAAGGGATTTTTCCCTTTATTTCGTCCAATCCGCCCTCCAACGTGCACCATCAAAGGGATTTTTCCCTCTATTTCGTCCAATTCACCCTCCTCCGAGCACCATCAAAGGGATTTTTCCCTTTATTTCGTCCAATTCACCCTGGATCGTCTACACTTAGTTGGACATAAAAAATAAGGGCTTGTAGAATAAACCTATCAAGTTAAGGAGCGGAACTCTACAATGCCAAAACAACAACAACGACGTACGTTTACAGCAGAATTCAAGAATCAGATGGTACAACTCTATGAGAATGGAAAATCACGGGCTGCGATCGTGGAGGAATACGACCTCACAGCTTCTGCTCTGGACCGCTGGATCAAGCAGTCTAGTAGCACAGGTTCCTTCAAAGAGAAAGACAATCGTTCCCAAGATGAAAATGAACTCCTGGCTTTACGAAAAGAGAATCAACGTCTTCAAATGGAGGTTGACATCCTAAAGCAAGCCGCGCTGATCATGGGACGAAAGTAGCTATCATCCGGAATAACCGCGATAAATACTCGGTATCAGCAATGTGCGAAGTCCTGCAAATCGCAAAAAGCACGTTCTACTATGAAACCAAGGACGAAAAGAATGAAGATGAGCTGAGCGCAGCGATTGTGGAAATCTTCAACAAGAACCGTAAAGCGTACGGCACACGCAAAATTAAAGTAAAACTGAAGGAACAAGGATTGGTGATATCCAGACGCCGTATTGGACGAATCATGAAAGAGCAGGGGTTAGTGTCGACCTATACTGTCACGCAGTTTAAGCCCCAGAAGGCGGCTTGTAACGACGCAGCTACAGCGAATGTACTGAACCGTGAATTCGAGCAAACGAAGGCTAGGCGCTTTGTCGTGAGTGATCTGACCTATGTAAAGGTTCAGAACAAATGGCACTATATTTGCGTGCTCATTGACCTGTTCAATCGAGAAATTGTAGGACACAGTGCAGGGATAAACAAGGATGCGGCTTTGGTTTCCCGCGCCTTTGCTACGGTAAAGGGCGATCTGAGTCAAATTGAGTGGTTCCACACAGACCGTGGCAGTGAGTTTAAAAATGAAACGATGGACGAGCTGTTACTAACCTTTGAAATCGGACGCTCCCTCAGCAAGAAGGCTTGTCCCTATGACAATGCCGTAGCCGAAGCGACATACAAAGTCTTGAAAACCGAATTCGTTAACCAAATGGAATTTCATAGTCTTCGCCACTTGCAAATCGAACTATACGATTACGTCAATTGGTTCAACAAGCATCGTATTCATGGAACATTGGGTTACCTGACGCCTGTTCAGTATCGCCAAGAAGCCCTTAAAAAAGTTGTCTGATTTACTGTTGACAATCCAGACCGGAAGTATGCGAAATAGAGGGATTTTTCCCTTTAGCAAGCTCAAGCGAGCCGGAAATGTGCGAAATAGAGGGATTTTTCCCTTTAAGTAGGCCTAAGCGGAGCGGAAGTGTGCGAAATAGAGGGATTTTTCCCTTTAAGCAGGCCTAAGCGAGTCGGAAGTGTGTGAAATAGAGGGATTTTTCCCTTTAAGTAGGCCTAAGCCAGCCGGAAATATGCGAAATAGAGGGATTTTTCCCTTTAAGTAGGCCTAAGCGGACCGGAAGTATGCGAAATAAAGGGACTTTTCCCTTTAGCAAGCTCAAGCGAGCCGTGAAACCGGCTAAGTCCGTGCCGGTCCAATCAGCCTCGCGCCACGCAGAGGCAAAAAAACGGATACCCCCACAAAGGGGAGTATCCGCTCCACTATCCACAAAGTAAATGTTAAGCCTCCATCTTCTGCGCCGTGTAGAGCCGGTGGTAGAGACCCTTGCGTGCAAGCAGCTCTTCATGCGAGCCGCTTTCGGCGATGCCCTTGTTAGCCACGTACATAATGCGGTCGCAGTTCTTCACGGTCGACAGGCGGTGCGCGATGATGAAGGAGGTGCGGCCTTTGAGCAGCTCGTTCAGCCCCTTTTGCAGCAGCCGCTCGGTCTTGGCATCAATCGAGGAGGTCGCCTCATCCAGGATGAGAATACGCGGATCAGCCAGCAGCGTTCTGGCGAACGAGATAAGCTGGCGCTGTCCCTGCGAGAGCTTGGAGCCGCGCTCATTGACCTCGGTCATATAGCCCTGCTCGAACTCGCGGATGAATTCATCGGCGCAGACGGTTTTGGCTGCAGCGATGACTTCCTCTTCCGTAGCATCAAGCTTACCGTAACGGATATTATCCAGAATCGTGCCGGAGAAAATAAAGCTGTCCTGCAGCATGATGCCCATCTGGCTGCGCAGCGACTTCATCGTTACCCCGGCAATATCCTCGCCGTCGATCAGAATCCGGCCGCCGGTGAGGTTGTAGAACCGGGAGATCAGATTGACGACGGTAGTTTTACCGGCCCCGGTTGGTCCAACCAGAGCGACGCTTTCGCCGGCCTTGACGTCAAAGGAGATGTTCTCCAGAATATTCAGCCCCGGATCATAGGCGAAGGTTACATCGTCGAAGGTTACCTGCCCGCGTGCTGGCGGAAGCTCCTTAGCACCTGGCACGTCGCTGACCGTAACCGGCTCATCCAGTGTCTCGAAGATCCGCTCCAGATAAGAAACGGCATTAATAAAGCTGTTGTAAAGGTTGGACAGGTTGAGAATTGGCTGCCAGAAGCGGCCCGCGTAGCTGCTCATAGCGAGAATGACACCGAAGGTGGCATCCTGGGGACTCAGCGTCAGCAGGCCGACCAGAAAGATCAGCGTCATAACGGTCGTAGCCAGATTATCAACGGTGAACGGGATGAGTGAGTTATACCGCAGGGCTCTCATCCATTCGGTCCGGAAATTACCGGCGAGCTTGGTGAAGGTTCCCTCATTATGCTGCTCGCGTGAGAACATCTGGGTGACGCCAATCCCGCTGATGCTCTCCTGCAGGTAGGCGTTCAGATTAGAGCTCTTATTGGAGACAGCCTGCCAGGCCCGGCGCTGCTTGTTCTTGATCAGCAGCATAATGCCGAGGAACACGGGCAGCCCGGCCAGTGTTACGAATGAGAGCCGGACATCGACCGCGAACATGAAGGCCGCGATAAAGATCAGGTTCACGATTTCCAGGATAAAGTTGATAATTCCGTTAGATAGTACATCCGAAACCCCATTGACATAGTTTACAACCCGGATCAGGATTTTTCCCTGCGGACGGTCATCATAATACTTGAACGGCAGCTCCTGCAGATGCTTGAACAGATCCGTCCGGATATCAAAAATAATATCCTGCCCGACCTTAGTCATTATACGTGAACGGATCGTTGCCAGAATAACACTGACTACAATAGTCACCAGCATTAGCGCTGACCAGCCGACCAGTGCGCCTTTGGCTTTGGCCGGGATCGTCACGTCAACAACATGCTGCATGATCAGCGGTGCTGAGAGGGAAATTGCAGCCGAGAGGGCGCTCAGAATGAATGCAAGAATCATCGGTTTCTTTTTACGTCTGATATAGACCATGGCACGCCGGAAATGCTTAATATTAAACGGCGACTCCAGATTCTCATCGACGTCGAATCTATTCCTTGCCACTCTGGCTCACCTGCCTTCCAATACCTTCGTTTTGCAGCATAAATACATCGTAGTAATAACCCCGCTTCGCCAGCAGCTCGGCATGGGTGCCTTCTTCAATGAGGCGGCCGCGGTCAATAATCAGAATACGGTCTGCTTCACAGGTGGTAGATACCCGCTGGGCAATGATGATCTTCGTGCACGGATATTCCAGCTCACGCAGACTGCGCTGGATATGCTCCTCCGTCTCCAGATCGACCGCAGAGGTCGTATCATCAAGAATCAGAATCGGCCGGTGCACAGCGAGTGCCCGCGCCAGCGCAATGCGCTGCTTCTGTCCGCCGGACAGACCGACGCCGCGCTCACCGACTACCGTATCGTAGCCTTCCGGCATTTTGGTAATAAAGTCGTGGGCTGCAGCCTTCCGGGCATATTCCATCGCATCCTCTTCGGGCAGATCAGGATCGCCGTAAGCAATGTTGCCGTCTATCGTATCCGAGAACAGCAGCACATCCTGGGTAGCCATCCCGATATTGCCCCGCAGCTCATCAAGCTCCAGATTGCGCACATCCACGCCGTCCACCAGCACTTTGCCTGAGGTTGCCTCATAGAAACGGGGGATCAGGTTGATAATGGTGGTCTTGCCCGCACCGGTTGAACCCATGATAGCGACCGTTTCACCAGGCTCAACAGTAAAGCTGATATCATCCAGGACGAGAGCGCTGTCATATTTGAACCGGACGTTTTGAAATTCGATTCGGCCTTCGTACCGGCGCTTCTGCACAGGGTTATGCTCATTGGCAATTGCCGGCTTGGCATAGTAGATATCGATGATTTTGGATAAGCTGGCAAAAAACCGCTGAATATCATTAATAATAATACCGATATTGCGCATGGGGTTTGAGATCGCCCAGATCAGTGAAGTGAAGGCTGCAAACTCCCCGAAGGTAATTCTTCCTTCCATCAGGAACAGGCCGCCGGCCAGCATCAGGATGACGTTGAACGCCTGGGCAAAGCTCTCCAGATACGGGAAGTAATCAAGCCAGACGAGTGCCGCCTTTTTGTTGGCCGCCGAATAGTTCTTATTCTTGTCTGTAAATTTTTCAATTTCAAATGCTTCGCGGGCAAATGCTTTGACAACACGATTCCCGGAGATGTTCTCTTGTGTGGTCGTATTCAGCTGGGACAGCCGTTCACGCAGGTCGATATACATCGGGCGTACGCGCTTGGCAAATATGTAGGCCACAATAAAAATCGGCGGTGCCAGGACCAGCATCCATAAGGTCAATACCGCATCAATGGTGAAGAAGTAAATGACAGCGGCTGCAAAAATCGTCACCGACTCGATAATCGTCTTAAAAATCCACGCCATCGAGTGCCGCACCATATCCAGGTCACCGGTC
>RCUO01000303.1_pt1 | contig 28087 bp, 16 predicted proteins | sample 2166161 | NCBI WGS metagenome assembly RCUO01 (sample SAMN09932617, study PRJNA488358) | compost metagenome | feature: garden; material: soil; isolation source: compost soil in cyclohexanecarbonitrile-enriched culture | place: Germany: Experimental Botanical Garden Goettingen | collected 2016-01-27
AAGGACAGTCCGCCGCTCTCTACGATTTTATAAGCGTCGATTTCGCCTTTCACAACCGATACGGATAAGGATTTCCCGCTTGAATAGTAGATCTCCATATCCGTGAACCCGGCTTCCCGGCCTTTGCGAAGCAGCGCTTCTTGAAATTCAGCGATGTTCACCGCCTACTCCCCCTTTCTTCCGCCGACCGTCATCTCGGACACCCGGATCGTCGGCTGTCCGCAATTCACCGGAAGACTTCCGCTGATCGAGCCGCACATTCCCTGCCCATGCTCCAGGTTGTTGCCGACCATGTCAATCCGGCTCAGGATATCGATGCCTTTTCCGATCAGGGTCGCCCCTTTGACGGCCTCCGCTATCTTCCCGTTCCGGATCATGTAGGCCTCCTGAACGGCGAAGTTGAAATCGCTGGTCGCCGGATTGACCGAACCGCCGCCCATGGATTTGGCATAAATACCGAACTCCGTATCCGCGATAATCTCTTCACGGGTGGAGCTCCCGTTGCAGATGAAGGTATTGTTCATACGGGAGGCCGGTGCGAACTTATAGGACTGTCTCCGTCCCGATCCGGTGGCAGCCATGCCCATTTTACGGGCGCCCAGCTTGTCGATCAGATAGCCTTTCAGAATGCCATTCTCGATCAGCACATTGCGCTGGGTCTTCGCCCCCTCGTCATCGATGTTCAGCGAACCCCAGGCATTGGCGATCGTTCCATCATCCACAGCCGTGACAAGTTCAGAAGCGACCCGTTGCCCCAGCTTGCCGGCGAAGACGGATGAACCGGGAGCAACGGAGGTTGATTCCAGACCGTGACCGCAGGCTTCATGAAACAGCACGCCGCCGAAGCCATTGTCAATGATGACCGGAATGCGGCCGCTCGGAGCATAGCCTGCCCGCACCATCGTCACCGCGATCCGCGCGGCTGTCCGGGCATGCTCTTCTATATTCAGCCCTTCCAGGAATTCATGTCCCGCATAGGCGCCGGGGCCGCTGAAGCCAGACTGCTTCTGACCGCCTTCTTCCGCTACGGCGCTGATGCCAAGCCTCGTATAGATCCGCATATCCTCGACCAGCAGACCGTCACTGTTGGCGATCAGCACATGCTGGCGCTGATTGCTGGCATAGATACGCGTCTGAGAGACGGCGGGATCGTAGCCGGAAGCTTCCTGATGAGCGCGCCGCATAATCTCGATCGTCCGCTGTTTGAGTGAGCTGTCCGGCAGCGTCCCTATGTAGTGGCGGTTGTCTATCACCGCACGCCGGAGATCAATCACCGGAATGACGGCTCCGCCGTCCCGAATGGCTGCTGCCGCTGAACGCGCAACCGTAATGAGATTGGCCTCGCTACTGTCATTCGTGTAGGCATAGACTGCGAAGCTGCCCTTCAGAATCCGGACGCCGACCCCGTAATCTCTGCCTGACAGCGAGCTGTCGACAAGGCCGCCCACCATTTCAAGTCTGCCATCCGTCCGGTCCTCCGCGAACAGCTCCGCGAAATCGGCTCCCGTTTCTAGCGCAGCGCCAAGCACTCTCTGAATCACTTGTTCGTGCAGCATCATATACCTCCCTCAAGCCTCATTTGTCTATCATGTGCATCCATTATAGCCCATAATGCCCACAGCTGTCGCACTGAGCTTTTCACCGGAAAATTACCTCCCGGACATAGACTCGGCCTGAAATTGGGACCGCTCATGTGTGATCCTCGGGCAGGCTCTTATGCTGACCGACAGCGCAAAAAGCGCCCTGGCCGTAGCCGGGGCGCTTACTTATTCATCGGGATATACCTGTACTCCCTATTAGGACTTTCTTCTGCGGCTCAGCCAGCGGTTCAGCACAAGCCCGATCAGGATAAGGCCAAGTCCGCCCATATAGATCGGCATCGAGCTGCTTTCGCCGGTCTTTGGAAGCTTGCCGGAGACAGGGTTTGAGCCCGCATCCGGGTCCTCCGGACCTCCTTTAGGAACATCTTCATCCGGAATTTCCACGCCGCCGGAAGGCACTTCATCGACGATCGGCACCTCGGATGGCGTTGCCGCAGGCGTCGGCGAAGGAACCGCCGAAGGTCCAGTAGAAACTGCCGGTCCAATTGGAACATTCTCATCCGGAATGATCACCTCGCCGCCGGTTGACGGCGTTGGCGAAGCTGAAGGAATGACGCTCGTCGGAGCTGCAGTCGGCGTTGCTGTCGCACCCGCAGGCGGCGCCGAGAATGGAGCTTCCGAAGGTGCTGCCGACGGATTTTCCGATGGAGCGGACGATGGCGCCTCGGATGGCGATACAGAATCCGAAGGAGTAGGCGTCGGCGATGTTGTCACTGCCGAAGCCGATGGAGTCGGCGTCGGTGTCGGCGTGGCCGAAGGCTCCGGCGACTCCAGCTTCTTGTTCGTTACGGGAAGCGTAATCGCCGCGCCCGCACCCAGGCTGACCGCATGCTCGGTCGAGTCAAGCGTGTAGCCTTCCGGTGCCTGAGTCTCCACCAGGACATAGCTGCCGGACAGAAGACCATTGAACACGGCTTTGCCGTCCCCATCTGTCACCTTGCTTCCAATTAGCAAACGCTCATCTCCGTTAAGACGATACAGGTTGAATTCGGCGCCGGCCAGCAGCTTCAAGTGATCGGTCTCATCCAGCTTCTGTACCGTCAGCAAGCTGCGTGAGCCATTGCCTGTGCCGGAACCGCTGGAGACGCCGACAATGACTTCGGTCGAGGTTTCTTTGGTCACCTCAACGACATTATTGCCGCTTAAGGTTGCCTTGTTGGTTACGGTCTCGCCGCTGCGGGCGGCGATCAGCGACTGATATTCCAGAACATAAGCCGACCGGATATCGCTGAGGAAGCTCAGCACAAAGGTCTGCTTGCCGGTATCCGATGTAACGATATCCAGGTTATAATCCGTTCCTTTTACCAGCTCGGGACCCGATTTGGATATCGTGCCATCAGCGGTTACGACAGTCGGATACAAATGGAAGGAATCGGCCAGCAGCAGTTGATTCGGGCTGCCTGTATCGGTAATCTTCGCATCCTTCACATAAGACTGCCCGCGGTTGATGTTGATCGTCCAGTTCAGCTTATCTCCGGACTGCGATCCGCTCTTGGAGATATAGTCGCCGCCGTGCGGGATCGTCACTGAAGCTGTCAGATCGCCGGACACCTTGCTGTTGCCATCGAAGACGGAGGCGGTGTTGTTCGCCTTATCGCTGTCAATCAGCTGTCCTTCCAGACTCGTTTTGAATTCGACGAAGAACGGATAATTGACCGGTTCAGGGAAGCTAACTCTCAGCACATTGTCGTCGCCGATCGTTACCGTGTAGGGTACGTTCAGTTCGGACATTTTAGTTGTATTGCCGTTGGGCCACAGATACATCTGCTTCACCTTGACGGAGCCGGGAACCAGCTTCTGCGGAGACTGAATCTTGTCAACGACAACCGCGTTATTCAGCGTCATGCCGTTGTAGTTGCCACCAACCGACCAGGTGATTTCCTTGCTGACGGCATTATATTCACCGGATTTGAAGCCGTTGTTCTTCACTTCAGAGCGTGGATCGAAGGATGCGATCGCATATCCTGTCGTTCCGTCCCAATACAGATAGGAGGTATTATAGAACTTCTCCTTGCCTGAAAGGGCGCTGTAATCGAACTTCGTTTTATAAGAGATTGTATATTTGCCGGTAATTGTATCATTAAAGCTCAATGTGAAGCCCTCTCCGGGCTGAACCGGCTGGGTATAGTCCAGCGTATAGGCCGAGGCCGGAACCTTTTTGCCTTTGGCGTCAAGGACGACGAGGGTGTCAGGCAGGAACGTAAGTCCTCCGTACGGAACGACATCCTTCACAACAACATGGCTCATCGGATAGCTGTCTTCATTCAAGGTGATTTTCCAGTTAACGGTTCTGGCGACATAGTCCGCATTCGCGGCGTCCGCCGTCTTCGTAATAACAACCGGGAAAATATCCTTGTTGAATTCCGCCTTGTACGTGCCTGAGGTAACGGTGTTGTAAATGCGCTTCGCCTCGAACAGCCGCTCCTTCGGTTTCGTCTGGTACTGGACATCATAAGGCGTCGTTACATCGCGCAGAAACTGAAGCACGAAGCCGGTCTTGCCGTTTGCAGTCGCCGGTGCCAAGGTATAATCCGTTCCCGGAGTGAGTAGCGAGCCCACGCTTGCTTTGCCGCTGGCATCGACGCTTACGTTATACACCTTAACCGATCCGTCCACCAGCACCTGGGTATTGTTGAACAGGTCGGTGAGGCTGGCCTCGGACTGCGGGATAAAGCCGTAGTTGTAGTTGTATTCGATCTTCCACGTTACTGTCTGAGTGATCCGGTCGTAACCGATATCGTATTTCTTCAGACTTGGTGCCCGGAGAACTGTAACGGTGGAGGAAGCGCTAACCGGGCTCAAATTCGTACCGGAGAAGGTCGCCGTATTGGTGAACTGGGTCTTGGTCAGGTCGGTGATCTCAGTCGAGTACAGGATCCGGTAAGCACCGGTAATTGGCGAAGCCTTGAAATTCACTGAAAGCGTACCACTCTGGGTGTTCAGCTCATATTGAGACGGGTCCACCAGGATACCCTGATTAACGGTGCCGTCCAGCTGCACATCCAGCCCATAGACAGCCACCGTCACCGGGTCAATCGTAAGTCCGGATGGAATCGGATCGCTCACGGATGCGCCGTACACAGAGTCAATCGTCTTGTTCACATCTACCGACCAGTGAATGGAGGTCGCATTAAAGCGGTCGGCCGTTCCCTGCTTGTCGATCGTGGAAGCGACGTCAGGCTTAAACCTGACAACGACGACCTGGGTATCCCCATTGACCGGAAAATAAATCTGCTGTGTGGTGCTGCCCTTGATTACTTCTTTATCAAAACGGGTCGAAATATTCAGAGTGCCATGGACATTGTCATGACTTTGAATGAATTCATTAAAGGTCATCGTTACCAAATGGGTCGCCTGGCTCACTGTAAAAGTGCCGAAATCGCCTTCATCGGACTCCAGCGCTCCCCCGATATCGTTGTACAGCTTGAACTGCTCGGGCAGTTGAAAGGTGAATGTATCTCCGGCCTGATAGCTGTGTCCGTCCGGCAGGGACCATGTATAATTGAGTTTCACCTCAGCCCCCTGCTCGTATACGTCTCCTGTAACCGTTTGACCGTCGGGGCCGTATACCGCCATGGATACGCTCGTAATAATATTCGTGTCACTGTCGATCGCAGCCGCTTTGGCATCGGTCATGAAACCGAGCCCGTAGCTGTACTGGGCAATCAGCAGCATGATCACGAGTCCCATGGCAAACCTTTTCCTCAACATTCTCCGCAGCGTCATCCTTTATATTCCCCTCTTCCCTTATGTTTTGCCGGCACTGTACCGCTGGTAGATTATATAAATGGAGTATTCTGCAACAGGGAGAATTATTCACGGGCTGCCGGGCTCTTGCCGGGCAGTCAACCGCTTTTTTGTAAGCGTTATGCAAGGTGAGTCTCTTGGTGCCGGATTGTCAGGAACGGGGAGCGTCAGTCTTGGCGGTGTCTTGAAATTTTTCGCTTCCGTCCGTATGTATCGCATACTTCAACGCTTGAATTGCTCCCGGTGTGCAATATCCATTTAACGCCGTATAATCTGTAGACTTAACTCTGTTGTCGCGGCTTCCTCACGGTGTGCAGGGACGCGAGAACGTCGCGCCGTCTTTTGTTCTCTGAGTTGTTCTGTATTGAGAACACCTACTCATAGCTTATTACCCACAATTTAATCTGTCAAGCCAGAGTACGAAGACTTATTTTCCGGATAAAAAGACAACGAGCCCCCGCAGAAACCTGCGGAGGCTCGGGCTTGCAGCTTATTCGATTACTGCCTGGCTTGCTGAAAAAACTTAGGCTTCGAAAACTTCAACCGAAGTCATTTTGTCACGGCCCTGGAAGGCGTCGACATATTCCATGCCTTTTACGACCTTGCCGAATACGGTATGTTGCCCGTCAAGGTGAGGCTGCGGTGCATAGCAGATGTAGAACTGGCTGCCGCCGGTGTTGCGGCCGGCATGCGCCATAGCCAGAGTGCCGCGCTCATGCTTGTTCGGGTTGATTTCGCAGTTGATGGTATATCCAGGTCCACCAGTACCCGTTCCGTTCGGACAGCCGCCTTGGGCAACGAAGCCCGGAATTACGCGGTGGAACACGAGTCCGTTGTAGAAGCCGTCGTTCGCCAGCTTCTCAAAGTTGGCAACGGTATTGGGAGCGTCCTTCTCGAACAGATCCAGCAGCACTTCGCCGCCGTTCTCAAGTGTAATCTTCGCTTGTTTAGCCATATGTAAATAGCTCCTTTCCATATTAACGAAATGTGTAGTACGCGTTCACGCATATAGGTAGGGGATTATCAATAGATCTCACAGACCCAGGCTGAAGACGTACTAGTCCAGTGTACTATGAAACCCGGTTCAAAGCAAAGCAGAGAGCTGCCTGCCGGAACCCAGGTTGAAATCCAAAGCCCCTCTCCCGCGAGCATAACAGAAGCCCGCTGCGCAATGGCAGAGGGCTTCCCATGACATATAGACGGGACTATGCTTCTTACTTCGTTACCGCCTGCTTCGTCATACGCGCCGGCACCAGATCATTGGCCACAATATCGCCGTGGCTTTCACGTTTGACGACCAGATCACTTTGCCCGTTCTGGACGAACACGACTGCCGGACGACGGATGCGGTTATAGTTGCTGGCCATGGAGTAGTTGTAGGCGCCTGTGCAGGCGACCGCAAGCAGATCGCCGCTCTCCGCAGCCGGAAGCTCCACGTCGAAAATGAGCATATCGCCGCTCTCGCAGCATTTGCCGGCGATGGATACTGTTTCGGACACAGGCTCATTCGCGCGGTTCGCCAGCAGTGCCTCGTACTTCGATTCATACAGAGCCGGACGCGGATTATCGGTCATGCCGCCGTCCACGGCGACATATTTACGAACGCCCGGAATGTTCTTGCTTGTGCCCACGGTGTAGAGCGTCGTTCCGGCATCGCCCACGATACTGCGGCCCGGCTCCACCCAGATTTCGGGAAGGCTCTCGCCGATCCCGGCAAAATATTTCTTCACCGCGTTCGTAATTGCGGCGACATATTCCGATACCTGAAGAGGCGTATCGCCTTCGACGTAACGGATGCCGAAGCCTCCGCCCAAGTTGACGACCTTAAAGGAGATATTCAGCTCGTTTTTCACGCGGCGGGCAAAATCGGCCACTCGTTCCACAGCCATCTCGAAGCCTTCCGTCTCGAAAATTTGCGAGCCGATATGGGAATGAACGCCCAGAAGTGTCAGATTCTCCTTGGCTGATGCAAGCTGCACCGCCTCGAAGGCGGAGCCGTTGCCGATGTCGAAGCCGAACTTCGAGTCGGTCTGGCCCGTTGCGGCATAGGCATGATGCGCATGCGCTTCAACACCCGGCGTAACGCGGAGGAGAACATTGACTGTGACTCCTCTGCCAGCAGCGATGGCCTGGAGCAATTCAAGCTCCGTGAAGTTATCGACAACGAAGCAGCCAATCCGTGCGTCCAGCGCCATTTCGATCTCATCCGGCGTCTTGTTGTTTCCGTGGAAGTGAATGCGTTCAGCAGGGAACCCGGCCTGCAGCGCCGTGTACAGCTCGCCGTCGGATACGACATCCAGAGACAGCCCTTCTTCGTCCGCGATCCGGCACATCGCCATGACCGAGAACGCCTTGCTGGCGTAAGCAACCTGGAAGCCCAGCCCGCTGGCTGCGAAAGCGTCCATATATTCACGGCAGCGGCGGCGGACCAGCTGTTCATCCATAATATATAGAGGCGTTCCGTATTCGGCCTTAAGCTCGGTAACGTCGCACCCTCCGATTTCCAAATGACCGGCATCGTTAATCCGGCTCGTCCCGTGTAAGAACATATTCTACAATCCTCCGATTTCATATTTGGAATATCCATTACATTCGTCCTGTGATATCCAGTATAGCAGAGGATGGGAAAGTTGTAGAATGGACAAATGCACAGTTCATTTGTATTATCCTACGATTCGTTATTCTGGATTTTCGGCGGACCGATGCGGGTGTTGTCCCGTGTTTTGTTGGAGGAAGGCCTTGTCTTGGAGGCCATTACCTCCCGCCGGACCAGAATGGCCCCTAGAGCCTTTGCATTAAAAGGTATAAAGGGCCATAAATAAGACGAGTTATAGGACCGGTTGAGCGTCAGGAGCACAATCAGCAGCGTCGAACCGATGACAAAGCCGGGTACGTGGAAGAAACCCGTCGCCATCAAGAGCAGAAGCCTGACGATCCGGTTGGCCAGACCGAGCTCATAGCTTGGGGTGGCGAACATGCCGATCGTTGCCAATGCCATGTACAAAATAACCTCGTTGACGAACAGACCAGTCTTCACCGCAATATCCCCAATCAGGATGGCTGCGATCAAGCCCATCGCCGAGCCGAGCGGAGTCGGTGTATGAACGGCTGCCATCCGCAGCAGATCGACGCCGAGCTCGATCATCAGGAACTGGGCGAGCAGCGGGATTTTGGCCATCTTCTGCGGACCGATAAACTCAAGAGACGCAGGCTTAAGCTCGGGATGCATGACAAACAGCATCCAGAGAGGCAGCAGAAAAATTGAGCACAGAATCCCTATAAAGCGGACCCACCTCAGGTAAGAGCCAACCAGGGGCGTCTGCCGGTTCTCCTCCGCATGCTGGCACAGGTCAAAGAATGTGGTCGGAATAACCATGACACTGGGCGACGTATCGACGAATATGACAACCCGTCCTTCCATCAGGTGGGAAGCCACAACATCCGGACGCTCGGAATACCGGACCATTGGATACGGGTTCCAGTTCTTGCCGACGATCGCTTCCTCCAGCTGCTTGTCCGCCAGTGGTATACCGTCTATATTGATCGCTGCGATTTTCTCTGAGACCGCCTCGACCTGGGACTTGTCCACGATATCGTCAATGTAGGCAATAGCCACATCCGTATTCGTCCGGCGGCCGACCTGGTGCAGCTTGAAGGTAAGGCCCGGATCTCGAAGACGGCGCCGTACCAGCGCCACATTGCTGAGCAGCGTCTCCGTGAATCCGTCGCGGGAGCCGCGGACAACACGCTCGATTGACGGTTCGTCCGGGGATCTGGCCGGATACGCACGGGTATCCATGACGATAACATGGCGTTCCCCGTCAACAAAAAGGGTGCTCATGCCCATCATCGTCTTGTTGACCGCTTCGCTGAAGCGGTCCGTCTTCTCGACCTGTATATGCGGAATATAATCGTTCAAAAAAGCGGCGAAAGCGTCAGTCAACATGTCGGACGGTGTCAAATAGGTCAGCCGCTTCAGTATTTCATCCATGACGAAATCCTTGGCGAAGCCGCTCACGAAGAGAAGACCCGCTCTTGTTCCGGCAAAGCTCATCTCTCTGAATACAATATCAAAGGAAGTGTCAAGGCCGATTACCTCGGTCAGCACGCTTCGGGTTTTATCCAGTGATTCAGGAACCCGGTCGTCTCCGTTCCAGTACCTGATCGATTCCTCAAGCGAATTCGATAACTCCTTGTCTCTCTTCTCCTGAACGCGGGCCTTCTTGTCCTTAGGTTTTTTCTTCCCTTTGCCGGAGTCCGCTTCCGTTCCGGAACGCTTCCCGGACGCTCCGTACACAGCGTCTTGAGCTTCTTCAACATCATCTTCTCCGGCTCCGGGATTTTCACCCCCAATCGGGGCAGCTTCTTCCGTTAGGGCATCTTCTCCTGAGAAGTCGTTGCCTTGGGCATCCTGCCCTACTAGGGCCCAGCCTTGCGCAGGCGATGCCTCTCCCGCCTGTTCCTCTGCGCCCAGTTCCCCTGCAGCTTCCATATCCCCGGACTGAGATCGGCTTGCCGGATCAGAGTTCTGACCATCTTCCGTTTCCGTCTCCTCCCCCTCCGTTAAGAGAATCCCGTCCTTCGCGATCCTCCTGTCTGCTTCCGTATCCACATCTGTACTCCCAGCTTCTGTGCTCTCTGATTCCGCGCCCTCTGGTTCCGAGTCCTCCGCTTCTGTGCTCTCGTCGGCCAAGGCGCCGTCTGAAGCTTCCTTAGTCAAGGAAGCATCTGCAGCAATATCGGATGACGCGTTATTACTTGCCCCATCCCCAAAGTCTCCCGCCCCGTCCTCACGGTCTCCTTCAGGCTCTCCTTCTTGCTTGCTTCCGGACAAGTCTTCTCCGGCAGCGCTGTCTTCGGCATCCGCATCGGCAGTGCCCGGCTCGGCCGAAATCTCCGCATCCCCGGAGCCGGGAGCCTCGCCGCTGCCTGCGCTCATCATGCTGCCCGGTTCCGCGCTCAAGCCTACGCCTTCAATCTCAGTATCTTTTTCTTCTCCCGCCCCGTTCTCAAGGCAGTGAGAGTCCTGCTGCTTATCCCGTCCCGGCTCTTCCTCATTGATGCTGTCACCGCTGTGTATATATCTGCTCATCGTAAGCCCCCGTTTACTGTCGGTATATAAACCAGTCGAACAACGAGCCCGCTACCTTCCCGGCGACCATCGCCATCAGCAGGCCGAACAAATAGGACGTCATCTGAAGCCGCTTCGCAAGGATGGGAAGCACATTCAGCACCTCTGTCAGCGCAGCCGCAAGCATTCCGACGAATACGCCGTCGAACAGACCGACAACGGCCGGGATTACCGGACCCGCTCCGATTTTGAAGTGCCAGAAATCCGCGATCGTACCGATCAGCGATCCGCTGACCATCGCGCCTTCATACCAGTGGACCTTATCATAGCTCTGGGTCAGCTGAGCTAGACGCGGAATCATATCCAGCACGACGAACAAGGCGATGACGCCGCCTCCAACCGCAATTCCGCCGGCTATGCCGAGAAACAGACTGACCGGCAGTTCGAGAAGCGCGTTCATTCGCGTCTTCCTTTCCGCCTGTTCATGCCTGCCTCTTCCTTCATCTTTCGGTACTCCTCATGAACGACATACTGATCGATATTCTTCTGGTAGAGGAACATTTCCACTTCGAGCGGAGTCGGTTCCTCATTCCATTTTTTCCGGAACAGGTGATTGAAGAAGATGACCATGCCAAATCCGATTCCCAGTGAATAAGCCAGCTGAAAAGCGTACGGATGCTCGTCTCTCCGGCCCGTCAGCATTTCGACGATCCGGATTTGGACTTCCTCCATATTGACATCTGCATGGAAATTCATAATGGTCAGTGCGGCGCCGAAGAACAGCAGCAGCCATACGAGCGCAAACCGGAAACGGGAGGGCTTCCGCCTCGTATTCGGCTTGTATATTTCCACAATCGTCCGTCCTTCTCCAATCGGCTCGATATCCGCTTCCGGCGCGAGTTTTTGCACATGAGGAATGACCTTCAGCATGTCGATCAGGATCAGATTCCCATCCTCTTCCTCCGGCTGAACAAGCAGCAGCGAATCGAGAGACTCCTTCATTTCCGGAGGTGAAATGATAAAGGCGATATCGCCAAGCCGTACGCCTGCTCCATGCGGCAGCGTCACCCGGCTCTTCAGCTGAATATAGATGACGGGACTGGTCAGGCTCTGCATCGGCTTGCCTCCTTGCGGTTCATCTGCAATGCGCAATGTGCATGGTGCATGTGATATCCGGACAGATCATAACCGGGTCCATTTCCGGCCCTCATCCGCCGCATGCGGACTTGGAATACCGATAGTATGGATGAAAGTGAAGTTTTTTACACAGAGAGAGCAACTTTGCAAGTTTCCGGAAGCAGAAAAAAGCCCCTGCGGAGCGAGTCCACAAGGGAGTGTCATGCGGTATTTGATTACATCAAACTCTGTATCGGCCTCCCGCTTCCGGGCGTTAAGGCATCAGGAAATCTTGCGCAGCTCTACCTGGGCGGCGGGTTCCGCCTGCTCCTTCTGCTGGGCAGAGATCGCGAACAGCGCCGTCCAGATGAGCACAAAGCCCAGAAGCTGCGCCCAGGTTACAAGCTGACCATAGACAGCCCAGTTCAGCACCAGACTGGTCATCGGGAAGCTGAGTTCAGCCAGCGTGGCGAACGATGCCTTCGTGGTGCTGAGGCCGCGATAATACAGCAGCATGCTGAGCAGACCCGGCAGCAACGCCTGCAGCAGCAAGTTAAGCGAGATCAAGGCCGATGTGCCAAGTCCGCCGTTCAGCTGCCAGGGTGCCCCCTGCGACACCGTGATCACAAGCAGCAGAGGCAGCGCCAACATGAACCGCAGCGAAGTTACCGTCTCATACTGCATCGTTCCGAGCAGATACCGTCCCATGACGGTCGAACCGCCCCAGAGCGCCGCCGCTCCAAGAGCCAGCGCGCTGCCGGCCGTAACGAAGCTGCCCGCATGCCCGAACGGCATGCTCCATCCGAAGGTCAGCAGATAGGTGCCAGCCAGCGCAAGCAGCAGAAGCGGCAGGAAGTAACGGGGAAGCCGCTCCTTCAGAATGACCGCCGCCAGGCCGATCGCGAACAGCGGCTGCAGCTTCTGCAGCAGGATAACGGCATTCAGATCACCGCTGGACAGAGCCTGGGTGAACAGTATCGTCGCCACCGCCGAGCCTCCCCACGATACAAAGAGCAAGGCCCCGGCATGCCGCAGGCGAATTCGCTTCAGTTCGGCACGGCGGCGCCACAGCACCGGCGCGGCAGCTAGGAACAGCACAACATGCTCCAGCAGCACAATCTGCGAAGACGTCAGCGATTTCAGCAGCAAAATACGAAACAGCGGGTCCACGCCCCATAGGGCGGCGCCCAGAACAACCAGCCAGAAGCCTCCGCGAAGCGGCGTCTTCCGCATTTCTTCGCCGGCAGCTATTGATTTACCCATAACCATTACTCCTCACTGATACAAATTTCGGGTAGCAAGGATTAACGCCTGCCTTGGAGCTTGCCTTGTGCACAGCGTTTCCGTTCGCCATGAATCCGGATTACCGCTTGAAGGTTATAAGCGGGAAGCTTCAGATTCTTATATTGGGACCAAAAAACCCCCGAAGCCGCACTTGAATGCGTCCCGGGGGTAATATTCGATATCAACGTCCAGCCAGAAGAAACAGTGCGCCCCCCGTTCTTCGCAGGGACAACCGTTCCGCCGGCAGCACTCGGCGTTTCTATCCTTGATCCTCTCTCATCCGGACTGTACCGTCGGCTCTGGAGTTTAACCAGATCAGTCCCTTGCTTATTTGCCCAAGCGAGGGAGTCGCGGGCTGCGATTCGCTATTCAGCGAACCTCACCGCCGGTCAGGAATTTCACCTTACCCCGAGAATCTTGTATTCCGTTAATTTTTTCACAACCCAAGCATATTCCTTTCGGCACAATTCGTAAAGAGTTTTCATGAAATTTTCACGAAAAAACGCCTGCCGCAGTCCTTCCACCGCCGGCAGGCGTTCAACTTTAAGAAAAAAGCATTAGTCAGATGCTCCCTTACCTATCATATACACAGGGCTGATATCAGTTCCGATCTCCGCACTGTAAACAGCTTGATCATATCATTGCTATCCGCTGCTAGAATATCATTTTCCGCTTTTCGCTCTCCGGGTCTTTGACGACTGCCGGTGCTTCATCAAAAATCAGAGTCGCACGTTCATCAGTCTCATATTCCGGCCAGAGCAGAGCCGGGCAATCCGGATTGCCGCTGTAAGCAAAAGCCGTCCAGGCGCTCCGCATCGCGTCCGATAGCGACTGAAGCTCAGGGGTTACCTGAATGCCCAGCGCCCGCAAGAAATCCATGTTCCCGAACACATAGGGAATTTCGGCGGTATGAACCGCCTTGGAGAGCAAGGTATGGTCCTCCACTCCCCAATCGAAGCGGTACATCCATACCGGACCATGGCCCAGATAGCTCTCCGCAAAAGCGACCGAGCTGCGCCAGAAGAACAGGTCGGTCATCATGCCCGCCTGCCCCTCCCAATCTTCCGAATAATAAGGCGCCAGCGCCGACAGGTCGGAGAGCCCGAGCGTCTGCTCCAGCGCTCTCAGCGATTTCACCATCGCCGGGACGGGTGTGCCTTCCCGGAAGAAGTAATGCCCTTCATGGCTGTTCGTGCCGATGAGCAGCGGAACCCCGGCTGCCGATCCGCCGCTCACGGCGAGGATCGGCTCCTCCGGCAGCGTGGCGGGATCGACGACCGGCTGGAAGACCATGCCGGGCGAGTCGCCGGTCAGCCGCTGCGCCACCGCAAATGCGGCCGAGAGAATGCTCTCGGCCGGCAGTGACCGGAGCTGCGAAGCATTGCTCCGGTCCAGCCCAAGCTCGGCCAGCAGCGCAGCTGCAATAGCCGAGCCTGCCTCCGGCGGGAGCGCCTGCGACGCGCCGCTCTGCATGATGGCGCGCGCGAACAGCCCGCGCGCGGACGGCATCGCCAGCAGAGCGGCGACGCTCATGCTTCCGGCTGACTCGCCAAAGACGGTCACCCGCTTCGGATCGCCGCCAAATGCGGCGATGTTGCCCTGCACCCATTCCAGCGCTGCGACCTGGTCCAGAAGACCGGCGTTCGAGACGAAGCCGTCTCCAAGCGGCGAGAGGTGCAGGAAACCGAGCGGTCCCAGGCGGTAATTCACCGATACGACCACGACCCGGCTCTCGGAAGCGAGGACGCGGCCGTCGAACATCGGCTGGCTGCCGGAGCCCGTCAGGAAGGTGCCGCCGTGAATCCATACCATGACCGGCAGCGATTCATCCTCTTCGGCAGGCGACCAGATGTTAAGATGCAGGCAGTCCTCCGAGAAGACGGGCTGCTGGCCCCGGAACCGGGTACCCCGGGTATCGGGCGGCTGAAGGCTGACGGGTCCGAAGGAGGACGCATCCCGGACGCCTTCCCAGGATGACGGCGGACGCGGCGCAGCGAAGCGCAGCTCTCCGACCGGAGGAGCGGCAAAAGGAATGCCGCGCCAGATTACTACGCCTTCCTCTTCTGTTCCTCTCACAATCCCATAACGGGTTGAGGCTTCAGGTTGTCTCACAACAACACATCCTTTCGAAGCTAACATTCAAGATTTGCTTTCGAGACTTATTTTTGAGACTGACTTTCGAAACTAAGATAGCGGTTTATCGTCTTCGTCCGGCTTGTCGTACAGCCCCGAACGATAACGGAACCACTGGAACACATGTGTCGCGACCACTTTCATTACTGCATATCCCGGAACGGCCAGAATAATGCCGACCACGCCGAACATTTTGCCGGCGAATACAATGGCGAAGAGGATGGTGATCGGATGGATTTTAAGCGATTTGCCCATAATTTGGGGCGAGATGAATTTCCCTTCGATCAGCTGCACCGCCGTCCAGACGACGATCATTTTGAGCAGCATGAACGGAGAGGTGACCGCCGCAACAATAAGCGCGGGTGTAATGGCGATCGCCGGCCCGAGATAAGGGACCACCGCCGTGCATGCCGCCACAATCGCAAGCACCAGCGAGTAGTCGAGTCCGATAATCAGGTAGCCGATATACAGAAGCGCACCGATGCAGCAGCTGACAATAATCTGACCCCGGATATAGGAAGAAATCTGGTCATTCATCTCCGACATCACCGACCGTGTCTGCGGCCGAAGCCCATTCGGCACGAAACGCAGAATATAATCGGGCAGCCGTCTGCCGTCGCGCAGCAGATAGAACAGAATCAGCGGAGTTGTCACTATCCCGAGAACGATCTCCGTAATCGTGCCGACCAGATTGCCCACGCTGTTCAGGGCATTCCGCAGAAATGAGGTTGCCCAGGTGGTGACCCGGGTCGTCACTTCATCGATGCCGGAGCCGGTCTTCTCCTGAAGCTGGCCGAAAAATTTGCTGCCGATGAGATGGTTGATTTCCTCCTGGATCTGCGTGCTGTACGTCGGAAAATTGTCGATCAGCCCCAACAGCTGGCGGCGGATGATCGGGATAACCGTCAGCAGGATGATCGTGATAATGCCGATAATGAGCAGATACAGGATGATGATTCCATAGGAACGCTTCAGCCGGCTCTTCTTCTCCAGCCTGTCCACCAGCGGGTTGAGCAAATAATAGGCGACTCCCGACAGAATCAGGGGCAGCGCCACCGTGTGCAGCAGCACCGACAACGGCCTGAAGACGAACGGTATCTTCGACAGCACCATCACATTCAAGCCGATCAGCAGAAGCACCAGCAGAAAGACGACGAATTTATTATTGAGAAAAAATTTGCGAAATTTCTCCGGCCAGATTTGCAGCCTTTGCATCCACTTGAGCCTCCCAAAAAATAGTGTTGCATTAAGGATAGACAACATCCGGAGGTCAAGTCAAATCAGGCGGCATGACGTTTCATCAATCTATGCAAAACGGAATTCTTCAAGTCTGCCGGCGTGGACAAATCCGATCGAACGATAGACTTTGTTGGAATCCGGATTTTTGGCGTCGGCATACAGCATCGGGGTCAGCCCGTTCTGCTTGCAGGTAAGGCTTAGCGAGGCGACAAGGGCGCTGGCGTATCCTTTTTTTCGGTGGGCGGGAGGTGTATAGACATCATTGATCCGGGCGTGTCGGGGAGAGCGATGGGCGATTCTCGCCATGGAGACAATCTGATCCCCATCCTTCCAGAGATACATGCCGCCCGAGCTGACCGCCGAGGTGGCGGCTTTGTACACTTCCCTGCTGTCCGGTCTTCTGCCGAAGGCTTCCTGCGAGAACGCGGCCATATAAGCGGCGATCTTCTCCGTATGCGCCACGGTCGCTTTCTCCGGCATGCCTTGCACCCCCCAGGGCATGAAGACCTCGGGACACTCATACGCTTCAAGCGTCATATAAGGGTATGGCTGGCACGGTTTCACAGTTGAATAATAACGTGCGAAGCGGTCCGCAATATCCAGATCGGCGGTGATGCCAGGGAACTCCCGGTCATCCATATATTCAGCCAGCCGCCGAATCAGCTCGTCCTTATCAGATGGAGATACGTCGGAGGAAATCCAAAGCCAGGGATTAAATCCCGGAGTCTGTCCGATTACCAGACGGCCATCCTCCGTTCTGACCCGGAGCGCATCCTGGCTTCCACAGATCAGGTGAAGCAGATTATAACGGACTTCGTCTTTACGAAAAAGCTCTCCCTCCAGCACAAGATCGTCTTTCGGCAGATTCATGAACATGAGGCTGTCCCTCCAGCTCTTCTTGTTTTTTGGCAGCGCGGCTACATTATTCTGGCCTTTACGGCTCCTTGATAATTGTATGCCAAGCTCGCTGACAGCAGGCTTACCCTTCGCTTTTGGTTTCCTTTAAAGAGGGTTAGCCTTTCTTTTTCTTCTTCCCTTTGGTTCCGGGTGTGCCGGCAGCCTGCATTCCTTCAGTCCCGAAGGTATAGACAATATTGTCCTCCAGTCTTCCGCCCTGAAGCAGCTGCCGGACAAGCGCCTTGCCGAGCTTCGGCGACATATCCCCGTACCAGACGCCATCGGGATAAGAGATGACCACCGGTGCGTCTGAGCAGCGGCCATTGCAGCGGGTCAGAGTCGTATGAATGGCCGCCTCCGCCCTCTGTTTCTCAATTTCCCCGTCGATGGCATCAATAATGTCTTCCCCCTTGCGCTTCTTGCAGCTGCTTCCGCCGCAGACTAGCAAATGACAGGTTGTTCCTTCCAGATTCCACGTCGTCATGTCCCCACTCCTTTTTTACGTTTATGCCTGTATGTCCTGGGTAAATCAATGAATAACGGCATGGCTAAACGATATACTAATCACAGCATATGTCCATCAATCTTGCCTTGCAAGGAGGAACTTGAAATGAGGAAGACCAAAATCATCTGTACGATCGGTCCCGCATCGGAATCGGTCGAAACGCTCAAGGAAATGATCGCGGCAGGCATGACGGTAGCACGGCTCAATATGGCTCACGGAGAGCTTGAAGAACATTCCGCCCGAATCTCAAATGTCCGGCAGGCCGCGTCCGAGCTGGGCACCTTCGTTCCGATTATGATGGACATCAAAGGACCGGAAGTGCGGATCGGGAAGCTGAAAGAGGATTATGTCACCCTGAAAGCCGGCGAACAGCTGACCCTGACGACCGAGGAAATTCTCGGCGACGAGAAACGGATTTCTGTGAATTATCCCGATATGACCTCGGTCATCAAGCCCGGAGACCGCATTCTTATTGACGACGGCCTGATCGATCTTACCGTAACCGGCGTCAATGGATCGGATATGGAGTGCCGGATAGTCAGCGGCGGCTTGCTGAAGCCGAGAAAAGGAGTCAATCTGCCCGGCATTCATACGACGCTCCCGGGTGTGACCGAACGGGATATCAAGCATATTCATTTCGGCATCGGCGAGAAGATCGAGATGATCGCCGCTTCCTTTGTCCGCAAAGGAGACGACATCCGTGAAATCCGCAGCATCCTTCATGCGAACGGTGCAGGGCATGTGCAGATCATTTCCAAGATCGAGAACCATGAAGGCATGATCAATCTCGATGATATTATTGAAGCTTCGGACGGCATCATGGCCGCACGCGGCGACCTTGGCGTGGAGGTTCCAATTGAGGATGTGCCGATGCTCCAGAAGGAAATGATCGACAAATGCAACCAGGCCGGCAAACCCGTCATCGTGGCAACGCATATGCTGGAATCGATGCAGATCAATCCCCGCCCGACCCGCTCGGAGGTCAGCGACGTTGCGAACGCCGTCCTGCAGGGCGCCGATGTCGTGATGCTGTCGGGCGAATCAGCGGCGGGAAAATACCCGATCCAGTCGGTACGCACGATGGCGGCCGTAGCAGCCAAGGCCGAGACGATGATCAATTACAAAGAGAAGTTCATCCGTGGATTCGACTGGGAGGAACAGAGCGTCACCGAGGTGGTCAGCCGCAGCGCCGTGAGCTCCTCCCTGATGCTTGGAGCCAAAGCCATCATCGCCGCCACCGAGAGCGGCTTCACCGCCCGGATGATCTCCAAGCACCGTCCGGAAGCGCCCATTATCGCGGTGACGCCCAATGCAGAGGTGCTCCCGAAGATCTGCCTGCTCTCCGGCGTCATTCCCGTACTGGGTTCATCTGTAACTACGACCGATGAATTGTTCGAATCCTCGGTGGAAAATGCCGTGAAGACCGGCATGGTGGATAAGGGCGATACCGTCGTCCTGTGCGCAGGCGTACCGATCTGGAAGGCCGGAACGACGAATCTGATCAAGATTCATCAGGTTTAAGCAGCCCGAGCCTTAAGTTGCTGTCGCCTCGATGAAATAATAGAAGCCGGTTGTCAGCAGCCCCTTCGCGCCTGCATGCTTCTCGAATTGATCCCGAATCCCGGGGAGGCATCGCTCTCTCGCATACTGGGCGAAGCCGTCGCTCTGTCCGAAGGTCAGCAGTGACAAAATGTCCCCGGGTGCCGGGAGCCACACCGTTTCTTTGATTGTAGACAGCACAATATCGGTCAAACCGCTGGCGCTGAGGCGCTGCTCGATTTTGTCCAGGATCGGCGTACCCGGTAATGGGGGAGCGGACAGGCCGGGAAAATAAACTCCCAGTTCTCCCTTCTCCGTTGCCGTCGCCGGGATGGAAGAGGAACAGCCTGCCGCCGGGCCGGACGATCCGGTTCCCTTCGGCGTACCAGCTGGTCGGGCCTTTTTTGGTATAAGCCAAATCGAAGGAGTTATCTCCAAAAGGCAGCCCCTCATGCGTTCGCCCGAGCACGTAGCTGACGTTTGGGGCTTTGCGCTTTGAGCATCAAGCCCCCCTGAATATTTTAGCCACAGAGTAATAGCAATCTCCATAATAGCAATCTCCAGTGTACCAGAATTTTTTTCCAATCCCCCTCCTTTGTCATCATCCTTACACAACATGAAATAAATATAGCTCCTGGAGGCATTCTCATATTGAAGGTTCCGGGCATATCCTATATAATTCAGTACAATAAAAAGCCGCTATTATATATGGCCTTCGAAAGGAACTGAAGAACGTCATGACAGAGAAGCTGAGAGCCGGAATCGTCGGCGGGACCGGCATGGTCGGCCAGCGTTTTATCGCTCTACTCGAGAATCATCCCTGGTTTGAAGTTACTGCAATTGCCGCAAGCGCCAATTCGGCAGGCAAACCTTATGAAGAATCGGTAAAGGGCAGATGGAAGCTTTCCACGCCGATGCCCGAAAGCGTTAAACATATTCAGGTTCAGGACGCCTCCAAGGTGGAAGAAGTTGCAGCCGGACTCGACCTGATCTTCTGCGCTGTCGATATGAAGAAGAATGAGATTCAGGCGCTAGAAGAAGCCTATGCCAAGGCCGGTGTTCCTGTCATCTCCAATAACTCCGCGCACCGCTGGACGCCTGACGTTCCGATGGTCGTGCCGGAAATCAATCCCGAGCATCTGGAAGTTATCGAACATCAGCGCAAACGTCTCGGCACGGAGACCGGATTTATCGCCGTTAAGCCGAACTGCTCCATCCAGAGCTATGTGCCGATGCTGTCCGCTCTGAAAGAGTTCCAACCGACCCAGGTCATCGCCAGCACCTATCAGGCGATCTCCGGAGCCGGCAAGACCTTCACCGACTGGCCGGAAATGCTGGATAATGTCATCCCGTATATCGGCGGCGAGGAAGAGAAGAGCGAACAAGAGCCGCTGCGGATCTGGGGTACGGTGGAGAACGGCGAGATCGTCAAGGCTTCCGCTCCGCAAATTACGACCCAGTGTATCCGCGTCCCTGTAACAGACGGCCATTTGGCTACGGTATTTGTCTCCTTTGAGACCAAGCCATCCAAGGAAGACATCCTCGCCAAATGGAACAGTTACAAGGGCCGCCCGCAGGAGCTTGAACTGCCGAGCGCGCCGAAACAGTTCATCACCTACTTCGAAGAAGAGAACCGGCCGCAGACACATCTCGACCGTGATATCGAGAACGGCATGGGCATTTCGGCCGGCCGTCTTCGCGAAGATTCCCTGTACGACTTCAAGTTTGTGGGCCTGTCCCACAACACTCTCCGCGGCGCCGCCGGCGGCGCGGTCCTGATCGCTGAGCTGCTGAAGGCCGAAGGATATATTACCAAGAGATAAGCCGCAGGCCCCCGCTGAAGACAGCGGGGGTTTTTCGTTAACTTCTGCCGCTTCATATGCTTCATATGCTTCAGACGCATCAGACGCCCAGAACCATGTTACACCTCACTTCTCACTCAACGCACGCACACCCTCATCCCTCTCTCACTCTCCTCTCAATCTTCGCTCACTTTCCTCTCAATCTTCACTCACTCTCCTCTCAATCTTCGCTCATTCTCCACTCCCCGTCCGTTTCATCACAATGAGGAAATCAAATCAGCAGGTTAATTTGAATTACGTTAAAAAACGGCCCGCAGCTATCGCGGATAGCTTGCGGGCCGGATCAGTCTTGTCTTCTCTTCGCAGCGATTTGTTACGGCTTCATCACAAGGTTGTAGATCGCCTGCGCCGCTTCTGCGCGGGTAGATACAGCCTTGGCGCCGAAGATGCCATTGCCTTGGCCTTTCAGCAGCCCAAGTGAAACAGCTGCCGCTACATCTTCCTTCGCCCAGCTGCTGATGCTGCCTGCATCCGAGAATGCCGGTGACTCGCCGGAAACAGATTTCTCTCCCGTCTTCACCTGGCTAGCCCGGAGCAGCATGGATGCCATTTCTTCGCGGGTAATGGCCTGCTGCGGATTGAAGCGTCCGCCGCTGCCTTTGACGATTCCGTTCTCATAGGCTGCCGCAGCATATTCGGCATACCATGCGCTGCCTGCCACATCAGAGAACGGAGCCTTGCCCTTCGCCGTCAATCCCAGTGTCCGGACGAGCATTGCCGTGAATTCGGCGCGGGTTACGCGCTGGTTCGGAGCGAAGAGATCGGCTGTAACGCCGGTTACGATATGCTTCGCGCTGAGTACAGCAACGGCTTCACCTGCCCAATGGCTCGCCGGAAGATCGCTGTAGCTTTTTACATATTCCATTACGGCATAACGGCTGAAATGAGTTGCCCCAGCCTTCAGCTGACCGCCGCTCAACGTGCTGCCAACATACTCGGCGACACCGCCGGGTCTAAGGTAGTACACACCCGCCAGTTCGGAATGGATGCTGTCATTCAGCGGGAACGTCAGTTGAACTGGCGTCGGGAAAACCGTCAGATTCATGCGAGTACCGTCCTCGGACACTGCCTGCAGAATGAAGTCATAGACTTCTCCGGCCAGTGTCATACGAGTGTTCGCCGGCAGCTGCAGCCCGCTTGTCACAGCCTCTTTCGTCGAGGCATCCAGCGGATTCACAATAAGTTCGATTCGGGCTCCGGACTTGCGCTGGTCTTCCGTCAGCAATGCCGAGAGCGAGGCCAGAACTTGAGACGGAATGGACAGCGTCACTCCATTGGCTTTAACCACAAGCGTATGCAGTCCTTCCGCTGTTGCCGCCTCTGCAGGAAGCAGAAGCCGTATCACGTCAGCTTCCATAGTAATGGCAGCTGTGCCGCTTGCGTCCGGCTTCAACTGCGCCGCCGTGACGATTTGCACTCCCGGAGTCTGGGTTTGTCCGGAAGAGGTTCCACTGCCGCTTGCAGCCGCCGACGTTACCGTTACATCAAAGCTTCCGGTCCATTCACCGTAACGCACGGTAATGATAGTCGTGCCTGCTGCAAGAGCATGAACTGTACCGCTTGCATCCACACTCGCCACTTCCGGAGTGCTCGATTCGAACACCGAAGCCGCCGTGACGACCTTCCGGCTTCCGTCGCTGTAGACGGCTGTCACTACGGTGCTCCAGGTGCCGCCTATGGCAAGGCTGGTTGCCGGTCCGCTGACCGACAGCGCCTTCACCTCTGGCTCCTTGGCAATTACCTGTACGCTATAGCTCTTGGTCATACCGCCGTACGATGCGGTAATTTCGGCATTGCCCGGCGATAGTGCCGTGACGACGCCCTTGCTGTCCACGCTTGCCACAGCCGGCTGCGAGGATTCAAATACTGCGCCGGTCGTAACATCCGCCGTGGTGTTGTTGTCGTACTGTGCGGTAACAACCGTACTCCAGGTATCGCCAACCGTGAGGGCCGCCGCTGGGGAGCTTACAGCCAGACCTGTCAGCGAAGGCTGCGTCGTTCCGCCTCCGGTACGGTTAACCGTAATCGTCAGCGTCTTGGTCGCCTGGCCTGCGCGTCCTTTGTCCGTGTACCATGGAAGCGCCAGCGTCTCTTCTGTCGGTTCCATATGCAGTACAAAGCTGTTCGTTCCATAGGCCAGCGGGATGCCGTTCAGCAATACATTGCCCCGACTGTCCATCGAGCCCTGCGGAATCGGCTCTCCATTGATCGTAAAAGCTACGCCGAACGGAACGAATGCCTTCAGATTCATCGTGCTCTCATCGGTTGTGTACTCGATGTCGGACCCGTAAGAGGTACGCGGAAGGGTCACGATCATCGGCATGTCGCTCCATCTGAGCACGTAATCATCGATTAATTGTTTGCTGCCGCCCTGATTGACGATGGTCAGCTTCATATTGGTGTCGGTCGAGCTGTACGCCCAGTTGCCCATATCCGTCGTGTCGTTCGCAGAGCGGCTGTGGCTGGTGAACGCCTCGGTGGTCCAGGCTCCCCGGGTGTACTTGTATTGAATCGTTTTGCCCGCCATCATCTTGAAGGAATACTCGACGACACTGCGGTCGGTCGCGCCACTCGGAACGGTCAACGCTGTACCGCTGGCGTTCCAGCCGTTAAAGTCGCCTGCAATGTAGATGCTGTCGGTGCTTGGCGTATAATCCGGCAGATGAAGCCTCAAGGTTACATCGATCATAACCGTCTTCGGCGTCACGCTTTGCTCTTCAGAATAGGCGCGGTTATACGAGCTGTCATAGGCCGCGATTTTGTACGTATACGCGGTATCGTTGCTGACGGTGTAATCCCGGTAGGAGACGGCGTTCTTGTCAAGCGAAGCGATCAGCCTGTAATCATGGCCCGCTTCCTTGCGGAACACTTCAACGCCAGCCGCGCCTTCCGTATCGAGTGTCCAGGACAGATTCGTCATATTCGATTCGACCGGAATTTCGGCCAGCACCGGCGCAGCCGGCGGAACCGCATCGTCAGGATCGGCATAGGCCGTCATCGTCTCTGGTGCGGATGAAGTGAAGCTCTCTCCGTTATCGGTGGAGACCTGTGCCAGATACGTGTAGGAACCCGGCATGGTCGGCTCGAAGGCTGCCCAGTAAATTTTGGCCCCTTCCTCCACATTGTCATCCTTATAACGGAGCTTCGTTTCGGCCGCCTGATCCGGCGAGGCTCCGCTTGGATAGTAGATCAACTTCGCCACAATGCCGGAAGGCTCTTGATACACGCTGGATGGCACATCGGTAAGGCCCGGAATCTTGATCTCGACCTGAATTTCATAGGTCGCCTTGCCGACGCCAATCGTCATATCCTTCGCCTGCTGTACGATCGCAACGCTCTGGATCGCAAAAGCCGGCGTTGCCGACGCCATATCGCACGGCGTGCTTTCATAGACGCCCTGCTTGGCGGTTACGGTGTAATAGTATTTGCTGCCGTTCGTGACGGTGCTGTCGGTGAAAGCGGGATCTGCCGTATCCCCGACCTTTTGCTGCGTACCGCCTTCAATAGCCGCCCGATAAACGGTATAGCCTTCTGCTCCGTTCACCGAATTCCAGCTCAGCGTAACCTGTCCGTTGCCTGCAACCGCTTGAAGTCCCGTAACGGCTGGGAGTACGGACAGATCGGAGGTCGACAGCAGCATCATGCCGGACAGTGCCGGAATCGTCAGGCTGATCTTGCCTCCGGTTACCGTTCCCTCGGCACCGCTGCCGAGCTGATCGCGCAGTGTCAGACCCTCCGGCAGATAACCTGTTACATCGGCCGATACGGTCTTTTCGGAGCTGCCGCGGTTGATGGCGACAAGCGCGCCTGTTGTATCATTTTTACGGGCATAAACAATAACATCCCCGCTTGCGTAAGCCACTTTCAAATCTCCGGTGCGGAACACTTCATTGTCATTACGAACCTGCGCTGCGGTCTGATACGTCTGGAACAGCTCTTCATAGCCGCCTGTTGCACTGTAGCTTCCATTGCTGTTCTCAATGACCCGTTCCCATGGGAAGGCGCGTCTGGAATCAGGGTCCTTCGTGCCCGTGACGCCGACCTCATCTCCATAGTAGATCGTAGGGGCCCCAGGGTAGCCCATCTGCATGATCGCAGTCAGCGCCTGCAGCTTAAGCGCTTTATCGGTCGCATCTTTTGCGATAACGAGATGCTCTTCCTCGTAACTTGGGTTGTCGTATTTAGTGATGGATCTTGTCGTATCGTGAGAGTCCACCAGGTTAAGCATTGTCTGCCAGGCTTCTTTCGGATAATCCTCACGGATCGATTCCAGCGACTGGTTAAGCGTGGCGGCGTCGCCGGAAATCATATAGCTCTGAACCGCGCTGCGGAAGCGGTAGTTCATGACGGAGTCGAACTGGTCTCCAAGCAGGTATTTGGTAGCTACGCCCCATTCTTCACCAAGGATGACCGGCTCTTCGATCACATTGCCGTTCGCATCCGTTCTGCCTTCTGTCGATTTGACGGCTTCGCGGAATTTCTGCCAGGTCCCACCGGATACGTCCGGAGCAACATCCAGACGCCAGCCGCTCGAACCCATCCACAGCCAGCGCTGCGAGTTGGTCGACTGCATCTCCTGGGAAGCCTGTGTATCAGTCAGTCCCGTCAGATCATGACCGATGACCGTGTCGCGGTAGCCGATGTTATTCCACTCATTCGCTCCTTCAATCGCTTCGGAATCCGCCGGGAAGAAATCGGTATCTTCGGTCTGCGGCTCCTTGGCATCCATTACTGGCAGCGAATCATAGCCCCACCAGGCGTCGTATTTGTAATGCTTGTTGCTGTCGTCCCCGTTGTTCACCAGTACGTTCGAGATCGTGAACCAGGTGGTGTATGTGAAGTCCTCGGGGTATTTGTAGTGCTCGTTCGTCAGCGGATTGATCTTGGCGGTGAACTCCGCCCGTACCGCTGCTTCCGCGTCGGATTGCGAGAGCTTCTGGGCTTCCATCTTGTCATAGACTTTGGACCAGTACTCGTAGGCCCCGATTTCGGGATATTTCTCATACCGGTCAAAATAGATGGAATCGTCACCAACATGATTGAATACGCCGTCGTTGATAATATGCATACCCAACTCGCGCGCCTCTTTGGCGAACAGCTGGTAGATGCGGTCCGACTGGGCCCGGGTCTCCGTATAATTAAGACCGGAAGCCGGATCTCCCGGAGTGTTGTACACCGGTTCGCCGAACATCGGATCGAGATGCTCATAATCCGTGGCATCGTACTTATGATTGGAGGCGGCCCACGCAACCGGATTCAGATACAGCGTCGTGACGCCCAGCGACTTCAGATAGCCCAGCTTCTCCTGGATGCCCTGGATGTCGCCGCCATAGAACTCATTCGTCCAGACGCCGTCCGTCTTCGCATCCGGATAATACGGCTTGTTCTCCGCCTTGGAACGGTCGGGGTTCTCCGGCGCAGTACTCCAATCCCCCCACACCTGGTCCGGTGTTGGATCATTGCTGACACCGCCATCGAAATACTGCAGCTTCTGCCCGTCTTTGCTCGTGGCTGCTTCCTCGGTCAGCGCGCCGCGATAGCCGTCGGCCGTCTTGGCGCGGTTATTGCTCTCGTCACCGTCGAAGAACCGGTCCGGGAAAATCTGATACACCACCGCGTTCTTCATCCAGTCCGGCGTCTTGAAGTCCGGGTCGTAGACCGTCAGGTCATAAGGCACCGCGCCTTCAACGCTGACAGTGCCGGTGCCGCCTCTTGCAGCATCATCGCCGTACTCCATCTTGGCCGCCCCGTCCACGAGAATGAACTTGTAGCCCCATACGCCGATTTTGGAGAACTGGGATGCCGGAATGGTCACTTCAAAATAATCCTTGCCGTCCACCGAGGTTACCCGGTTCATCGTAAAATCCTTGGACAGCGAGTCCGGATTCGTCAGCTCGACCTTCGCCAGCTGCACATCGCCCTTAAGAGCTGCAATGCGCAGTGTGACCGCTTCCTGCCCCATTTTGATGGCGCCGAAAGGTTTCTTATACGTGATCGAACGGCTGTCAAAGGCTAGCGAGCCGCTGTCGATTTTGCCGTCAAATGCAGAATTCTTCGAGACATAATTATGAGTCAGGTTTTTGCTGGCAGCGCTGTAGTCGATCGTGAAGGTCACGTCGGATGGGTCCAGCACATTGAGTGACAGGTTCTGCCCCCCGTCTCCATAGTTCTCGCTTGTGAGCCAGTCGGTGCCGAAGATCACCTTAGCTGCATAATTCCCGACCGGGAGCGTGCGCTGAATTTTGTAGACCGTATTGTCAAAGTTATAATCCACAAAGAACAGCTGGCTGGTCGCTGGCGACCAATCATCGCTCTCTCCCAGCTTCTTCTGCAGAGTGCCAACGAGCCTTGGCCAGCTGTCCACGGAGCGTGAGGGCACATACTGCTGTATGCCCTGTACGTTCGGCAGGCTGATCCGCGCCTGATTCAGATCCTCGTTTATGTAGAAATTGACCTTCGATGCCGAATCCAAATCAAAGGCAAAGTTGTTCCCCGCATTCTCAAACCCGTTCCAGGTTCCGGATTTGACCAGCTTGAATTCATGGTGTCCGGCGTTCAGCACGGTCGAATACTCATAGAAACCTCCGACCAGATGCTTCATCCGTGTTGCCGTGTCGCTGTTATTCCAGCCGTTCAAGGTGCCGACCACAACCCAATTGCTCCCGCCTCCCGGCTGATCGGCCAGCACATCGGCGACCGGTGCTTCCGTATCCGCGTGCGCCGACTGCGGTACAATGCCAAGCACCAGTTGAAGAACCATAATGATAGCGGTTACAAATGAAATCCAGCGCCGGTGTTTACTCATTGCACTAATGGACATAGACCTTTATCCCCTCCAGTTTTTTGTAAATTTGTTGCGCTAACGTTTGCACAAATCACACAAAAATACCGTTCTGCACTTTTCATCGACAAATCATTCCTTATTTCGGCTGAAGTCGGTTTGAAGCACTGAAACGGTTAATTTGTGCAATCGTTTGCATCAACATGTTAATTTTATCATAGCATATGCCACTGACAATGTAAACGCTTTATCAATCTTTGTTAACGATTTTTTCTTGTCATCAATAAGGGGTAGTTTGTGCAGCCTCTCCTC
>RCUO01000304.1_pt1 | contig 28073 bp, 26 predicted proteins | sample 2166161 | NCBI WGS metagenome assembly RCUO01 (sample SAMN09932617, study PRJNA488358) | compost metagenome | feature: garden; material: soil; isolation source: compost soil in cyclohexanecarbonitrile-enriched culture | place: Germany: Experimental Botanical Garden Goettingen | collected 2016-01-27
GGGATGAAGGAAGGAGAGGTTACCGGAACCGGATTGTTATATAGGAGCAGCCCACACGAAGAAATAACGCCAAAAACAATCAAGGCGGTGAGTAAAATCCAGTATTGCTTTTCTTCTTTTCTGGTGCGGAAGGCTCTGGCAGATCTTACTTTGGGTGCCCGGCTAACATCAAGTTTAACATTGAGGGGATTTCTGCTGGCTAGTTCGCTCATCTTATTCTCCTTTTTGACCTCCTTTGTCTTAACAATATGACGATAAATACAATTGCCCCCACTGTACCCAGTATCATCGAGACAGGTATTTCAAAAGGCATAATAAGGACCCGGGACAGAATATCACACACGGTAATGGTGGCCATCCCTAACACGCACACCCAGGGCAGATTGCTCCGCAGATCGTCACCCCGGAACATGGAAACAATGTTGGGTACGATTAATCCTAAAAACGGCAGGCCGCCGATTACAGCAGCAACAATACCAACGGCTAAAGAAATGAGACCAGTGCCCAAGAGCACAATCCGGTTATAATTTGCACCGAGAGTAGTAGCTACATCTTCCCCCAGTCCTGCCAGCGTCAGCCGGTCAGCAAAAATAAAAATCAGCGCAGTAATCAATACAATAATCCATAGGTACTCATACCTGCCGATTTGCACCGGCGAGAAGGAGCCTACAAACCAGCTTTCAATATTTTGCGTCATTTGGAATACCAGACCGACGAACGTTGAGAATGCCGAAATGACGGCCCCAAGCATCATGCCGATGATAGGAACAACCAGAGACGAACGGAGCTTAACTTTTCTGAGAAACATAAAGAAGATCATCGTCCCCAGAAAAGAAAAAATAATGGCACCAGTCATTCTCAGCACCAGTGTCGGGGCGGGAAAGAGCAGATAAACTAACATTAGCCCTAAGCCTGACCATTCCATAGTACCTGTTGTGGTAGGTTCGACTAAACGATTCTGTGTAATAAGCTGCATGACCAGTCCTGACAATGCCATTGCTGCGCCGGTAAGCATTAATGCAAGGGTTCTCGGGACACGGGTGATGAAGAACATCTCCATTCCGTCCGCTTGTCCCTTTATGTCATATACTCCGGTAAACAGTGAGATGATACTTAGAATGAGGGTTGCTGTAATCGCAAGGATAAAGGGCAGGGTCCATAGCTTCTTGTAATGATGACGCCGGGGTTGAGCATGCTCAACCCCGGACAAATTAGGTATTAAATTATTTTGCACTACGCTTTACTCCTTTTTACTGCTTAGCTAGAGCAGCCGCAAGGTTGTCAAACAGCTCCATAAACGTCTCGATGGATTCATTAGTATAGGTGTCGTTTGGAGCGTAAACAATCTGCCCTTTAGTGATAGCCGTTGTGTTTTTAAGAGCAGGTGCATTATCAATTACGTCCTGTGCAGGCACAGAATCAGATTCAGCGGATACGGCCGCATCACGATCCAGTACAAAGATCCAGTCAGGATTGCTTTGGGCGATAGCTTCAACAGAGATATCATCACCCTGATGATCAGAGGAGGCATTGTTAACCTCTAATGCGGATGTCCAGCCGAATACTTCATACAGAGGGCCCCAGACACGTCCGGAATGAGGAGCCGAGAAGCCGATTTCACCGGCAGATACGACAACGCTCATAATTTTATCAGTTCCGTTATAGGCGGATTTAGCCGCTTCAATCGCTTTATCAAAATCAGCAGTCAGCTTGACAGCTTCATCTTCCTTGTCAAAAATTTTACCCAGATTTGATGTTGCATCCTTAAGACCGTTTACCAGATTTGCTCCAGGTGTTCCTGCCTCTGCGGAAACATCGAAATTGAGGTCAATGACGGCTGCGTTGGGAACCAGCTTTTTGATATCCTCATAGAAGCCGGCGAACCGTTGGCCGACAATGACGAGGTCAGGCTCGATAGAGGCCAGCAGCTCCAGATTGGGCTCACGGTGATTTCCGATATTTTGAACAGCTTCATCCGCTACATAGGGTGAATCCGCAGGCATTACATCCTTCGGTACAGCCGCCAATTCAATGTCCCAGGAGCTCAGTGTCTCAAAGGTTCTGTTATCAAGCGCAACGACCTTCTTCGGATTTACAGGAACCGTAACCGTTCCGTGGGCATCCGTAATTTCTACCGTCGCAGGAGCGCTGGTATTAGCAGTATTTGAATTAGCTGCTCCGGCATTGGCTGGTTCATTGCTTGTATTGGAGCATGCTGTTAATGCCAGACTTCCTGCCAGAATAGCCGTTAATGCTGTGAATTTAAATGGTTTCATATTTATCCCCCTAGTCAGATATGCTTGAGTCACAAGCAGAATATTGTATTGAGGAGATCATTATCGTGATATGTCCCCAAGCGCAATATGTAGATTAATCATCAGCTCCTTTTTGGGTAATAGCGCTGCGGAAATATCATCAAGTGATATTGATTCTCAATCTCATTAGTTTGTATTATATCAAATGATTTAGAAAGTTCAAACTCTCACATACTATAGCTGCTAGTGTAACCGGATACATAGATATGAAATATTGAAGCTTCAATGTGATTGCGTAACCATCCTGCACATTGCCCGTATAAGGATAAAAGCCGGAGCTGTATCTGTTCTGCAGCAAAAAATGCAGCTGAGTATTAACAAATAAGATCCAGGGGTTGTGCATCGTATGAAAGAAAACTTTGAGAATACAGCTGCAAGGGAGTACCGGAAAGCGGAGCTGAAGGCAGTGAGCTACTATACTGCACTCTATAACCAGGTTATAGACAAATCGTATATATCAAATCTGACCCATGACATTCAGTTGTGGAAAAAAAACCATTTAAAGCGCTGGAACGGGCTGTCCCTATTCTCACGCAGCAGCCGGAAGCAGGAACACCGGGATTTCTACCGGTATATCCAGTGGCTCAACGTTACAGGCAAGCTGGAGGGGTATCTGGACCGCAGCATTTCATATATTTACATGCGGGATTTGGGGAAGGATCTGCAGTCAGATGAAACACAAAAGCGGATCAGGAGAACTGCAGATGATGTCAGCCGCCTTCTGCTTAAGCCGCCAAGCCGGAACCAGGCGGTCCAGCCGGAATTTATGAATCTGGCAGGAGCCTACCGGTGGGCGCAAAAGGAAGGCATAGAAGCGGCAATCATCTGGCTGTTCAAAAAATTGCGGGCTGTAGCCGGCCATATTCCTGAAGGAATGAGTGCCGAGCACGCACAGCGCAAGCTGATTAAGATCATCGTTGGAGTTGTCCTGCATGTCACAGAGGAGCTGGGAGAGGATACTGCGCCTGAGGAGCGGTCCCGCAGGCTGGATGCTGCAGTCCGGCTTGGTTATTCCTACGGGCTGACCTATCCGTTCGTAGATGATCTGCTGGATTCACAAATCCTGACCTCTGCTGAAAAGGAGCAGTATTCCGCATTGATCCGTACTGCGCTGCTAAGCGGGGAGGTTCCTGAGCTGGGCGTATGGTCCGGGGAGAACACGGAGCTTATCCGGTATATCCATGCCGAGCTGTCAGAGGCCTTCCTCTATATCAGCGGGTACCGGGAGACGGACATCAGACAGCGATTTTTTGCGCAGTCGTATGTTTTTTTTCAGGCACAGGATATTGACCGGGTGAAGGCGCTTGATTACGGCGGATATACGAATGAAGAGCTGTATGTGCCTGTTATTCTGAAATCCTCCTCATCCCGGCTGATTGCCAGATCGGTTATCGGTGCGCCTGAGGATGAGGGCTTTGAAGCGCGTACCTTTTATTTCGGCATTTACAATCAGCTGGCTGATGATTTTGCCGATATGGAGCAGGATCTTAAGGACGGTGCAGTAACACCCTATACCTACTATTTACAACATCACCGGCAAAGGCCTGATCTGATTAATCCCTTTGAGGTCTACTGGGCGGTGATATCGAATTTAATCCACACTGTATATCATTCGGACCCCAGAGCACGTGAGGTTATACTGGACCGGGCAATTAACGGGCTTAAGCGTTACAAGGAACGTGCCGGGGCAGTCAAATATAAGGAGACGATGATGATTTTTGCCGGGGGTATCCCGGAGTTTAACCGTGTATTGCAGAAAATGGTGCGAAAGGCAGATGATGTGGACTTTTTTGATAAGCTGCTGCGCGACGGAATGATCGAACAGCTAAGGAAGGATGCTGCAGATCAGGAGGCATTCTCGCAAAGCTTCCAACATGTCCGCACGCTGATCAACAATGAACTTCTGTTCTCCGCAGAGGCTGGGATTCCGGCCATACAGGACCGGCTGATCCATGCAGCCAATTACAGCCTGGAGGGGGACGGGAAAAGGGTCAGGCCGATCCTGACCTGGGTTATGGGCGTAAATGAATACGGTCTGGACGGACAGGATATCTTGCCGCTGCTGCGGTCGCTGGAGTATATGCATACAGCTTCACTGATCTTTGACGATCTGCCCTCGCAGGATAATGCCGCGAAGCGCAGAGGGAGGGAAACGCTGCACCAGGTACACAGCAGCGCGGTTGCCGAGCTGACCGGTCTGTACATGATCCAGCAGGCCACCTTCCAGCAGGCCTCCCTGAACCGGTTCAAGCCGGAAACCGTGCTTGCATTGATCCGCTACTCGGCCGAAAAGGCGGCGGATATGTGTATGGGCCAGATGATGGATCTGGATGCCAAGGGTCAGGCGCTCACGCTGGAGCAGCTGGACCGGATCAGCTTTTACAAAACAGGGATTGCCTTTGAGGCTTGTCTGGTGATGCCTGCGATGCTGGCTGAGGTGGAGGAAGAGGAGATTACTGAGCTCAAACGATATGCCTATCACATGGGGATCGCTTTTCAAATCCGAGATGATCTGCTTGATGTGGAAGGTGATACAGAGGTGCTCGGGAAGCCTGCCGGTAATGATGCCGCCAATAACCAGTCCAATTTCGTCTCGATTCTGGGCGTGGAGGGTGCCGGTAAGGAGATGTGGAGGCATTATTGCCAGGCGAGTGATGCGCTGCAGGAGATACCCCGTGACATCCCTTTTCTGAAGCATCTGCTCCATTATGTGGTGAACCGGGAACGTTAATAACCATAGCTATTGTAAAAGCGAAAGCCCGCACCGGATGCGGGCTTTTGCATGCGCATTTGGATCAGTGCCCCGTTACGGAAGCATCCGCTTAATCTCATCCACAATCAGCTGCGGCTCGGTGTACATGATCATGTGACCGGACTGCGGAGCCTCAACAAGGCGGCTGTCCGGATGAGCCTCTGCCGTCTTCCGGTGGGCAGCATGCAGCACGGGTCTGGTCTTCTTCTCCATCCGTGAGAGCTGGGTGCCGGAGATAAGGGTCAAAGGTATGGTGCCAAGCTGAACCGGCCGGTCATGTAGTGTCTTCAGGTCCTGCAGGAAATTTCTGCCCTCGGCAAGCATTGTTTTAGCAGCCTGCATCGTAAAGTCCTCACGCTTATGATCGGCATAGACATCAGCAGGCTGGACCTTACCCGGTCTGCTCCCGATCAGCTTGTAGAGGCCGGTTCTCATCATGAACGGAATGATATAATCCATTCTGCCGTAATGCTTCGCAGTCGCCTCCTCAAAATACAGATTACAGTTCTCGTCGGTCGGATCGACCAGAAGGATTCCGCGGATCTGTGAAGAGCCCAGCAGGGCTGCGACAGTCCGAACGATGGGCCCTCCCCAGCTGTGGCCGACAAGGATGAACGGTCCGCTGCCAAGCTGCCGGATCAGGAAGACTAGGTCCCCGGCGATCCGGGCCAGCGTCCGGGGAGCAGAATCCGGCTCACTCTTGCCGCTGCCCGCGCGGTCGTAGACAACGGAGCGGGTATGCTCTGCGGCCGGCGGCTGCACCAGCCCCCAGCAGGAGCGTGACATGCCCATGCCGGATTCAAACACTACGGTCACCGGCCCGTCCCCCTTCACCATGTAATGAAGCTTGCGGCCGTCAGGAGTCTGTATGTAATGGCTGTTTCCGAAAGTATGTTCATGAGTAGCAGGCATGTTCATCTCTCCAGTCAATTAAGAATAATTATCAATTGATTCAATTGTAAGCGACAGGAAGGAATTGGACAAGCTGATCTCTTTACATAAGAAATAGAGCAGGCGCTAATATGCAGCCGGCTCCGTGAAAAAGCATTATTAAAAAATAGAGATTAGTTCCTTCGTATATGGATGCCTGTCCTCAGCAAACATCCCCTGCCTGCTGAAGCTGTCGACAAACGTTCCCTCGCGCATAACAAGCATTCTGCTGCACATCCGGCTGACCGCTGCCAGGTCATGGGATATAAACAGATACGCCAGCTTCAGATTGCGCTGCAGCTGCTCCAGCAGAGTAAGGATCGCGCCCTGGGACAGAACATCCAGGCTCGCCGTCGGCTCATCCAGTACGATTAAAGCCGGCTCAATGCTGACAGCCCTGGCAATCGTTACCCGCTGCTTTTGCCCGCCGCTCAGCTCATGAGGATAGCAGCCGGAGAGCGAAGGAGACAGCTCTACCGCTTCCAGCAGCTCGGTTACAAAGGCGGAGCGGGAAGTGCAGCTGAAATAGGAATGCTGCATTTGGCTGCCGTATTGATTGTAAGGGTCCAGAAGAGAATCTCTGATGCGCAGCCGCGGGTTCAGTGCTGCTGCGGGATTCTGAAAAACCATCTGCATATCCCGGCGGTACGGGTTCAGCTGCTTCTCGGTAAGCCGCTGAACCGGCTGGCCTTTGAAGATAATGCTACCGCTGCTTACCGGCTCAAGGCGCAGCAGGCAGCGTGCCAGCGTGCTTTTTCCGCAGCCGCTCTCCCCGACCAGACCCAGGCTCTCGCCCCGCTCTAATTGAAAGCTAACCTCATTTATGGCAAGTTTGCCGTTGGCATAACGCTTGGACAGCTGTTCTACGGACAGTAAAGGATTACTCATGGCTGCACCTCCTGCAGACCGGAAGGAAGATGTGAGAGTACTGGAGCGGCTGCGATGAGCCGGCGTGTGTACTCATGTCTCGGGTGGTCAAGGACACGGTGTGTGCCGCCGGATTCGACAATCCTGCCGTCCTTCATGACCGCTATCCGGTCAGTATAACGTCTGACATGCCGCCAGTCATGGGTGATAAACAGAATAGAACAGCCGGTTTCAAGCCGCAGCCGGTTCAGCAGGCTCAGCACACGATGGCCGCTGACACTGTCCAGTGCTGTCGTTACTTCATCAGCAATCAGCACATCCGGCGAGAACAGCAGGGCGAGGGCGATGGAGGCCCGCTGCAGCTGGCCCCCGCTTAGCTGAAACGGATAGCGTGATGCTAGACTGCCTTCAAGGCCGACGGATTCCAGCGCTGCTGAAGTACGGCCCGGGGCTTCCCGCAGGCGCTGCTTGTCATGGGTCGCAATCGCCTCCCTGAAATGCTGCCCGATGGTACGGAAGGGAGCGAAGGCAGCCTGATAATCCTGGAAAATGTAAGACATCCGGCGGCCGAGCAGACTTCGGAGGCTGCTGCGTTTCAGCCCGAGCAGCTCAGTACCTTCCAGCATAATGCTGCCTTCGGCAGACAGGCCGGGCGGCAGGAGCTGGCCTGCGCTGCGGGAGAGCAGGCTTTTTCCGCTGCCGCTCTGTCCGACAAGGGCATGCCATTCACCAGGCTGGACGCTCAGCGATACCTTGTCAACCAAGGTCCGGGAAGAGGTGCGAATAGTAATGTCATTGAACTCCAGCATTAGACGCGCACCTCCTTCTTGACATCAAAATGGTCTCTGAGATGATCGCCCAGCATATTCACTGTCAGCACAAGCAGCACAATCGCCAGGCCCGGATATAACATCAGCTGCGGTGCAAGCTGGAAGTAGGGGCGTGAGTCATTGAGCATGGCTCCCCATTCCGGGGTCGGGGGCTGTACACCAAGCCCGATGTAGGATAGAGAGGAGATCAGCAGAATGACCTTGCCCAGGTCAAGGCTGGCCAGGACCAGCACCTGTCCGGCAACATGCGGCAGCAGATGTCTGCTGAGCATTTTGGCCGGAGACAAACCATTAATCCGGGCTGCCAGCATGTAATCCTGCCGGGACTCGGTTATTACAGTTGTACGTACTACCCGGGCATAGCTGACCCATTTGACCATGACAATAGCAATAATCATGCTGTGCAGGCCGGGACCCAGCAGTCCGCTGAGCACGATAACAACGATCATATCGGGAAAAGCCAGGAAGCCGTCGGCAATGCGCATAAAGATGCGGTCCAGCCAGCCGCCCTTGAAGCCTGCAATCATACCGGACGCCGTACCGATAAGCAGAGCGGCTGCCAGGGCGAGCAGGCTGTAGCCGACAGTCTGCTGTCCGCCGAGCACAAGCCTGGTCAGCACGTCACGGCCCAGATGATCTGTTCCCAGCGGATGCATAAGACTTGATCCCTGCAGGCGGATACTCAGGTCAGTCAGGGTGGAGTCATGGCGGAGAATAAAGGCTGTATAAACGTACATGAGCAGCAGGAGAACAGCGGTAAGAACCGCCGTGCCAAGCTGAAGTTTGTAGCGCATAGCGGTCTGCGGCTGCTTGAATAAGCGTATCATATCGCGGTCTCCTTCCCTTTTAATCTGATTTCAGGCTTCAAGTAACGGTTAAGCAAATCGACTCCCGTATTGACGGCAAATACAGTAAGTGCCATTACGAGTATGTAGCCCTGGATAACCGGATAATCACGCTGGCGGATGGAGTCTACAATCAGTTTGCCGATGCCGGGATACGCGAACAGCACCTCAATGACCACGACTCCGCCGATTAGGCTTCCAAGGCTCACTCCGAACACTGTAATAACCGGCGGCAGGCTGTGACGGAAGGCATAGGCCCAGAAGATCCGCCGCTCCGGAATGCCGCGGGCCCTCCCGGAGATGATAAATTCCTCGCCTAGCGAATCCAGCAGACTGGAGCGGAGCAGACGGAGATATACGCTGGAGATGGCCAGTCCCAGTGTGAGCGAAGGCAGGACTATCGACAGAATGCCGTCCCGTCCCATTGTTGGAAGCCAGCCCAGCTGGACAGCGAACAGATCAATCAATATCAGCCCCAGCCAGAAGCTGGGTACGGCAGCACCGATCACAGACAAGGCACGGCTGAGCTTATCCAGCCAGCTGTCCCGGTAAAGTGCAGACAAGGAGGCTAATGGCAGTGTAACAATCAGCATGACTGCGAGTGAGCCTAGTGTCAGCTCCAGTGTAGCCGGCAGGCTGGAAGCAATCAGCCTTACGGCCGGTTCACCGGTGGCATAGGAATTTCCGAAATCCAGCCGTACAAACCTGGCCAGCCATTGTCCATACTGGACGATAAGCGGATCATTAAAGCCCATCTCCTCGCGCAGCGCCTCAATCTGCTCCTGGCTGACCGAGAGCTCGTCAACATTCAGGATGGTCAGCGCGGGATCACCGGGAGCCAGCCGGATGAACAGAAAGCTGATAAAGGTAATAAACAGCACAAACAGGACGACCTCAAGAAACTTGCGGGTGATAAGCCGCAGCATTATTCCAGAATATCCAGTTCATTGGTAATCATGTAGTACTCACTCCGGGTAGTCACCCAGTTCTTAACCTTATCCTTGTTATAAGCGACAATGGTGGATGGATGCAGTATAAAGGAATTGATCATCTGCTCGTGCACATAGCCAGCGGCTTGTTCCGCTAAGACAGCACGTTCATCAGCGCCTACAGTCCGGTTAAGCTTATCAATAATGGCAGTCAGCTCCGGCTGTTCGGCACCGCTAAAGTTCAGCGCCCCATCCGGATGATAGGTAGCATTCAGATAATAGCCGGCATCCCCGCGCGGTGCAGTCAGGTTGCTGTAGGTAGCCAGATCCCAATCCCGGTTAGAGGCCATGTAATCTTCCGGCGTATCAATCTGGCGGATTTCCACCTGTATTCCGATCCGCTTCGCATCGGACTGGAACACCTGGGCGATCAGCGGGAGGTCAGCGCGGGCGCTGTATGTAAGCAGGACAAGCTGAAGCGGTTCACCGTTTTTTTGCATAACTCCATCCTGCAGCGTATAGCCCGCTTCATTCAGGTATTGAACGGCTGCGGCTTCACCGCCTGGACGCGTTTCAAAGGAAGGAGCGAACGGCAGGGAGGGCAGGAACGGGCCTTTGGCCGCTTCTCCGTAGCCGAGCAGAATGGTATCGACAATCTCCTGCCGGTTAATCAGCGCGTCTACCGCCCGGCGGACCCGGACATCCTGCATACTGGCACGCTGCATATTCATCGTCATCTGATGTACACGGAAGGTCGAGGTTGCTTCCACTTCTATTCCTTCCTGGGCACGCAGCACCTCCAGGCTCTCTACCTCCGGACGGTAGACGATATCCACCTGGCCCGACTGCAGGGCGAGTGTCCGGGCGTTGGCATCCTCATTGAAGGAGAAGGTGACAGAATCAAGCCTGGAAGCGCCGTCCCAGTATGCATCATAGCGCTCAAGCTCCAGCTTGCTGCCAGGAGCGAAGGAGGTAAGCTTGAACGGTCCGGTTCCGGTCAGCTTCGAGTTGAAATCACCTTCTGTTACATCAATGATGGATACGTTCGGATTGACCAGCTCGCTGATGAACTCCGGGAAAGGCCGGGTTGTCGTGATCTGCAGCTGCTGTCCATCTGCTGTAATCTCTCCAATGTTGAGTGCATTTCGGATGGCCACATTTTCGGTCATTGCCCGCTCCAGGGATGCTTTTACAGCCGGGCCGTCCATTGCTTTGCCGTTGTGGAAGGTGATACCTTCACGCAGATTAAGGGTCCAGTGGACACCGTCCTCGCCTTCCCATGATTCAGCAAGCCAAGGAACCACCTTTAACTGCTCCTCATCCAGCTTGACCAGTGTTTCAGTAATACCGGCGCGCAGCGGGACATAGCTGGAATCGACATGCGGGTCGAGTGAGCGGGTTGAGAAATTATACAGGAAGTGAATATGCTTGTTATCTTCACTCTGGTTAGACGCACGCTGTGAAGTCTCTGAACAGGCGCTTAATAGAGCCAATACAATAAGCATCGGCAGAGTCAGGCAGAGCCGCAGGGCTGTACGGGAGGAGAAAAAACGCGGGGATGAGGGTTGAGTACTCTTTTTCATAATGCACCTTCTTAATTAGTAATAGTTACGATTAAAAATATTATCGTAAAGATTACGAATAATCAAGGGTTTATTTTCAAATTGCAAGTATTTACAAATTTCAATAAATCAGATATATTGTACTGGTACAATAAGTACACTTGTCCGCCAGGAGGAGGAGCCGTTTGGAAATTATTATTAGCAATAACCGCAGTAAGCCCATTTATGAACAGATTACCTCACAGATCAAAGCAATGATTATGAGCGGTGAGCTGCAGGCGGGAGCCGGTATTCCTTCAATGCGGGCGTTAGCCAAGTCCATCCAGGTCAGTGTCATTACAGTGCAGAAGGCTTATGAGGATCTACAGCGTGAGGGCTTCATTGAGACAACGGTCGGACGAGGGAGCTTCGTATCGGCATTGAATAAAGCTCTTGTCCAGGAGGAGCAGCAGAAGAAGATCGAAGAGCATCTGATCACGGCTGTTGATATTGCCAGAAGCAGCGGAATAGCGCGGGAGAAGCTGGTGGATTTGCTTAATCTTTTTTACGGGGAGGAGACTTAATGATGCACAGTTTAGAGATAGACGGCCTGACCAAAACGTATGCAGGTTCCGGATTCAGCCTGGATAAGGTTACCTTCTCGATTCCAAGAGGAACGATCATGGGCTTTGTTGGAGAGAACGGCGCAGGTAAGACGACCACCATCAAATCTATTTTGAACACGGTGAAAATTGACAGCGGTACAATAAAGCTGCTGGGCACAATCATGACAGACAAGGATACTGCAATCCGTGAAGATATTGGAGTTGTGCTGGATGCGGCGAATTTCTCAGGTGTGCTTACGCCGGCCAGACTGTCAAAGGTTATGAACGGGATTTACAGGCAATGGGATCAGCAGGAGTACATAAGGCTTACGGAAAAGTTTGGCCTGCCGATGAACCGGAAGCTGAAGGATTTTTCAAGGGGGATGTCGATGAAGCTGGCAATTGCCGCGGCGCTGTCCCACCGTCCCAAGCTGCTGATTCTGGATGAAGCCACTTCCGGCCTTGACCCGGTTACCCGGGAGGAGATCCTGGAGGTGTTTCAGGAATTTGTGGAGGATGAGAGCCGCTCCATTCTGATGTCCTCGCATATTACAAGTGATCTGGAAAAAATCGCTGATTTCATCACCTTCATCCACCAGGGGAAAATCATCCTCACTGCGCAGAAGGACGAGCTGATCTATGACTACGGTATTGCCCGCTGCAGACAGGAGCAGTTTGCTCGGATTGAGACATCGGACCGGCTGGCATACAGGAAGAAGGATTTTCAGACCGATGTACTGGTGAAGGACAGGCAGGCTTTTGCGCAAAAATATGACGGGATCATTATTGACAATGTATCAATAGATGAGATTCTGCTGTTTCTGGTGAAGGGGGAGAACTAAATGAAGGGTCTGCTCTTGAACAATTTCTATTCCATGCAAAGCAATTTAAAGGTCTCTCTGGGTATATCGTTATGTCTGCTGCTTGTATCTCTTTTCTCTAGTGATATTACAGCTCTTAATGCGGTGATAGCCGGTCAGATAATGGTGTTTTCGGTCAGCATCGGTGCTTCACAGCAGGTTGATGAGGCGGCTAACTGGAACAGAATGGAGATTACCCTTCCGGTAAAACGCAGTACGGTGATCCATGCCAAATATCTTTCTTTTATCATGCTGATGGTTATGGGGCTTGCAGTCAGCCTCTGTACTCCCTTGCTTAACATGTTTAAAGCGGCAGAACCGGCCGGATATATGCAGCTGTGGAGCGGGTATACCTTCGGTCTTTCCCTCTCTATCTCTACCATTTCGCTTTGTTTTCCGGCTATCTTGAAATTCGGTGTGGAAAAAAATGAAATGATGCTGTTTCTGTCGGCGGGGATATCGGTAGGCCTGCGGATCGGGGTATGGGCGCTTATGAATCTTTCCGGGGAAAGTGTTAATTTTAACGGCAGCGAGGTCGGCGCGGGCTTCCTGATGCTCTCACTGGTAATGTTTGCTGTATCCTATCTTGTAGCAGTGCGGATTCAGCAGAACAAAGAGTTTTAACCCGCTCTGGCAGATAAAATCTTCTTCCTTGTCTTGTAATTGATAATGATTATCAATTATACTTCGGTAGAAGGAGGCGGTAGCAGATGGAGAATGCTGATGACCACTTGCTGCTGTGGGATTACGCGCATATCCGGCTGGCGGACATCCGCCATCTGAGACTCGAGGCAGGCGGGAGACTGGATTCCTACAGCTTTCCGGCGGCGGGATTTGTGTATATGTCAGGAGCAGCGGCTGCTTTCCGGCTTAACGGGCAGATGCATACTGCGGAACGGTTTCACATTCTGCACAGCGGAAAGGGCGCAAGGCTGGCCATCGACTGGGTGAAGGATGAGCTGGACTGCTATTTTATATTTTACAAAAGCTCACTGGCACTGTCCGCTGGTCCGGGTATCCGCCGGCTGCTGGAACGCAGCAGCCCCTTTCAAAAGGATTATGATTTTGTCCCGGATGCTCCGGTTACGCTGCTGCTGCAGGTCAGGGAGATGCACCGGAAGTGGCAGGGAGCGGGCAGGCTGGAACGGATTCAGATAAAAGGCCTGCTGTATCAGTTCATTTATGAGGCTGAACGGCAGAGACAGCTGACCGGCGCCGGTGCCGGCAGACCGGATCTTGTGGAGCAGGCTGTCCATTACATACGGGAATGCTACGGCCAGCCTATTACGTTGTCATCAATCGCAGAGCACCTTAACTACAGTGCAGTGTATGTGGCCAAGCAGTTTAAAAAGAAAACAGGCAGCAGCCTGATTGATTATCTGATCCGTACCCGGATTGAAAAAGCCAAGGAGCTGCTGCACACGGAAGCATCGCTGCAGGAGGTTGCTGCGGGCGTGGGTTATCCGGATCTGTCCTATTTCATCCGTATCTTCAAAAAAACAACAGGCTTGACGCCGGGAGGCTATAAGGCATTAGCACTGGAGAATACCCAAGGATCAGATCATCCTACAATCAGGCTAAGATTGTCTAATGCGGCGATGGCTGTACCGGGTTATATTGTTGATGAGAATCATTATCAATATAACAGAAAAGGGGATTCATCCATGTACAGAAACACCAAGATCTCTATGGGCGCGGCGATGTTGCTGTGTCTGGTCATCATGCTCAGCGCCTGTTCCGGCGCAAACAGCCCGGTCAATTCGGCAGGTACAGGAGCAACTCCGGCGGCGCCTGCATCGCAGACGCAGACTGCTAAACCGGCGGCGGAGTCCAATGCAGTATCAACGAGAATATACACTGATAGCCAAGGTCATGAGGTAGAAATTCCGGCGAATCCGCAGCGGATTGTCCTGCAGGGTAATTCCATTGGCGATCTGCTTGCGCTTGGCGTACAGCCGGTAGGTGTGGACCGCCGGTTCATCGAGGGCTCGGTTTACTTGAACAAGGAGCAGAACCCGGCAGAGGACATCGGATTTCCGACGAATCTTGAAAAGCTCATTTCGCTGGAGCCGGACCTGACAATGATGGGGTATGCGCTGGATAAGCAATATGAAGAAATTTCCAAGGTTTCGCCGACCATTACTTTTGACCAGAACATGCCGCTGATCGAACGTCTGCCGCTGATCGGTGACATTGTCGGCAAGAAGGCAGAGGCGGAAGCGCTGCTGGCCGGATATAAGACAAAGGCTGAAGCGATGTGGGCCGGACTGCATGCGCAGGGAAAGCTGGCTGAGGGCGAAACCGCAGTAGTGATGATTTATTACTGGGACAAGACGATGTATCTGATGAAAACAGGCGGTATTTCTGATCTTGTGTATCAGGCGCAGGGCTACAATATGACTGACGAAGTGAAGGCGATTGAACCTCCCGAAGGAGCGCCGTTCATTGAGATTTCTCCGGAGCTGATGCATGAAATGCTGATCGGTGACCACCTGTTCGTGCTGTATCCAACGAATTCAGATGCTGAGAATTCCTTTAACGAGCTGCTGCAAACGGCACTCTGGAGCTCACTCCCGGCTGTCAAAAGCGGCAAGGTTACCTTTATCGATTCCATGTGGAATTATGACGATATGCTGACCAGCGGCATGCTGCTGCAGGAATTTCCGAAAATGCTTGAAAAATAACAGTGAAAATGAGCAGCGGCGGATGATCCCGCTGCTTTTTTGTGTGTGTTTGTGTATCGACAAAACGGTCTACAAGTTGTAAACTGGTAAAAACAGGAGGTCTACAGATTGTAAACCATAAGGGGCTGAATATATTGAAAGCAGTAAAGCTGACGGAAACAGAGGCCAGGCTGGCAGAGCTGATCTGGAAAGGTGAGCCGCTTCCCTCCGGGGAGCTTGTGAAGCTGTGCGAAGCTGCGCTGGGCTGGAAGAAATCGACGACCTATACCATGCTGAAGCGGCTGGAGGCTAAAGGTCTGTTTCACAATGGAGACGGCACGGTAGTGTCACTAATCAGTAAGGAGGACTTTCACGCTGAGCAGAGCAAACAGTTCGTGGAAGAGACATTCGGGGGATCGCTGCCGCGCTTCCTGGCAGCGTTCACGCGCAGCCGCAAGCTGGAGGACAAGGAGATTAACGAGCTGCTGAAGCTGATTAATGAGAAGGAGGAGGAATAGGCATGTCAGCCTTTTTTCAAACCGTTCTGCAAATGAGCCTTACAGGCAGCTATGTCATTATGGTTGTACTGCTTGCCCGGCTGCTGCTCAGAAAAGCGCCTAAGCTGCTGTCTTATCTATTATGGTTCGCAGTGCTGCTCCGGCTGCTGCTCCCGCTGAACTTTGAAAGTCCCTATAGTGTGATTCCGGCGCTGATGCCGGGTGGAGGAGTTTTGCAGTCAGGCGGGCAGCTGCAGACGGCGGATAGCGGACGGCTAGCGGGAAGTGAGCCTCAAGTATATCCAGAATCAAAAACGGCTGCTCCGTCAGAAAATAACCCGGTAAACATTACAGATACAGGTCTTGCAGGCGGAGGGAGGGCGGGAACGGTGTCAGGTTATCCGGTTAAAGATGAGGAGGCTTCAGCAGCTCCACCATCACCGGCAGAACAGCGAATGAGTATGGCTGCATACCTCTGGCTTGCGGGAACGGTCCTTATGCTGGGCTGGGGAATGATCTCAGCTCTGCTGTTGAACCGGCGCTTAAGCAAGGCGCGGCATGAAGACCCGGGCATCTATGAATGGAGCGGGGCGCAGACACCGTTTGTGTACGGTCTGCTGAGACCGCGTATCATTCTGCCGGCCGGGCTTGGCACACATGAACGGGGATACATCATCCGGCATGAACAGATTCATATCAGACGGCTTGACCATCTGGTGAAGCTGGCGGCTTATGCCGCGCTCTGCCTGCACTGGTTCAATCCATTGGTCTGGCTTGCAGTCTATCTGATGGATGAGGATATGGAGAAGTCCTGTGATGAGGCAGTGATCCGGGAGCTGGGCAGCGGCATCAAGAAGGAGTATTCCACCTCGCTGCTCTCGCTGTCCACCGGCAGAAAGTTCACAGGCCGCACTCCGCTGGCTTTTGGCGAGAGCAGCACAAAGGGGAGGATTAAGAACATTCTAAAGTATAAAAAGCCGTCTTTGCGGGTGGTCACCTCAGCCATAACGTTAGTGATTATAGCTGTTGCTGCTGCCGGGCTTACCGGAAACCTCCGTTCACACAAGGTGAGTGAAGAGGACTACGCCAAGCAATATATAGCGGAGCAGATTGCCAGGATTGAAGACGGGGCAAGCGGTGTGAAGATTGTAGACAGTGACTTGACTGTTTTCGAGCAGGCAGGCAGGGTCGAAGGACTGCTGTCTGAGCCGGTGGAGCTGTGGCGGCTTGAGTACCGGCTGGAGCCGGATGACCTCAGCAAGCTGCCGCTTGCGGGCGGGATGAACGCAGTTGACGGTAAGATTACTGAAGACAACAGTATGGGGAAGCCGGTGCTGGTGTTTGCTTATGAAGGAAATACGCCCCGTTACGAAGGGGTGATCTGGAGCGCGGAATATGACCTTGGTACAGCGGCTGGACGGGAGACGGCCCTGCAGGTGTTTTTTGAGGGCAAAGGATTGCTGGAACCTGAGACGTACCGCGGTAATCATGCAATTGCGAAGTTCGTGATGTCGGACGGAATGACGGCCCATCTGCTGCTGTCCCAGCCTGCTGTGCAGGGCAGTTCCGGCATCTGGGTTGTCGAGCGCTGGAAGGATGGCAACGGGTATGAATATTACGAAACGCCGGATACATCCTCTCCTTCCGCAGTGTATTTTGCCGGGCTGCAGGCGGAGGCAGACCAAGGGCTGCAGCCAGCAGAGCTGCTGGACCCTCTGCAGGCAGCAACTGCATTCGTAAGAGGGGAGCTTGGCTGGAACCTTACCAAAGAGCAGATTGACCTGCAGATTCCTGCAGCCGCAGCAGATTTTGATATATCTCCCGTAAGCGAGCTCTTGGGCTACGTTAGCGGTATGACTCTGGCGGAGCCCGGATTCAAATTCGATAATGCGGAGTGGCTGACAGATGACGAAGATCCGGCCCGGCTGCGGAGGCTTGGCATAGTACCCGAGCGTGATATGCCCGGAGGCTTCTACGTCCTGAATAAGCTTGCAATCAAGGATCCGCTGGAGCTTGCGGATGCAGCGGAATATGGCATTATTGAAGGTGCTGCATTAAAAGAAGCCAGCAAGGCAGAGTTTGTGCAGCGGCTGGATATCATGGCTGAAGCCGGGATGCTCAGCACGGTTACTATGCAGGACGGCAAGGTGATCCGCATCCAGGAGAGGTATCTTCCGTAGACAAAAAAAGCCGCACATGGAAGCTTGTAATTCTAAGCTTCCATGTGCGGCTTTGCTGCTTCACACCAGTTGGTACCCTGCCGGCAAGCTTCCGGTACGCTGAATGGCGCGGACCTGTGCAGGTGTCAGCCGCTGATTAGTTGCGATCAGCGATTCGGCATCCCCGCGCCGCAGAATGTCATCCAGCTCCCGGATACTGCGGTTTCCGCGCAGAATGACGAAGTTGTCCCGAAACGCAGAGCGGTCAAACAGCACCAGCGTTGCACCAGGATTAGTGGAGAAGAAGCGCAGGCTTTCTATTCCGGTAATAACAGTGTCTACATCGGCAAAGCCGAGGTTTCCGCGGTAGATACGGCGCAGCCCGCGGAAGTTCTCCTCACTGTACACCGTTAACCGGGGATACACTGCAGTTATTTTCTTTTGCTGCATAACGTACTCCTCCTGTCTGAATGATGCATGTTACTTGGAATATCCATCCATCATATGCAGCGGAGCAGTAACCCGGCAGGGAGCAAAGTCTACTCTGAGGAATTACGATAGTCGCGGGGGGCTTCACCCATCACTTTTTTGAACATGCGTGAGAACTGGAACGGGTCATTGTAGCCGACGCTGCAGGCAATTTCACTCATGGAAAGCGCAGACTTGCGGATTAGCTCGCCGGCCCGGTTCATCCGGTACATTATGATATATTGCTGAGGTGTAATACCTGTGGCGTCCTTGAATATTTTGGACAAATATTTACGGTTAATCTTCAGACGTTCAGCCAGCTGCCCGACTGTCAGATCCGTTGCATATTCCTGCTCGATGAAGGCAATCGTCTGCTCCACGTATTGGCCTTTGGCTCCGGTAGAGCCAGCCGGTACAGACGCAGGGTCCAGTATGACGGAGAGGAAGGAATAGAGCGCACCGAGCAGCCGCAGCTCATCCGTCAGCGTATGCTGTGTTGCTTTGAACATCTCAAGAAAGCAGGCCTGAATGTATTCATCCCGGTCCGAGCTGAAGACCGGCTGTTCATCCGATAAAAGCGACCGTTTGAGATAGTATTCCACCTGCATGCCGTTGAAAGCCACCCAGGAGTAGGTCCATGGGTCATCCTCGTCAGCCCGGTAGTAGGACAGATTCTCCGGAGTTATCAGAAATCCTTGCCCTTTTCCCAGCCTGTACGATTTGCCTCCGGTCCGGAACTCTCCTTTTCCGCTATGGATGTAATGGATTTTGTAGTAATTACGCACCATCGGACCTACCTCATGACCGGACTGGCATTGCTCGGTTCCGCAATAGTATAGTTTCAGATCGACATTATGAATGCTGGAAAAATTAGAGAACTGGTATTGTACAATATCCATTTAAGCTGCACCTTCACTCTCTCCGGTACGACATGCATGGTGACATGATGTCATGAATTGGCGTTATTATGACATTCAGATGTAGCGCTTACAAGCCTATAATGATGATAGACTCTTAGCTATTATACCAGGAGGCTGCCTTCCCTGAGAATGGGGACGGCCAGCTGTGAGGAGGCATTGTGTTGGACAACTGCTTATTGCCGGACGGTGTGTGGCCGGTTATGCTAACCCCGTTCACGAAGGATAATGAGATAGACTATACGGCATTGGAAGAGCTGATTGAATGGTATCTGGACAAGGGTGTCCATGGTTTATTCGCAGTCTGTCTTTCGAGTGAGATGCTCTATCTGTCACTTGATGAGAGAACAGAGCTGGCCCGCTTTGTTGCTGAAAAGACCGCCGGCAGAGTTCCGGTTGTTGCTTCCGGACACAATTCGGATGATCTGGAGGAGCAGATCACTGAATTGTCGGCAATGGCCAAGACCGGAGTGGATGCTGTTGTACTGGTAACCAGCCGGATCGCCGGACCTGAGGATGATGATGAAGTATGGAAGCGCAATCTGAGCACGATCATGGAACAGGTTCCGGGTGTAAAGCTGGGATTATATGAATGTCCGGTTCCTTACCACAGGCTGCTATCCCCGGAGCTTCTGCAATGGTGCGCTCAGACCGGGCGCTTCTTCTTCCTCAAGGAGACGAGCTGTGATCTGGAACAGATCAGGCAGAAGGCAGCTGCTGTTCAAGGAACAACGCTCAAAATCTATAATGCTAACGGCACCTCCTACCTGGGCTCACTGCAGGCCGGCGCGCATGGCTACAGCGGGATATTGACCAATTTCCATCTTGATTTATATGTATGGATTGCCCGCAACTGGAAGCAGGACCCTGTGCGTGCAGAGCAGCTGCAGACCTTGCTCGGCCCGCTTCATTTATTTGAGGGCCGCCATTATCCGGTCAATGCCAAATATCTGCTGCAGCAGGAAGGCCTCAAGCTGAGCCTTCATTCAAGGGCAAGAAGCAGTGAAGAGCTCAAGCCGGTTCACCGGCTGGAGATTGAGCAGTTCCTGAAGCTTAGCCGCCTGTTCCGGCAAACCTTTCTTGCTGACGGATAGGCTGCAGAGGGTGAAAGGTCGAGCTGTACCGGGAACAGCCAGAGCCGGCTCTTACTGCAGGCTCTGGCTTCTTTATGCAAGCTGCGCTTCTGCCGCCAGCATAAGCTGGTAAATCTTGCGGGTGGTATTCACATTACGGACGGTCATGAGCTTATACACACTGCTGCCGATCAGCTTGGCCATTCCGCTTCTGGTGACATTCTCACGCTCCACAGAATACAGCACTGCACCGGGAATATACAGAAGCGTGCCGATACCGGGCTTAAGCGGAAGCTTGTCCAGGACGGATTCCGTATCCGTCTCCTGCCACAGGAACATGACATCACTTCTCAGCCGGTCGTCATTGGTCCATGTATCCGGCAACGCATCATTAACAGTTCGGATATCCTCCATGCTGCGGATCAGAACCTTTATGCTCAGGCTGAAGTCTTTTAATATGGCCTGTTCGAGCCGTTCAGACAAATTCTCCTGCAAAGGATCAGCTGCAGAAAAGATAATATTTCCGGAATTAATATAGGTGGTTACAGAGGTCATTCCGGCATGCTCAAATGTCTGTTTAAGCAGCTTCATGCTGATAATATTGTTCCCGCCTACATTGATTCCCCGCAGTAATGCAACATAGATCATAAAAATTCCTGCTTTCTTTGTTTGTCTTTTTCGTGTCCGTAAACTTTACAAACAGCACCTGAATAGATATACTTTAAATATAACATTTAAGGGTTTAGAACAACAGAAAGGGGCCTTACGCCAGTAGGCTCCTTTTGTATTTCTTACCCATTTCACACAGGAGGGCGAAGGTCATTCATAAGGAAAAGATTATGGTATGTGTTCATTACGGTCCGCACGGAGAGCGGTTAATCCGGCGCGGTGTCCAGCTGTCTGAGCTTATCGGGGCACCGCTATATGTGCTTAACGTCGATAGTTCGGACAGTGATGAATATAATCAGAGCAAGGAAATGTTTATGGCTGTCTGGAAACGTCTGGCTGAAGAGGCCGGAGCAGAGTTTATGGTCCGCAAGCGGCGGGGCCGTAAGACTACAGATGTTATCGTTGAAGCAGCAGAAGAAAAAGAAGTAACCCAGATCATTATCGGCCAGTCTGCGCAGACACTCTGGCAGGAGCTCACCAAACGTAATTTTGTCAATGAGCTGATCAGCAAGATGAAAATGATGGATTTGCATGTGGTTGCTGTCCAGCGGATGCGTGCAGGTCTGGAAGAGACACATGAGGAAGGCGTCATCTCTTATCTGGTGAAGAATGGCGGCGTGTATCAGCTCAGTGATGAGCCGGAAGGAACGGACTTCATCAAGGGTAAATATTTTCATGAGCTGCATACCGAATTTGAGAATGGCTTGTTCAGAATTGAGCAAGATGGTAAAGCAAGGTATTTGCATATCTGTGAAGGAACTTTGACTGATCCGCTGTAGCCTGCTTTTTCTTCTGGGAGTAAGTACCAATGTTCACAACCTAAATAAATAAGGTGGAAAAGGAGGCTTGCCTTTGCTGCATATAACCGTTCTTGTTCCGTTTCTGCTGGCCCTAATGATAGCGCTTCTACGCGGGAAGCTGCCCGGACTCCATAGAGGATGGCTCGTGTTTGCCGGACCGCTGGCGTTGTTCGTTTATTTTTTGACCCGCATACCGGTCATCAAGGGAGGGGATTCCGGATATGATATTATCTCATGGATTCCATCCCTTGGCATTGATCTGGTGTTCCACCTGGACGGTTTAAGTCTGCTGTTCACATTGTTAATTACAGGAATGGGTACGCTTGTCGTCCTCTATTCCATTTACTATCTGGACAAACGCAAGGAAGAGCTTACCCCATTTTATGTATATCTGCTGTTGTTTATGGGGGCCATGCTGGGAGTAGTGCTGTCCGATAACCTGATGGTACTGTACGGTTTCTGGGAGCTTACCAGTGTATCGTCATTCCTCCTGATTGCCTTCTGGCACCGCAGACAAAAGTCGCGGTACGGCGCGCTGAAGTCAATGCTGATTACGGTATTTGGCGGTTTGGCAATGTTTGCCGGCTTCCTGATGCTGTATGTCATGACCGGCACGTTCAGTATCCGTGAAATCTGGAGCCAGGCCGAATCTATCAGCGGCCAGGCGCTGTTTATTCCTGCCATGCTGCTGATTCTGCTGGGTGCCTTCACCAAATCGGCCCAGTTTCCGTTTCATATCTGGCTGCCTGATGCGATGGAAGCACCGACTCCGGTCAGTGCCTATCTGCACTCGGCAACCATGGTCAAAGCCGGCCTGTATCTGGTCGCACGCTTCAGCCCGGTGTTTGCGGGGCAATATGAGTGGTTTTGGATTGTGTCGGGTGTCGGCCTGATCACCTTGATCTATGGATCGATCCAGGCGATGAAGCAGACGGACCTGAAGGCTCTGTTAGCCTATTCTACAATCAGTCAGCTTGGACTGATTATGGGATTACTCGGTATGGGATCAGCAGCTTCATTCTACACGGGTGAAGAGGCTGTGTTCTTTACCGCCGCAACAACGGCAGCGTTGTTCCATTTGTTCAATCACGCCATATTCAAAGGCTCCCTGTTTATGGTTGTCGGGATTGTCGACCATGAGACGAACACCCGTGACCTGCGCAAGCTGGGCGGTCTGGTCTCGCTGATGCCGGTGACCTTTACAGTCGCGCTGATCGGCAGCTTCTCAATGGCAGGCCTGCCGCCGTTTGCCGGCTTCCTGAGCAAGGAGATGTTCTTTACTGCGGTTCTGAATATCCGGGAGCTGGATTTTCTGAGTATGCAATCCCTGTTTACGATTGTTCCGGTTGTAGCCTGGATAGCAAGTATATTTACCTTTGCATACAGCATGATTATGGTCTTCCATACCTTTTTCGGCAAATATCAGCCGGAGAAGCTGGATAAGAAACCGCATGAGGCACCGTTCGGGCTGCTGCTGTCACCCATTTTGCTGGCGCTGCTTGCGGTTGTCACCGGATTCTTCCCCAATATGCTGTCGAAGACGCTCATTGTGCCGGGGATGAATGCAATTCATCCGCAAATTGCGGCTAGCTCCCCTTTTTACGTCAATATCTATTTCTGGCACGGCTTTAACACTGAAGTATGGATGACGCTTGGTGTAATTATTCTGGGTGTTGTTGTGTACCGGGTTTACGGCCGGTTCAGTCTCGTTGACAGAGAATGGGGCAGGGGCAGAGGCATTACGCTGAACCAGGTCTATGACGGCAGTATCCGGCTGGTTGAACGGGCGTCCCGTTCGTTAACCGGGCTGTATATGACGGGCTCCATGCGGCATTATCTGATGTATATCTTTACTTTAATCATTGTAATTGTTGGCGGTACCATGCTGTACACAGACGGCATTACGCTCGGGCAAGGCGAGTATGCGCCGATTTCCTTCTTTGAAGTCGTTGCCGTGCTGGTTATGCTGACCGGCGCGCTGGCTATTCCGTTCGCCAAATCGAGAGTATCGGCGATTTTGCTGACGGGAATGGTTGGCTACATGGTGACGCTGCTGTTCGTCCTGTTCCGGGCACCTGATCTGGCGCTTACCCAGATGATTGTTGAAGTGGTGTCGGTTACCCTGTTCCTGCTCTGCTTCCGCCATCTTCCCCGGCTGGGGCGTGAGAAGGTCAAATTCCGGCTGAAGCTTCCGAAGCTGATCATTTCTATCGGATTTGGCGCTACTATGACAATGGTGGCACTGGCAGCTCTTGACAGCAGCCCGTTTGAATCGATCTCAAGCTTCTATACCGAGAACAGCTATAAGCTGGGCGGCGGCAAAAATATTGTCAACGTGCTGCTTGTAGATTTCCGCGGGTTCGATACCATGTTTGAAATCACGGTGCTGGGGCTTGCCTCGCTGGCAATCTACTCCATGATCAAGCTGAAGATTGAGCCGGACAACAAGCCTGCAGCCGTAAAAAGCATGTTCGACGATGAAAAGCCACGCTATTCCCGCAGCAACGATGTGCTGCTGCAGTCCGTAGCCAAGGTGGCCTTCGTCATTATTATTACCTTCTCCCTGTACCTGTTCTTTGCGGGCCATAACAATCCGGGCGGGGGCTTTATCGGAGCCCTGATGGCTGCAGCGGCGCTTGTGCTGCTGGCTATTGCATTCGGGATGGATTTTGTAGAGAAGGTGCTGCCTGTCAATTACCGCATATTAATTGCGGTGGGCATTCTGATGGCGTTCCTCACCGGGATAGGCTCCTTTATCTTTGATGTGCCTTTCCTCAGCCAGGCCTTTGCTTACTTCGAGCTGCCGGTGATGGGCAAGACCGAGCTGACTACGGCGATGCTGTTCGATCTGGGCGTATATCTGTCGGTCATCGGTGTCACCATGAATATTATCTTTACGATCGGGAGGGATGACTGATGGAACTCCTTATTGCCCTGGCGATCGGTGTCCTGTTTACTGTTGGTGTGTACCTTGTCCTGTCTAAAAGCCTGCTCCGCATCCTGCTGGGCACAACATTGATTACGCACGGCGTCCATCTGCTGCTGCTGACTATGGCCGGACTGAAGACAGGTGCGTCCCCGCTGCTTGGCGAGAACGCCGATTCCTATGTCGATCCTTTGCCTCAGGCGCTTATCTTAACCTCGATTGTCATCAGCTTCGGGGTATCCGCGTTCTTCATCGTGCTGGCTTACCGGGCTTACCGCTCAGCCGGCATGGATGATGTAGAAGGAAGCAGGGGGGAGAGAGAATGAATAATCTGCTTGTAATGCCTCTGCTGATCCCGGCCTTAACGGCGGTAATCCTTATTTTTCTGAAGGATAGAATCGGCCTGCAGCGCATAATCAGTGCTGTAAGCGGGTTTATAAATATTGCAGTAGCTGCCTTAATCGTCTACCAGGTTCATACAGATGGCATTCAGACGCTGTATATGGGCGGCTGGATGCCGCCATACGGGATCGTCTTTGTCGCTGACATGTTTGCAGCGCTGCTGGTTCTGACTACTTCAATAGTCGGAGCAGCCTGCCTGTTCTTTTCCTTTGCCAGCATCGGTGAAGAGCGGGAGCGTTATTACTACTATGTGTTCTTTCATTTTCTGCTGACCGGCGTATCCGGGTCTTTCCTTACCGGTGACCTGTTTAACCTGTTTGTATGCTTCGAGGTGCTGCTGGTCGCCTCCTATTCCATGATTGTGCTGGGGGGCACCAGGGTTCAGCTGCGTGAGACGTTAAAATACATTCTGGTTAATGTTCTGTCGTCCAGCTTGTTTGTAGCCGCCATTGCCTATCTTTATGCGGCGACCGGCACGCTTAATATGGCTCATCTGGCTATGCGTGTGGCGGAAGCAGGTCAGGGCGGCATAATGAATGTTATCGCCGTTCTGCTGCTGCTGGTATTCTCACTCAAAGCCGGGCTGCTGCTATTCTTCTGGCTTCCGGATTCCTACAGTGCCCCTCCGCTGGCAGTAAGGGCGTTGTTCGGAGCTTTGCTTACCAAAGTAGGGCTTTACGCCATTACGCGCACGTTCACGCTTATCTTTATCCATGATACGGGGCTTACCCATTCCCTGATGGGCTGGATGGCCGGAGCAACGATGATTCTCGGGGCGGTTGGAGCGCTGGCATACAGCGATCTAAGCCGGATTTTCAACTATAACATTATTATCAGTGTAGGCTTCCTTGCTTTTGGCATATCTGTCCTGACCCAGGATTCGCTTAACGGGGTTGTGTTCTATCTGATGCATGACATGATTGCCAAGGCACTGCTGTTCTTCCTTGGAGGCATGATCCTTGCAGCCTCGGGAACCGAGCAGCTTAAGCTGATGGGCGGTCTGATCCGCAGGTATCCGTGGACCGGGTGGATGTTCTTTATTCTGACGCTTGCACTGGTCGGCGTACCGCCGCTTAGCGGCTTTGCCGGCAAAGTTATGATGATCCGCAGCGGTTTCGGCGGGATGCATGTAGCGCTGGCTCTTATCGCACTGGCATCAAGCTTTGTGGTCCTGTATTCGCTGATTAAAGTGTTCCAGGGAGTGTTCTGGGGCGGTGAACGAAGCGAAGAAGAGATTCGTCCGCTGCATTATAAGGCTATGATGGCGCCGGCTGCGGTGCTGTTTGTACTCGTAATTCTGATGGGGGTCGGTGCCGAGACGGTGAACGGATTTGTAATGCAGGCTGGAGCCGTGCTGGCTGATCCGGCACAATACATTAACGCTGTCATGAAAGGAGTAGATCCAGATGGCCTTTCAAATATTATTGAATTTCATGATAGCGTTTCTGTGGATGTTCCTCAATAATGACTGGGCAGCTTCCGGCTTCATCGTCGGTTATGTACTCGGCATTCTTGTCCTGTTCGGACTGCGGCGCTTCTTCGACGGACGGTTGTATCTCGGCAAAGGCTGGGCTATCATTAAGCTGGCAGCCCTGCTTCTGCGGGAACTGGTCGTATCCAGTTATATCGTGGTTAAGGCGGTACTGAGGCCGAATCTGGATATCCGTCCGGCCATTCTGATGTACACTACAGAGCTGAAGTCGGACTGGGAGGTCGCTGTACTCATTACACTGCTCTGTCTGACTCCCGGCTCGGTTGTGCTGGAGGTTTCCAAGGACAACCGTACCCTGTACATTCATGCAATGGACATTAAGGATGCAGAGCAGTTCAGAGACAACATCCGCAACACGTTCGAACGCGCGATTCTGGAGGTGTCCCGCTCATGATTCACTCTATACTCATGCTGTCTGTTTCGATTATGGTTATCTCCATCGGCATTTGTGCCTGGAGGCTGGTCAAGGGACCGTCACTGCCTGACCGGGTTGCCGCACTGGACACCATCGGCATCAATCTGCTGGCTATGGTTGCCGTTCTGTCGGTGCTGTTCAGAACACAGTCCTTTATAGAATATATTCTGCTGATCGGGATTCTCTCTTTTATCGGAACCATGGCTTTTGCCAGATATATCGAAAGGAGAGTGGTGTTCGAGCATGGAGACAATCAAGACCGTGATTGAGCTGTTGTTTGCCCTGCTTATTCTGACCGGGGCGCTGCTAAGCGCCGTCAGCTCGTTTGGACTGATCCGTCTGCCTGACGTTTATCTGAGATCACATGCGGCAGCCAAAAGCGCTACGCTGGGTGTCCTGTGTGTGCTAAGCGGCGCATTTCTCTACTTTGCTGTGTTTCTCGATTTCATCAGCGCGAAGCTGCTGCTTGGGATTGTCTTCGTCTTTATGACTTCACCGTTGTCAGCCCATCTGACCGGGCGGGCGGCTTACCGGACCGGAGTTCCGCTGTGGAACAAGCGCATTCAAGATGATCTGAAAGAGGTGCTGGAGAAGGAACGTCTCAAATCTGATCCTACTTCCTAGCTTCCTGAACAAAACAGGGATGTCTTCACGCCATGATCTGGCTGAGAAGCATCCCTGTTTTGTTGCGGAGAATATTTGTGCAATTGCTGCTGCCAGCGGATTTGTTTTTCAGACCGCAGAAACGTTGCTTTTGCTCCCGGTACGTTTCAGGTATAGGTGCAGCAGCATGTAGGAAACGATAAAGGCTGCGGTTACGAGCCACAGGGGAATCCGCGGGTCGAGCTTGTAAGCCCAGCCGCCGATGATGCCCGCAGGTGCGGTGAACAGCAGAATCAGCACGGACAGCATGGAGAATACCTTGGCCCGCTTGTCATCTTCTATGGCGTTCTGCACCGCAGCCTCCAGATAAGGAGAGCTAATCATCAGTCCTACAGCAGCCAGAACAGTGCTGAGCCCGATCCACAGCAGGCTGGAGGAAGGATAGAGTACCAGCATTACATTGGATGCTGCAGAAAGTCCAAAGCCGGCCATCATCGCGCGGTGAGCGGCCTGAT
>RCUO01000305.1_pt1 | contig 28018 bp, 30 predicted proteins | sample 2166161 | NCBI WGS metagenome assembly RCUO01 (sample SAMN09932617, study PRJNA488358) | compost metagenome | feature: garden; material: soil; isolation source: compost soil in cyclohexanecarbonitrile-enriched culture | place: Germany: Experimental Botanical Garden Goettingen | collected 2016-01-27
TGATCATCTTCATGGTGGCCGCGCCGCTGGCTACGGTGTCGGTGCCGGTACAGCTCCCCGCCAGCGGTGCGCAGGCGACGCCGGCAGAAAATGCGCCGGTGTATGTGACCGTGCAGGCCGACCTGTCGCTGCGGGTGGGCGAGGCGCCGGTGGCACGCGATGGCCTCGCCACTGCGCTGCGCTCGGCAACGCATGGCGATACGTCGCAGCGCCTCTATCTGCGTGCCGATCAGCGCGTCTCCTATGGAGACCTGATGGCGACGCTGGACGCAATGCGCAGTGCCGGTTACCTGAAGGTTGCCCTGGTCGGGTTGGAGCAGGGCGCTCGATGAGCGGGCTGCAGCGCTGGGCGACCAGCCTGGCGATCGTGCTGCTGGCACATGCGGTGCTGATCGGTACGCTGTGGTGGTGGGCGTCGCGCATGCCGCCAGTCGTGGCGGTGGCGCCTCCTGCCGCCTTGATGCTGGAGTTGGCTCCCGCCGCGCAGGCGCCGCCGGTACCGCCGCGCGCGCTGCCCGCCGGACCATTGCAGCAGGAGCAGCAGCGGCGCGTGACCGTGCCGAAGCAGCACGAACAGATCAAAGCGCCGACGCTGCCACAAGGGGAACTTGCGGCCCCGCTCGAGCCACCTGCGAAGCCGACAGAGGAAGCTGCGGACGCCAACGTCGATCGCACGCTGGCGCCGCCGGACGTTCCTGCACAGGCAGCAGCACGTTACGCTGCACCGCGTACCACGGCTGGCGAACGCAGCAGTGCCAACGCCACCTGGCAGGGGTTGCTGCTGGGACACCTGCAACAGCATCGGCGTTATCCACGCCAGTCCGAACGGTTGCGCCAGCAGGGCGTCGCCTACGTGCGCTTTGCGGTTGCCCGCGACGGCCGCGTGTCGGCACCGCGCATCGAGCGCAGCAGCGGCTTCGCACTGCTCGACCAGGAGACACTGGACACCGTGCAGCGGGCCAGCCCGGTGCCGGCGCCGCCGGCCGATGTGGCCGGCGACCCGGTGGACGTGATGGTACCGGTGGCGTTCTTCCTGCGCGGGCGGTGATCGGCAGCGGCGCCGGGTACCTTTCCGCAGGAAAGGACTCTGGACGCAATCGGGAATTCACTGCTGCCCCCAGACGTTATGCTGGTGCACGACCCACATTGGAAGAGGGGAGGCTGGAATGGCGATACGGACGTTGCGGGTACTGGCCTGGTGCAGCGTGGTCCTTGCTGCATGCGTGGCGCTCCTTTCACTGGCACCGTTCACCCCGGCCGTCATTCTTGCCTGGCCCTTGCTGGTGTTCGCTGCATTCTGCATCTGGCGAGGCGTGCGCTTGCCTGGCGTGGTCTGTGCATGGCTGGCCTCGCTTGCCTTCATTGGCAGTCCGCTCAGCACCTTCGACGGCTGGAACCGACCGATCTACGCCTGCTGGGTGATCGCAGCGGTGCTGCTTGCGGTCCACCGGTTGCGGTGGGCGCGGCCGTAGAGTCGGGTCTGCTCGACTCTACGGCCTCTGCTCATCCACGCATGGCGTGGATCTACCGGGAACCATCGCCCCGGGCGGGGCGCGCAACCTACAACAGCGGCACCAGCAACAACGCCACGATGTTGATGATCTTGATCAGCGGATTGATCGCCGGCCCGGCGGTGTCCTTGTACGGATCACCCACGGTGTCGCCGGTCACCGCTGCCTTGTGCGCTTCGCTGCCCTTGCCGCCGAAGTGGCCATCCTCGATGTACTTCTTGGCGTTGTCCCAGGCACCGCCGCCGGTGGTCATCGAAATGGCCACGAACAGGCCGGTGACGATCGTGCCGATCAGCAGGCCGCCCAGCGCGCGTGGCCCCAGCAGCAGGCCGACCACCACCGGCACCGCCACCGGCAGCAGCGACGGTACGATCATTTCGCGGATCGCCGAGCGGGTCAGCATGTCCACCGCCTTGTCGTACTGCGGCTTGGCGGTGCCCTGCATGATGCCGGGGATCTCGCGGAACTGCCGCCGCACTTCCTCCACCACCGCGCCGGCCGCGCGACCGACCGCTTCCATCGCCATCGCGCCGAACAGGTAGGGAATCAGGCCACCGATCAGCAGGCCGATGATCACCGTGTGGTCGCTGAGGTCGAAGCGGAACTCCTGGCCGGGATTGGCCGCCTGCAGGTTGTGCGTGTAGTCGGCGAACAACACCAGCGCGGCCAGTGCTGCCGAGCCGATGGCATAGCCCTTGGTCACCGCCTTGGTGGTGTTGCCCACCGCATCGAGCGGATCGGTGATGTCGCGGATCTCCGAGGGCAGTTCGGCCATCTCGGCGATGCCGCCCGCGTTGTCGGTGATCGGCCCGTAGGCATCGAGTGCGACGATCATGCCCGCCATCGACAACATTGCGGTGGCGGCGATGGCGATGCCGTACAAACCGGCCAGCGCGTGTGCGCCCCAGATCGCCACACAGACGGCGATCACCGGCAGCGCAGTGGACTTCATCGAGATGCCGAGGCCGGCGATGATGTTGGTGCCGTGGCCGGTGGTCGAAGCCTGCGCCACATGCTGCACCGGCTTGTACTGGGTGCCGGTGTAGTACTCGGTGATCCACACGATCAGGCCGGTCAGGACCAGGCCGATCAATGCGCAGCCGTAGAGTGCGACAGGGCCATGCACGTTGTCTGCCATGAGTCCTGTGGTGATCGGATAGAACGCGATCGCTGCGAGGACACCGGAGACAATGACGCCCTTGTACAGCGCGCCCATGATCGAGCCGCCGGGCTTCACCTTCACAAACAGCGCGCCGATGATCGAAGCGATGATCGACACACCGCCCAGCACCAGCGGATACAGCACCGCATTGGCGCCGGCCTCGGCCAGCATCAGGCTGCCCAGCAGCATGGTGGCGATCACGGTGACCGCATAGGTTTCAAACAGGTCGGCGGCCATGCCGGCGCAGTCGCCGACGTTGTCACCGACGTTGTCGGCGATCACCGCCGGGTTGCGCGGGTCGTCCTCGGGAATGCCCGCTTCGACCTTGCCGACCAGATCGGCGCCGACATCGGCCCCCTTGGTGAAGATGCCGCCGCCCAGACGCGCGAAGATCGAGATCAGCGATGAGCCGAAGGCCAGGCCGACCAGTGCATGCAGTGCCTGTTCCATCGGCAGGCCCAGCCGCAGCAGCAGTGCGTAGTAGCCGGCCACGCCGAGCAGGCCCAGGCCGACCACCAGCATGCCGGTGATCGCACCGCCGCGGAACGCAACGTCCATCGCCGCACTGATGCCATGGCGCGCGGCCTCTGCGGTGCGTACGTTGGCGCGCACCGACACGTTCATGCCGATGTAGCCCGCTGCGCCGGACAGCACCGCACCGACCGCGAAGCCGATCGCGGTGTACCAGCTCAGGAAGATGCCGACCAGCACGAACAGCACCACGCCGGCGATGCCGATGGTCAGGTACTGGCGGTTGAGGTAGGCGCGCGCGCCTTCCTGGATGGCCGTGGCGATGGCGACCATGCGTTCATTGCCGGTGGGTTGGCGCAGGATCCAGCGCGCCGAGACGATTCCGTACAGGATCGCGAGAATGGCGCAGCCCAGCGCCAATGACAGCCCATGACGTTCCAGCATTAGACCCCTCCGCAGAATGGATGGACAAGCATCCAGTGGCGATGAACTGCACCACGAGGGGGACGACGGGCTGCAGCCTGGAACCAACCCGTACCGACCTTGGTGGTCGTCCGACGTATGGCGGTGTTCAGCATTCCCTGGTGTCCGCAGTATGCGTGCACCCGCGCCCGGATGGTAGCGCCGGGCCGCGCCCGGCGAGCGCAGCGGCTGCTGCATCGACGCCATATCCGTCGACCCCATCACCACCTTTGCACCCCGTTAAGCCAACCTCTGCAAGCCTGCGCGCAGTCCTGTCGGAGAATCCCCATGCGCCTGTCCCTGTTGATGCTTGCCGTTCTGGCCCCGGCCCTGCCTGCTCTCGCGGCGGAAGCACCCGAACTGCAGCGCGCTGTCGGCGCACCACAGGCGGTCGGCGCGGTGCATACGCTGCGGCAGATTCCCGAGGCCTGTGCCCGCCTGGAAGGCGCGTTCACCGGCCAGGCCGCGGAGCCCTATCGTTTCTCGGCGGTGCGCACCAGCGAGCAGTGCCAGCCGCGCGCCCGCTTTGTCGACTACGCCAAGGCGCAGCCGAGCGCCGACAAGGGCTGGAAGCTCAATGATGTGATCCGGGTTCCGAATGCGGCCTGCCCGGCGCAGCAGGCGGTGGTGCGCGTGTGGCGTCTGCCGGTGAACAACGCGCAGGCGCTGGATGGTCAGGGACAGTCGCGCATCTATCTGGAAGAAGCCAAGAAGCAGGCCGCTGCGGGCAAGATCCCGCAGGTGACGATGTTCGCCGCGCAATTGCAGATGGAAGGCAAGGCCTGCAATTGAGGCCAAGCATCCACGCATGGCGTGGATCTACTGGATGGGAGACCGGGGTAGTGCCGGCCGCTGGCCGGCAACCCCGCGATCAATCCGCAAGCCTCGCCCCGCGCGCGACCAGGAGCTCGCGTAGTGCCGACCGGTGGCACTGCGCCTCGTCCTCGCAATAGCAGCCCACGGCGATATCGCTGTGCTGCGACAGCGCCGCCAGAAGGTCCAGTGCGTGCGCCGCATCGGGTGCCTTCATTTCGACTTTGTAATGACGGAAGAACGCCGTCCAGTCGGCGGCGGTCTTCGCCTCGTGCGCCAGTTTCACCAGCTCCGCGCTGGGAGACAGCGTAGGAAACCAGACGTCGTACCAGTCCTGCTTCGCGAACTCGCTGCGCGGCACACCGCGTGGCGGGCGCCGCACCGTGCCGATGCGCAGGCCTTCACCGGGCGCACGCGGTGAGCCAAGTCGAACAACACGCAACGCCATGGCATTCCTCGCAAAAAGGGGACGAAGGGGGTCAGCCTTCGAACGCTGGCAGTTTCTGCTTCACCGCGACGTTCTTCAGCGTCACGTACTTCGGCAGGCCATCGCTACCGTAGGGCAACGGTGCTTCACCCTTGATCAACGGCTGCAGGTAGGCCCGCGCCTTGGCCGTGATACCGAAGCCATCGCGGCGGATGAAGCTGGCCGGCATCTTCTTCTCATGGTTGGCGATCTTCGACAGCGGAGCGGCTTCGATCTTCCAGCGATACGGCGCATCGCTGCTGCGCACGATCACCGGCATCACCCCGTTCTGGCCCTTCAGCGCCAGCTGCACTGCCGCCTTGCCCACCGCCTGGGCCTGTTCCCAGTCGGTTTTGCTGGCCAGGTGGCGGGCCGATCGCTGCAGGTAGTCGGGCAGGGCCCAGTGCACCTTCAGCCCCAGCTGGTCCTTGACCCGCCCGGCCAGATGCGCGGCCACGCCGCCCAGCTGCGAATGGCCGAAGGAGTCCTTGCCACCGCCGGCGTCGGCGACGAAGCGGCCATCGGCGGTGGCGATACCTTCCGACGCCACCACCACGCAGTAGCCCACGCGTGCGACCACGGCCTTGACCTTGGCCAGGAACGCGGCCTCGTCATAGGCGCGCTCGGGCAGCAGGATGATGTGCGGGGCATCGTCCTCGCCGGTGCCGGCCAGGCCGGCGGCCGCGGCCAGCCAGCCGGCGTGGCGGCCCATCGCCTCGTAGATGAAGACGCGGGTGGAGGTCTCGGCCATGGCCGCCACGTCCAACGCCGCTTCGCGCACGGACACGGCCGTGTACTTGGCCGCCGAGCCGAAGCCGGGGCAGGTGTCGGTCACCGCCAGGTCGTTGTCGATGGTCTTGGGCACGCCGATGCAGGTCAGGTCGTAGCCGGAGCCTTTTGCCAGCTGCGATACCTTCAGGGCGGTGTCGGCCGAGTCGTTGCCGCCGTTGTAGAGGAACCAGCGCACGTCGTGGGCGCGCAGGACCTCCAGCAGGCGGTCGTAACGGGCACGGTCGGCCTCCAGCGATTTCAGCTTGACCCGGCACGAGCCGAACGCGCCGCCGGGGGTGTGGGCCAGGGCGCGGATGGCCGCAGCACTCTCCTTGCTGGTGTCGATCAGCTCCTCGCGCAGGGCGCCGAGAATGCCGTTGCGCGCGGCCAGGACCTTGATTCCCTTGGCGCGGGCCTGTTCGATCACCGCCGCGGCAGTGGCGTTGATGACGGCGGTGACGCCGCCGGACTGGGCGTAAAGGAGGGTGCCATTGCGCATGCTTTTACCTGCTCGGGGGAGGGGACATTGCAGGGACATTACCCGGATGCGCTAAAGTGGCGCTATTGCGGTGCAGCGATACCGGACCGTCCGGGACGCGAACCTTCTTTATTTTCAACACGTTGGAGTCAGGTCAATGCGATTGGTTCTGTTGGGACCGCCCGGTTCGGGCAAGGGGACACAGGCGACGCGCCTGAAGGAAAAGCTCGAGATCGCCCACATTTCCACCGGCGACATGCTGCGCGCGGAAATCGCCGCCGGCTCCGAGCTGGGCAAGCAGGCCAAGTCGGTGATGGATGCCGGCAACCTGGTGTCCGATGAGATCCTGCTGGGCATGCTGAAGTCGCGCCTGGCTCAGGCCGATGTCGCCAAGGGCTTCATCCTTGACGGCTATCCGCGCAATGTGGCCCAGGCCAACGCGCTGGACGGCATGCTGGCCGAGATCGGCCAGCCGCTGGATGCCGTGGTGCAGCTGGACGTGGCCACCGAACTGCTGGTCGAGCGTATCGCTGGCCGTGCGCAGGAGCAGGGCCGCGCCGACGACAATCCGGAATCGGTGCGCAAGCGCCTGCAGGTCTACACCGAGCAGACCGCTCCGGTGGTCGACTTCTACGCTGGCCGTGGCACCCTGGCCCGCGTCGATGGCGTCGGCGAACTCGACGAGATCGAAGCCCGCATCCTGGCGGCGATCAAGCGCTGACCCGCTTGGCCGGTCGATGCCGGCCATGACAGGCGCAAAAAAACAGGCCTGATCCGCGAGGATCAGGCCTGTTTCGTTTCATAGGTGCCAGCAAAGGGCTTGCTCAGGGCCCCCACAGCATGAGCTCCCTTGGGGATGGCCTCTTGGGGAGTAGGACCGGTTCGGGTACTGCGGCTGGCATCCTGAATTGTGTCCGGGTTCACAGAACATCGCTATCGGGAATTCCCTTACATGCGGCTGGAGTTTTCTCACAGTGGCTGTAGGGGTTCTCTTACCCTGCTGCCGACAATGGCCCTATACAGCCGTGATCGGTCACAATCCCCGGTCATGAGCAGCCTACATATCCTTGCAATCGCCGGCACCTTCATGGGTGGCGTGGCCGCCCTGGCGCGGGAACTGGGCCATACGGTCAGCGGCAGCGACCAGGCCATCTATCCGCCGATGTCGACCCAGCTCGAGCAGCTGGGCATCACCCTGGACCAGGGCTACCGCGCCGACAGCGTGCCGCAGGGCACTGGGCAGGTGGTGATCGGCAACGCGCTGTCGCGCGGCAACCCGGCCGTGGAAGCCGTCCTGGATGCCGGCCAACGCTACATTTCCGGCGCCCAGTGGCTGTCCGAGCAGGTCCTGCCGGGCCGCGACACCCTGGCCGTGGCCGGCACCCATGGCAAGACCACCACCACCACCATCCTGACCTGGCTGCTGGAGAATGCCGGTCGCTCCCCCGGCTTCCTGATCGGCGGCGTGGCCGAGGACTTCGGCGTATCCGCCCGGTTGGGCCAGGGCCGCGAGTTCGTCGTCGAAGCCGACGAGTACGACACCGCGTTCTTCGACAAGCGCAGCAAGTTCGTGCATTACCGGCCGCTGGTGGCGATCCTCAACAACCTTGAATACGACCACGCCGACATCTTCCCCGACGTGGCGGCGATCCAGCGCCAGTTCCACCACCTGGTGCGTACCGTGCCGGCGCGCGGCCGCCTGATCGTCAACGGCGAAGACGCGCATCTGGCTGAAGTGCTGGCGATGGGCTGCTGGACCCCGGTCGAGCGCTTCGGTTTCGATCCGTCGTTGGAATGGCATGCCGAGCTGCTGGCCGTCGATGGCAGCGCGTTCCGCGTCCACCATCGCGGGCAGGCGCTGGGCGATGTGCACTGGTCGCTGCTGGGCCGGCACAACGTGCTCAATGGCCTGGCCGCACTGGCTGCTGCGCACGCAGTGGGTGTCGCGCCGGCCGAGGTGATCCCGGCGCTGGCGCGCTTCCGCAGCGTCAAGCGCCGCATGGAAGTGATCGGCAACCACGATGGCATCACCGTCTACGACGACTTTGCCCATCACCCGACCGCGATTGCCACCACCCTCGAAGGCCTGCGTGCCAAGGTCGGTGATGCGCGCATTGTGGTGGCGATGGAGCCGCGCAGCAATTCGATGCGGTTGGGCGCCCACGCACAAGCGCTGGCACCGTCGTTGGCACTCGCCGATGAGGTGGTGTTCCTGCACCGCCCGGAGCTGGCCTGGGATGCGGCAGCGGTGATCGCGGCAGTGCGTGGACAGGCACATGCGGTGGCCGATACCGATGCGCTGTTGGCGCAGCTGCAGTCCGACGTGCGCAGCGGCGACCATGTGGTGTTCATGTCCAACGGTGGCTTCGACGGCGCACCGCGCCGCTTCCTTGCAGGACTGCAGGCACGATGAGCGGCGAGGGTTCGCTGCCGCTGTTCCCGCTGCATACGACGCTGCTTCCGGGAGCGGCCATCGGCCTGCGCGTGTTCGAGCCACGTTACCTGGATCTGGTCCGCGAAACCGGCCGCAGCGGCGAAGGTTTCGGTGTCTGCCTGATCCTGGAAGGGCACGAAGTGGGCGTGCCGGCAACGCCGGCCGCCTTCGGCGTGCAGGTGAAGATCGAGGATTTCGACGTCGGCGCCGATGGCGTGCTGCAGCTGCGATTGCGCGGCACCCGCCGTTTCCATGTCGAGCGCACGCGCGTGCGCGACAACGGCCTGGTGGTGGCCGATGTGCGCTGGTGCGATGAGGATCCCGATGACGAACTGCGTCCGCAGCATGCGCTGCTGGCGACGGTACTGGACCACATCATCGAGCAGGCGGGCACGGCATTCGCACCGGCTACGCCGGCCTTGATGGACCAGGCCAGCTGGGTCAGCTGGCGGTTGGGCGAACTGCTGCCGCTGAGCGAACAGCAGCGCCTGCAGCTGCTGCAGCTGGACGACCCGCACCAGCGCCTGCAGCAGCTGCTGGGCTGGATGCCGTAAATCGGTAAACGCCAACCAAGGTTGGCGACTACCAGAGCGCGACGGAACCGGTAGATGCCAACCTTGGTTGGCAGCCTTTTCCCGAAGCGCCAACCAAGGTTGGCGATTACCAGAGCGGGGCAGAACCGGTAGATGCCAACCTTGGTTGGCACCCTTCGCCGAAGCGCCAACCAAGGTTGGCGACTACCAGAGCGGAGGCGGTAGCGCCGGGCCATGCCCGGCGGATCCATCAGGGCGCGGTGGTCTTCAACCGCAGCACCGGCAGGCCGGTTTCCGGGTGCACGGCTTCCTGCTGAGGCAGCGCCTGCACCGCTTCCTTCACCGCGTTCAACGCCGGATCGATCCCGCGCACCGGGTGCCACATGCCGATCCACTGGAAGTGACGCTCGTAGCGCAGGGTCTGCGCGCTGCCCAGCCACAACGGGGTGTCGCCCGGCTGCAGCTGCGCTGGCGCCTGCCACAGGCGCAGTACGTAGCGCTCATCGGCCTGTGCGCCCTGGCGCACCATCAGCAGCGCTTCGACGCGCGTATCCAAGGTCGCCGGCAGCACCGGCAGTTCATCGGCGCCGGTGTTCTTGTCCAGCATCAGCAGCGCTTCCTGCCAGCCGGCCTGCGCCTGCACCTGCCAGCCGCGCGCTTCCAGCTGCGCCTGCAGCTGCGCCAACGGACCGGCCACCTGCACATCCAGCGGCCAGCGCTGGTCATCGTCGAACTCGTTGCGACGCGCAGGCAGCTTCGCCCAGTCGTGCTGCCACCAGGCCTGCGCGTCGATCGCCAGCGGTGCCGGCAAGGTCGGCTCGAAGCGTTCCAGCTTGATGGCGATGTTGCGCGGTGCGTACCACATCGCTGCCACCGCGAAGACGCCGTAGAACAGCCAGGCCACCGGCTTCACCCAGAACGAGCGGTTGAAGCGGCGGCGATAGGCGATGCCCAGCACCAGCAGCCAGAACGTGCCGAACAACATGCCGCCGATGACGTCACTCAGCCAGTGCGCGCCCAGGTACAAGCGCGAGAAGCCGATCAGGCTGACCACGATGCCCGATACCAGGTACGGCCAGACGCGGGTGCGGCCGGGCATTTCGCGGGCGATCAGCACCGCGAAGAAGCCGAAGGTGATGGTGGCCATGGTCACCGACACCGACGGGAAGCCGAAGCCGCTGCTGGCATCGATCGGGCGCACCACATCGACGGTGGCGCCGAGCAGTTTGGTCAGGGCCAGGCCGAAGGCCAATGCGGCCAGCCAATGGGCGGCCGCCATCCAGCGCCGGCGCCAGACCAGGTAGCCCATTGCCGCAGCGGTTGCCGGCAGCAGCACCTGCCATGCGCCCAACGAGGCCAGGGCGGCCATCGGGTAGTCGGCCAGCGGATTGCGCAGGGCCAGCATTGCCTGGTGCACCAGCAGATCCACCGCCAGGGGCTCGCCGTGGGCGACTACCACGGTCAACAGGGCGAACCAGCCCCAGCCCAACAGCAGCAGCATCAGCGCCAGCATCGCCAGCGGCACCGATTCGCGGCGCTTCGGGTCGAGCACGCCGACGGTGTAGCGACCGAGTGTCGGGTGCCGGTTGGACCAGTCGAGCAGGCGGGCCAGCCAGTTGTCCATGCGCGCGGCCGACCAGCGATAGCCGTACAGCACGATGGCCCAGACAAGGCTGAGGATCACCGCCAGCAGGCCGGCCACCACGACCAGCCGGCCGGCAACCGCAGCAACGGCGTCATAGGCTTCGCCGAGGATCCAGCCCGGGGCCAGGAACAGCACGGCCCAGGAAATACTGGCGATGCCGCTGGCCTGTACATAGCGGCTGGCGGGCATCTTCATCATGCCGGCAATGGCGGGCACGAATGGGCGGATCGCACCGACATAGCGGGCGATCAGGATGCTCTTGAATGCATTGCGGCGGAACAGGTTCTCGCCCCGGTCGAGCAGCTGCGGGTAGCGGCTGAACGGCCAGACGCCACGCAGGCGGTCGCCCCAGCGCCGGCCTATCCAGTAGCTGATGCCATCACCGGCGAACGCACCCAGCGCTGCGGCTGCAACTGCGTACGGCCCGGAGATCTGGCCCAGGCCGATGAACACGCCGACGGCGAACAGCAACGGCAGCGCCGGCACGATGGCGCCAAGAATGATGACCGCATCGCAGAAGGCGATCAGAAATATGACCGCACCCGCCAACACGGGATGAGCGGCAATCCACGCGAGGGTGGCGTCGATCCATGAAGAGTCCATTTCCCGATTATAGGGGCGTGAAGGTGACTGGTTCCCAGCCGCTTGGTGACCGTTTGCAACCGACGCCATCGCCTAGAATGTCGCCATGCCTGTATCCAACGACGCACAAACGCATGCACTGAAGGCCGACAGCTTTGGCCGGATCCTCCTCGTGCAGGGCCCAGAAGGCCCCTTCGTGCGCCGCGATCTGGGGGCCACGCCGCTGTGGCTGCGGCTGCCTGCGTGGTGGCTGGCGCGGCGCGAAGCGCGCGCGCTGAAGCACATCCACGGCATGGCCGACGTGCCGCAACTGCTGGACTGGACTGGCCGCCATCTCGACCGCAGCTTCATGGCCGGTGATGCGATGTACCAGCGCCCGCCGCGCGGTGATGTGGCCTGGTTCCGCGCCGCGCGTCGCCTGCTGCAACAGCTGCATCGACGCGGTGTGGCCCACAACGACCTGGCCAAGGAAGCCAACTGGCTGGTGACCGAGGACGGTCGCCCGGCGCTGATCGACTTCCAGCTGGCGGTGATCGGCGACCCGCGCTCGCGCTGGATGCGCTTGCTGGCGCGCGAAGACCTGCGCCACCTGCTCAAGCACAAGCGCATGTACTGCCGCGCGTCGCTGACACCGGTGGAGAAGCGCGTGCTCAAGCGCACGTCGTGGGTGCGCGACCTATGGTTCGCCACCGGCAAGCCGGTCTACCGCTTCGTCACCCGCCGCATCCTGCATTGGGAAGACAACGAAGGGCAGGGACCCAAGCCGTGAGCACGCTGCTGAGCGAAGGCAGTGTGCTGCGTTCGCAACTGCCGGGTGCCGATTTCGTCCATGCCTGCCAAGAGGCGGCGCCGCGCAACGGGCGTTCGGCGCTGCAGGCCTACCGCGATATGGCAGCGGCGGTGCCGGGCTGGTTCGACGGGCTGATGGGCCTGCGCAACCGTGGCATGCGGCTGCTGCGCATGAAGGATCTCGGCTCGCTGCGCGCGGTGCAGCAGACCGTCGATCCACAGCCCGGGCAACGCCTCGGCATCTTCACCCTGCAGGCGTTGCATGAAGATGCCATCGTGCTGGAAGACGACGACCGCCATCTGCGCGTGCAGCTGGCGCTGCAGTGGCACGGCGATGCGCTGGAAATAGCGACGGTGGTGCACACCCACAACGCGTTCGGCCGCCTGTACATGCTGCCGGTGGCACCGGTGCATCGCTGGATCGCGCCGCACCTGCTGAGCAAGCAGGTGCGCGGGTATCGGTAGATCCACGCCACGCGTGGATGCGCATTGCGGCGTGGCGCGGCGGCCTGCTACGGCGTCACCGGCACCACCTGCTGGCCGATGAAGTTGCGCTTGCCATCGAAGTCATAGCCGATCTGCAGCTGCCCCACATCCGGGCACGCATGGCAGTCGCGCAGCGGCGTGCGGTACAGCAGGCGGATGCCACCACCGTCCAGCGGCGCGGTACCCGCAGCCTGCGCCGGCGCGAACGGCGTGGCCTGCGGGTTCGCCTTCAGCACCTCCTGCACGCCGGGATCGGCGCGCAGCGTGTCGTCCAGCTGCACTGCATCCACGTCGATACGCTTGCCTGCGGCATCGACCAGGCGGGTGCCTTCATTGGTGTTGGCGCGGAACGGGTATTCGACGGTGGCCACGCCCAGGCCGTCATGTTCATGCCAGGCGGTCACGTAGGCCAGTTCGCCACCGGTGGACAACTGTTCGGCGGCGGTGACCGCATCGGCACTGGCGCCGCCGGCGCGCATCGCATCACGCAGGCAATCGCGGGTGGCCGCGCTGTCGCTCTGGCGGCAGGCGTTGAGGTCACCATCCCAGACAACAGCCTCGCTCCAGCGCAGCTTGCCATCAACGGCCGCCTTGTCGGTGCTGGCGGCGTCATCCTTGGCCGGCGCGCTGCCGGGTTCAGGTGAGCGGCCCTGGCAGGCGGTGAGCAGGGCCAGGCCCAGGGCAGGCAACAACAGGCGGGAACAGCGCATGGCATGGACCTCGTGCAGTGACCGGGGCGCCAGTATCGTCAACGTGCGGTGAACTCCGCGTCGGCGCGGCATACTAGCGGCTCATTGCATACGCTGGAGTGTGGAACGTGGGCAGTCTGCAGGGCAAAACCCTTTTCATCACCGGTGCCTCGCGTGGCATCGGCCTGGCGATCGCATTGCGCGCCGCGCGCGATGGCGCCAACGTCGCCATTGCCGCCAAGTCGTCGGTGCCCAATCCGAAGCTGCCGGGCACCATCCACAGTGCCGCCGAGGCGGTGACCGCAGCGGGTGGCCAGGGCCTGGCGCTGAAGTGCGACATCCGCGAAGAAGACCAGGTGCAGGCAGCCGTTGCTGCCGCCGTGGACACCTTCGGTGGCATCGACATCCTGATCAACAACGCCAGCGCCATCTGGTTGCGCGGCACCCTGGACACGCCGATGAAGCGCTTCGACCTGATGCAGCAGGTCAATTCGCGCGGCAGCTTCCTGTGCGCGCAGGCCTGCCTGCCCTACCTGCTGCAGGCGCCGAACCCGCACATCCTTACCCTCGCACCGCCGCCGAGCCTCGATCCCAAGTGGTGGGGCGCGCATACCGGCTACACGCTGGCGAAGATGGGCATGAGCTTCGTCACCCTCGGCCTGGCTGCCGAGTTCGGCCCGCAGGGCGTGGCGGTCAATGCGTTGTGGCCGCGCACGGTCATTGCTACCGATGCGATCAACATGATTCCCGGCGTGGACGTCGGCGGCTGCCGCACGCCGCAGATCATGGCCGATGCCGCGCATGCGGTGCTGGTGCGCGAAGCGGCCGGCTTCCATGGCCGTTTCCTGATCGATGACGAGGTGCTGGCCGAGGCCGGCGTGACCGATCTGTCGGGGTATGCGGTGGATGTGTCGCGTCCGCTGCTGCCGGATCTGTTCCTGGATTGAGCCCGGCGGTGGAAAGAGGCCGACGGCTGCGGCCCTCGGCCTGCTGCGCTAGAATGCTCGAATGTAATCGTTTTCAACAGGGAAGTGAGCCCATGTCACGTACTCTTTCCATCGCGGCGCTGGCCGCTTCGTTGTCGTTGATCCTGGCCGCCTGTGGCGACAAGGCACCCACCGCCGGCGGCAGCGCGGGTTCTTCCGCAAAGCCGGAGGCCAGCGCGGCGCCGGCCGACGCCCAGCAGCAGTTGACCGCGAAGCTCAACGCCTACATTGGCTGCTTCAACGCGCTTGATTCGAAAACGCACGGCAGCATCCAGTCCTATACGCGCTGGATCAAGGACGTGGATGCCGGCCCGAGCGGGCGCGAGACGAACGTGTACGGGCCGTTCGAGATCAGCGATTACGACTTGAAGCAATGCGACGCCCCCGTGACCGACGCGATCGCCGCCAAGCCGGCGCTTGCCGAACTCGATGCCGCTGCAGGTGAGTACCAGCAGGCGCTGAAGGCGCTGGTGCCGATCAGCAAGGAAGCCCACGACTACTACGAGCGTCAGGACTACGAAGACGACGGGTTTGCCAAGGGCAAGCAGCTGCACGCGCCGTTGATGACCGCCTTCAAGGACTTCGTGGTTGCCAGTGAAACGTTCAACGCCGAACTGGAGCGCCAGAACGACGCTGCCCAGCGCGAACAGCTCAAAGCGCTGGAACAGGCCGAAGGGCGCACGCGCGAGTACTACCGTCTGGCGATGATGCTGGAAGCCAAGGCCATCGTGGAGCTGATGACCGAGGACGACTTCGATCAGGCCAAGGCGCGCGAACGCCTGGATGCCTTCAACCGCATTTCCGATGAAGCGCATGCCAAGGTCGCCGACCAGGAGCCGGGCAAGCTGGACTGGAACAGCTTCGAACGCGAGGCCGAGAACTTCCGCCGTGAAGGCAAGGAGCGGCTGCAGCGCGTCAGCGCCAACACGCCCTACACCGACTTCGAACGACGCATGCTTGATTCGCCCTCGATGGCGCCGCGTGGTTCTGCCGGCAAGCTGATGCAGGAATACAACTCGCTCGTTTTCCAGAGCAACCGCCAGTAACCGGCACGCCAGCGCCTTTCCAGGCCTGCACGAGCTGGATGAGGCGCCCCGGGGCCGCGCACCTTGAGGAATACCGTCGAGGGTGGTCGCGGCCTGCAACGATCTGCTGACCACCAGCAACCTGCTGACCACCTGCAACGGCATGGATTGCGCCGGTGGATCGACCCCATGCGTGGATGCAGCACGTTGCATCCACGCATGGCGTGGATCTACTGGCGCAGGTATTGGTAGTGCCGGCCGCTGGCCGGCATCGCCGTCAATGGCTGAACGTATCCGGCAACGGTCCGCCACACTTGCGGCAGTGGCGTGCATCAGGTTCGTGGCCTTCCAGCCCACAGTGCGGACAGCCACGTGCATCGCGGCGCGCGGCCAGTTCGGCATCGCGCATGGTGCTGGCCAGTTCGGCGGTGTAGATGCCGGTGGGCACGGCGATGATGCTGTAACCGATCAGGATCAGCACCGAGGTGACGAAGCGGCCGAGCACGGTCTGCGGCACGATGTCGCCAAAGCCGACCGTGGCCATTGTCACCACCGCCCAGTACATGCTGCTGGGGATGCTGGTGAAGCCGTGATTCGGCCCCTCGATCACGTACATCAGGGTGCCGGCGATGATCGTGATGGTGACCACCGTGAACAGGAACAGCAGGATCTTGCGACGGCTGCGCCACAGCGACTGCATCAGCACGCCGCTTTCCTCGATGTAGCGGGTCAGCTTGAGGATGCGGAACACGCGCAGGATGCGCAGTGCGCGCACCACCAGCAGGCTCTGTGCTCCGGGAATGAACAGCGACAGGTAGGTCGGCAGGATCGAGGCCAGGTCGATGATGCCCCAGATGCTTACCGCATAGCGCAGCGGGCGTTTGACCACCACCAGCCGCAGCACGTATTCGGCGGTGAACAGGATGGTGAAGCCCCATTCCAGCACGTACAGCCAATCGGCATGGGCGATGTGGAAACGCTGCACGCTGTCGAACATCACCACCAGCACGCTGGCGATGATCGCGTACACCAGCAGCAGGTCGAAATTGCGCGAGGGCCGGCTGTCGTGGCGATAGATGATGTCGAACCATCGGCGGCGCCAGCCGGTCTCGGTGGCGGGGTTCAGCTGGGGGGCGGAAAACGGTCGCATGCGTGCATTGTGCCGCACGGGTTCCGGCGCGAGAATGGGCGCTCCTGAACCCTGCCGACTGCCATGACCGCCGCTACCGATCCGCTGATCTCCCTTTCGCACTACTACCTGCCGGTGTACAAGCCCCGCCAGGTGGTGCTGGAGCGAGGCCAGGGCGCCCGCGTGTGGGACAGCCAGGGCCGTGAGTTCATCGACCTGGCCGCGGGCATCGCCGTGTGCGGCCTGGGCCACAACGATCCGGACCTGGTCGCCGCGCTGGTCGAACAGGCCGGCAAGCTGTGGCATACCAGCAACGTGTTCTACAGCGCGCCGCCGCTGCACCTGGCCGAGGAACTGGTGAAGTCCAGCCGCTTCGCCGAACGCGTGTTCCTGTGCAACTCCGGCGCCGAAGCCAACGAAGTGGCGATCAAGATGGTCCGCAAGTGGGCCTCCAGCCAGGGGCGCCCGGCCGACAAGCGCGTGATCATTACCTTCCGCGGCAGCTTCCATGGCCGCACCATGGGTGCGGTGACCGCCACCGCGCAGCCGAAGTACCAGGAAGGCTACGAGCCGCTGCCGGGGGGCTTCCGCTACATCGACTTCAACGACGAGGTGCAGCTGGAAACCGCAATGGCTGCTGGGGATGTGGCAGCGGTGATGCTGGAGCCGATCCAGGGCGAGGGCGGGGTGATGCCGGCCAAGTCCGGTTTCCTCAAGCGCGTGCGCGAGCTGTGTGACCAGCACAACGCACTGCTGGTGCTGGACGAGATCCAGGCCGGCATGGGCCGTACCGGTACCTTGTTCGCGCACTGGCAGGACGACGTGGTGCCGGACATGGTGACCCTCGCCAAGGCGCTGGGTGGTGGTTTCCCGATCGGCGCGATGCTGGCCGGCCCGAAGGTGGCCGAGACCATGCAGTTCGGTGCCCACGGCACCACCTTCGGCGGCAATCCGCTGGCTGCGGCCGTTGCCCGCGTAGCGTTGCGCAAGCTGGCCTCGGCCGAGATCGCGGCCAATGTCAGCCGCCAGTCGAAGGCGCTGCGCGATGGCTTCGCCCGCATCAACGACGAATTCAAGGTGTTCAGCGAAGTCCGCGGTCGCGGCCTGATGCTGGGTGCGGTGCTGAGCAAGGAGTTTGCTGGCCAGGCTGGCGCCATCCTCGACCACGCCGCCGAACAGGGCCTGTTGACCCTGCAGGCCGGCCCGGACGTGCTGCGCTTCGTGCCGTCGTTGAACATCACCGACGAGGAACTGGCCGAAGGCCTCAAGCGCCTGCGCGCGGCGATTGCCGCGTTCGTCGCCGCGCGCTGAAGCCCCGACGCCGGGGTCGGATCCCTCTCCTGCGGACAGGGATCCGACCCTACTGCTGCGGAACCTCCGTAGAGCCGAGCCCATGCTCGGCTCATCGCGATGTCAGGCAGCGGCAGCCGAGCATGGGCTCGGCTCTACAGAATTGCGGATCACCGCACCGCGTAGCGCTTCAGTACCTTGCCCAGTCCGCGTCCGTCCTGCACGGTTTCCGCGTGCAGGCCCGCCGCGCGCGCACCGCGCACGTTGGCGAACAGGTCATCGACGAACAGCGTGTGCCCCGCTGGCACGCCGAGGGCTGCGAGCGTGCGCAGGAATACCTGCGGCGCGGGTTTGCGCAGGCCGAAGTCCGCGCTGCAGAACACGCGATCCTGCAATGCAGGAAACAGCTGCGGCAGCAGCGTCGGCAGCGCCTGCACCATCAAGGCGCCGTTGTTGGTCAGCACCGCCATCGGCACCTGCAGGGCCTGCAGCCGTTGCAGTACCGGCAGTTGCGGGTGGCTGGCCGCGTGCCGTGCGGCGATCCAGGTTGGCAGCGTTACCGTTGTGCCGAGCAGTTCGCCAAGCCGGGACAGATAGCGCGCACCGTCCAGTGCACCGCTGTCGTGTGCCGCTTCGAGCCCGCTGTCGTACAGCGCGGCCTGCACGTGCGCGGTCGGCACGTCCAGCGCCTGCGCCAGATGCAGCACGCGCTGCGCGCGCTGGTAGTGCACCAGCACGCCATCGACATCGAGCAGGAGAAGATCGATCCGCATCCGTCGAGCATGCCATTGCCGTATCCCCGCGCAAACCCTGGACCCCGACTGCGACACACGGTCGCAGCCGGGCCGGCAGGCCGCTGCCTAGAATGGCCATCGAACCTGCAGGAGACGTGATGATGAAGGCTTGGATGGTAGCGGTGGGACTGGGCGCGTTGATGCTGGCGCCGTCGGCGATGGCGCGCGTATGTGCGGTGAGCATCGACAGTACCGACCAGATGAGTTTCAGCAGCCGCGAGATCAAAGTGGCTGCCGATTGCAGCGAAGTGGACCTGACCCTGCGCCACACCGGCAGGCTGGCCGCCACTGCGATGGGCCACAACTGGGTGCTGACCCGCACCGCTGACTACCAGCCGGTGGCGATGGCGGGCATGCGCATGACCCTGGCCGACAGTTACCTGCCGAAGGCCGACAAACGTGTTCTGGCCCACACCAAGGTGATCGGTGGTGGCGAGACCACCCGCGTGCGTTTCTCCACGAAGGGCCTGCAGAAGGGCGGCGATTACACCTTCTTCTGCTCGTTCCCCGGCCATTTCGCGATGATGAAGGGCAAGTTCGTCTTCGGTTGATGCCGTCGGTAGAGTCGAGCCATGCTCGACTGCTCTCCGCGCTCCGCGCGGTAAGCCGAGCATGGCTCGGCTCTACAGGTCGCAGTAGATCCACGCCATGCGTGGATACGGTGCAAGGCAGTGCCAACCAAGGTTGGCATCCACCATGAGCAGGGCTCAGCCCTTGGCCGCCTTGAACGCCACGCGCGCCGCTGCCAGCGTGGCCTCGATCACGGCATCGTCGTGTGCGCTGGACAGGAAGCCGGCCTCGTACGCCGACGGTGCCAGGAACACGCCCTGGTCCAGCATCGCGTGGAAGAAGCGGTTGAATGCCGGGATGTCGCAGGCCGTGGCCTGGGCATAGGTCTCCACCTTTTCGCTGGTGAAGAACAGCCCGAACATCGCGCCCACCTGGGTGGTGGTCACCGCCACGCCGGCATCGGCGGCGGCAGCTTCCAGGCCCGCGCACAGGCGTGCGGCGCGCGCGCTCAGATCGTCGTGGAAACCCGGCTGCTGGATCAGCTCCAGCATGGCCAGGCCGGCGGCCATCGCCACCGGATTGCCGCTGAGCGTACCTGCCTGGTAGATCGGGCCGGCCGGGGCGATCTGCTGCATCAGGTCGCGACGGCCACCATAGGCACCCACCGGCATGCCGCCGCCGATGATCTTGCCGAAGGTGGTCAGGTCCGGGGTGATGTCGTAGTACGCCTGCGCACCGCCCAGGGCAACGCGGAAACCGGTCATCACTTCGTCGAAGATCAGCAGTGCGCCGTACTTCGTGCACAGCGCACGCAGGTGCTGCAGGTAGCCTGCGCGCGGCGGAATGCAGTTGGCATTTCCCACCACCGGTTCGATGATCAGGCCGGCGATCTCGCTGCCGCGGGCCTCGAACAGGGCGGTGGCGGCCTCGAAGTCGTTGTAGGGCAGGGTCAGGGTCAGTTCGCTCAGGCCGGCCGGCACGCCGGGCGAGGTCGGCACGCCCAGGGTCAGCATGCCGCTGCCGGCCTTCACCAGGAACGAGTCGCCGTGGCCGTGGTAGCAGCCTTCGAACTTGACGATGCAGTTGCGGCCAGTGGCACCGCGCGCCAGGCGGATCGCCGACAGGGTGGCTTCGGTACCTGAGTTGACCATGCGCACCATCTCGCACGACGGCACCAGCCGGGTGATGGTCTCGGCCATGGTCACTTCCGCTGCGCATGGCGCACCGAAGGACAGGCCGTTGTCGATCGCCTTCTTCACTGCCTGGCGCACGGCGGTGTGGTTGTGGCCGACGATCATCGGGCCCCACGAGCCCACGTAGTCGATGTAGCGGTTGCCGTCGACGTCGTACAGGTAGGCGCCGTCGGCGCGCTCGACGAAGAAGGGTTCGCCGCCGACCGACTTGAACGCGCGCACCGGTGAGTTGACGCCGCCGGGCAGCAGTTCCTGGGCGCGGGAGAACAGGGCGTGGGACTGGTCGTGGTTCATGGGGTTTCCTGGGGATTACTGCTGCGTATCGAATCGGGCGAGGTAGGCGCGCTGGGTCGCGACCGGGTCCTGCGCGGCGTAGATGCCGCTGACCACGGCCAGCAGATCGGCGCCGGCATCGATGATGGGACCGACATTGTCCGGGCTCAGGCCGCCAATCGCCACCCGCGGCACGCCCAGTGCGGCGCTTTGCCGCAGCAGGTCGGTGTGGGCGCGGCTGCTGGTGACCTTGGTGGTGGTGGGGAAGAACGCGCCGAAGGCCACGTAGCTGGCGCCGGCGGCCACGGCACGCTCGGCGTTGGCGAGCTGGTCGTAGCAGGATGCGCCGATGATGGCGTCGGGGCCGAGCAGGGCACGCGCGGCGCCGATGTCACCGTCGGTGCCTCCCAGATGCACGCCGGCCGCGCCGATGGCCTGGGCAAGCGCCGGGTCGTCGTTGACGATCAGCGGCACGCCATGGGCGGCGCACAAGGCCTGCAGGGCCGTGGCCTGTTCCCGCCGCAGGGCATCGCTGGCGGTTTTGTTGCGGTACTGCAGCCAGGTGGCACCGGCGGCCAGCAGCGGCGCGGTGCGCGCCAGCAGGCGGGCGGTATCGGGTTCATCCGGGGTGATCAGGTAGACGCCGCGGGGCGTCGGGGAAGCAGAAGTCATCGATGGCTACCGGTGAGTGGACCGCGATGGGACAATGGCGGCCCGTGAATCCAGCCCTGATTATCCGATGAGCGAAGCCACCCCCACCACCCTGCGTACCTGGATGTGCGTGGTCTGCGGATTCCTGTACCGCGAAGCGGATGGGCTGCCGGAAGAGGGCATCGCCCCGGGAACGCGCTGGGAAGACATTCCCGAGACCTGGACATGCCCGGATTGCGGCGTGACCAAGGACGATTTCGAGATGGTCGAGATCGATTGAGGGAGGTGCCGCCAGGCCCTCCTGTGGGTGTGGACCGTTGGTCCATACACCCGACAACCTCACTCAATGCAGTCGCGGTGCCGGCCCGCCGAGATCAATCAGCTTCTCGCGCAGCCATTGCGCGTCGCTGGCCTCGGGGTTGCGCTTCAGGTACAGGCCCAGGTCGGTGCGGGCCCCGGCCAGATAGTCCAGCTGCAGATAGGCCAGGCCGCGATCACGCAGGGCGTCGTCCTGTTCGGGGGCGAGCTTGAGCAGGCGATCGGCACTGCGCGCGGCACGATCCCACTCGCTGGCCTCGGCATAGACCCCATGCAGGTTGCGCAGCATGCGGATCAGGATCGCGCGGCTCGGTGCAGGGTCGAGGATCTGCGCGAGCACCTGGTCGTCGGGCATCTGCCCGCCCAGGTGCGACTTGGCGCGTTCGCGCAGTTCGTCCACGTCCAGCGGGCGGCCACCATTGAACGGGTCCATCACCAGCACGCCATCGTCGACCGGCAGGCGCACCAGGAAATGACCGGGAAATGACACCCCGTCCAGCGGAATGCCCAGCCGTCGCGCCACTTCCATCTGCACCAGTGCCAGCGAGATCGGATTGCCCAGACGGCGCTCGAACACCTGGTTGAGGTAGCTGTTGCGCGGGTCGTAGTACTCCTGATGGTCGCCGCTGTAGCCCAGCTCATCGAACAGATGCCGGTTGATGGCCGCCATCTTCAGCGGGCTGTGCTCGATGCTGTCCACCTCGGCACGCAGGTGCTCGACGTGGCTCTGCACCAGCGCATCGTAGGTCGACGGCTGCAGATCGGGATATTCATCGCGCGCGATCAGCAGCGCGGTCGGCAGCAGTGGCAGCGCCTCGTCGTCGAAGGCGGCCAGTGCATCCCAGTCGGGGAGTGTGATCCGGTCCTGCATGCCCACAGACTGGCGGCAATCGTGGGCGGTTTCAAGCAGCGTGGCGTGAATTTCTCATCCCACCGATTTCCCCCATCCACGCGTGGCGTGGATCTACCGTGTCGACCAAGGTCGACACTCACCAACAGCAGCGGGAAACTGTCAGAGGTGGGGCGGTGTGGGCTTGCAGGACCGCAGGCGCCATGGATGGCGCCTACGAGCCCCCAGGGATGGGTTTACGGCGTGTCCTGCAAGCCCACATCGCCCCGCCATCCCTCGGACGCGTAGAAGTTGCATTTGATGTTGATCCGGCGGGGGCCGGGCGCAGCCCGGCAGAACCTTTATTTCTCGATGCCCGGGCCGAAGGTCAGCTCGGTCCCATCCTTCAGCTTGAGCTTCTCCGCCTGGCCGGCGTTGAGCTCCAGCACGAAGCGGGCCGGGCCACCGCTGGGGTAGGGGGGGCACATGTCGCCGGCCGAGCACGGCGGCACGTCGCGCTGCTGGCTCACCAGCTTGCGCTCGCTGTCGAAGTACAGGATGTCCAGCGCGATCTTGGTGTTCTTCATCCAGTACGCCTGCATTTCCTCGCGGTCATGCACGAACAGCATGCCGTGGTCCTCGGGCATCTGGTCGCGGAACATCAACCCGCGCGCACGGGTTTCATCGTTTGTGGCCAGTTCAACAACATAGCGCGCACCGTCAAGTTCCACCCAGTGGCGGGCGGCATCGGTGGCGCAGCCGGCCAGGGCCAGCAGCGGAAGCATCAGCAGGGAGCGCAGCAACGACATCGTCAGGGTCCTTCGAAGGGTCAGAGCACGATCGGCGGCTCGCCGCCGACGATCACCACATCGGCACGGCGACGTGCGAACAGGCCGACACAGACCACGCCCGGCAGCTGGTTGAGCTCGCGCTCCAGCTTTTCCGGATCGGTGATCTGCAGGTTGTGGATGTCCAGGATCTGGTTGCCGTTGTCGGTCACCACGCCTTCGCGCCAGGTCGGCTGGCCGCCGGTCATGTCGCGGATCTGGCGGGCGACCAGGCTGCGTGCCATCGGGATCACTTCCACCGGCAGCGGGAACCTGCCCAGTACCGGCACCTGCTTGCTCGGGTCGACGATGCAGACAAAGCGCTCGCTGGCCTCGGCGATGATCTTCTCGCGGGTCAGTGCAGCGCCGCCGCCCTTGATCAGGCACTTGTTGGCATCGCACTCGTCGGCGCCATCCACGTACAGCGACAGGGTGCCGGTGTGGTTCAGTTCGATCACCTCGATGCCGTGCTGCTTCAGGCGCGCGGTGCTCTGCTCGGAACTGGACACCGCACCCTTGATGCGATGCTGGATGCGGGCCAGCGCATCGATGAAATAGGCGACGGTGGAGCCGGTACCGACACCGACGATCATGCCGTCTTCGACGTACTCGATGGCCTTTTCGGCGGCCAGGCGCTTGGCTTCAGACATTGTGGGGAGCTCTCAGGCAGGGGATCAGGATTTCTTTTCCAGCGACAGCAGCAGCTTCCACTGCGTGGCGGTCACCGGGAACACCGACAGGCGGTTGCCCTTGGCGACCAGCGGGAAGCCTTCGCCGAGTTCCTCGGCGTGCAGCTTGATCTCGTCCAGCGCGATCACCTGCTTCAGCTTGCGCTCGAAGGCCACGTCCACCAGCATCCAGCGCGGGTTCTCGCGCGTGCTCTTGGGGTCGTGGTAGTCGGATTCCGGATCGAACTGGGTGTCATCCGGGTAGGCCGCGCTGGCCACCGTGGCCACGCCAACGATACCGGGCACCTTGGTATTGGAGTGGTAGAACAGGATGCCGTCGCCGACCTGCATGCCGTCGCGCATGAAATTGCGCGCCTGGTAGTTGCGCACGCCGTTCCAGGGTTCAACCTTGACCTTGGCCAGGTCATCGATGGAAAAAGCGTCCGGTTCGGACTTCATCAGCCAGTAGCGCTTGCGGGCGGTCATGCGTTCACGGGGGCAGCGGAAGGGAGCAGGGTGCCGGCTTCAGTGCAGATCGCATCCACCGGCACGTCCCAGGACGCGACCGGCAAGGACTCGACCTGCTGCACCGAGAATGCCGCGCCGACCAGCCAGGGTGGCGCCGGCCGATCATGGCGGAAGGCGAAGCTGCGATCATACCAGCCGCCTCCCATTCCCAGCCGCCGGCACCGTGCGTCGAAGCCCACCAGCGGCGTCACCACCAGGGCCATCTGCGCCGGTTCCAGCGTGTCTTCGATGGCGATGTCCGGTTCGGGGATGCCGTAACGGTTGCTGGTCAGCGGTTGGCCGGGGCGCCAGGGCGCGAAGCGCAGCACGTCGCCGTGCAGTACCGGCAGGCAGTAACGCAGCGTGTCGGGCAGTTGCAGCTGCCAGCGGTGCAGGGCGATCTCGCCATCCAGCGCCCAGTAGCCGGCCACGGCGCCTTCGTGCGGGGCGAACGGCAACGTCAGCAGTGCATCGGCCAGCGATTCGGCAGCGGCGATACGGGCGGGGGCGGAGAGGTCGCGGCGGCGTTGCCGCAGGTCGTGGCGCAGGGCCTGTCGCGGGTCGGTCATGGCAGCGTGCGGCAAGGATCAGCCGTCATTGTGCCGGAAAGAACAAGGGCGACGCCCGAAGACGCCGCCCTTGCTGGAATATTGCATTCTCCGCAATGTCGATGCATGCGAAACGACCTTGAACCCGGGGGCTCAAGTGGGAACGCTGGAGAACCATCGGGCTTCCCGCTGCAAGGCGGACCTGCACTCCCGGCGCTGTCGCGCTCCCGGTGTCGTTCTTAAGGGACAAGGCGAATGTTTGCACATGCCGTCGAGTACCGCAGAGAACGCGTGGCCATTATAGCTACCGGGCGTGATCTGGGTAGGCCGTTCGTCGGCAACAGTGCGTGCCAATTCAGAAAAGAGAAGGCGCATTCCGCGCCCTTCTCACGTGCTGCTGTCGATTGCCCGGTCCAGGCGCCGGTTCAGGTCGGCCAGGGTCTGCTGCAGTGCCACCGCTTGGCGGGCGTTCTCGTCGCGCAGCAGCTGCAGTTCGTGCGCCAGGTTGAGCGCAGCCAGCACCGCGATGCGGTCGACCGCGGCCATCCGGTTGCTGCCACGGATCTCGCGCATGCGCGCATCCAGCAGGCGGGCGGCCGCCATCAGGCTGTCGCGTTCATCGCCACCGACGCCAACCGTGTATTCACGGTCGAGGATGCGGACGCTGACCGGTTCGGCACTCATGTGTGCTGCTCCAGGGATTTGAGCCGGGTGATCATCGCTTCCACCCGCGAACGCGCCTGCTCGTTCTTGGCCAGCAGCGTCGAGCGCTCGGCCACCAGCTGTTCCTGCTGGTGGCGCAGGCTGCGGTTCTCCTCGGCCAGCCGCTGGTTGCGGTCGAGCAACGCCTCCACACGGGCGGCGAAGGCCTGCAGCTGGGCAAGGGGATCGGCGGGTTCCATGTCCGCACGATAGGCAAGCCGGGTCAGGGCGGTCAAGCACTGTCGCAGCAGGCCCCGGCGGCCACGAAGCGCAGGCGGACACATTGCTACACTACCCGGCTCACGGGCGCGCGCGTGCGCGCTCCGCAGTTTCCCTTCCGAACGAGCCGCACGATGACCGAACTTCCCTCCGTCGACGACGTTACCCGCGCCAGCCAGGAACTGGGCCTGGGCGCCACTGCTGCCGAGCTGCATGGCGGGCTGTGCGGCTGGCTGGCCGCTGGCGGTGCCCCCGGCAATGACTGGCCGGCGCGCGTGCTGGCCGACGACAATCTGCCGCAGGTGGCTGCCGACAGTGCGCTGGCGCAGTTGCTGGAGGCCACCATCAAGCAGCTGGAAGACCGTGACTTCGCCTTCGAGCTGCTGTTGACCGACAGCAGCGACGTGGCCGCGCAGGCGGACGCCATGTTCAGCTGGACCCGTTCCTTCCTGGGCGGCTTCGGCCTGGGCAGTGGCGGCCACCGGCCGACCCTGTCCGAAGAAGGCGAGGAAGCACTGAACGACCTGGCCAGCCTGGCCCGTGCCTCGAGCGAGGACTTCGAAGCCGGCGGTGACGATGACGACGAAGCCCTGTCGGAGATCGAAGAGTTCATCCGCGTGGCGGTGCTGCTGCTGCACGGTGACGTGGTGCTGGCCGCGCGCCATCGGCAGCGCCTGAACTGATGGATATCAAGCAGCGCACCGGCATCGCTGCCGGCGAGTACAAGCGTCGCCGCCGGCAGCTGATGGACATGGCGGGCGAAGACGCGATCCTGGTGCTGCCGGCGGCGTCGGAGAAGGTGCGCAGCCTCGATACCCATTATCCGTACCGGCAGGATTCGGATTTCCAGTACCTGAGCGGTTTCCCGGAGCCGGAAGCGGTGCTGGTGCTGATTCCCGGTCGCCGCCACGGCGAAGCCATCCTGTTCTGCCGCGAGCGCGATCCCGAGCGCGAAGCCTGGGATGGCGGTCGCGCCGGCCAGGACGGCGCCGTGGCGCAGTACGCGATGGACGATGCCTACCCGATCACCGATCTGGACGACATCCTGCCGGGCCTGCTGGAAGGGCGGTCGCGGGTGTACTACCACTTCGGCCGCGATGCGGACTTTGACCTGAAGCTGATCGGCTGGGTGAACCGCGTACGTTCGCAGGTGCGCCATGGTGCGCAGCCACCGCATGAGTTCCTGGAACTGGGCCATCTTCTGCACGAGCAGCGGTTGTTCAAGTCCGGTGCCGAGGTGGCGTTGATGCAGCGCGCGGCCGACATCAGCGTGCTGGCGCATCGTGCCGCCATGCAGGCCGCGAAGGCCGGCATCCACGAGTACGAACTGCAGGCCGAGCTGGAGCGGGTGTTCCGCGCCAACGACGCGGTGCCTGCGTACTGCAGCATCGTCGGTACCGGCCGCAACGCCTGCATCCTGCATTACCGCGACAACAACGCGCGTTCGCGCGACGGCGAACTGGTGTTGATCGATGCCGGTGCCGAGTTCCGTGGCTATGCCAGTGACATCACCCGCACGTTCCCGGTCAACGGTCGTTTCAGCCCCGAGCAGCGCGCGCTGCATGATCTGGTGGGCGCGGCGCAGGCGGCGGCGCTCGCCCAGGCCAAACCGGGCGTCGCCTACGAAATGGGCCATCTGGCGGCGGTGCAGACCCTCACCGAGGGGTTGCTGCAGCTGGGCCTGTTGAAGGGCACGCTGGAAAAGAATCTTGCCGAAGGGTTGTACCAGCGTTTCTACCGGCACAAGACCGGGCACTGGATCGGGCTGGATGTGCACGACGTAGGCGACTACCGCCTGGCCGGCGATTCGCGCCTGCTGGAGCCGGGCATGGCATTCACCATCGAGCCGGGGCTGTACATCGGCGTGGACGACACGACGGTGGAACCGCGCTGGCGCGGCATCGGCATCCGTACCGAAGATGACGTGCTGATCACCGACGACGGGCATCGGGTGTTGACCGAAGGCCTGGAACGCAGCGCCGACGAGATCGAAGCGTTGATGGCGGGGTAAGGGTTTTCGGCAGGGCTTGCAGCCCTGCACCTGCAGAGGCAACAGCCGAAGCAACAGCAACAGCAACAGCAACAGCGGCATTCCGTGGGATGGCGGGGTACTGTGGGTTTGCGGGGACGCCGCAAGTACGTCCTTGTAGGCTTGGTCGCCGCTTGCTCGTGTGCGCAGTCCTGCGCACACGGCAAGACCGGGGTTGGGCGTCCTGCCCAACCCGCCCGAGGCATGCCTCGGGCCCATGCGGCTCAC
>RCUO01000306.1_pt1 | contig 27937 bp, 26 predicted proteins | sample 2166161 | NCBI WGS metagenome assembly RCUO01 (sample SAMN09932617, study PRJNA488358) | compost metagenome | feature: garden; material: soil; isolation source: compost soil in cyclohexanecarbonitrile-enriched culture | place: Germany: Experimental Botanical Garden Goettingen | collected 2016-01-27
ATGATCGAGACAATCTGTCCGCTTTGCACAAACAAGTTACCGTTCCACAGATCCCAATGGATCAGCCGCGGCTCCGTTACCTCATCCAGGGCGGGAAGATAATGCTCCAGCAGCTGCCAGATCTCTTCATCCCCTGCCGGCAAAACCACGCCAAGCTCCCTGGCGTCCTCCAGCAGAGTACGCAGCATCCGGGTGAACGACTCCCGCCAGCTCACCGCAGCTTGCGGCTCCTCCTGCACGAACAGTCCGAACCTTGGTCCAGTAATCCCGTTTATCAGGCGCTGGTACCGGCCCAGCTCTCTTTCAATCTCAGCCTGTTCAACAGGTGAGTAGTCTTCTTTCACCTCATTGTATGGCTGTCCAGAAATCTTTTCCATAAAAAAATAAGGGCTGGGGATAATGCTGCGGCTGTCATCATAGCTGTACACAGCGGGAACCGGAATCCGTCCGTCCGCTGCAACAAGGCGGAGCGCTTCTACTTCAGCAGCCATAATATTCTTCTCGTAGCTGAGAGTAACGGTTCCATCAGAGGGGGCAACCTTCAGAATAAGCTGTCTTCCGTCCTCAAGCTCCAGATCATAAGCGGTGTTAAAAAATCCGCCGGTCAGCTCAATAGCTGAGACGAGTACAGCCTCATTTCCAAAAGCTGCCTGCACCGCAGACTTCAGCTCGCTGTCGTTCAGCTTGACCTTAGTAAAGCTCTCCATCGCCTGTTACACCCACCACATCTCTCCAAGCGGCTCTTCGATCAGCACCTGACGGAGATTATCCACTGCTTTGGAGAAACCCTCTTCAATCGACATGAGACCGTCCTCATGCTCAATGCTTACTACATAATCATAGCCGACAAGACGCAGTGCGCTGATAATATCAGCCCAGGTCTTCACATCATGACCGTAGCCCACGGAGCGGAACTGCCACGCGCGGTCCAGCATATTGGTGTAAGGCTGCATGTCAGTCAGACCATGCTTGTTGACATTAACCGGATCAATAACGGTATCCTTGGCGTGGAAATGATGGATTGCTCCTGCTCTGCCGAGAATCTGAATGGCCTGCACAGGATCGATGCCCTGCCACCACATATGGCTTGGATCAAGGTTAGCTCCGATGGCATCGCCTGCAGCCTCTCTCAGGCGCAGCAGGGTAGCCGGTGTATGAACAGAGAAACCGCCGTGCAGCTCCAGACCGATCTTAACTCCGTGCTCTGTCGCGAAGTCCGCCATTTCCTTCCAATAAGGAATGACCTTCTGCTCCCATTGCCAGGTCAGAATCTCCTGATAATCATTGGGCCACGGCGCAACCGGCCAGTTCGGATACTTGGCACCCTCATGGTCTCCCGGGCAGCCGGAGAACGTGTTCACTACCGGTACACCGAGCTTCTGTGCCAGCTTGATGGAATTCACCAGATCCTCGTGGTCCTTCTGCGCGAGCTCCTTCTGCGGATGCAGCGGGTTACCGTGGCAGCTCAGCGCACTGATAATCAGTCCGCGGGATTCAATCTGCTGCTTGAACTCGTTAAGCGCAGCTTCGTCCTCCAGAAGCAGCTTAGGGTCACAGTGACTGTTACCCGGATAACCTCCTGTTCCGATCTCAACTGCCTTGAGCCCTTTGGATACTACATAGTCCAGCGCGTCCTCCAGCTTGCGACCGCCGAAAAGCACCATAAATACGCCAAGTTTCATTGACCTGCCGCCTCTCCTCGTTTTATGTGGTTAATTATTAAGCCCCGTGGGTATCAAAATTCTTAATAACCTCGTTTTGCTCAGCTGATGCAAAAATGGCTTCAATCAGGTTTTGCACACGCAGCACTTCCGTATTCTTCACGATCGGTTCAGCCGTACCCTCAATTACAGCAACGAAATTGCTGTAGAACCCGTCCGGGAGCTCAAATGCCGGAGGCAGCGCGCCTGTTAGGGTAGAGCCTTCAGAAGGTGGTGCCATTGTCTTCGTTAAGCCGACGCCGGCACGGATCGGAGTCGGTTCGCGGTGCTCGGCTTCGTTGTTGCGGGTGATAATCTTACCTGTAAGTGACCAGTCTTCAATAACAGCTGATCCTTCCAGCCCCTTCACATACCATCTCGGCAGCGTAATGAAGTTGGTCGTTCCCACCTCGACAATAGCCTTGATGCCGTTCTCGAACTGCAGCACTGCCTCAAAGCCGTCATCTACGTCATTGCCCAGGATATAGCTCAAGGTGCTGCTGACACTAACCACCTTGCTGTCGATCATGAACAGCAGCTGATCCAGCAGATGTACGCCCCAGTCCAGCAGCATACCGCCGCCTTGGGCCTTGACATGCCGCCAGTCGCCCGGAATACCGTTCGCCCCGTGCACACGGGATTCAATCTGGAACAGCGTCCCGATTGTCTCTGCCTCATACATCTGCTTGATAATCCGGAAATCCTCATCCCAGCGTCTGTTCTGGTGAACCATCAGCACCTGTCCGGCCTCTTCCGCAACCGCAATCATTTCCTTAAGTTCAGCAGAGGACATAGCTACAGGCTTCTCGCAGACAACATGCTTGCCGGCCTGCAGTGCACGCACAGCAATATCTTTGTGCACATCATTAGGCGTAGCAATCAGCACTACCTCTACAGCGGGATCTGCCAATACTTCCTCATAGCTGCCGTATGCTTTATAGCCGGCTTCAACAGAAGCCTGGCGCCGCGTGTCCAGCAGGTCATATGTGCCTGCCACCTCAAGATTATCATTACTGCTGATTAATTGGCCGTGATAACTGCCCATGCCGCCATAACCGACGATTACTACAGTATGTTTACTATAACCCATGGATTCCACTCCTGTTTGTCTAATGTATCCTTATTGCAGACAGAACCCTGTGCTCCATATTCAGGGTTCTGTCCGGCTTCCATTATTAGTTGTCCGAGCTGCCGTCAAAATATACGGCCCGGCCGGTACGGGCGGACTCATATACAGCCTCAAGAATCTGGGTTACGACCAGCGCCTGCTCAGGCTTGACTACCGGGTCCTTGTCTTCTCTTACCGCTTCCAGCCACAGGCGGGCTTCACGGTCCGCTTCTGTTTCGGCAGAGCCGCTATAGAAGGCTACACCGCCCGAGGAGAGATCAACCTTTGTTTCGAACAAACGTCCGGCACGTTCGCCGTTAATACGCAGGCCGTCCTTCATATCGGCACCGCCCTCGGTACCCGCCAGCAGTGTCTTCGCTTCGCCGAACTCGGACACATTAAGCGCCCAGCTGGATTCCAGCGAGATGGTTGCTCCATTCTCCATTGTAATGAATCCGAATGCGGAATCTTCAACCTTGAATTGCTCCGGGTCCCACGGACCGAAGGCGTTAGCAGCATTCTTGCGCTGTCCCAGCTTGTGGAAGGTCGATCCGACCACCATGCGCGGCTTGTAATTGTCCATCAGCCACAGCGTCAGGTCAAGAGCATGCGTACCGATATCGATCAGCGGGCCTCCGCCCTGCTTCTCTTCATCCAGGAATACGCCCCAGGTAGGAACAGCACGGCGGCGCAGGGCAATCGCTTTACCGTAATAGATGTCGCCCAGCTCACCGGCTTCGCACATTCCCTTCAGATATTCGCTGTCTGAACGGAAGCGGTTCTGGTAGGCTATCGAAAGCTTCTTGCCGGTACGGCGCGCAGCATCAAGCATTTCCTGGGCCTGGGCAGTAGTCTTAGCCATCGGCTTTTCGCACATAACATGGTTACCGGCTTCAAGAGCTGCTACTGTAATTTCGGAATGGCTGTCATTTGGTGTACATACGTGGACGATGTCAAATCCGCCTGCTGCCAGCATCTCGCGGAAATCTGTGTACACTGCAGCGCCTTCAGCGCCGTATTTATCAGCTGCTTCCTGTGCGCGTTCTGCAACGATATCGCAGAAGGCTACCATTTCAGCATCCGCCTGTCGGGACAGGCTTGGCATATGCTTGCCGCTGGCGATCCCTCCGCAGCCGATGATAGCGATTTTATGTTTATTGTTAGACATGAACTTTTCCCCCTTGATTAGCATAAGCTTTTACCCAGTTTAAACTGTCCTCTACACTTGCCAGCGGTGAACGGCTGCAGAAATCCTGCTCGACAACAGCCCATTCAACACCAGCTTCAGCAGCCGCTTCGAGAATCGCCGGAAGGTTCACTTCCCCTTCACCCAGCACAACCGTCTCCGGTGATCCGTCTTCCTGTTTCTTAACATCCTTAAGATGGATGATCGGCAGGCGGCCCGCATATTTCTGAATATAAGCTACAGGATCATATCCGGCGAAATGAACCCAGGCGGTATCCATTTCGACCTGCAGCACGTCTGCAGGCACCGCTTCGAATATCCCGTCAAAAGCAGTCCGCTCTCCGTATGATTCTGTAAATTCAAAATCATGATTGTGGTAATACAGCACTGCACCCTGCTCCCGGCATTTTTCACCGATTATACGCAGGTTGGCAGCTACCTCTTCCCAGTTGCGCTGCTCTTCGGTCAGAAAAGGGATAATCAGATTGCGGTTGCCGATCGCCAGATTGAAGCGGATTTCTTCCGCTGTATCATTCAGCATGGCATCATACGGACGATGTGCCCCAAGCACGGCAAGTCCGGTTTCATCCAGCAGGCTTTTTACCTGCTCGGCGGTCCGGCCAAAATAATGAAAAAACTCCACGCCGCTGTATCCCAGTGCCGCAACCTTACGCAGCGTTTCTTCGAAATCCTGTTCCAGTTCTTCTCTAAGCGTATACAGCTGCAGACCCACCTTCAACATCGTTCCCACTCCCGTTCAAATTAGAGTTCATTTGCGCATCATTCATGTTGTCCTACTATATCAGACAAGCTCAGGCAGACCGGCACGGCCACCTGAACAAAAGGGCTGTTCATATATATTGCCCTGCTTCCTCTGTATTTGTACTCTCCACTATCCCTAACTGCTTATGTAGCTCCTGGAGCCGCAACACAGCCTCCTTTTCCTTATGTCTATGTTTTTGCATAGCTACATGGTAATATGAAAGCGTATATAATAAAATGAATAATATGATTCAAACATGAACAATCTTGCTATCATTTCTGCCACTCAGGAGGACCCATGACTTACACCGCACCTTGCCACGTTTTTACAGCGGGATTTTCCTTCCACCGCAAGCCGTTTCACATGTCCAGGGCGGACGGAGTGCAGAATTATCTGCTGCGCCTGCAGACCGAAGGACGCAGCCGGACCCGTATTGACGGTGTTCTCTCTCCTGTTGAAGCTGGCGATTTAATGCTGTTTGCCCCTCACGATCCCTACTACCTAAGCATCGACAAGGAAATCTATGCAGCAGGTAAACCGCGGGTAGAAAGCGGGGATTATCATATTTTTTGCGGCGGGCCTTGGATTGAGGCATGGTGGAGCCGCAAGCAGCGTCCGGCTGTGCTGCGCCTGCCGCTGACCGAGCATTTCCTCGGCCTGTTCCGCCAGCTTGTCCTGGAACAGCGCCGCCTGTCGGAGTCATCACCGGAGATTACAGCTTGTTATCTGCAGATTTTATGTATGGAAATTGACAGACTGATGACAGAGCAGCGGGCCATTTCACCCAAGGGTTATCTTGCATACCGGATGAAGCAGTATGTGGAAGAGCATGCCGCAATCCCCTTCCGGCTTGAAGATGTGGCAGACTACGCGGATATTTCAGTTTCCCGTGCTGTGCATCTGTTCAAAGAAGCATTTGGCACTACCATAGTTAAGTACGTAAATGATGTACGGCTTGAAATGGCCCGTGAGCGCATCACCTTCAGCCCGATGCCGCTGGAGCATGTCTCCGAAACCTGCGGGTTCGCCAATTATACCTATTTCCACCGGCTGTTCCGGGGAAGATTCGGGATGTCACCCAAGCAGTACCGGATCTACAGCAGGGAGCAGATGTAACGGGCTGGTCAGACGGCCCTGCCTCTATACAAATCAAAAGGAGCGCCATCCTGAAAGATCCGCTCCTTGTGTTTGATCTTATTCAGTTTCTCCCGTTTGTCCGGTATAACCCTCACATGCTGTGAAATTGCGCCGTAATCCGAGGCGGCTCTCCGGTTCTTCTCAGCGCACCAGGTTCCTGTACGCTCTGCCTGCCGCAGCGCCTTCTGCGTTTTTGTACGTGCCATTTAAGCAACACTCCTTTATTTGAACTGTTATAATTTTAACATAATTGCACAGGATCTACACGGTATAGTTGACTGGAAAACATTTTTTACATCCCAATTGAATCGGAGGATATTTTGATGAAGTACGATGTGCTGTATGACGGGGCATTTGCGATGCTCAAGGTAGAGCTGAACCCGGGTGAGAGCGTGAAGGCGGAAATGGGCGCAATGGTGGCTATGTCACCAGGCATCGAGCTGAGGGGCACGGTTGACGGCGGCCTGATGCGCGGTCTGGGCCGGATGCTGAGCGGCGAGAAATTCTTCTTCCAGGAGCTCACTGCAACGCGTGGACAATGTGAAGTACTGCTCGCCCCGGGAGCCATCGGTGACGTTCAGGCTATCGAGCTCGACGGCTCTTATAAACTGTATGTACAGAAGGATGGCTTCCTCGCCGGCACAAGCGGCATTCAGGTCAATACGAAGATGCAGAATCTCGCACGCGGTATTTTCTCCGGCGAAGGATTCTTCATTGTGGAGATCAGCGGCAGAGGGACAGTCTTCCTGTCGTCATTCGGTGCGATTCACGCCATTAACCTAGGCCCGGGTGAAGAGATGATCATCGACAACGGGCATCTGGTAGCATGGCCAAGCTATATGGATTACAAAATTGAAAAAGCCGCCTCCGGCTGGCTGAACAGCCTGACCAGCGGTGAAGCGATCGTCTGCCGTTTCCGCGGTGAGGGCGTCATCCTTGTACAGTCCCGCAATCCCGGAAGCTTCGGCACCTGGATCAAGTCGTTTATCCCCTCCAGATCCTAAGCCCCGGCATATACCACAAAAAAGCAGGGCCGCTATCAAAGCAGCCTTGCTTTTTTGTATGAGCTGACGAACCTGCCTGTTCTGCCTATCTGCCGTCAGGACACCGCCTGCCGGTGCTTTTCCCCTTTACACCCGGTCTGCCTGCAGTTATTATAAGTTCCTTTAAAATCAAGCCGGTGATCCGTTACGCTGAAGCCGTATTCCCGCTCCAGCCGCTGTTCCAGCTCAAGCAGCCAGTCGTCTTTAATCTCCTCCAGCCTGCCACATACGCTGCAGATCAGATGATGGTGCATATGGGCGTGGCTGTCGTCTCTAAGATCATAGCGGGCTACACCGTCGCCGAAATTCATTTTTTCAACGATATGCAGTTCACACAGCAGCTCAAGGGTCCGGTATACTGTAGCCAGCCCAAGATGGGGATAACTGTTCTTCACCCTCATATACACTTCTTCTACGCTCAGATGCTCCTCTTCATTATCAAGCAGGACCTTCACGATCGCTTCACGCTGAGGGGTTAATTTATAATTATGCGCGGCAAACTGCTGGCTGATATTTGCAATCGGGTTCAATTACCCCACCACCTTTCCGTTAAACAAAAACGCCTGTCATTTATCAGTAATTATTACGATATAAGCATAGCAAATTGTACTAAAAATGAAAAGCACCTGACATTATTATAACATTAATATGGTAATGTTCGCACACGCGTAATTTCAATTTATATTCCGCCTGGCTAAGCTGCTGCCCATCCGCAAAGAGCTATCCGGCCATATCTTATAGGGAATACAAATCTACTATAAGTGAGGATGGTCATAATGGCCGAGCCAAACCGGAGACAGCTTGCCCAGCCCCGGGTAACTGCCCGCATTCTGCGCCAGACCGCAAAGGCCATGCTGCCGTTCTACCGGAAAATTGCCGGAAACCGGACCTTTGCCGCACAATGGTCAGCCGCAGTTGTCAATGCAGACCTTAGTTTGATGGGCTCCCTGTTATCCCAAATCCCTACCCTTGCCGGCGTGGAGAATTATGGAACGAACGGTATCGGTTATTTTATTTCCTTTCCATATCCGCTTCCTGTGGCTTTTTATACTAACGGAACTACAATTCCGCCGGGTACGGTACAGTTCACCTTTAACACCAGGGTTCACCGCACGGTTGCGCTTGCTGTCATCCCCTTTTACCGTAAGCTCTCAGCTTCCCCTTCTTATGCAGAGGCTCTTGCGGCAGCGATCAACCGGAATGATACGCGGCGTGTCCGCACGCTGATCAGGGATCAGATTAAGACAAAGGCTTTACAGACTATAACCATAGAAAACCTCGGGGTGGCGCTGCGGTTCAAGACCCGGTTCAGCAAATATCCTTACCGTAACCTGCTGTTTCAGGAGAATATGTAGAAAATTCATTATGTTTAAGACGGACTTGCGCAACATTTCCCTCTGCTGCTGCGTTACTATAGTTGATAACGGCCAAGCGGCCCAACTTAAGTATAGAGGTGAAATGGTGATGAACATGAAAAAACGTGTATTTGCAGTGATTACAACGGTCTCAATCCTAACCTTTTCGCTGGGAACTTCCATGTTTGCAGCCGGCGGCACCTTCAAGGATATCGACAATGTGACAGGCAAAGACAAGATCAACGCGCTGAAAGCGCAGGGTCTGATTAAAGGAATCTCCGATACCCAGTTCCTGCCCGGCTCCACAGTGACTACAGCACAAGGCGTCCAGTTTATCTCAGGCGGACTTCAGCTTAGCCTCGCAGCCATCAGTTTTAACAAAGCGCCTGTTGCGAGCGGCATATTCAGCAAGGTAAAGGATACCGCATGGTATGCGGAGGCCTTTATTAATGCTCACTTTAATGGTGTAGAGATCCCTGCGGACATTGACCCGTCGAAGCCGATCACGAAGGAGCTGTTCACCAGCCTGCTGGTCCAGGGCGTTGAAAAAGCCGGCAACCTGCCGCTGATTAACCTGGTGCCTGCGGATATTGCGGATGAAGCATCGTTGAACCCGTCGTATCAGGGCAGCATCCAGCGTTCCTTGAAGTACAAGATTAATACGCTTGACGCAAACGGCAAATTTAATCCGAAAAGTGAGATAACCCGTGCAGAGGCAGCAGTCATGCTCTACAATGCGCTGGAGTACCTCAAATCCCTTGATAACACACCTGGCAGCTAAGCATATAGTATAAGCTCATATTCGGACATCTATTTTGTGCTCCCCCGCACAGCATCGCTGAGTCCTTCAGCAGCGTAAAAGGCAGACCGGTTTATCCGGGCTGCCTTTTTGCTTATACTCATTCCCCTTTTATTCTGTTCAAAAACTGCCGGACACGCGGATTCTCTGACTGCTCCAGCACCTGCTGCGGAGTGCCCTGCTCCAGAATGATGCCTTGATCCATTAGGATAATGGTATCCGCGACATCTGCGGCAAACCGCATCTCATGGGTCACAATGATCATCGTCCTGCCTTCGGCAGCCAGCTGACGGATGACCTTCAGTACCTCTCCGACCAGCTCAGGGTCCAGCGCCGAGGTAGGCTCGTCAAACAGCAGCACCTCCGGCTCCGCCGCCATTGCCCGGGCAATAGCAACCCGCTGCTGCTGGCCGCCGGACAGCTGGTGCGGGTATGCGCCGGTTTTGTCAGACAAACCTACTTTAGCCAGAAGCAACTCTCCCCGCTTCTCCGCTTCCTTGCGTGAACGCTTTTGCACCGTAATCTGCCCCTCGGCTACATTGCCGAGCGCGGTCATATGCGGAAAGAGGTTATAGGACTGGAATACCATCCCCGACTTCTGGCGCAGGCTTAGTATATCCTTCCTGGCAAGCTTTACGTTATCCGCGAAGCTGAGCTCAAGACCGGCAATGGACAAACTCCCCCCATCCGGGATCTCAAGCAGATTGAAGCAGCGCAGCAGCGTTGTTTTGCCGGAGCCCGAGGGGCCTATGATGACCAGTACCTTTCCATGTTCAAGCCGGAGACTCACTCCCTTCAGCACCTGCAGCTGCCCAAAGGATTTATGCAGACCGCGAACCTCAATCATATAACGCCTCCTTATCCGGCCGAGTAACGGTCAAACCGTTTCTCCAGCCTGCTTTGCACCACCGACAGCACGGAACAGAAGAGCAGATAATACAGGGCAGCTTCACAATAGAGCAGCAGCGGCTCATAGGTGGTCGCAGTAATTTGCTGGGCTGTCCTGAACATCTCCACATAGGTAATGCCGGCGGCGAGCGAGGTGTCTTTTACAAGGCTGATGAAGGAATTGGACAACGGGGGAACGGATACCCGCACCGCCTGGGGCAATATAATCCGGCGCAGCGCCTGCACGCGGGTCATCCCGACGGAATAAGCTGCCTCCCACTGCCCTTTGGGAACCGACAAAACGGCGGCCCTGATTATCTCTGATGAATAGGCTCCGACACTCAGCGTGAATCCGATCACCGCAGCGGTAAACGGGTCCAGTACAATCCCGGCGGCAGGCAGCCCGTAGAAAATAATAAACAGCTGGACCAGCAGCGGAGTTCCCCGGATAAGCCACACATAAAACCTGGCTATCAGCCCGGGTATCCGCCATGCCGAGATCCGCACCAGCGCAGTCGCCACTGCAAGCAGCAGTCCCAGAATAAAGGAGATCAGCGCCAGCGGAATACTATATGCCACTCCCGCCTTGAGCAGAGGCAGCAGCGAATCCAAAAATATTTGCAGCTTGCGGTCATCCATCGCAGGGAGCTCCTTCAGCCATTATTTTGAGACATCCGCCCCGAAGTATTTCTCGGAAATGGCAAGATAGGTTCCGTCCTCCTTCATTGCTGCGAGCGCCCCGTCCACCGCCTGCACCAGCTCCTCATTGCCCTTCAGGAACACGGCAGCGCTGCGCGAGCCTTCGGCCATTTCATCAACCTGCTTGATCTGCACATCCGGCTTCTGCTTTTTCAGATCCAGAAAGGATAATCCGTCGTTAACTGTAGCATCTATCCGTCCGGAGATCAGGAGGTCAATGGCCTGATTAAAGCCTTCTATCGCCACAATTTCCGCGCCGTTCTCGCGTGCAATGTCAGACAGGTTGCTGGTCAGCGACTGGCCGGCTTTTTTACCCTTGAGGTCAGCAAAGCTTTTGATATCCTCGTTCTTCTCCCCTACAATCAGCACCGCTTTGGACACTACATAAGGTTCAGAGAAATCATATTTCACCTTCCGCTCATCCGTAATGGACACTTCATTAAAAATAGCATCAAAGCGCCCTGCATCCATCCCGGCAAAAATACCGTCCCACTGGGTTTCGATAAACTCCGCTTCCACGCCGAGCCGCTTGGCTATCTCCCTGGCAATGTCCACGTCAAAACCGGTTAGCGTTCCGTCTGCATCATGGTAGGTGAACGGAGAGTATGTGCCTTCGGTGCCTACTCTAAGCTTGCCGGAAGCTTTTACCGTTTCCAGACTGTTCTGCTCTGCTGGAGCAGCTGTTACATCCGCGCCGCCGGTTGTCCCTTCAGCCGCATTATTGTTTTCATTGCTGCCGCATGCCGCAAGGACAATGCCCAGCAGCAGCACCGGTGCAAGCGCCCATTTTTTCATTGGATACTCCTCCTTATCCTCTGTTTAGCTGTTACAGATTAGATTTATCATGCCCAATGGAGGCTATTCCTTTCCCTTTCATTCAGCATCAGCACAAAAAATCCCCGTGCACCTGTAGTGGTGCCGCCGGGGATATAAACATAGGGAGCTTTGATTCAAACTAGCCGTGCATCATTTCCGCCTGCGGTCTGGAACCGTCTTCTCCGCCTTTGCGGCCCCGCCGCAGCAGCAGCCCGAGGACAGCACCGCCCAGCGCGACAAAAATCATAATACGGAAGGTATCAGCGAAGCCCTGGGCCATCACAGTCTGTGTAGCCTGCTTCAGCACGTCGGGTGAAACGGAAGCGGGATCAATTCCAGATGCTAACGCCTCCGCCTGCATTTCTGCACCGCGCGCCGCTGCTCTGGAGGTAAGAATGGTAACCAGCGCAGATACTGCAAGCGAATTAATAACCTGCTGCATGGAGTTGGTCAGCGATGTTACCCTGTTGACCAGCTGTATCGGTGCTTTATTGAGCAGATGGGTGTTCATCGGCATCATCATCAGGCCCATCCCGGCCCCGCACATAATGAGCGGCACGATCAGGTCGCGGCTCTGTGTAGTCAGATCCACATGGGAATACTGATACAATGCGCCGGAGACAAGGCTAAGTCCGCAGACCACCAGCCAGCGCACACCGATTCTGTCAAAAAGAATCCCGGCGAGCGGCATCATCAGCCCGGAGGCAATGGCCTGCGGCAGCAGGGTCAGCCCGGTATCAAAGGCTCCGAACCCGCGGGCCTGCTGCAGAAACTGCGGAAGCAGAAATAACGCGCCGTACAGCCCGAACTGGGCAATCCACTGGACGAGAATCCCTGTACTGAAATCTACCGAACGCAGGATGCGCAGCTCCAGCAGCGGGGTTCTTGAACGCAGCTCAGCAATAACAAAAGCAATCAGGGCAGTCAGCCCCAGCGCCAAGCCAACCAGTGTCTTGCCAGACGTCCAGCTCTCTGCCCCCTGGCTTACCCCATAGGTAAGGGAAGCAAAGGCAAGAGGACCCAGAACCATGCCCAGCTTGTCCATTCCTGGAACCTGGCTGCGCCTTGCGTTCGGCAGCTTCCGCAGGCCGATCAGCAGACAGAGGATACCGATCGGAATGTTGATCAGAAAAATCCATCTCCAGGAATGGTACTGAACCAGCCAGCCTGACATGACCGGTCCGATTGCCGGAGCAAACAGCACCGGTATGCCCATGATACCCATTACGATACCAACCTTGCTCTTCGGTGCAAGCCTGTACACATAAGCCATGCCTACCGGCAGGACACATCCGCCGCCGATTCCCTGCAGCACCCGGAAGGCAATCAGCCACTCGGCACTGTTAGGCGTTGCGCACAGAATGGACCCTATAGTGAACACGACAACCGCAGTCAGGAAGACCGTCTTGGCCCCAAACCGGTCTGACAGCCAGCCGGACAACGGAATAACCGAGGCCTGTGCCAGCATATAGCCGGTTACAATCCACTGCAATGTCGTTAAATCGGTATGAAAATCCTCCACCAGAGTGGACAGCGCCACATTCATTGCCGTGCTGTCGAGCACGACCATAAATACACCCAGAATGATTGCCAGTAGCGGCACCAGTATGGCCGACAGACGAAAATCAGCCTCTTCCTTCATTACACCCTCCATAATTCTTATCCCCCTGTACCTGTACGGGGTGCAGGCTTCATTGACCGCAGTCCCGTTCTCTGGATATAATATCTATGATGCGGACAGTTGTCCGTAAGTTCATTAACAGTCTACGGACAATTGTCCGCTGTGTCAAATATATCTTATTCCGCTGCGTTCTAACCTCTTTTTAAAGAAAGGAAGGCTTATATCATTATGAATGCTAACGCTGCAGATCCATATAAAGAGCGTATTCTTGAGGCTGCCCGCGAGCTGTTTACAGCAAACGGACTGGAGGCGGTCAGTATGCACGCCATCGCCAAACGGGCCGGCATCGGCCAGGGCTCGCTGTACCGCAGATTCAAAGACAAGGGTGAAATCTGTTCCATGCTGCTTAGGGACAGCACAGAGACGTTTTTGTCCGGCCTGGAGCATGAGCTTAAGCTCCCCGGAACTGAAGATAGTGCACTCGATCACCTGCACAGCAGTATAAGCCGGATTGTCAGCTTTATCGAACAGTTTGCCGAGCTGCTGCTGTTCATTAAGTCAGAGTTCACCGGCAAAAAGCAGCTTACCCAGTTTGAGCATCCTTTTTTCCGCAGGCTGAACGGATTTCTGGCCGAGCTGTTAAAGCGCGCCGCCTCTGCCGGTGAGATCAGTGCGGTTGATCCTCAGTTCACGGCCACAGCGCTGATTGCTGTGCTCAGCCCGGATCTTTATCTGTATCAGCAGAAGCAGCACAGCTCTTCGAAGGAGCAGATTACTGAAGGGATTCTGGCTTTGTTCGTGGCCGGAATCCGGAAGAATCTATAACCCTCCCTTTACAAACCTCCAAGTTATGGTATATTAATTAGCAATTACGAATTGCATATCGACCTGTTATTTCACTAGGGGAGTCGGCCGACTGAGACGGAGCTTAAGCTCCGGACCCTTGGAACCTGATCTGGATTATACCAGCGGAGGGAAGTGGAGCAGAAATGAACAGAACGGCTGCTATCAGGCCGGCTCAACTGTATCTTTCAGACCCCATTATTTCCTCCGGAAATAGTGGGGTCTTTTTGCGTGTAATGTCTTTTGTATGACTAGGAGGTCTGCCTGCTCTCATGTTATCTGTTTCTAATTTATCTTACTCCTATACAGCTGATCAGCCGCCGGTATTCGCAGAGCTGTCAATGAAAATCCGGCGCGGAGAATTCATTTCGGTTGCTGGTGCCAGCGGCTGCGGCAAAAGTACTCTCTTTAAAATTATTGCCGGACTGCTTGAGCCTTCCGGCGGAGCCGTCAGCTTGGCCGGCGAGCCCTCCCTCAAAGCTGCTTCACGGCTTGGCAGGGTTGGCTATATGCCCCAGCAGGATCTGCTGCTGCCATGGAGGACGGTCCAAGGCAACTGCCTGCTGCCCTGGGAGCTTAAGCAATCCGGTACCAAAGCAGACGCCGTGCAGCAGATTCGCAGCCTGCTGCACAGCCTCGGCCTGTCCGGCACGGAGGCTGCCTATCCCCATGAGCTGTCCGGCGGCATGCGCCAGCGGGCTGCACTGGCCCGGACCCTGTCCTCCGGCTCTGAACTGCTTTTGCTGGATGAGCCCTTTGGTGCCCTGGATGCATTGACCAAGCGCGGGCTGCAGCAATGGCTGCTGGAGCTGTGGTCCGGACTTGAGCGGACCGTATTGTTCATCACCCATGACCTGGAGGAAGCGCTGCTGCTTAGTGACCGGATCTATCTGATGCACAGCGGCGGCGGGCTGGAGGAAATGGCAGTCCGGCTGCCGCGGCCAAGAAGCGGGCAGATGATCTATCAGCCGCAGTTCATTGCCCTGCGGATGGAGCTGGAGCGGAGGCTGCATGGGAACTGTGCATATTAAGCGGCTGCTTACCGCCTACACCCCTTCAGTCCTGCTGGTACTGGTCCTGTTGGCCGGCTGGGAGGCAGGCGTTCGTTACGGCCGCGTGCCTGCCTTTATCCTTCCTGCACCATCCTCTGTATGGAATGCAGTGATAGCGCAGCGTGAGCTGCTGTTCGGCCTCCATCTGCCGGCAACGCTGGAGGAAATCCTGCTCGGCTTCGCCCTATCTATAAGCTGCGGTACGCTGCTGGGGATCGGAATGCATCTGCTTCCAGCCCTGGCCAAGGCTGTCTATCCCCTGCTGATTGTCAGCCAGACCATTCCCCTGATTGCCCTATCCCCGGTTTTTATAATGTGGTTCGGCTATACGCTCGGGGGCAAAGTAGCCGTTGTTTTTCTCACAGCCTTTTTTCCGGTCGTTGTAGGTACTTATGACGGTCTGTTTAAGAGCGGCGGGCAATACAGGGAGCTGCTGCTGACACTTGGAGCCGGCCGCTGGCAGCTGCTTCTCAAGACGCAAATTCCGCTGGCGCTCCCCGCTTATTTCTCTGGACTGAAGCTGTCTGTCGTCTACTGTGTCATTGGCGCAACAATCGGCGAATGGCTTGGAGGCAGCCGGGGACTGGGCTATTACAGCCGCCGCATGGCCGGCAATCTGCACAGTGCAGAGCTGTTCGCCGCTGTGGGCCTGCTGTCTGTCCTGGGGATTCTGCTGTTTCTCTGTGTCTGTGCTGCTGAAATCATTATTCTGAAGAAAAGAGGATTACGAAGATGAATACAACACGCAATTATTCCAGATTATCACCAAAACACCAGCGTAATACCTGTCTGCTCATGCTGCTTATCAGCCTGCTTGCTGTTGCCAGCGGCTGCAGCGGGGCAGCTGATAGTAGTACAGGTGAAGCAAAAACGGCAGCTTCCGGCATTGACAACGACCAGCCGCACAAGCTGACAGTCATGCTTGACTGGTATCCTAACGCGGTGCACTCTTTTCTGTATGCCGCACAGGAGAAGGGGTATTTCGCGGATGAAGGGCTGGAGGTTGAGCTGCAGATGCCTGCTGACAGCAATGATGCCCTGAAGCTTGCTGCCGCAGGCAAGGCAGATCTGGCGCTCAGCTATCAGCCCCAGGTCCTGATGGCCCGGTCAGAGCAGATTCCGGTCGTTTCGATTGCTGCACTCGTACAGCATCCGCTTAATCATCTGCTTGTCCCGGCAGACAGCGGGATTATGAGTCCAAAGGATCTGACCGGCAAAACCGCCGGCTATTCCTCCATCCCGCTCTATGAAGCGATGCTCAAGACTATGGTGGAGCATGACGGCGGCGATCCGCAGTCCCTGAATATGATAGATGTCGGGTTTGACCTGATTCCGGCCATATCAACCGGCCGGGTCGATGCCATTATCGGGGGGTTCATTAATCATGAGCAGCTGATTCTGGCCAAGGAGCAGCACCCCGTTACTTCCATTGATCCCACAGCGTTCGGTGTACCCGACTACTATGAGCTGGTGCTGGTAACCGGGGAGCAGAGCCTTGAGGACTCCAAAGACTATTACATTCAATTCATGAACGCCGCCCGCAAAGGACAGCAGTTCGTGCAGGAGCACCCGGAGGAGGCTCTGCAGATTCTGCTGGATCATGAGGACAGCACCGCTCCGCTCGACCCGCAGATCGAGGAGCAGAGCCTTGATATTCTGCTGCCGCTGATGGATGCCGGAGACCAGCCCTTCGGGCACCAGACTCTGGAATCGTGGAGCCGGATGGCGGACTGGCTGTCCGGGAACGGGCTGCTGTCAGGTGAAACGAACAGTGATGAGGCTTTTGTGAATTTGTAATCTGTAAGGCAAGCTGCGGTTGTGATGGAGTCAGCTCCAGTTATGGCGGAGTCTAAACGGGGGTATCCATTATGCGGGAGAAGAACTGTGGCGGTAATCATACCAGTGCCCGGAACGGTGGCCGCCCTTCCATAGAATATCGGGCATAGCTGCGCTATTCGCCCAATTAATCTAATCTGCACTCACGCCCCCTGCTGTTTAACTTTTAGCTGCACTTTGTACACTTATATCCGGGCAAATTCACTATTTTTTAGATATAACTGCACTTCGTACACTTAAAATCATGGATTTTCACGATTTTCCTTCATTTCTCTATTTTTAGTTGTACAGAGTGCAGTTATTGCAGCCGAACGGGCTCCATCTAAACTTTTAACTGCACAGAATACAACTATGTAAAACATCAGCTTTCTGGAATGAGCCTAAACTTTCAATAACAATCATTAGGAGGAATCATCATGTCCTACTTAGCCAAAGTGCGCGAGCTCAATCCTCTCGTTCACAATATTACGAATATCGTTGTTGCCAACTTTTCTGCTAACGGGCTGCTGGCGCTCGGTGCCTCCCCCTTTATGGCAGATGCGCGTGAAGAGGTAGAGGATGTAGCCGCCATGTCTGGTGCAGTAGTGCTGAATATCGGCACTTTAAATGAACAGGCTATTGCCTCCATGATTCTCGCCGGACAATCAGCCAACAAGCACAGTATTCCGCTGGTGCTTGACCCGGTGGGAGCCGGGGCGACTGCTTACCGCAGCGAAGTCACGCAAAAGCTGGTACAGGCCATGCAGCTTACCGCATTGCGCGGTAATGTCGCTGAAGTAGCCAACGTGGCAGGCGAGCACTGGGCCAGCAAAGGGGTAGATGCCGGTGCAGGCGACGGTGATGTTATTGCACTGGCCAACAAAGCCGCCGGCAAGCTCGGCTGTGTGGTCATCATTACGGGCCGGGAAGATGTCATTACTGACGGCAGCCGCACCTTTGTCGTAAGTAACGGCCATTCTATTCTGACCAAGGTTACCGGTACCGGCTGCCTGCTGAGCGCCGTTGTCGGCGCATTTCTGGCTGCCAGTGAAGGAAACTGGCTGGAGGCGGCCGCTGAAGCCCTCTCCTTCTACGGTGTCGCAGCAGAAATTGCCGCAGAGCAGACTGAAGGCCAGGGGCCGGGAGCCTTCCAGATTGCGTTCCTGAACCAGCTGTCAGCAGTTACACCGGAGCTGTACGTACAGAGAGCACGGATAGAACGGTTCAACCCATAATTAATCTGCAGCAAAGGAGCACACCTCATGACCCATACTTATAAAGCCCTCACCATTGCCGGCTCTGACAGCGGCGGCGGTGCCGGAATTCAGGCTGACCTCAAAACCTTCCAGGAGCTAGGTGTCTACGGCATGTCCGCATTAACAGCCGTAACCGCACAAAATACACTTGGCGTTCAGGCCGTTTATCCGCTCACCGGGGAGGCGGTAGCAGCCCAGCTTGACTCTGTCGGCACAGATTTGCCTCCGGATGCAGTGAAAACCGGCATGCTGTTCAGCAGCGGAATTATTGGCATTGTCGCCGCCAAAGTGCGGGACTACGGCTGGAGCAGACTTATAGTCGATCCGGTTATGGTTGCCAAGGGTGGTTCCCCCCTTCTTCAGCAGGAGGCAGTAGCTGCATTGATCAGCGAGCTGCTGCCGCTGACACTTGTTGTGACGCCAAATATACCCGAAGCGGAAATGTTGACCGGCATGACCATCACAAGCCTTAAGGAGCGTGAGCAGGCCGCCAGGCTGATTCACACGATGGGCCCCAAATATGTTGTGCTCAAAGGCGGTCATGATGAAGGGTCTGACCATGTGCGGGATCTGATCTATGACGGGCAGGCGTTTGCATATCTGGACAGCCCGCGGATCGCTACCAGACATACACACGGCACCGGCTGTACCTTCTCGGCAGCAATAACGGCCGGACTTGCGGCCGGAGACAGTGTAAATGAGGCCATACACACAGCGAAAGCCTTTATTCAGGCGGCAATCGAACACAGTCTCGGGATCGGTAACGGACATGGGCCGACTAACCATTTTGCGTACCGCCGCGTCCAAAAGGGGGATGCCTGGTGATGCAGGACCGCGATGCGTATATCCGGCGTGTACTGAAGCTGTATTTTATTATGGGCAGCGCCAACTGCCGGCTCTCTCCTGCCGAGACGCTGACGCAGGCTATCAACGGAGGCATCACACTATTCCAGTTCCGTGAAAAGGGTCCCGGCGCCCTGACCGGCGCCGCAGCCGTCCAGCTGGGCCGTCAGCTTCAGGCTGTCTGCCGGGCACATGGCATCCCCTTCATCGTCAACGACGATATCGGGCTTGCCGAGACACTGGATGCCGACGGTGTGCATGTCGGCCAGGAGGACGAGCCGGCCGGCTCGATCCGGCTCCGGCTTGGGGCAGACAAAATCGTCGGCGTGTCGGCGCACACGCCAGAAGAAGCCCGTCAGGCCATCGCTGACGGTGCTGATTACCTCGGCGTGGGGCCTGTCTACCCGACCTCCTCCAAAGACGATGCCAGAGCTGTGCAGGGCACGCAGATCATTGAGCAGCTAAGGCTCAGCGGACTCGGCATTCCGCTGGTCGGAATCGGCGGCATCACTGCCGGCAATGCCGCCCCCGTAATCCGCGCAGGTGCAGATGGCATCTCGGTCATCTCAGCCATTTCCGCAGCCGCAGATGTTAAAGCAGCCGCAAGCCGGCTGCTGAATGCTGTACGGCTCTAGCAGCTGGCTGCAGCCGGCCTGCTAAACAGAAAAAAGAACGGACAGCCAACGCAGGCTGTCCGTTCTTTTGCATACTGATAAATATTGCCATAACTATGTTGCAGTGAAGAATGTTAATTATAGCATTTCTTCCGCTCGACATCAGGTGTACAATTACCCGGGACCACTCTATTAAATTCAAGCAAAGCTGGTGAGCATTAATGGCTAGAGATTTCAGTTCCGGCGGGTTCGGCGGAGGACCGGGACACGGAAGGTTTAAATTCGATGAGGCCGGGGGCAGGCCGGAGCTATCCCGGACACTGCTGCTGCGGATCAGCAAATATTTTATCCCCTATTGGAAGCAGACGCTCATTGTGATGCTTGTACTGGGCGTATCTGCAGTGCTGGGACTGCTGCCCCCGATTCTGATCCAGCAGATTATCGACCAGGCGCTGCCGGATAAAAACCTGCGGCTGCTTATTCTGCTCGTACTGGCCTCGCTTGGCACAACGGTTATTTCCGGCCTGCTGGGCGTACTGCAGAATTATTTGAATTCTTTTATCTCCTTAAATATTGTGCATGATATGAAAAACCAGATGTACCGCCACCTTCAGCGGATGCCGCTGCAATTTTTCTCGGAAGTGAAGCAGGGAGAGGTCATTACGAGAATGACCAGTGACATCACCGGCGTGCAGAGCGTATTCAACAACACGATTGTCAATTTTGCGAGCAACCTGTTTATTCTTGTGTCCACTGCAGCTGCGCTGTTCATTATGAACTGGAAGCTGGCTCTGCTTGGCATTCTTGTCGTGCCGCTGTTTATCGTGCCTACCCGCAAAATGGGCAATGTCCGCTGGAAGCTCGCGAAGCAGACGCAGGAAAAGGTGTCGGAGCAGAACCGGATCATCCAGGAGACAATGAGCGTCAGCGGCTATCTTCTGATGAAGCTTTTTACGAGAGAGTCTGCCGAATATAAAAGCTTCTCCGCGATTAATGCGGAAGCCACAGGCCTGCAAATCCGCGAATCCATGGCCGGCCGCTGGTTCATTATGTTCCTCTCCACCTTTACAAGCATCGGCCCGATGCTGATCTACCTGTACGGCGGGATTCTTTTTATCCAAGGGGAGCTGTCTATCGGTATCATCATCACCTTCGTCGCACTCCTTGGCAGACTCTACGGTCCTGTAATGCAGATGACTAATTTGTATGTGGACATCAAGCGGTCGGTAGCGCTGTTTGAGCGGATTTTTGATTATTTTGATATGGAGCCGGTTATTACAGATCAGCCTGATGCAAGGCCGGTCAGTGCAGCCGGAAACAGCATCCTGTTTGGCAATGTCTATTTCTCCTATCAGCCTGATAAGCCCGCGCTGCGCGGGATCAGCTTTACTGCAGATGCCGGTACAGTGACTGCCCTGGTCGGACCAAGCGGAGCCGGCAAAACCACCATTACCAGTCTGCTTCCGCGGCTCTATGAGACAGATTCAGGCACGATTAGCATCGGCGGCACAAGCATACGCGAATTCACACTGGAGTCGCTGCGCTCCCAGATTGGACTGGTTACCCAGGACACTTACCTGTTCAACGGTACAATCCGGGACAATCTGCTGTACGCCCGTCCCGGTGCCGCTGAAGCCGAGATGATTGAAGCCTGCCGTTCCGCCTATATCCATGATTTTATTATGGGGCTGCCGGAGCAATATGAGACCATCGTCGGCAACCGCGGGATCAAGCTGTCAGGCGGGGAGCAGCAGCGGCTTTCGATTGCCCGGGTGCTATTGAAGAATCCGCCAATCATTATTATGGATGAAGCAACCTCTTCCCTCGATACCGTCTCTGAATACTATATTCAGCAGGCGATGCACTCCCTTTTGGCGAACAAGACCGGGATTATCATTGCGCACAGGCTGTCTACAATTATTGCTGCCGATCAGATTCTGGTGGTTAAGGATGGAACGATCGTTGAAAAAGGTACGCATGACAAGCTCCTTCAATATAACGGGGTATATAAAGCTCTGTACGACAAGCAGTTTGAGCCAAAATTGTTCTCTGACTCTCCTGTCGCCGATTAAACAGTATATGTATAAAAAAATCCGTATCCTGCCGCTGTAACGGCCAGATACGGATTTTATATAATGCGCTAAAGAGCCCTTCCGGATGTCATCCGTTCAGGGACTGCATCAGCGTCTCCAGCTCCTGTTCACTCAGATGACGCCAAGCCCCCCGCTCCAGGCCGTCCTGGGTAATATTCATAATCCGGGTCCGCTCAAGCCGGAGCACTCTTTGGCCCAGCTCCTTGCACATCCGGCGGATCTGCAGGTTAAGCCCCTGTGTGAGTATGATACCGAACTGCCGGTCTGCGATCGGATAGGTAACGCAAGGTTTGGTGACGGTACCGAGAATAGGGACACCGGCGGACATGGCCTCCAGGAATGCTCCGGTCACCGGCTTGTCCACGGTTACTTGATATTCCTTATCATGCTGATTTTCAGAACGCATCATCTTATTAACGATATCTCCGTCGTTAGTGAGCAGAATCAGACCCTCCGAATGCTTGTCCAGCCGTCCTACAGCAAAGATGCGGGAAGGATAGTTTATGTAATCTATAATGTTGCCTTCTACCCCCGGCGCAGCTGTACAGGTAATGCCAACCGGCTTGTTCAGGGCCAGATAGACCTTTTCCTGCCCGCTCAGGCTGACCGGGTTGCCGTCAACAGCCACCAGATCCTCCGCCTCCACAACCGTATGTTTACCGCAGACCTCACCGTTCACTGTAATCCGGCCGGCTGCCAGCAGCCTGGCAGTCTCACGCCGCGGATAAAGGCCGGTCATGCTCATGTATTTATCAATTCTCATCTCAAGGTCCCTTCCGCCGGAAAATAAAAGCATCTGATTTCAGTCAAGTAGAAACGGCTAGCCGTCCTTCAGAGAAGGCGGTAACCGTTTGTACAAATCAGATGCTGCATTCATCTATAAACGATGGGCCTGGCTAATGGCTGCCGCCCTTTTTGGCTGTAGTGCTCCCTTTCACAGCGCCTTTCGGCCCCGGGCCGCCTGCTGCTCCACTTTTCGGCTTCACCGGCTTTGCTGTTTTGTTCCAGCGGGTCCAGCCTTTACTGCCTGTTCCTCTGCCTGTGCCGCCGCCTTTACTTTTTGCCACAATATCACTCCGTCTATACTAAGTTTTCGTACTAATCCTATCTATCTTACCATTATTAAGCATGGCCTGTCAGGTCAATACGCAAACAGCCCGCCGGATGAGGTCCGGCGGGCTGCACAGAACGATATTATTTCGGCTGGATATAGCCTTCAGCCTTCAGCAGCTCTGCAATTAGCACAGCACCGCCGGCAGCGCCGCGGACCGTGTTGTGTGACAGGCTGACGAATTTGTAATCATACAGCGTATCTTCACGCAGTCTGCCTGCGGATACGCCCATGCCGTTCTCAATGTCGCGGTCAAGCTTGGTCTGAGGACGGTTCTCTTCTTCGAAATAGGTAATGAATTGTTTAGGTGCGCTTGGCAGACCTAGCTCCTGAGGACGGCCTTTAAAGCTGTTCCAGCGTTCGAGAATTTCATCCTTGGACGGCTTCTGCTCAAAGGAGGCAAATACGGCTGCCATATGGCCGTCAGCCACAGGCACACGGATACACTGGCTGGTGATGACAGGGAGCTCGCTTTTGACGATACCTTCCTCTGTCACCTGGCCCCAGATCCGCAGCGGCTCCTGCTCGCTCTTCTCTTCTTCACCGCCGATGTACGGAATAACGTTGTCCAGCATTTCCGGCCAGTCGGTAAAGGTTTTGCCGGCTCCGGAAATAGCCTGATACGTTGTTACTACCACCTTGGAGGGCTTGAACTCACTCAGGGCATTCAGCGCCGGCATGTAGCTCTGGATGGAGCAGTTCGGCTTAACCGCAATGAAGCCCGTTTCTGTACCCAGGCGTTTGCGCTGCTGGGCGATCACAGCCAGATGCTCAGGGTTGATCTCAGGAATAACCATTGGAACATCCGGTGTCCAGCGGTGTGCTGAGTTATTGGAAATAACAGGCGTGCCTGTTTTGGCATAAGCTTCTTCCAGCGCCTTAATTTCTTCCTTCTTCATATCAACAGCACAGAAGATCAGATCGACATCTGCAGCCACTTCATCCACATTGGCGGCATCCTGGACCATAATGCCCTTTACTGCATCCGGCATAGGGGTAGTCAGCTTCCATCTGCCTTTTACCGATTCCTCATACGTTTTGCCGGCCGAATTCCGGCTTGCCGCAATGACTGTTACCTGAAACCATGGATGATTCTCAAGGAGTGCAATAAAACGCTGACCGACCATACCGGTACCGCCAACGATACCCGCTCTTAATTTACTTGCCATAAGGGATTCATTTCCTTTCAAGCTGCTCCTATTGTTAGGTGGCTTTTTAATAACCGATTATAAATGATATACGCAGCTTACACAATATGTGAATGAAAAGTATGTGTCGGATTTGATAAAATATCCCATTACAGCCGCGGCTTCGGCTATCCGTTAGTTAGTTCCCAGCCGCTTTGCCAGTTCCCCAAGATCCTGGCCCTTCAGCGCCCCTTCAACCAGTGCCGGCAGCAGCGCCGGGGTGCAGGAGAAGCAAGGGGTGCCGTCCCGAGACAGCTGCCGCGCCAGACGCTCATCATAGAAGGGCTTGCCGGAATCGGATAAGGCCAGCAAGGTCATTGTGCGGACCCCGGCCTCCCGGAGCTCCCGCATACGCCGGACGAGTGCAGACTGATTCCCGTTCTCGTAGAGGTCGGAGACTAGGATAAAGAGCGTCTTCTTCGGCTCCTCAATAAATTGCTCGCAGTATTTCACCGACTTGTTAATATCCGTGCCGCCGCCAAGCTGGATACCAAACAGCATATCAACCGGATCATTGGCACATTGCTCAGTCAGATCGACCACCTCAGTGTCAAAGACAACTACCCTGGTATTCAGTGCAGGAATACTGGCAAAGATCGACCCGATCACCGATGCCCATATTACGGAATCCGCCATCGAGCCGCTCTGGTCAATATCAACGATGACGGTCCACTCCTTGCTGCGGCGGGCCCGGTCAAAATAATAAAACCTCTCCGGAATAATAATCCGCCGCTCCTGGTCATAATGCTTGAGGTTGCGCTGGATCGTCAGCTTCCAGTCCAGCCCGCTGAGTGAAGGAAGCGGCGAGTGCTGCCGCTTGTTCAGCGCACCCGTAACCGCGCGCCGGATGTCCGTCTCCAGCAGCTTGACCAGATCATCGACCAGCGCCTTGACCAGCAGTCTTGCCGTATCCTTGGTTTTCTCCGGGATCTTGCCCTTCAGCGAGAGCAGCGTACCTACCAGCTGGATATCCGGCTTGACCGCAGCCAGCAGCTCGGGCTCGAACAGCAGCTGCTTCCAGCCTCTGCGTTCCATTGCATCACTCTGAATGATGGACACAACATCCTCCGGGAAAAAATTTCGTACATCTCCCAGCCATTTGGACAGGTTCAAGGCAGCATGCCCGGTGCCGGCGCCTCTGCCCTTGTTGCTGCCGTGTGCTGTACCTGGAGCTCCTCCGGGAGTGGTATCATCATATATAGCCGCCAGTGCTGCGTCCATTACCTGCTCTTCTTCCGTCAGCGGCAGCTGCCCGCCTTCCCCGTACCCGGACAGCGCGGCATCCGCCTCCTGGCCGAGAATCAGCCGCCAGCGGGACAGCGTATTCTCCTGTTTATGTTCATTTGTCATCTAAAAGTCACTGAAGTCAAAATCATTCAGCTCATCCAGCATTTTGGACTCCTCCTCCTTCAGCTCACCGGTAAGCACCTCAGCCGCCTGCTCGCTGTTCACACCCCACAGCTCGCCAAGCAGCTCGGAGATCATCGTCTTCTCACGCGGCGAGAATGTGCCGAACGCCCTGCGGAGAAAGACCAGTGCCCGCTTAAATTGTTCGTCATCCAGTGCATTGATATAATCATTCAGCTGCTCCCACAGGCTCATCCGAGACAGCAGACCGTAATGCCCGCGCATCGACAGGCCTTCGAACCAGCCGGCACCAAGATCTGCGGGAATGCCGGGTGACAGGCGCCGCGATACTTCGGCTGCAAGCTCTGCGGAAGAGATCGTGCCGCGCTCCAGCAGAATGGCACAGGCATAACCGGACAGGCGCGGATTGCGGTCATCTCGTTCGGCAAGCTGCTGCAGCTCCTGCAGCCACAGTCCGTCATCCAGATTGCCGCTGTGCTCAAGTGAAATTACGTTGAGCTCATTCATTGCTGTGAGCATAGCATTTGCTGCTTCGTCGTTGCAGCCGCTGGCATCCAGCAGGAACAGGCAGCCCCTGCGGAACAGCTCCTCCAGCAGCGGAATCAGCGGTGCCGTGTCAACCTTGCGGATATCACCGAAGCTTATGATTAAGGACAGCTCGCGGGCTGCTGCTGCCATGCCAGCCACATCCCGGCTGAGTGCCGCCAGATTCTGCAGCACCCGGGTGCCTTCCTCCATCTGGGCGGTCATTGCACATTCACAGGCGATCCGGATCAGCACTGAAGCGTCAGCAATCGACTTGCATTCCTGCAGCTTCTCACGCAGTACATAGGCTGCCGCCACCTCGACTGTCTCGCCGAGAAGCGTGGATTCAACCACTTGGATCTCGATCTCCGGTGACCAGCGGATCACCCAATGCTCTGCCCAGGTTGCGCTGCTTTGGCCGCTCGGGCGGCTCTGGGCAAAAGCAATGCCAAGCAGACTCAGGCGGTGGAACAGCACAGAGCGGTTAAGATCCAGAAAGGCCGCCTCAGTGCTTGATACTCTGCGGTTCTCACGCAGGTCAAGCTGCAGATCGGTTGCAACAGCCGTCTTATACTTCTCCAGCTTGTATTGCTTGAGCAGCCGGTTCAGGTCATCCTGAATCGGGGTCTGGCTCACCCCCTCCGGCAGGTAACCGATAGCGGTCCCGACATCGACCCGGGCCAGCGGTTCAGCGATTGCCGCCAGATCACCATGGCCGAGCAGCGTCTGGGCTGCATCACGCAGGTCACGCAGCGTCGGTGCGCTCCCGCCGTGCAGCGCTGCCAGCGATTCTGCCAGCCTGACGGCTTCAATCACTTCAGCTGTTGAGCGGTATGTTCCGCCGCTGCGCACATGCCCTGCCACCGCCGCCAGGTAACGGTGCGGCAGCTCCTCAGGCTTACCGGCCGACATAGCCTCCCACATCATCTGGAAGTAATGCGGCGCGGCATTCCCTGCACCATAGCCGGACATGGTGGATAGCTTGTAATAGGAATATGGCATCAGGGTCAGCTTTGTACTGCGCGAAGGCAGCGCGGCAAGCTCATCGTCACTCATCGGCGCAAGCGGCGCAGCGAGGGCTGACGCATGATAGGCTCCGCAGACCACAACAATTCTGTCCGGCTCATGCCCTTCCGCAACAGCCTTAAGGATCTGGCGCCTCATATAGGCTTCCCGCAGCGCATTATAAGCGTATTCCGATGGCTGTTCCCTCAGCTCCTTGTCTTCACCCAGCTCACGCATCTGCGAGGAAAAAGCAAGAATAGCCGCCTGATAGGCTCCTGTGCTGGTATTATGCTCGTAGTTGCGCTCCCAGTACATATCATAATCATGTTCGCCGGCAGCCCGGGCGATCCGGCTGTAGATAGATTCTTCATCCATAAGCTCCGCAGAATCAGGCTCATCCTGAAGCCCGGTTTCAGGCACCGCTGCCGGTCCGCCAGCTTTGCCGCGGTTCATGACATCCTGTAATCCGAGTGTGACCGAGGAAGGCAGATCAATAAAGGAAACCGCTGCCCCATGATCCTTAGACCATTTCATTGCCTGAAATTCAGGGGAATAGACGGCAAACGGCCAGAGAACAGTACGTACGGGCAGCTGATCGGTAAACGCCAGTATCGCCACCGGCGGCCTGGCCTTCCCTTTGGTCAGGTGGGGGATCTCGCCCGATGCATCACTTGGACCTTCAATCAGCACTGCCGTCGGGCGGTGCTCATCGAGATAGTCCAGCAGATGACGGGCTCCGCCGGGGGACAGATGGCGCACCCCGAATATGCGTACTCCGGCTGCGGCCGGCGCGTTCACTCGTTCATCTCCTTGCAGGCCTGATACAAACCGCGCCACTCCGTCCCCTTTTTCTTCATAACGTTATCGAGATATTCCCTCCAGACCAGCTTGTCCTTATCGTCATCCTTTACAATGGCTCCCTGAAGCCCGGCAGCCAGATCTCCGTCAGTCAGCTCACCGGTGCCGAAGCTTGCCGCCAGCGCCATACTGTTCGTAAGCAGTGAAATGGCTTCAGCTGTGGAGATGACCCCGGCCGGAGTCTTCACCTTCTCCTTCTTGTCGAGTGTCATGCCGCTGCGCAGCTCCCGGAAAATAGTGACTACCTTCAGC
>RCUO01000307.1_pt1 | contig 27910 bp, 25 predicted proteins | sample 2166161 | NCBI WGS metagenome assembly RCUO01 (sample SAMN09932617, study PRJNA488358) | compost metagenome | feature: garden; material: soil; isolation source: compost soil in cyclohexanecarbonitrile-enriched culture | place: Germany: Experimental Botanical Garden Goettingen | collected 2016-01-27
TACATGCCCGGTTTGCTTCCCGCTGCCTGGGCCGGCAGGGCAGCCGCCGGAAGCAGCTCGCCGTACACGCCGAGCATCTCCTCTGCCACGCGTCCGACGTGGTAGTTCTCCAGGTTCGCGGCGGCGCGGGTCCGGTAGCGCTGGCGCAGCACATCGTCGCCAAGCAGCTTGCTGATCGCTCCGGCTAGCGACTTCGGCTCGCGGGGCGGCACGAGCAGCCCGGCCTCGCCGTGATCGAGCGCCTCGGGGATACCGTCCACGCCACTGGCGACGATGGCGCAGCCCGATTCCCGGGCTTCGATCAGCACAAGCCCGAACGGCTCCTTGTGCGAGGCGAGCACGAAGATCTCGGCCCCCTTCATCCAGCGGCGCGGATCGGGCTGAAAGCCCGCAAAGATAATGCGGCTTGCCGCGGGAGAGGCTGCGGCCCGCTCCTCGAACTTCGCCCGGTCCGGTCCGTCGCCGACGATATACAGCCTGGCGTCGGGATGCTCCTGGGCCGTCAGGTTGAAGGCGTCGATCAGGTCGGCGATCCCTTTGCGCTCATACATGCCGGCTACAGTTACAATGGGCCGGCCCTCCAGCTGAACGGGGGCGGGGTCCGAATCGCGCGGACTGCCGATCGTTCCGTTCAGGATGACGCGCAGCTTGTCCCTCTGGACGCCCCGTCCTTCCATCGCTTGCGATACCGCTTGACTCACCGCGATTACCCGGTCGCCCACCTTCATGAAGTCGGCGCTCTTCTGGAATTCGTTATGGACATGGGTCACGATCTTGTACTTGCGGAACCCCTTGAGATAGCGGGCCAGCACCGCGCCCGTCATCATATGGGCATGGATGATGTCCGGCGAGAAATCGGCGACCATCTTCCGGAAATGAAAAACAGCCCGCATGATCTGAGCGGGCTTCCGTGTCTGGTCGAGGCGAAAATGGCGGATGCCATGCTTGGCCAGAAGATCCTCGTAATGGCCGCCAGCCGACATGACCGCCACCTGATGATTTCTTGACGCCTGCTCGCAAGCCAGGTCGACCATGACGTTGACAATGCCGTTGCCTGTCTCCTTGACATGATTGGCAATGTGAAGAATACGCATCAGGTTCTCCTCCTTTATACCGGATGTTTCTCGCTTTCGACGATGTACACGGGTTTCTGCTTCTTCTCCGTGCGGTGCAGCTCGTAGAGCTTGATTTCCTTCAGGAACTCATAGTACATCCAGAAGAAAGCGACGCTGAATCCGGCAACGCCTTTTGTTATCATTTTCCGGAAAAACAAGGTGTACACGAGCTTCGCCGGGGGTCTGAACAGCAGTCTCATCAGACTGAATGGGCGTCGTCTGTCGAAGTCCTTCCGGGCCTCCAGGTCGGTATACTTGTTAAAACGCTGCACATGGTCCTGGATGCTGCGGTAACCGTGGTGCCAGAGCACCCCCTCCAGAACGGGGACGCTGGACGAGTCGACATCTGGGCCTTCGTGCACAAGCACATCCTTCATCGCAACCTCGTCTTTTTTGTAGAGCCGTACGATATTTTCGCCTTTCGGCATCCATTTACCCATGAAGTCTCCGATCCGGTAAATGTTGTAGGCCTTGATGTCATCCTCCGGACGGGTCATCCAATCCTGAAGCGATTTCTGCAGCTCTGCGCTGACCTCTTCATCCGAATCGATAAAAAAGATCCAGTTGTTCCGGGCCCGGTCAGCCCCGAAGATGCGCTGCTTGGCGTAGCCCGGCCACGGGTTATGATAGACATCGCAGCCCAGCCGCTGCGCAATCGCAACCGTTCCATCCGTGCTTCCTCCATCGACGACGACAATTTCGTCCGCGAAAGGACGGCAGGACAGGATAGCCTGCTCGATTTTTTCCTCCTCATTCTGTGTGATGATGACGACGGACAATGGTTTGCAGTCAGTCAATGTTCGGTTCACCTCTTTGGTTCTTGGAATTTTTTGATACCCGAAAAACGTGTTTTAACTCTAGTTTAAAGCTTGAACGAGGCGGGGTATATACCTCCATAGTGCACCTTATTTACCCCCTAGGTATAGGATTTTGCTCCTGTATATCGGATTTTGGGCCTAATCACATAATTGTAACAATTTTCCTGAAAATATCACTATTTTCCTTGACGTGTAATTGACGGGATGAAAATCAAATATATATAATCCTATCAAGTAAGTTGGATATAAAACAGGGATGTCTGAGCGGATCGCCGCAGGCCGAATCTCCTTCCTTCCGGGAAGCGGGGCTCGGCCTTTTTGATATCGGATTTCGGGGCTGGGCTCTCCCGGATCATCCGTTAATGGCGGCGCCGCTTCCGCTGTTCCCGTCATTTGAAAGGAGTGGGCCGATGTCGAGCAATACGGTGTGGTCGCCAGGTTCGGATATTGATAGTTCGTCTAACAAGGATAATGAATCATCAATCATTTCGATCCGCAGACTTGGAAAGTCGTTTGAAACCGGGAGCGGGCGGAAGACGGTCTGTTACCAGGTGCTGAAGGATGTCGATCTGGAAATCAGGAGAGGTGAGTTCTTCATTCTTCTTGGGCCAAGCGGCTGCGGCAAATCGACGTTGCTGAACCTCATCGCCGGGTTCGAGAAGCAGACCGAGGGCGAGCTGCTCGTACACGGCCGGCCCATTGGCCGCCCGGAGAAGGAGCGGGCCATGGTGTTTCAGCATGCTGACGCTTCCCTGTTTCCCTGGCTGAACGTCAGGGAGAATATCGAATTCGGGCTTCGGATGCGCGGCATGAAGAAGAAGGAGCGGGCCGAAATCTCCGCCCGCTATATCGAACTGGCGGGGCTAAAGGGCCATGAGCGCAAATTCCCCCGCGAGCTGTCGGGAGGAATGAAGCAGCGGGTACAGATTGCCCGGGTGCTGGCGAACGAGCCGGATATTCTGCTGATGGATGAGCCGCTCGGCGCGCTGGACGCTTTTACCCGCAGGGTCATGCAGGAGGAACTGGTGAGGATCTGGGGCGAGACGAAGAAGACGATTCTGTTCGTCACCCATGATATTCAGGAGGCGGTGCTTCTCGGAGGCCGGATCGGAATTATGTCCATCGGCCCGGATTCCCGTGTATTTGAGATTATGGAGAACGGCCTTGACTATCCGCGCGATCTGACCTCGCGGGAATTCAATCTCATTCAGAAGAAGCTGCAGGGTATTTTTCAGGATGATCTCTATTTTCATCTGTAATTTTAAATCATTGTTGGACAGAAGGGAGGGCGCGCCAATGCGCTTTGTCCGAAAGGGTCTGAAGACGGGGATCTTCTCCTGGCTGCTGTTTCTGGTGTTATGGCAGCTGATCGCGATGAGATCGAATCCCGACTATTTTCCTACGCCGATCGAGACGGTTCGGGGAGCAGGCGAGCTGATTAGCGATAACTCGCTGCTGTCATATATCTTCATCAGCTTCAGACGGGTTGTGCTCGGCTGGGCGTTGGGGAGTCTGCTCGGCATACCGGCAGGTCTCCTCATCGGCCGTTTCAAATGGCTGCGCCAGCTGGTCGAGCCGTATCTGAACTTCTTCCGCTTCATTCCAGCGCTCGCGTTTATTACGCTGTTCATTCTCTGGTTCGGCATCGGGGAGCAGTCCAAAGTCATCCTGATTATGTATGCGACGCTGTTCATTGTCGTGCTGAACACAGCCGCAGGTGTGGTGAACGTCGACGATGACAAAATCCGTTCGGCCCGCTCGCTCGGGGCGTCGGAACGCCAGATTATGCTGCATGTGATCATTCCCGCTACCGTTCCGGCGTTCTTCACCGGCGTAAGGCTGGCGATGGGCAATTCTTTTATGGCCATTGTCGGCGCGGAAATGATCGCAGCCAATGAGGGCGTAGGCTATCTGATCTGGACCTCAAGACTGTATTCAAAGACGGACTGGATCTTCGTCGGCCTGCTGCTGCTGGGGCTGATGGGCTTTATCGGCGACCAGCTTCTGCGCTGGGTAGGGAAGACAACGCTGAAGCGCTATGGGATTGCCAAGGAAACGCAGTTTGGGAAATAGGCGCGAGCACGCGCGAGTATGTCCTGCCCTGTGTGGCGGCTGATGATCCAGGATTCGAGATCATTACATGAACATATTTTCTTATCCGGAAGGGGCGTGGATGTGAAATGAAGCACAAGAACAATTGGCGATTCAAGGGATGGATAAAGGCAGGAAGCGTACTGCTGCTGGCCGTACTGGCCGTGGGGCTTGCAGGCTGCGGTGAAGACTCGGCCAAGAGCGATGAGGCTGCTGCCGCTGCGCCGCTTCAGAAGGTGCGGATCGGAGCGGATTCGTCCATTTTCTCCGTGCAGTTCCGGGTCGCGAAGGAGCAGGGATTATTCGAGAAGCATGGCATCGACGCCGAAATTACGACCTTCTCCTTCGGAATCGATACGCTGAACGCCGTGCTGACGGACCGGGTGGACGTTGGCGAAGCGATGGATTACGCCGCACTGTCTGCCCTGTCCAAGGGGGATCTCAAGATTCTGTCTCTGTTCTCCTCGCCCGAGCCGACGAGCACCGAGCTGTTTGCCCGGGACGGGATATCAGGGCCGGAGGGGCTGATCGGCAAGAAGCTCGGCGTTCAGAAGGGAACGGTCAACGAGTACATCTGGGGCAAATATTTTGAAACATTCCATATCGACAAAAAGAAGGTCACGCTCGTCCCGCTTCAATCCACAGCGGAAATATTGGCCGCCTACGACCGGGGTGATATCCAGGCCGCGTGGTTTGGCACGGCTTTCTTCGACAAGGCGGCCAAGGTTGAGGGGTCCAAGCCGCTTAATGATCTGTCGGCCATCCAGGTGCGGACGAAAGGCTTCCTGGTGGCGAAGGCAGACCTCGTTAAAGATAAGCCGGACATTTCGGCGGAGCTGAACAAGGCGCTTGCGGAAGCTTCGGATTATATCACCGCCCATCCGGAAGAGACGGCGAAGCTCGCGTTCAAGGAAATCAAGATACCCGAGGAGTCCGCACTGAAGGAGATTAAAGGCCAGTGGGAATTCGATGTCCGGTTCAAGCAGGCAGACCTCGATTACTTGAACAAAGTCAAGGCATGGAGCGTCGAGAACGGCTATATCGAGCCGGATTACAAGCTGGAGGATAAGCTGTCTCTGGATGGGCTCAGACAGGCTTTTCCCGATAAAGTGGACATCAACTAACAACTAGCTTCATCATAAATAAGGAGGGATATTCATGAGCGAACTCAAGAACCGGCTTCACCGGGAGCTGGCGGTCAAGAATGCCTGCCAGGTAGAAGGAATTGATGCGGACCCGTCGATTTTTGCGGGGATTGGACTTGGCGGCGAATATCAGGAGCAGATTCTGACACTTTTCGACTATAATCTGCATAACCACACGGGCGTCGTGCTGCCGATGTGCTTCTATACGCCGGGCGGACTGCGGATCGGGTATCGCTGGCACAAGCAGTCTCCCTACAAGCTCCGCCGGGACGGCGACCAGTTCGTGCTGGTTCATGAAGGAACCGAGCTGTTCCCGCTGACTCTCAAGAAACGCCCCGGCTATTATTCGCAGCAGACATCCGATGGCTCGAACATGAATCAGGTCGCCACGCATAACGGGGAAGGAGCCATTTTCGTCTCCTACAGCAATGAATGCTTCCTGAAGGAGACGGGCCATGACTGCAAATACTGCAACATCAACTATACCCATGACCACTACGGCGAGGAGCATGGCGTAAGCTGGAAATATCCGCACCAGATCGGGGAGACGGCCGCGGCGGCCTATAAAGAGGGCTCGAAGCATATTACGATCAGCGGGGGTTTTATTCCCGAGCGGCGGGAGATCGACTATTATTTCGACGTGGCGGAGGCCATTCAGGAGCATACCGGGCTTCAGGATTTCAACGGTACGGCCGTTATCGGCGCTCCGCTGGATCTTGGCATCATCGAGCAGTACAAGGAGGTCGGCTACCGCACCATTGCGATGAATATCGAAATCTGGGATAAACATATCTTCAATTCCGTCTGCCCCGGCAAGGTCATCCACTGCGGCGGGTGGGAGCATTGGGTGAAGGCGCTGGAGCGGGCGGCTGTCGTCTTCGGACACGGGCGCGTGCGCTCCAACATCGTCGGCGGCATTGAGCCCAAGAAATCGCTGCTGGAGGGGATTTCCTACCTGGCCTCCCAGGGCGTCATCGCCTATGCCGGCTCGTGGATTCCGAATCTCGGCTCCGAATATGAAGGCCACCGGTCGCCTGTGCCGGAGTGGCATCTGGATGTGGCGTATAAAATCGTCGATATTTTCCGAAATGCGGGCTTCACGTACGAGCAGCTGTACGACTGCAGCGCGTCGGCGGACGGCCTGTGGCATGATATTTACAAAATCGAGGAGGAGCGGCTTCCCGTCTTCCGCAGCGAATCGGCGGCGGTCTAAGGGAGCAATGGTTTAGCCATAAAAGAAAGAGGCGCCCGGTGGAGCGCCTCTTTCTTATTATCAGGTCAGCCAGAGACTTCTGGTTGGCTTAATTTTATGAGGCTGAATCGGGAAGCCCGGGGGCTATCGGATGCAGGGGCGCCGCTGTCCTTCCATGGGCCAGACCCCCCTGATCTCCTGCATTGCCCTTATCCCGCCAACTGCTTGCCGTCATATACGTACGTCTTCTCCTGGCCGTCGACGACGGTGCGCAGATGCACGCTCCGGCCCCAGAGCCGGTACACCATCGGCAGCGTGCGCTCCACGTATTTGCGGTCCAGCTCCAGGCCCTCGAAGCGGTTGTCGATCAAGAGCTCGCCCCGGCCGTGAAGGTCGTCGTCCTTGACCGTGAGGTAGGGGAAGCCGCCGTTGGTGCGGGAGCGGATCAGATTGTCCTTGATCTCATCGACATCCTTGGCCGTCACCCGGTAGACGCTGTCTTCCCGCTTGAAGACGAACAGATCCATCTCCTCGGCCAGCTCCTTCGTCAAATAGTTGCGGATGAAGGAGACATCCGACTCGATCTCCCGGATCTCGAACAGAGCGTCCTGGCCCTGCTTCTTCTCAATATGCCGCAGCATCATCAGGCCGAGATAATACGGATTGATGCTGCCCGGAGAGGGCTGGATGACGCCGGCATTCATCTTGGCGAACTCCACGATTTCCGAGTCGCTGAGTTCAAGCTCCCGGACGAGCTTCAGATGCCAGTAGCTCGCCCAGCCTTCGTTCATGATCTTCGTCTCCATCTGGGGCCAGAAGTACAGCATTTCCGCCCGCAGCATGTACAGAATCTCCCGCTGCCACTCCTCCAGATACCGGCTGTTGCCGGCAATGTAGCCGATTACGTCCTTGATCCCGCCGTCGTTCTCACGAAATCCGTCGCTTGTGCCGAACCGGACGAAGGGGTCGACATGCTCCTGGATGGCGATTCCGGCATCCAGGAAGGCTTCGACCTCATCCGCGCCGTAATCATGGCTGAACGTCTCGATCCGGTCAGCGAAGACGGCCATGCGGTCGACCATTTTGCGGTCGGTGCCGGCGAACATCGCGTTATTCTTGAAGAAATCGCTGTGGCCCAGCACATGGGCCACAATCAGCTTGTTCTGCAGCAGCGTGTTGCTGTCCAGCAGAAACGCATAGCAGGGGTCGGAGTTGATGACGAGCTCGTAGATTTTGCTGAGGCCGTGATCGTATTCCATCTTCATACGCTGGTAGGCTTTGCCGAAGCTCCAGTGCGCGAACCGGGTCGGCATGCCGTAGGCCCCGATGGAGTATAGCACCTCGGCCGGACATACCTGATAGCGCATCGGGAAGAAATCAAGCCCGCTTGCAAGCGCAAGCTCCGTCAGGCGGTCCGCCGCCTGCTCCAGCTGCTGTGCATCCTGTTCCAACATGATCGCCTGTCCCTCCTGACACGTACGTTTTGGTAAGCCTCAATACTCGATATGGTCAGCTTGTATAGTCAGCTTATATGTTCAGCTTGCCGCCACTTCGTCGCCGAAGAACGCCTTCAGCGTCTTGAAGACATCTTCCTTCTCCTTGAGCACCGATCGGACGAATGACGGTGAATCGATGCCCGCCAGCGATTCCCACAGCCGCTTGCTTCCGTAAATATGCTGCCGGATCTCGCCGTAGCCGAGCATATTAACCTTCTCCAGCAGTTCACCTGCCCGCTTCATGGTCACCGGATTGTCGCTGTCCAGATTGTCCCCGTCGGAGAAATGGAAGGCATAGGCGTTGAACTGGCCGGGCGGATAATCGCTGTCCAGAATGCTCAGGGCCAGATCGTAGACCGAGGAGCATTTCGTTCCGCCGCTTTCGCCTTTGCGGAAGAAGGATTCCTCGTCAACCTCTTTCGCCTCCGTGCAGTGCGACAGGAAGCGGATCTGCACGTTCTCGTACTTGGTCCGCAGGAAGCGGACCATCCAGAAGAAGAAGCTCCGGGCCACATATTTCTCGAAGGTGCCCATGGAACCCGAGGTGTCCATCATCGCCAGCACAACGGCCGAGGATTGGGGCTTCTGGATATCCTCCCAGGTCTTGAACCGGAGGTCGTCCCCGATAATGGGACCGAGGACAGGGACGGATGCCGCCGGCTCCGGGGCGAAGGCAGAGGGGAAGGAGGAAGCCGAGCCAAGCCCAAGGGTGAGACCGAGGGCGGTCAAATCGCCCCGGTATCCGCCGCCACCCGGCGCGGCTCCGCCATCCTCAGGCGGTTCCCAGCCGCCGGAATCGGACCAGGCGGCCGCCCCGCCGCCGGACAGGCCGCCGCTCAGCGCCTGGCGCTTGATCGCCTCGAACAGCGTGCGCTTTTTGTCGACATTCGACATCATGCCCTGCTTGCGGACGTCATCGAACCGGACATCCTCCACGGTCATATCGGGCGCCGCCTTCGGCTTGAGCCTCGGCAGCTTCAAATCTTCAAATACGAGCTCGGCCAGCTCGTCGATCGTCAGCTCGGCTTCGTAGTAGTCGACGCCGGGCTGGTCGCCGGCCTCGCCGGGACCCTTTCCCGGCCCTTGTCCTGGCGCGCCGGGATCGCCCTGGCCGGCTTTGCCGATGACATCGCCGACCTGTGTGCCGCCCTGCCCTTGCCCTACCTGGGGCTTGTCCCGCGTATTGAACCGGAACTTCGGCTCGTCCAGGCTGCGGATCGGAACCTTGATCACCTTATCGCCCTGGGGCATTATGATTGACTCTTCGCTTACGAGATCGGCAAGGTTATGCCGAATCGCTTCTTTTACCTTGCGCTTATGACGCTCCTGGTCGATTTCTCCCTTGCGGTGCAGCGACCAGTCGTCGCGCGCGATCACGAACAAGCGGTTGCTGCTGCTGTCCATGCCGCCCACCTCCCGGATTATCATGTGATGTTACCGATTCAGCAAGCTGAAACGGCACACGGGCTAGTCCCCCGGTTACCGATTCAGCAAACTGAATACGGACCGGGCATACTGCCCGTTACCGATTCAGCAGACTTCCCACATACTTCATCAGCTCATTGGCGCAGGTCGCGCAGTAGCCGTGGTGTTCAATCAGACGCTTCGAGACTTCGTTCATGCGCTTCACCTGGGTTTCGTCGGGGTTGAGGGTTGAGGTTGTGATTTTGATGACGTCCTTCAGATCGGCGAACAGCTTCTTCTCGATGGCGTCCTTCAGCGGCTCGTGCGACGTATATTCGAACTGCCGTCCGCGGCGGGCGAACGACGAAATTTTGATCAGGATTTCCTCGCGGAAAGCCCGCTTCTGGTTCTCGGTAACGCCGATCTGCTCCTCGATGGAACGCATCAGCTTCTCGTCGGGATCACGCTCCTCGGAGGTGATCGGGTCCTTCATTTTATGGCCGCTGCAGTAGGCCTCAACATTGTCCAGATAGTTGTTGAGCATCGTGTGCGCCGACTCCTCGAACGAGTAGACGAACGCGCGCTGGACTTCAGTCTTGGCTTTATGGTCGTACTCCTTGCGGGCCAGGGTAATGAGATTGAGCAGGCGCTCACGCTCTTCTCTGGAGATGGACGGATGCTGGTCAAGCCCCTCCTTGAGCGAGCGGAGCACATCCAGCGCATTGATGCAGGACTTGCTGCCTTTGATAAGGGCGCTGGAGATCCGGTTGATGACATACCGGGGATCAACGCCGGACATGCCTTCGTCGGGATGCTCGCGCATGAGCTCGTCCACATCGGCTTTCTTGACGCCGTCGACTTCGACGCCGTCGTAGAGATACATTTTTTTGACCAGATCGATTCCGGGCTTCTTGGGTTCTTTGAGACGGGACATGACGGTAAATACGGAGGCGGTCCAGAGCGCGCCCGGCGCCAAATGCACCTGGTTGTTCAGCCCTGAGGCGTCCACCAGCTTGCGGTAAATGCGTTCTTCCTGTCCGGCTTTGAGATTGTAGGGAATGCGCATGACGATCATGCGGGAGTGGAGGGCTTCGTTCTTCTTATTGGAGATGAATGCGCGGTATTCGGTTTCGTTCGTATGGGCGATGATCAGTTCGTCGGCGGAGATGAGCGCAAAGCGTCCCGCTTTAAAATTGCCTTCCTGCGTCAGGGAGAGCAAATTCCATAGAAATTTCTCGTCGCATTTCAGGATTTCCTGAAATTCCATCAGGCCGCGATTGGCCTTATTAAGCTCCCCGTCGAACCTGTAGGCTCTGGGGTCCGATTCCGAACCGTAACGGGTAATGGTTGAAAAATCAATGCTGCCGGTCAGATCGGCGATATCCTGCGACTTCGGATCGGAGGGAGCGAAGGTCCCGATTCCCGTCCGGTCGCTCTCGGAGAACAGCACCCGGACAACGGGCATCTCCTCGATTCGTCCGCCGTATTCCTGCTCCAGCGTCATCCTGCAGACCGGGCAGAGGTCGCCTTCGATATGCACCCCGTATTCCTTGCGGAATTCCTCGCGAAGCTCGCGGGGGATCAGATGAAGCGGTTCCTCCTGCATCGGGCAGCCTTTAATGGCATACACCGCGCCTTCCGGCGTGCGGGTGAAGGATTCCAGACCGTTCTTCATCAGTGTGACGAGCGTTGATTTGCCGCCGCTCACCGGCCCCATGAGAAGCAGGAGGCGCTTGCGGACGTCAAGCCGCTGGGCTGAAGGCCGGAAGTATTCTTCCACAAGCAGCTGAATCGCGTCTTCGAGACCGAAGAGTGTTCCGCTGAAGAACGCATACTCTCTTCGTCCGTCTCCCAGCTCGGTGATACCTGCCGCCTCGATCATCCGGTAGACCAGTTCGTGCGATGTCCCGGCGATTCGCGGATTCTCTCTAACGAGCTGCAAGTAATCGAGAAAAGAGCCCTCCCAGTTGAGGTCGTTCTCTTTGTCCCGATACGTTAACAATTTTTCCAAGAACGTCATGCTTACCGCCTCCCTTTTTGTGAAAATGTCATTCGTGAAAAGGTACAGGTGACAGATGCAGCGCCGTGCTATCGATAAGGCGCGTCCATGCCGACAGAGCAGTAGAGACATTGGTTCTTGCTATATGAAGTTGTCTATAAAGTGTAGCATAAACTCTATCATCTAGCGACAACAAAAAAGTAATACGATTAGCAATATTTACAGGCAAATGGCGCATTTCACAAAAAATTTAAATAATTTTAATGTCTGATGTGATATAGAATAACAGAGATTTCTGATTATATGGAAAAAAAACGGAGCCTTTCGCCTTGTTCACGAAACCGAAGTCAGAATAATTGACATTTAGGGACGGAGTATGAGTTAGCTCATTTGTTCTTCCGGACCGGGATAATACAATGTTGCCATACCTCATGATATAACGTTTGGATAGCGATAGCGGCGAAAGGAGGCGGGATTATGATATACATTCCCGATGAGTCCATCGACAAGATGATCGGAGAGGATATTCCTTACCTGGATTTGACCACATGGGCTCTTGGCATCGGCGATTACAAAGGGAAGATCGAGTATTACTCCAGAGAAAAAGCGGTTCTATGCGGAACGGAGGAGGTGCTGCGCATCTTCGCCAAGCTGGGCGTTTCGCCGGTCTTCAGCCTTCCCTCGGGAACGGAGGTCGGACCGGGAGAGGTGTTCCTGTCGGCCGAAGGCACGGCGGGCGCACTTCAGATGGCCTGGAAAGTGACGCAGAACCTGCTCGAATGCTGCTCGGGCATTGCGACGAAGACAAAGCGCGTGGTTGATAGCGTGAAGGCTGTTAACCCGGAAGTGTCGGTGGCCTCAACCCGCAAGAGCTTCCCTGGCACGAAGGCGCTAAGCGTGAAGGCCATTCTGTGCGGAGGCGCCTCGCCTCACCGGCTCGGGCTGTCGGAGACCGTGCTCGTATTCAAGGAGCACGCGGCGTTCTGCGGCGGTCCAGAGGCGCTGCTGGACGTGATTCCCGGCATCAAGGCGAAGGCTCCGGAGAAGAAATTGGTCGTCGAGACCGATTCCGTGGAATACGCGCTGGCCCTGTGCCGGGCGGGGGCGGACTGCCTGCAGTTCGACAAGCTGCCGCCGGAGGAGCTGCTTGCGGCCAGCGCCAGGCTCCGGGAGATCAACCCCGGAGTCGTGCTGCTGGCGGCGGGCGGCATCGACGAGCACAATGCGCCAAGCTATGCGGCTTCCGGCGTCGATGTGCTGGTGACGACGGCGCTGTTCTTCGCGAAGCCGCTCGATATGAGCGTGCGCCTGCTGCCGGCCGAGTAGGGCCTTGGGCGTTGCCCGGCGTCACCCGGCACGCACGGATTTCACAGCCGGGCGGACCGGCCGAGCCTGATGGGTGTTATGGCCTGAACTACACATCATTAAGGGTGCAGCCCTTAATACATAGGGCGATGTGACAAGGAGAGCGTTAGGGGAGACCTTAGCGCTCTTTTTTGTTGGGACGAAATTTGGAAGAAAGAGTGTACATGATTAAAATATGTAAAGGAAATTATTGACAACCTAAAACCCGGCATAATATAATCCGAAACGAGTCTGCAGACTTATTATTAATTATAAAAAGGGCGAGTGGGAGTGGTAGAGGTGCAGAGAGGAATGTTAGTTGCCGAGGGTTTGGAGGGAGTCGCCGCTTTTGAAACGGGATTATCCTGTATCGACGGTGACGAAGGCCGGATTATGTACCGGGAATATCCGGCGGAGGAACTACAGCATAACCGGAATTTTGAAGAAGTAGCCTACTTGCTCTGGTACGGCAAATGGCCCGCTGCCGATAAGCTGGAGGAGTTCCAGCGCATTCTCGCGGCGCGCCGTTTTCTTCCCCGGCATGTCAAGCTGACACTGGATCAGCTTCCGGAGGAGGTCGACATGATGAGTGTACTGCAGACCGCCGTCTCTGCGCTGAAGGATTGCGAGAGCGTCTGGCCTCCGTCGTGGGAGCAGGCCTCCGGCATTGTCTCCAAAATCCCGGCCATCATTGCCCACCGCAGAGCCCGGCTGGAGGGCCGGGAAGCTGTTGAGCCAAGGCTGGACTTGAACCATACTGCCAATTACCTCTACATGTTATTCGGAAAAGAACCATCAGACAGTCAGCGGCAGATGCTTGAGACCTATCTGGTGCTGACCCAGGAGCTGGGCTCCAACCCGTCTACCTTCACTGCCCGGGTAGTCGCATCGACCCGGTCCGATCTGATCTCCTCTACTTCGGCGGCTATCGGAGCCTTGAAGGGGACGCTGCATGGCGGCGCACCCGCCGAGGTTCTGGAAATGCTCCGCGAGATCGGATGCCCCGAGCGTGCGGAGGGATGGATTCGCGAGGCGCTGGAATGCGACCGCCGCATCATGGGCTTCGGCCACCGCATCTTCAAGAGCCGCGATCCCCGTTCGGATATGCTGAAGGCGCTGGCTCTCCGCCATGCGCCGGAGCATCCGCTGCTGAAGCTGGCTGTGTCGGTGGAAGAGACGGCGCATCGCCTTCTGGAGGAGTATAAGCCGGGCCGGCAGCTTGTCACCAATGTCGATTATTACGCTTCCGTGGTGCTTCATATCGTCGGGCTTGACGAATCGTTGTTCACGCCGACCTTTGCCGTCAGCCGCTGCGTCGGCTGGTGCGCCCATATTATGGAGCAGGCAGTGCACAATCGGCTTATTTATCCGCAAGCCATCTACAGGAGCGAGATCCAGAAGCGAAGACCGGATACGTGGTTTGGTCATGCGCTTGCCGGACGCGCTGGCGAGGTCCTTGCGCCGGAGGTGGTGTTATGATGCAGGAGCAGCTCCTTCCCGTAAGCGGGCAGTCCATTGAGCAGGCAGTATCGGTGCTTAAGGCGGGCGGCCTGGTGATCGGCCCGTCCCGGTCCAACTACAATATTATGTGCGATCCCAGAAATGAACAGGCCGTCGAGCGCGTATTCGAGGTGAAGAAGCGGACCAAGTTCGGCCCGCTGACTGTGTCGATCTCCTCGCTTGAGGGTCTTGATGATCTGGTGACCCTGCCTGACACGCTCGACCCAGGCGTTCTGCAGGAAGTGTGGCCGAGCGAGCTCACTCTGATCTTCTTCAAAAACTATCCGTTCCCTGAACGGCTTACCTGCGGCGCGCCAACCGTGGGATTGACCTGGCAGGGCGAGTCCGCCATGCAGACGCTGACCGCGGCCTATGGTCATCCGATTGCCGTAACGTCAGCCAATCTGTCGGGCATGGGCACAGGCCTGGTTGACCTGGAGCAGGCGCTGGCGCATATGAGGGGCAAAGTCGACCTCATTCTGCAGGGTCCACCCGCCAGTCCCGAGAAGGCGCCGGGAAAAGAGATTGAAGGCAATACGATCATCGATTTGTCGTTTCAGCCGCCGGTGCTTGTGCGGCAGGGGCTGGTTCCGCTGGAACGGGTCCGCGGCCGGTTCCCTGGTCTGATCGAAGATCCGTCCGTGTACCCGGAGCTGCTTCGGGCGCGCAACGCCGCCTCCAACTCCCGGGGAGAAGGCACCCATGAGTAATGTCGCTCTTTTTTATGTATATCGAATTGTCTCGCGCTGCTACTTCCATCTGCCGATTCTGTTCATCTTCTTCTACAGGCAGGATTTATCTCTGCCTGTGATCGAGCTGATGCTCGCGGCCTACGGCCTGGTCGTCATGCTGACCGCGAAATGGAACGTGAAGGCCATGCGCAGGATGGCGCAGCCGAAGGTCATCGCCCTCGGCGAGTGCCTGAAGGGGCTGGGGCTTGTGCTGCTGATCACGGCTCCGCATCCCGCCGTTCTTCTGGCTGGACAGATCGTCTGCGGACTTGGGTACAGTCTGGCGGCCGGAACGGACTCCAGCCTGCTGCGATCGCTCTTCGAGGAAGGGGATCAGGAGAAATACCGCAGAACCGAATCTTCGTCGGCGAGCTTCATGTTCCTGTCCGTTCTTCTGGCGGGGATTGTGGGAAGCGTTCTGATGGAGAGCGGCATGCGCATTCCCTTCTATCTGTCGATCGCAGCCAATATCGTATCGGCTGCTGTCATTCTCGGCATTCGGGAAGCCGGACCGTCGGGGAGCCGGACTGCGCCGCGCGCAGAAGCGACGCAGGCGGTCAAGCCGGAGACGGGGGGCGCGGCAGCTCGGCCTGCTCTGGAGCTGACAAGCGGCCAGCGATTCTGGAGGAGATATTACTCGCTTGTCCGGGCCTTTACGCTGGCTCCCTTTGTCGGCTTTATCCCGTTCCTGCTGAACCGGACACTGAACATCGGGATGCTGCAATTCGGCCTTGTGCTCAGCCTGTTCACTCTGCTCGGCTTCGTATCGGCCCGATACGCCGTCCGCGTAGGAGCCGCCATCGGCGAGAACAAGCTTGTGATACTCACGACGGTACTGTCGCTTTCGTCTATGCTTCTGCTCGCTCTTTCTCCGCATATTGCCAGCGCGGCGCTGGCCGTAGCGGTTATGGGACTCGCCTCAGGAGGGGCAAGGCCGCTTGCTGTCGGGCAGCTCAGCGGCCCGGGAATGAAGCCGGCTGAACGCACGGCCGTGCTGAGCTCCATGGAGCGGATGTACGGCTTCTGGAACGCCTTCCTGCTCGTCGCGGGCGGGTTCGCGCTGGATGAGTTCGGCTTCCGCGTTCTGATGCTCGGCTTGGCCGCAGGTTTCCTGCTGGTATCTGCAGTGTCCTATGTGATGCGCCGCACCGGTTCTTCGGCTCCGCACTCCGTATCCGGAGAACTGCCATCTTAAAATTCCAAAGGAGAGATTATGATGAATATTCGTTATCTGGGGCATTCCTGCTTTTTGGTCAGCCATGAATCCTATGCTGTCATTATCGACCCGTTCCTGTCGGGCAATCCGCTCGCGGCTGCGAAGCCGGAGGATATTAAGGTTGACGCCGTTCTGGTGACACACGGTCATATGGACCATATGATGGATGCCGCCGCTATCGCGCTCCGCTGCGGATGTCCGGTTATCGCGAATTATGAGGTGTGTCTCCACCTGTCTGAGCAGGGGGTGGCAACGGAAGCTATGCATATCGGGGGTACCCGTTCGTTCCCCTGGGGCACGGTTAAGCTTACCCAAGCCTTTCATGGCTCAGGCATCGAGCTTGAGGGAGGCGGGGTGAAGGAAGGCGGCATGCCGGCCGGAATCGTGCTCACGATGGGCGGCTTCACCTTCTACCATGCCGGGGATACGGCCCTGTTCGGCGACATGAAGCTGATCGGCGAACTGAACAGGCTCGATGCGGCGGCGCTGCCGATCGGCGATGTGTTCACAATGGGGCCGGACGACTCCCTCATTGCGGCATCATGGCTGCAGGCGGGGGCATATATCCCGATGCATTATAATACCTTTCCGCCGATTATCCAGGACGCAGCCGCCTGGCTGAAGCGCCTGGAGAGCCAGGGACGGAAAGGAGCGGTCCTTGCACCCGGAGAGTCATGCAGACTGGGTGCGGGAGGACTCACCACTTTGAGCGGAAGCGCCACGGCTGAATAGCATAGAACTGCAACTAGCCGGCCGGCGGAGCAATCCGCCGGCTTTGGTGCGCCCTCGGACAGGCGGACGTCCTCTATCAACCGGAAGCCGATGGCCGCATCGGAGGACTTACGGGTTGGCCGCCTGCATGGTAGTGGTTTTCTTTACCCCTGTTCATCGGGTATACTGGTTGAAAATGGTGTGTTGTATTCCGGAGGTTGTCCATGCTGTCCATCGAGAAGCAGATTGTCTATCTGATTTCCTGTGCTGATGTGATTGAAGCGCAGGAGCTGGTCCGGCTGTATGAAGCGGACGGCCGGTCCGGACAGTACATCCGCAATGTGCTGGCCCGGCTGAAGAAGATGGGGTACATTGAGTCCGCAGAGCGTTCGCGCTACCGCATTACCGAGGTCGGCAAGTCGTTCGTCCTTTCATTTAACCGGAAGCCGCAGCTGCCGGCGGCCGAGTGGGATCATAAATGGCAGATTGTCATGTTCGAATTTCCGGACGGTCTGAGGAGGCAGCGCCAAATGCTGGTCAATCACCTGCGCGACCTTGGCTTTGGGCGTCTGTATGATAGCGTCTACATATCTCCATGGGACCACTCGGATAATCTGGCGCAGTATGCGGCCGAGAATCGTCTGGCCTCCTGTCTGTCGGTCGCGTCGGGCTGCGCGGTCCCCGGCCTGGATGCTCCCGGCAGAGCGGGCGAAATCTGGCCGATCGGGGACATTCGCCTTATTTATGAAGAGAAGGAAGCCTGGTTCCGCCAAGAATTTCTGCCCAAGGCGGAGAATATACCTGCCGATGACCGCGGGGCGTTCCTGCTGTTTCTGGAGATCGGCAATGTCATCAGCGAAATCGGCCTCCTTGATCCTGTCCTGCCTGCTTGTCTGCTCCCTGATTCCTGGAAGGGGAATGACCTGCTTAATGAGATGTTCGCTGCCATGCGCCGGATCGGTGAGGCGATTCACAGTGATTCGGTATACCGCAAATATGTGAACGTATAAGGGGAAAAGTCGGACGATTTGCCCGGCTCCCCCTTTAATAGATATAATGACAGGAGTATAATATATAGGACTGCGTTTAATTTTTGGTAATCATATCAGTTGAAAGAGAGCGATACGTATGGGCCGCAAGTGGAACAATATTAAAGAGAAGAAAGCGTCGAAGGACGCCAACACAAGTCGTATATATGCAAGATTCGGCCGTGAAATTTATGTGGTGGCCAAGCAGGGAGAGCCGGACCCGGAATCGAACCGTGCGCTGAAGGTCGTGCTTGAACGCGCGAAGACCTATAATGTGCCGAAGGCGATCATCGACCGCGCGCTGGAGAAGGCGAAGGGCAACTCCGATGAGACCTATGTCGAGCTTCGTTATGAGGGCTTCGGCCCGAACGGCTCGATGATCATCGTCGACGCCCTGACGAACAACGTCAACCGCACCGCCTCCGAAGTCCGCGCCGCGTTCAGCAAGAACGGCGGCAGCCTTGGCGTCAGCGGCTCGGTCTCCTATATGTTCGACTCCACGGCCGTTATCGGCCTGGTTGGCAAGAGCGCCGATGAAGTGCTGGAAATTCTGATGGAAGGAGACGTTGACGCGCGCGACATCCTCGAAGAGGATGAAGCTGTCATCGTCTATGCCGAGCCAGAGCAGTTCCATGCAGTGCAGGAAGCGCTGAAGAATGCGGGCGTCACCGAATTTACGGTGGCTGAACTGTCGATGCTTCCGCAGAACTATGTGACGCTGCCGGAAGATTCCGTTGCCCAGTTCGAGAAGCTGATCGATGTGCTAGAGGATCTGGAAGACGTGCAGCAGGTGTATCACAACGTCGATTCCGAAGACTAAACAGCCAGCCGTTCACCGTCTTGCGGGCGGCGGAACAGGGGACTAGCGCATACTCAAGAACCGTTCGGGAATACCCGACGGTTCTTTTTTTAGCAGTAATATTTAGCCGATGGCTCCGGATTTCATTACTTGTGATCTGCCGAGCGCCACCAGGCCCAGGTCGCTGCCAGGCCAGTGGCACCGGCTATAACGGGAATCATGTAACTCACCGCATTTAGCGGGAAGGCCGAGATGCTGCTTCCGGCTAGCTGAAGTGCCGGTATGGACCAGGGCAGATAAGCTCCCAGTGGCGTAGAGCCTGCAATCAAAGCGACCATAAGAGTGGTGAAAGCGAACCCGATCGGCATCAGATAACCGCGTGATGCGCTTGCGATGAAGGCGACAGGACCACACAGCACCACATGAAGACAGACTGCAATTAATAGCTGGATCAAATAATGCTTCACCTCGACCGCCGAGAAGCCTTGCATGCCCGCGATGAATCCGGTCATTATAGCGAAACCGAAAGTAATCAGGGCAAGAATGAAGCAGCAGGAAGCGGCAACTGCCGACTTGGCCATCACAATCGTCCCGCGCGAGACGGGAAGGGCCAGCAAATCCTTGAAGGTCCGATCCGTGTATTCGCGTCCGAACGTCCAGCTCACGACCGCGCCAAAGCCGATGATCCCGAATACGCTGCTAAACATAAAGACAACATTTTGCAAATAGACCGTCCAATCACTCTCACCCGCGCGAACAACGGTCACGAACAGAAAGAATGCCAGAATGCCGATGAAGACATAGGAACGATATAATTTGGTGTTTTCCACGCGGATTGCCGCAAGCCAGGACCTCATGCCTCCCATGCTCCTTTCGCACCGATTGTTTTTAGAAAATAGGACTCCAGCTCTTCTTCCTCCACTTTGAGCATGGATACCGGATGGCCCGAGTCGGCCAGCAGCTTCGATACAGCTTCCGGATGGCGTACAGCTAGCTCGTCACATACCTCCAGCCATCCGCCCTCACCGATTTGTGCACGATAACCGTTCTCCTTGAGTGTGGATAGGGCGGAGGCCGTTTGATCGCATACCCCAATATACAGCCGCTTCTGGCGAATGTCCTCGAATTCCTCCGTTGTCAATTCCTGAAGGAGCATGCCTTGATGAATAATGCCGATCCTTGAAGCCATCTTCGCAATTTCCTCCAGAATGTGGCTGGAAATGAAGACCGTAATCCCTTGCTGAGCGGCGAGGTGGATAAGCAATTCCCGGATTTCGACAATACCCGCCGGATCAAGCGCATTGGTCGGCTCATCCAGAATCAGGATATCCGGATCATGCATGAGAGCCTTGGCCAACCCCAGCTTTTGCATGTTGCCCAAGGATAGATGCTTGGCTTTGGTATCCGCCATGGGGCGCAGGTGAAGCTTCTCCATAACGGATTCGACGGCTCTGCGCTCCGGGATTCGGCGCATTCTTGCGAACAGCCGCAGGTTCTCCCTCACTGTAAAATCGGGGTACGCGGCAGGAGCCTCTACCATATAGCCAACCCGGTTCCAGAGCTGCTTTCCTCCTTCGGCGAGCCGCTGCCCGAGCAGATACACCTCACCGGATGTGGGCTTGATCATTCCGAGCAGGGAGCGGATTGTCGTTGTTTTACCCGCGCCGTTCAGTCCCAGGAATCCGTAGATTTCCCCTTGGCTAACCGATAATGATACTTCGTCAACGACGGTTCTGTTTCCATAGCGTTTGGTCAGGCGCTCCGTCCGGATCATTTCCTTCATGCTGCAGCTCTCCCTTTCTTGTTGAATTCAAAGATTTAACTTACCGAACGATCGTTGAGTTAAATTCTTAAAAAAATTACTTGGACCACAATTGGACATAAAAATCAGCGATTCGCTTCATTTCCGCATGCGGCATGACACGTCCGTTGATCATTTCTTGAACGATAAGGACCACGACATGGGACAAAAATTGGGAGGCGGCCATTTCAAAATCCATAAGGCGCAGCTGCTCCCGAGAGGCAAGCTCCATCAAGCAGGCGGACATGGTACGGAACGGCTGTCTGGTGAGCGACTCCAGAGCCTCTTTTTGCTCATGATCCAGCAAGCTGCGTTCCCGGATCAGAATCTGGAAATACTGCTGGTCCTTCATAAGCCGTCCGGCAATCCCATCGATCAGGTCCAGAAGGATCTGATCAAGCGGCCCGCCATCATCAAACGCCTCGCCGAACAAAGCGACGAAGCTGGAAATTCTCTCTTCCTGGGCGCTTTGAAGAACGGATTTCAGTATTTCGAGCTTTCCTCCGGGGAAATAATGATAGGTCAAAGCTTCCGCCATGCCGATTTCTTTATTTAATTCACGCATGGAGGTCGCGTGGTAGCCTTTCTCCGCGAACAAACGCTTGGCGATTTCAAGGATTTGCTGCTTTCGCTCGGCAGCTTGCATATCCCGGTTGGTCATTCTTTTGCTTCTTGGTTCAGACACAGCTAGTATCCTCACTTTCACTAAACGATCGTTGAGTAAATAATAGTGCTTCCTGAGGCCCAAGTCAAATCACATCTCCATGGGGTGAGCAAGCCGGAGAACGGGGGGCGCCGGTAACCCTGATTTCTGCTGATCCCAAAACAAGCCCCGCTGCGTCCCGCTCCCAATTGTGGCACTACCCAATTGTGGAGGAACGCGGCGGGGCTTGTATGCAGCAGGCGATATTCGCAGATGCCGTTCACGGAGGCGGGCTGCTTTAAGCGCCTGTCCACTTCTCGCCGGTCAAGTATTTCTCTGTCAGAACGGCGAGAAGCTGGATGCCGACTTCATTATGTCCGCCTTCCGGAATAATGAGATCGGCGTATTTTTTGGAGGGCTCGATGAACGCTTCATGCATCGGCTTGACTGTCGTCAAATACTGCTGGTGGATCGACTGGATTGTGCGGCCGCGCTCCTCGATATCCCGCAGCACTCTGCGGAGAATGCGGACATCGGGATCGGTGTCGACGAACACCTTGATATCGAGATGCTGCCGCAGATTCTCGTCGGACAGCACATGCAGCCCCTCGATAATGATGATATGATTAGGCCGGAGCAGGGTTGTTTCGGTGGTGGAGCGGGCGTGGACCGTGAAATCATAGACCGGCGCATGAGCGGCCTGTCCCGATTTGAGCTGCTTCAAATGCTCGATCAGAAGCTCATTGTCGAATGCGAAGGGGTGATCGTAATTGATTGCTCCGCGTTCGGCCATACTGAGATGCGAATGATCCTTATAGTAATTATCCTGTGAGATGAACGTGACTTCTTCACCGGCCCCGAGCCGTTCGATTACCGACCGTGCGACCGTTGTTTTGCCGGACCCTGTTCCGCCGGCGATCCCAATAATAAGCATGGCGTATTAATAAACCTCCCTAAGACTTTCCCTTTGCCAATTCCAGTATTGTAGCACAGCGGCCCCGAATTTTCATCTATGAGCTTTACCGTCCCGCAGCCATAAAGCATGTTATATACTAGTAACATCGGCATGTGCGCGGATAAGCGCTTCAATGCCATAACTGACGGAAGGATGATTCTCTGTGAACGAAAAAGTAATCTTTTTGACAACCGATACAATGGGAACGGGAGACAGCCGGCTCGGCGAACAGCTGCTTGAGACCTATTTCACCCTGCTGAAGCAGCAGGACACGCTGCCGGCCGCGATTTTTTGCGTGAACCGGGGCGTGCTGGCGCTGACAGGCAAATCGATGGCTTCCCTGCATCTGAAGGAAATCCAGGAACGGGGCGTTCCCGTGCTGGCCTGCTCCACTTGCGTCAACTATTATGGCGTGGGCGATCAGCTCTATGCGGGGGAAGTGTCCAGCATGGGGCATTTTATCGAGCTGTCGGCGAAGTATGAAGTGGTGACCTTGTCATGACAAGCCCGAATCCGCTTCTGGAAGCGTTCAATCGGGCGGAGTATGCCCTGGGCGGTCATGGAAGACGGAATGTCCAGATGCTGAAGAACGCGCTGGAAGCCTGGGATGGCGGATTGGACAGCGACGTATACGGCTCGGGGAAGCTGATTGAAGATTTTCAGAATAAAATGGCCGGTGTTCTCGGCAAGGAAGCGGCCGTGTTCTTCCCCAGCGGCACTATGGCGCAGCAGATTGCGCTGCGGATCTGGTGTGACCGCCAAGGCGTCAAGAAAGTTGCCTATCACCCGCTGTGCCATCTGGAAATTCACGAGCAGCGGGGGCTTCACGAGCTGCACGGCATTGAGCCGGTGCTGCTTGGCGGCCAAGACCGGCTGATTACCCTGGATGATGTCCGGGCGCTGGACGAGTCGATATCCTGCCTGCTCCTGGAGCTGCCCCAGCGGGAAATCGGGGGCCAGCTTCCGGATTACAGCGAGCTTGAAGCGATTTCTGCTTACTGCCGCGGGCGCGGAATCGCTCTGCATCTCGACGGAGCAAGACTGTTCGAGGTGCTGCCCTATTACCGGAAGACCGCAGCTGAGGTGTGCGCCCTGTTCGACAGCGTCTATATTTCCTTCTACAAGGGAATTGGCGGAATTGCCGGAGCGATTCTGGCAGGAGACGCCGGGCTGACGGAGGAATCGAAGATTTGGAAAAGAAGGCATGGCGGCGACCTCATCAGCTTGTATCCGTATATTCTCTCGGCCGATTATTACTTTGAAGAGAGATTACCTAACATGAAAAGGTACTACGAGGGGGCTCGGGAGCTCGCGGGTTTATTTCACAAATGCAAGGGTGTGACCACGCTTCCAGAGACTCCGGTGTCCAACATGTTCCATGTGCATTTTGGTCTGTCCAAGCAGGCGATGGAGCCTCTCTTGATCGGGCTGTATGAAGAGACAGGCCTTGGTATTACGCATTATTTACGGGAAACCGGCGAGAATTCCTGCTATTTTGAAGTCAGCATCGGCGACCGTTACGAAGGGATTCCGAAGGACAAATTGGCTTCGTCATTCTCCCTGTTGAACGATCGGCTAACCGCCACATTGTGATAAAACACAATCATGGCAGGTAAAGTTTTGAGATTTCACCAAAAGGAAAAGCCGCAGGGTATGTTATCATTCTTCACATAAGAGACATCCACAAAGACAGGAGATGTGTAGAATGATCATCGGAGTACCCAAGGAAATCAAGAATAACGAGAATCGCGTAGCCATTACACCGGCAGGAGTCGTTAGCTTTGTCAAGGAAGGTCACAAGGTATTGATCGAGCAGGGTGCGGGCCTCGGCAGCGGATTTACGGATGCGGAATACGCAGCAGCGGGAGCGGAACTGATTGCAGGCGCCGCCGATGTGTGGAACAGCGCCGAGATGGTGATGAAAGTGAAGGAGCCGCTTGAGAGCGAATACGGCTACTTCCGTGCCGGTCTCGTTCTGTTCACGTACCTGCATCTGGCTCCGGAGCCCGCTCTGGCGACTGCTCTGAAAGAGAAAGGCGTGTTCGCAATCGGCTACGAGACGGTTACCGAAGGCCGCACTCTGCCGCTGCTGACTCCGATGAGCGAAGTGGCCGGACGCATGTCCGTACAGCTCGGAGCCCAGTTCCTGCAGAAGAACTACGGCGGACAGGGCATCCTGCTTGCCGGCGTTCCTGGTGTAAGCAGAGGCAAGGTTAGCATCATCGGCGGCGGCGTAGTCGGAACGAATGCGGCGAAGATGGCGATCGGCCTTGGAGCGGAAGTAACGATCGTTGACCTCAGCGCTGACAGACTTCGCCAGCTTGACGATATTTTCGGAGCGCAGATCAATACGCTGATCTCGAACCCGTACAACATCGCCAAAGCGGTTGCCGAAGCCGATGTGCTCGTAGGCGCCGTACTGATTCCGGGAGCCAAAGCACCGAAGCTGGTGACGGAAGAAATGGTCAAGACGATGAAGCCGGGCTCCGTTATCGTCGACGTGGCGATCGACCAGGGCGGTATCGTCGAGACGATCGACCATGTTACTACACATGACAATCCGGTCTTCGAGAAGCATGGCGTACTCCACTACTCTGTAGCCAACATGCCGGGCGCTGTAGCCAAGACCTCGACCATCGCCCTGACGAATGTAACCGTTCCTTACGCGCTGCAAATCGCGGGCAAGGGCGCGCTGAAAGCCGTACAGGAGAATGAAGGCCTGCTGAACGGCGTTAACATTGCGAATGGCAAGATCACCTGTAAGGCCGTAGCCGAAGCGCTCGGCGAAGAATGCTTCACGGTCGCCCAGGCAATGTCCCAAGAGTTCACCTTGATTTAACACATATAGAGAGAACCCCAATATACAGAGAGAGTCCATGATGTCGGACGATTCCAATGAAGAGAAGGAACGTATGAAGAACGGCGGCCGTTATGCGGCGCTGTTCTTTTTTTCTGGGAAGAGATGGATTCATATTCGGAGCCCGGTCCCCGGTGGGTCGGCATTAACGGTCATCTCGGCCCGTCGCTGTATAATGATGGCAGATTTTCTGCCATAACAGCCCTTCCGGTTATAGTCAGGCCGGGGCTCGCCGTACTATAATAGAAAAACCTGATACGTACTTATAAGGTTTGGCATTCTCTGAAGGCTGGAGGGGGACTATGACAGAAGCGGGCGTATCCTTTGACCGTTTTTTTGACAATATGGAGTCTCTGGCGGATGCGATCAGCGAATCGCTGCGATCCCAGGTGACCATTGAGGACGACAATCACCATGTGGTCGGATACAGCTCCCATCAGTTCGAGAGTGATCCGGCACGGATTTCAACCATTATCGGCAAAAGGGTACCGGATTCAGTCATCATCGGATTGCGCAAGAAGGGAATTATGCGTCAGCTCGAAAATACCCCCCATCCCATCCGGATTCCCGGTGTGATGGAGGTCGGGCTCGGCCCCCGGCTGGCCATGTGCATTAAGCACCAGAAGGAAGTGCTGGGTTATATCTGGGTAGTGGACGCCGGCAACCTGGCCGAAGGCTATGCCGAGCGAATCGTGGAGCGGGCGGCGCTGACCGCCGCGCGCTATTTGCTGAAGCAGCGGGGCTGGAAGAGCAAGCAGAACCAGGCGCGCGAGGATTTCTTCTGGAAGCTCCTGACTTCGCATTACGGTACAGAACAGGATATTCGCAGGGACGCTGCCGAGGACGGCATCGACCTTCCGCGCGGGTTCTATATCGGTGTATTCGAGCCGGAGCCGGACAGGATCGTAGACGAGTCTTTCCTGATGAAGTTCCGGCAGGCGGCAGGCGGCATCCCGGGCGTAACGCCGGTCTTCCTCACCACCGAGCATAACCGGATGATTCTGCTGTTCACCCTGCAGCCGCATGTGGAAGAGTCGGAGGCCCTTTCTTCTTATATGAAGAGTATCGCTGGCCAGCTTGGCAAAAGCGAGGACTGCCGCATCTCCGGCGGCTGCAGCCTGTATTATGGAGAGTATTTGTCGGCGGCTGTTGCCTATACGGAGGCGGCGTCCATCGTCGAGATCAAGCGGCTGCTTCCTTTTCAGGCGCGGGAGCTTTTGCTGTATGAAGGTATAGGGTTCTGGGCCCATCTTCCCGCCATCATAGAGCAGAAGCGAAGCCGGGGACGCCGCAGTCCGCTGCTCTATCCGCTCAAAGAGCATGACCGGCTGCACAAGACGGACTTCGTCAAGACGATCGCCGTCTACCTGACTTTTAACGGGAATTTGAAGGAATCCGCGTCTTTTTTGCATATCCATACGAATACCTTGATGTACCGGCTGAACCGGATTGCGGAGATTACGGGCCGGGAGCTGAAGGATACACATTACCGCTTCTCGATTTACCTCGATATTTTAACGGAAGAGACCCGTCAACTGAATCAGTGGTTCGTGCAGAACGGGGCTTCGCTGTAAGAATATGCGGAATACAGCGCTTCGATGGGCAACCTGCCTCTTTTACATGTAGGGTGTGTGTTAGATATTACGTAATAACGCTTCTTGTGGAAGAAAACATATACATGAATGTCACATAAAAATAGTCCCTCCGGGTCAATCTTATTACATTCTGTACAATGAAATGAGAGGATACGGGCCGTAACATAGAGTTGAGGTATGACTAAGACTGGACGGAGGAGATCGAATGCAGACGCAAAACATTTTCGTTAACGGAGCCCGTCTCAAGGAAACCATCGAGGCTTTTGCCGATTTCGGACGCACGCTCGCGAACGGGGTAACCCGGCTGTGCTTCAGCGAAGAGGATATCAAGGTGCGGGACTACTTCCGCTCCTGCTGCGAGAGTCTGGGCATGACCGTCAAGGTGGACGATATGGGTTGTATGTACGCAACGCTTGAGGGTACCGAGGATAAGCCTCCGATTGTAATGGGTTCCCATCTGGATACGGTGGTCAAAGGCGGCCGTTTCGACGGTGTGCTCGGTGTTATCACGGGACTTGAAGTGGTTCGGACGCTCGTGGATCACGGCATCAAGCCGAAGATTCCGGTCACGGTCATGAATTTTACGAATGAAGAAGGCGCCCGGTTCGAGCCGTCCATGATGGCCTCCGGCGTGCTGTCGGGCAAGTTCGATAAGGAAGCCATGCTGAAGAGCAAGGATCGGGAAGGCGTAACCTTCGGCGAAGCGCTGGAAGCCAGCGGCTATCAAGGCGGGGAGAGCAACCGCATCAAGGAAGCTTCGGCTTATCTGGAGCTGCATATCGAACAAGGCCCTGTCCTTGAAAAAGAAGGCCTGTCGATCGGGCTGGTCGACTGCGTTGTCGGCATGGTCTGCTACGAGATTGAAGTAACCGGGGAATCGAATCATGCCGGTACGACGCCGATGGATATGCGGAATGACGCTTTCTTCACTGCGACCGACCTGGTGGCGGAGCTGCGGAGCAAACTGGGCGGTCTGGACTCCGAGCTGGTGTACACGATGGGCCGGGTCAATGTCTATCCCAATGTGCATACGGTCATTCCGAACAAGGTCGTGTTCACAGTCGAGGCGCGTCACAAGGATGAATCGGTGATCGAGGAAGTGGTGAAGATCATTAACGGACTTCCCGAATCCCTTGGCGGCTGCGAGGTGAGCAAGAAGAAGCTGTGGGGCCGGGATACGGTCTGGTTCGATGAACGGGTGTGCGGAGCAGTCGAGAAGGCGGCTCAGACGCTCGGCTATTCCTCCAGGAAAATGGCCAGCGGTGCCGGACATGACGCCCAGTTTGTTGCCAGCTACCTGCCGTCGGCAATGATCTTCGTGCCCAGCGTACGGGGGAAGAGCCACTGCGAAGAGGAATTTACACCGTACGAGGACTGTGAAAAAGGTGTTAACGTCATGCTGGATACCGTGCTGACCCTGTTGGCGGAGGCCTGAACAGCGTGAAGGAAGCGTAATGAAAGACGCGCTTC
>RCUO01000308.1_pt1 | contig 27904 bp, 20 predicted proteins | sample 2166161 | NCBI WGS metagenome assembly RCUO01 (sample SAMN09932617, study PRJNA488358) | compost metagenome | feature: garden; material: soil; isolation source: compost soil in cyclohexanecarbonitrile-enriched culture | place: Germany: Experimental Botanical Garden Goettingen | collected 2016-01-27
CATAGCCGGAAGTCCGGCACATAATAAAAAAGCAGCTTTCGGGATGATTCCCTGGAAGCTGCTTTTTTGATGTATGCCTTAACAAGAGCAATCAGCTCTCTTCGGTTTCCTTGTCCTTCGCAAGCTCTTGATCGAGCGCTGCGCCCATTTCACGGGACCGTTCAGCGCAGCGGCTTACCGCCGCAATGACGGTTTCGAAGAAGTCGCCTTTATCGAGCACTTCCAGCGCAGCCTGCGTTGAGCCGCCGGGTGAGGTTACTTTCTTGCGCAGGGCGGCAGGCTCTTCACCGGTCTGCTGTACCATCCGGGCTGCTCCAAGGACCGTCTGGGTCGTCAGCTCGGCGCTTTGTTCCTTGGTCAGTCCGCCCCGGATTCCGGCGGCGATCATGGCTTCCATCATGTAATAGATGTAAGCCGGACCGCTGCCGGAAATTCCGGTCAGCGTCTCCATGCGCTCTTCATCGATTACGGCGGTGATGCCGACCGCCTCGAAGATGTTGAGGGAAAGCCGGCGCTGCTCCTCGGACACTTCCTTTGAGAAGGCGATTCCCGTTGCTCCGAGGCCAATGGAACTGGAGGTGTTCGGCATGGTGCGTACAACCGGCTGCTTCCGGCCGAGCAGTCCCTGAATCGTGCGGATGGACAGCCCCGCAATGACCGAGACAATTAGCTGGTTATCCTTGAGGATCGGCCCGAGCGCACGAAGCGCCGCGGCCGCATCTTTGGGCTTCATGGCTAGCACGATAATCGGGGCGGAAGCCAGATAGTCGTCCTTCTGAGCCGGATCGTTGCTGCCGGTAACGCCGTATCTGGAGCGAAGCTCGGCTAGACGTTCGCTGTTGCTGCGGTTCAGCATGACGATATGATCCGCATGGACGACGGAGCGTGCGATCAGGCCGCGAACGATGGCTTCTGACATCGAGCCTGCGCCGTGAAAGACGATCTGGTCCTGAATAAGCGGTTTGGCAGTTTGTTGACACATGGTCTGGATTTCCCCCTATCGGATAACAATTATTTCCGGATTTGTCCGTTCCCGTAGATTTTGTATTTGACTGAGGTCAGTGCCGGCAGGCCCATCGGCCCGCGCGCATGCAGCTTCTGGGTGCTGATCCCGATCTCTGCGCCGAAGCCGAATTCGAAGCCGTCGGTAAAGCGGGTGGAGGCGTTATGGTAGACGGCGGCAGCATCCACATCATCCTGAAACCGCTCGGCATTCTCTTCGTTCTCCGTTACGATGCATTCGGAATGCTTCGTGCCGTATTTGGCAATATGCTCCAGCGCTTCGTCAATATCGTCGACTACTTTGACATTAAGAATATAATCGTTATATTCCGTAGCAAAATTCTCCTCGGTCACAGGCAGCGCCCACGGAATGAGAGTACGGGTACGGTTGCAGCCACGAAGCTCGACTCTTGCGTCCCTGAAGGCTTCTCCCAGGGCAGGCAGATGCTCACCGGCGAACGTGCGATGAACAAGCAGCGTCTCCATCGAATTGCAGACCGAAGGACGCTGCGCCTTGGCGTTGAGCGCGATTGCTTCCGCCATAGCAGGGTCGGCGCCTTCATCCACATAAGTGTGGCAGATTCCGGCTCCCGTCTCGATAACCGGAACAGTCGCATTCCGGACGACGTTCTGGATAAGCGAGCTTCCGCCGCGTGGAATGATCACATCGAGCAGTCCATTCAGCTTCAGCATTTCATCAACCGAAGCGCGGTTTGGATCCTCGATCAGCTGGAGCGCTTCGGGCGGCATGTTGGTCTCTGCAAGAGCGGCATGCAGCACCTCGACGATTTGGCGGTTGGTGTATAGAGCGGCTGAGCCTCCACGAAGGACGACGGCATTGCCTGTCTTCAGGCATAGTCCGGCGGCGTCGACCGTTACATTCGGGCGGGCTTCGTAAATAATGCCGATGACGCCGAGCGGAACCCTGATCTTCTCAATGATCAGGCCGTTAGGACGCTCCAGCGTCTCCAGCGTGTCGCCTACGGGATCGGGAAGAGCTACAATCTGACGGAGTCCTTCGGCAATGGCTTCAATCCGGGCGGTGTTCAGCGCCAGCCGATCGAGCATGGATTCCGGTGTACCGTTCTCTTTTCCGCGTTCCAGATCCTTTGCATTGGCTGCAATAATGGCGTCTGCATTTTGCTGCAGCGCATCGGCCATGGTCAGCAGCGCTTCGTTCTTCTGCGCAGTAGTCAGCTTGCCGAGCGCGGTGACCACACTCTTGGCAAGCTCCGCTTTCGCAACGACTTCACTCATCATCGTTCCCCCTTTTCATCATTCCATCCGATATCCGCCGTCTGATATCCGGCGGCGTTCAAACCAGCGTAATCCATTCATCCCGATGAATAACCTCGAGCCGGTGGATTTCTTCGCCAAGACGTTCGAGAACTTCCTTGCCGGGAAGCCCCAGGATGCCGCGGAGCTGGGTGTCGTCATAGTTCACGATTCCGCGACCCAGAAGCTTGCCTTCCAGCCCAAGCACTTCCACGACATCGCCGGCGTGAAAGCTGCCCTGCACCTCTTTCACGCCTACAGGAAGCAGGCTGTGCCCGCCGTGTACCAGAGCTTCTTCCGCACCGGCGTCGACAATCAGCGAGCCGAGCGGGGTGGACATAAAGCCGAGCCACTGCTTCTTGACGGGCATAGAGGAGAGGGTGGTGGCGAAGTAGGTGCCTTTACCCTCGCCCTGTGCTGCAAGAAGCAGATCCCCGGATTCGATGACCCGTCCGATGAAGACGGGCACGCCGCCCCGGGTGGCGATTTTGGCGGCGTCGATCTTGGATCGCATGCCGCCAGTGCCTACGGCTGTTCCGGCTCCGCCCGCAATGGCATATATCTCCGGCGTGATCTCTTCAACGAGCCGGTAGCGTTCGGCATCCGGGTTATGCCGGGGATCGCTGCTGTACAGGCCGTCGATATCGGTGATAACGATCAGCCGGGAGGCTTTAAGAAGATTGGCGACCAGCGCCGACAGCGTGTCATTGTCGCCGAATTTCAGCTCGTCGACGGACACAGTGTCGTTCTCGTTGAAGATCGGAATGACACCTTGGCGCAGAAGCTCCTCGACCGTCATCACGGCGTTGTTCATCGCCCGCCTGCTCCGGAAGTCGGTGCGAGTCAGCAGAATCTGGGCTGCAGTCAGTCCGTGGCTGGAGAACGCCTCCTGGTAAGCCTGCATCAGGAGCGCCTGTCCGACGGCCGCCGCCGCCTGCTTCTCGTGCAGCAGCTTGGGACGAACCTGATAACCGATGCTCCGGAAGCCTGCTGCAACCGCTCCGGAAGTTACAAGCAGAACTTCACAGCCGCTGCGGCGGAGATGAGCGATTTCCGAGGCGAAGTAGGCTACCGACTCATGGTTCAGCCCGCCTTCCGCCGAAGTCAGGGAGCTGCTGCCGATTTTGACAACTAAACGTGTGGTCATCTGTTTCACTTCCTATTTCTATCGGTATATAACAGCAAAAAAGCTTCCATCCTAAGACTGAGCAAAGGACGAAAGCTTGGGTTCACTTCCGCGGTACCACCTTCATTGATGAGGGATCATCCGACTTAAACCTCGTAACGAGAGGGCTTCGTCCTGCAGGGCAGGCCATTCGGGGGTAGGGTTCAGATCGCCGGCCGCGGTAAATTCTTTCAGCCTGTCGGAATTTACTCTCTGTCGCAGCTTGATGCGTTCTTACTGGTCCCGTCAACACGTTTTCCTATTTGACAACTAGAATACCATGCGAAGGCAGGTTTGCCAAGTCAGTTCCACCCCATATGATGCAAAACCGCTTCGTTCCGGCAGGTTATTCTTGCTCCAATCGGGTAAAAATAGGGGGAGTCCGTGATCAGGAGGTGGATTCTTAATGACAGAGGATAAACAGCTGGAAGAACACCGCGAGGCGCTGGAGCAGCAGACGGAGATCATGCGCGATTTTATCGAGGACAAGACAGGAATACCGAAGCGCAGAGGTCCGGTCAGTGAGGAGACAGGCAGGGTGCCGGATATGCAAAACCACATGACTGCCGTCCATAATCGCCAGGATTAAGCGAACAGAAGACATGAAGCAGACCGTCCTTTGCTGAATACAGCAGAAGGACGGTTTTTTTGCCTGAGATCCGATTTTTGTCTGAAACTTTTTGTCTGAAAATCCTATATTCGCCTGAGATCCCGTTCTTGCTCTAAATTCTATTCACGGGCCAGATCGGCAACCATTGACTGGAAGGTATCAATAAAGGCTTCGGCAGCCTTTGATAAATAACGCCCCTTGCGGTAAGCGATGACGAGCGTGCGGCTCGGAGCGGGCTCGGCCAGTGGGAGGTAGACAGGAACGAACTCGCTGCGCGGGGCTCTGGAAATAAACCGGGGAACGAGCGTGACGCCCATGCCCGCTGCAACAAGCGATTGCACCGTCTCCATATTATTGCTCTCAAACACGACGGATGGCTCGAATCCGGCATCCCGGCACAGATCCATTGTAATTTTGCGGAAGCCCTGGCCCTCTTTCAGCACAATAAAAGCTTCATTCTTCAGCTCCCCTATAGAAGTCCGTGTTCCGGTTTCCGCCCTGAAGGCGAGCCGATGCTCCGGAGGGACTGCCAGATCGATCCGTTCCTCTCCCAGAACCTTATAATCCAGTGTCGGTATTTCTAGCGGAAGCGACAGAAGGCTGAGATCGCTCTGCCCACTGGCGGTCAGCTTCTCCAAATTCAGGGAGGAGTCTTCGAGCAGCGCGATTTCAATACTCGGATACTTGCTCTTGAATACCGGCAGGACATATGGAAGTAGATGGGCTCCCGTTATCGCCATGCTGCCGACGACGACTCGGCCGCTTCTTAGCTCGGAGATGTCGGTCATTTCCTGCCGCAGAAGCTCCACCGCATTGATGATGGTTTGGGCCTGCTCCACAAATTTCGCCCCCGCATGCGTAAGCTCAACCGCGCTGGTATTCCGCTGGAACAGCATGACGCCCAGCTCTTTCTCCAGCTTGGCAAGCTGCTGGCTGAGCGAAGGCTGTGCAATATGAAGCTTCTCGGCCGCCCGCGAGAAATTCCGTTCGCTTGCGATTTGCAGCACGTACTGCAGTTGTCTGAATTCCATGATCCCTGCTCCTTTATAATATCTCTTATAAGAGTAACCTAATTGAATGAGGATAAACGATATGCTTGTGGGAGAAGGTCGGCATCGTTTATAATTACGGCCTATAAGTATTATAGCTTTTATATCTTGGTGTAATAAAGAGACCCATGTTATATTTATATCATTCAAAGGGTATATGAACGAATCTATGACGAGGTGAAATCATGGGCAAGAAGACAATGTTCGAGAAAATCTGGGACAATCATGTAATCTACCAGGAAGAAGGCAAGCCTAGCATTCTATATATCGACCTGCATTTGGTACACGAGGTAACTTCGCCTCAGGCATTCGAAGGACTTCGGTTAAGCGGCCGCCAGGTGCGCCGTCCCGAGCTGACTTTCGCAACGATGGACCACAACGTTCCGACTACGGACCGTTTCAATATCAAGGACCCGATTTCCAAACAGCAGATCGACACGCTGTCGAATAACTGCGCCGACTTCGGCGTCAAGCTGTTCGGCCTGGAAGATCTGGACAACGGCGTTGTTCACGTAATGGGACCGGAGCTTGGCCTGACCCATCCGGGCAAGACGATCGTATGCGGCGACAGCCACACTTCGACTCACGGCGCTTTCGGTGCGCTTGCGTTCGGTATCGGAACAAGCGAAGTGGAGCATGTTCTCGCCACTCAGTGTCTCCAGCAGGCCAAAGCGAAGACAATGGAAGTCCGCTTCGTTGGCAACCGCGCTCCAGGCGTTACCGCCAAGGATATGATTCTCGGCCTGATCGCCAAGTATGGTACGGACTTCGCGACCGGCTACGTTATTGAATACACCGGGCAGTCCATCACCGATCTTACGATGGAAGAACGCATGACGGTCTGCAACATGTCCATCGAAGCCGGAGCAAGAGCCGGCATGATCGCTCCGGACGAGACAACCTTCGAATATCTGCGCGGACGCCAATACGTTCCGCAAGGAGCCGCCTTCGACGCTGCTGTCGAGGGATGGAAGAGTCTTGTCACCGATGAGGGAGCCGAGTTCGATACCATTGTTGAGTTCGATGTGGAGTCTCTCATTCCGCAGGTAACCTGGGGCACAAGCCCTGGCATGGGCACCGACATTACGTCCACCGTGCCGAACCCTGCCGATTTTACTACGGATAATGAACGCAAGGCTGCCGAGAAAGCGCTGGAATACATGGATCTGACACCGGGCACCCCGATCTCTGAAATCGAGATTGATTATGTCTTCATCGGCTCCTGCACGAACGGCCGCATTGAGGACCTGCGCGCCGCCGCCAAGGTTGCCAAGGGCCACAAGGTATCCGGAAAGGTAACGGCGATCGTCGTTCCGGGTTCGGGACGAGTGAAGAAGCTGGCCGAGTCAGAAGGGCTGGACCGGATCTTTACCGAAGCAGGCTTCGAGTGGCGTGAAGCGGGATGCAGCATGTGTCTGGCGATGAACCCGGACATTCTGCAGCCTGGAGAGCGCTGCGCCTCGACTTCCAACCGCAACTTTGAAGGACGCCAGGGACGCGGCGGACGCACACATCTTGTATCGCCTGAAATGGCGGCTGCGGCTGCAATTAAGGGACGGTTCACGGACGTGCGCGACTGGAACTTCAAGACGGAAGCTGTCAGCTCTTAAGAATTCGAGAACAATCAGGAGGGTTATATAGATGGAAGCTTTCAAGAAATTAACAGGGTTAGTCGGACCTGTGGACCGGGTCAACGTGGATACGGACGCCATCATTCCGAAGCAGTTCCTCAAACGGATCGAACGCACGGGATTCGGACAATTCCTGTTCTTCGAATGGCGTTTTGACGAGGAAGGCAACGACAATCCTTCGTTCTCGCTGAACCAGGACCGTTTCCAGGGATCGTCCATTCTGATTTCCAGAGCGAATTTCGGCTGCGGCTCCTCCAGAGAACACGCTCCTTGGGCCATTCTGGACTACGGCTTCAAGGTAATTATCGCGCCGTCCTTCGCGGATATTTTCTACAACAACTGTTTCAAGAACGGCATTCTGCCTATCAAGCTTTCGGAAGAGCAGGTCGAGGACCTGTTCCAGCGCACTGCTGCTAATGATGGCTACAAACTGACGGTGGATCTGGAGAACAAGACGATTACGGATGGTAACGGCCTGAACATCGTATTTGATCTCGACGAGCATCGCAGACAGTTCCTGCTTCAAGGCCTCGATGATATCGGTCTGACACTCCAGCATGAGGAACAGATCGCCGCATATGAAGCCAAGAAAGCCGCGAAGCAGTTCGCCTGACGGAAGCTGATTGTCAAGGCAGGTTCATCTAGCAATTTTTACACAAAACTTCCATTTCCGACACCGGAAATGGAAGTTTTTTTGATATAATAGCAAAATGAGGGGTTAGAAGCAGCAATCCGAAAAAAACGAAATTATTCGTGAATCAACTGTAACTTTTTTCCGTAATTTTCGTCAAAGTAATGATTGCAGCGGTTCCAAAACAGGGAGTAAGGGGAGAGAGGAATGAGGAAGGCTTGTCTGATCGTGATGTCACTGCTGCTGCCCCTGCTAATATGGACGGGGTGGACCGGAGAAAGCAGCGCAGCGGCGGTGAAGGGGAAAATCGTGCTGGATAACCAGGAACTGACACTTCCCTCGGGAGCAGCGCCGGAGAACGTGAACGGGAGCGTTATGATCCCGATTCGCGTTGTGTCCGAAAGCTTGGGCTATCAAGTGAAATGGGATCAAAAGGTACATAAGGTAACGATTTCGCAGGATTTCAAGACGATTCAGCTGACTGTAGGGAGCAAGCTGGCGGACGCCGACGGCGTTACGCTGAATTTGAACGCAGCCCCCAAGCAGACCGGTGGAACGGTCCTCGTTCCCATTCGGTTTGTGAGCGAACAGTTCGGCTTGTCTGTTGGCTGGGATAACGGGGAGAAGACCGTTTACTTGTCCGCCAATCCTATAGCAATGCCGTCTGCAGCTCCGGCTTCCCAGGCACCGCAGCCATCGGCATCCCAGGCGGCTTCTGCAACGCCTTCACCATCCGCAACGCCTTCGCCATCTGCAACACCGGCCTCATCAACTCCACAGGCTTCACCGACGCCCACGCCGTCGGCCGGAATACCGGGTACAGCCGCTGTGCAGGTCAAAGGCGCCGCGTTCGAAGCCAATCAATTAATGATTGCTGTGAACGGCAGCGTACAGCCTGCTGTTACTTCGCTGGACAATCCAAACCGGATTGTTGTGGAACTGCCGTCCAGCGTGATAGCGCCTGATTTAGGCGGCGGTCTGGCGTCCGGCACGCTGAACACGACTGGATACCCGCTTATTTCGGGCATCAGTTACTCTACGGCCCCCGGTAATCCTACAACTGTGCGCTTCGAGATCAGCACTACGGAAAGGCTTGCCTATCAGCTCAGTGTGGATGCAGGAACGGGACTTATCACGGTCAGCCTGGGCACAGGAACGAGCGGAGGTTCTACGGGCAACGGCCGCCCGGTAGTAGTGCTGGACGCCGGTCATGGAGGAACCCAGCCGGGCGCGACCAGCGCAGCCGGCCGCAAGGAGAAGGACTTTAATCTGGCTGTCATCCAGAAGGTCGGAGCCCTGCTGCAGAACGACGGAAGAGTGGATGTCGTCTATACCCGGACGCAGGACGTAACGCTGTCACTGGAGGGCCGGGTAAGCATCGCTGAGGCAGCGGGCGCAGACGTGTTCGTATCGGTGCATGCCAACGCCATGCCGACCTCAGCCAAGAACTGGACTCAGGTTAACGGAAGCGAAACGTATTATTCAAGGAGCGAGAGTCTTCCTCTGGCAAGGGTGATGCACAAGCATCTGGTTGCTGGCACCGGACTTAAGGACAATGGCATCCGGGCCAAGAGCCTGCATGTTACCCGGGAGACGAGCATGCCCGCGGTTCTCCTGGAAGCGGGTTATCTGACCAATGTCACTGAGGAGGCGAAGCTGTATTCCACCGATTTCCAGGATTCGCTTGCACGGGAAATCGCTGCGGGCATCCTTGAATATCTGGGCCTTTAAGCCGATAAGAACGTAAAGGCGCTTTCGCACCGGGAGCGGCGGATTGGAAAACATTCGCAACTTTTGAGTGCGGAAGACGTCTAACCATTGTCAAAGGTCGTCGAAGGCTGCCATCAAGAACGCCGGTCCAGGGCGGAATACTAGATTTTTGAGGTGAAGAATGAAGAGACTTAGTTTTATGCTGCTGGTGCTATTGTTCGTACTCGTGATGCCTGAACATGGACACGCCGCTTCTGGAAACAACAAGATCTTCCTCGACGGCAAAGAGATCACCGCAGGGCAGAGCGTTCCTGTCGAGAATGTGAACGGGACTATCATGGTGCCTTTGCGGATGATCGCGGAGAATCTCGGGTACAAAGTGGATTGGAACCAGACGTCCAAGCTGGTTACCATCGTCCAGGGTGATACGACCATCAAGCTGACGGTTGGCCAAAATTCGGCATCCGTTAACGACAAGACGGTAACCCTAACGCAGGCCCCGATTCTGAGAAGCGATACTTCGCTTGTTCCGATCCGGTTCATCTCCGAACAGTTCGGACTTCAGGTCGCATGGGACAACACGGCTAAGACCGTAACGATTACTACGCCGCAGCCACCTAGTGGAGGAGATTCCTCGCAAACCGGCGGCACCACGGGTGGGTCAGGAACTACTGCACCGGGGGATACGTCCACCGGCAATCTGACGATGGTCAACGGTATAAGCTTCAACAACAATGTGCTGATGATCGCGCTGGACGGAAGCGCGGAGCCAAAATTGAGTGTACTGGATAACCCAAGCCGGATTGTGGTCGACATCCCGAATGCTAACTTCTCGGACGCTTTCGGAAGCGGCCAGACACTTGATCCCGCGAAGTACGGGACATTGGATGCTACCGGATATCCAGACGTCAAAGAGATCCGTTACTCCTTGTATTCCAGCAGCCCGTACACGGTGCGTTTTGTCATTCAACTTAACGACAAGAAAGACTTCGGCTACAGCGTGACCAATGATACCGGCTCCAAGCTTGCCATAGTGGATTTGAACGCCACCGGCGGTCTTGCATCTGTGAATGCCGGGACATCTACCGATCCCACGAACACGGCACCTCTTCCAGGCAGCGGAGGCAAAAAGGTGATCGTTCTTGACGCGGGACACGGAGCCAAAGACTCCGGAGCCATCGGCATTACCGGCAAATATGAGAAGAACTTTAATCTGGCTGTCGTCCTCAAGGCGGCGGAACTCCTGAAGAAGGAGAACAATATTGATGTCGTGCTGACGCGAAGCGACGACACGTTCCTCGAGCTGAGTGAACGGGTGGCAATTGCGAACAATTTGAATGCGGATTTATTCATTTCCGTACATGCCAACAGCAGCTCTACCTCCGTGGCAAGCGGCACCGAGACTTACTACAAGCGGGATGAGAGCAAGGCTTTTGCAAAGGTTATGCACAAATATTTGGTTCAGGCGACCGGTTTAAACGACCGCGGCGTTCAGTACGGCAACTTCCACGTCATCCGCGAGACGAAAATGCCGGCGATTCTGCTTGAAGTCGGCTATCTCAGCAACAAAAAGGACGAGTCCCTCCTGTTCACCGAAGCTCTGCAGCAAAGAGTAGCGGAGGCGATTGTCAGCGGCGTCAAAGAGTATCTTGGTCTTTAGTTGACCATGCGGCAGACCGGTGCCGCAAAGCCAGGCTTTACGCCCGCAAGGGATAGAGATGCTTTGCGGTCCGGTCTGTTGTTCTTGGGACAGTGATCGTATGGAAATTGATAATTCAAACAGGGAGGCGTTAAATATGTTGAATAAAAAAATAGGGGTTATCGGCATAGCGTCGGCCCTTCTTCTTGTGCTGGGAGGCTGCGGTGACAAGCCTGCAGCTGCGCCGGATGAAGGAGGCATTTCGACACCGACGGTTGTCAGCGGGGCGGATAGCTCGGAGGAGCCGACAGCCAGCGCGTTGGCATCTCCATCTCTCCAGCCGTCCGAAGGCGAGACTTCCCCTTCTCCGGCTCCGGCTTCCGCCACGGCATCTCCTTCCGAGAGCGCCGTTCCTTCTGCGAGCGCTCCTGCGGAGGAGAAGCAGACCCAGACCATCAGCGTCTATTATACCGATCAGCAGATGACGGTGCTGAAGGAGTCCAAGGCGCCGATCTCTTTCACCAAAGGTGACGACAAATACACGGAAGCTTTCAAAGCGCTCCAGAACAGCGGCAGCGGAGATCTGATTTCGCTATGGGGCAAAATGGAGCTGAAATCGCTGAAGTTCGAGAACGGCCAAATTGTGATGGACATTCATAAACCGGATGAAGCCCAGCTTGGAGCCGGCGGCGAATCATTCGCACTCAGCGCACTGACCAAGACGCTGTTTCAGTTCCCGGAGGTCAACAGCATTGAACTGCTGGTTGATGGCCAGAAGGTCGAGAGCCTGATGGGGCATGCGGATCTGCTTCATCCGATGACCCGGGACAACATGGCAGATTAAGAATGGAAGGAACAGGGAGCCTATGTGTCGAATGATGTATAGGCTCCGGTTTATTTCAAGCAGAGAGGGGAATCTCGAGTTTTGTCTATCAACAGCAATCATCATTTGAATCGCAATCATAAAGGCTATAAACGCACCGTTTCCGCTCTTTTGGCGGCTTCACTGGCATTTGGCGGAGCGGGGGCCGTATATGCGGACACTGCTGGATCGACTTCCGCCACGGCAGGCGTGACATCCGCTTCCGTAACGGGAGCCTTCAGCGATATCACAACCGGCTTCTGGGCGGAGAAGCATATTTACAAGCTCGCAGCCCAAGGGATTATCATTGGAAATAACGGGTTGTTCCGCCCCGGCGATTCCGTTACCCAGCAAGAAGCGGTTTTGATGGCGCTGCGCTTCATGCAGCTTGACGGTCAGATTAGCAGTACGGCAACAGCGCTGCCATCCGGCATTGAAGTCTCCAACTACTACAAACCTTATGTGGTGCTTGCCTTCCAGAACAATCTGCTCGACAAGGTAACCGAGTCGGCATCCGATAATTCCAAGACCGCTTGGGGAAGCCGCAAGGCAACCCGTGAATGGGTCGCCGAATTGCTTGTTCGCGCGCTCGGCAAGACTTCTGACGCCCAGGCTGCGGCAAGCGAGCCTTCAGGCTTCGCCGATGACTCCAAAATTTCTGCGGACAAGCGGGGGTACATAAACGCCGCGATCGATCTCGGCCTTACCAATGGCCTCAGCGGAAACCTGTTCAATCCGCAAGGGGAAGTTACCCGCGCCCAGTTGGCAACCTTTCTGAGCCGGGCTGAAACCCAATCCCAGGCTGTATATGCCAACACGACCAGCGGGATTGTCACGGCTATTGGCAGCGGCAGCATCACCGTGTTCGGAGGAGTAACCAATGCCGTGTATTCGCTCGGTGCGTCAACCGGCGTATTCACGAGCACTTCGGAAACCGCGATCAAGGCAACGGATATTCCGCTCTACTCCAAAGTAACCTTAATTGGGAAGAACGGAACAGCATCCTATGTAGAATTGACTGACCCGAAACCTCAGGTTGAGAACATCCAGGGAACCTTCGCCCGCTTGTCTGCGTCCGGAGGGAAGCTGTGGCTGAAGACGGCCGACGGTTATCCGGAATATGCGTTTGACAGTCAGACCGCATTTACGGATAAAGGCGGCAGCACAATTGATCCTGCAACCATTACCGAAGACAGCACCGTTACTATCATGCGGGAGACGTATACTTCACAGCGCAAGATTCTGAAGGTACAGGTCACCTCGGGTGTTGTCAACAAGACGGCCTCCGGCACGTTGAAGAGCATCGATACGTCCGCCAAGACGGTTGTCTTCACCGGAAGCACAGGCTCTGAAGAAAGCTACTCCTATGATGATCAGTCCCAGTTCTGGTATCAGAATACAAAGCTGGCCGTCGCTGACCTGAAGTCAGGCTCCGCCGTCAATTATACGATCAAGAACAGCGTGATCCAGTCGATCGAAGTAACAGGCGCAGTGGACCGCACGGTTACAGGCACTTTGCAGGAAATCGGGGATTCCACCATCGTCTACAAGACGGCTGATGGCAAGCGGGCAGTCAAGCTGTTAGCCGACAGCCCCGTTATTGCGATTCCCGGTATTTTGGCGCCGACAGCCGAAGATCTGGTCGCGGATGCGGTTGGCGGGGATAAAGTGGAACTGACGCTGAACAGCAGCGATCAGGTGACCAAAATCAATGTGCTGAATCACCAATACGACCAATATATCAGTTCTTCCGTAGTAAGCTATGATTCTAACACAGGCATGCTGACGCTGACCGACCTTTCCGGCGGAGCCCATGTGGTCAAGCTGAGCAAGGATACTGATGTAGTCAGCTTTGACGGAAGCAAGCCGTCGCTTACGGTGTTTGGCGGTCAGCTGCTGCAGGGCAAGAAGCTGAATGTCATTGCGATCGGTGACCGTGCTCTAACCGTCAAAATTGTCTCAAGCTACGAGGGAACGATTCAGGACATCAGTCCTACGGGAAGGTACTTCACACTGAAGACGTCGAGCGGCCAGAGTCTGAAGCTGTATGATCCGGCATCAGTGGAAGTGTTCGGCTTGAAGAGTCCTTCCCTGAACAATCTTGCCGTAGGAGATTCCGTAACCGCGCTCTTGACCAATGGGCAGGTTGACATATCGGTTGTCAAGAAGATTCAGAAGCTTCAGCTGCAATTGACCTCGGTCAATGCGGCAGCCTATAAGCTTGGCGTGAAATGGGGAAGCTACACCGATGAGCTAAACGCTGCGGGCATCTCCGTAACGGACGAGAACGGAGCATCAGCCAATCTTACCGCACTTAAAGCGGGAGATTATATCAATGCCAGCTTCTTGGGAAATAAGCTGCTGGCCTTACAGACCGTATCCCAGAAGATGGGGCAGGTGACGGGGATTGATGCTGCAGCGGGTACGCTTACGATTAAGGATTTCGCCGGCGCCTCACAGACCTTTAATGTATCCGGAGGTGTCAAAATCGACCGCAGCGGCACGGTGAACACCGGGCTTGGCAGTCTTTCGCTGTCTGAGCGTGTGGAAATTCGGAAGGATGCAGACGGAACTACGATTGCTTCCGTTCTTCCGGCCCAGTCCAAGAGCTTCTCCAGCTACGATTCGGTCAATAATCTGGCGAGCTTCAAGCGGTCGACAGTTGATGAAGCCTATCAGTTCAGCCTCTCGCCAAATGTATACATTCACCAAGGCGACACGACATTATCCGTGCAATCTCTCAAAGAAAATGATAAACTTACAGTATATTTCAAAAACAATGTCATTGTTGAAATAGTGAAGCAGTAAGGAACGGCGGCTTGCCTCCAAGAGAATCCGTCTTGACGCATGGCTTCTGTCATGCGCCGGGACGGTTTTTTATAAGCGCAAGAGAAGAACGGAATGACCGCCGCCTTGTATTGAAAGGCACCATCGGCTATAATACATACTTTGCCGGACTTTCATGCGATGCGATGCGTAAGGTGCCGCTGCTTATACCGGACGATAGTGATGTGTGAGGTACACCTATGAAGATTTCGGATGTCCGACATATTCTGGACACAATCGGCGATATGTTCCCTGATGCGCAATGCGAGCTGAACCACAGCAACGCGTTTGAGCTGACGATTGCGGTTCTGCTGTCTGCCCAGTGCACGGATGCGACGGTGAACAAGGTCACCGAGGACCTGTTCCGCAAGTACAAGTCGCCGCAGGATTACCTGTCCGTTCCTCTCGAGGAGCTGGAGCAGGATATTCGCCGGATCGGGCTGTACCGCAACAAGGCCAAGCATATCCGCAGCTTATGCGCCATTCTGATCGAGCAATACGGAGGCGAGGTGCCGCAGGCTCACGATCAGCTCGTGACGCTCCCAGGAGTCGGCCGCAAGACGGCGAATGTAGTTGTATCGAACGCTTTTGGCGTTCCGGCGATCGCCGTTGACACGCATGTCGAACGGGTTTCGAAGCGCCTCGGTCTGGCAGGCTGGAACGATTCAGTCCTTGAAGTGGAGAAGAAGCTGATGAAGGCGGTCCCGAAGGACGAATGGACGCTGACGCATCACCGGCTCATTTTTTTCGGGAGATATCACTGCAAAGCCCAGAATCCGAAATGCCAGGTCTGCCCGCTGCTCGATGTATGCCGGGAAGGCAAGAAACGTATGAAAACGTCCCGAGTCAGGCAATCTAAGAAGTAAGGTCCGGGCAGAGAGAAATGAGTCAGAAACAAAGAAGAGGATGGGATAGTAAAATGAAGTGCATTTCCGTATACACCGACAATTTTGAATTGTTCTCGGATATTTTTGACCGGGTAGTGGACAGTTCGATGGAAGAGAATGAAGAGCAGGAAGTTGAAGGCGTGACGATCAGTCACTCCGGCGACGTTCCGGAGCATTATCTGGAGCGCATGTCGCAGAAGCCCGAGGTTGTCGTCATGAAGGACAAGTCCCGCGGACTTACCATTCTGCAGCATGGCAAAGTATTCGAAATTTTGCTGCCGGTGCTAGAAAGCGCCTAAGCAGCTGGACGAAGGAGTCTCCCTGAGGGAGGCTCTTTTTTTGTTTGTATTTCTTAAATTTGGGATTATTTAAATTTGATGAACATCTGCCGATATATGTATATGAGCAATTGCATCAGATATTCTTCTCAACATTCTCAATCAGAAAAGGTTGCTGCCCATGTTCTCTTTGCCCAAAGACATGATAATCCTGCACGGAGAATACTCGATCTCTCTCGTGATTCTCTCCGTTGTAATATCGTGCTGCGCCGCCTATACCGCGCTATCCATGAACCAGCGTATCCAGCAGAACAGCTTCTTTCACAAGTCGTTCTGGCTCTTGATGTCTTCCGTTGCCATGGGTCTCGGGATCTGGTCGATGCATTTTGTGGGGATGAGTGCGTTTATGCTTCCGGTCAACATGAATTATGATTTGTCCCTGACCGTGATTTCGGTCTTTCCTGCGGTCTTTGCATCCTATTTGGCATTTTATTTTGCGGGCCGGCCAAGCTTCAGTCATTGGTCCAAAGCGGTTGCCGGCTTGATCATGGGACTGGGCATTTCATCCATGCATTATATCGGCATGGCCGCCATGAAGATGGAAGCAAGTTTTAAATACAGACCTTGGATTTTCCTGACGTCGGTTGTCATTGCAGTAGGAGTATCATATGCGGCATTGTTTGTATTTTCGGCGCTGCAAAAGTATATGGGTGATCAACTGATCAAGCTTTTGACCTCGATGTTGATGGGGCTTGCGATTACGAGCATGCATTATACCGGTATGTCCGCCGTTGTGTTTTATACGGAAACGCCTTTGCGCAGCCATTTACATCAAATGAACCAGATGGACATCACTTTTCTCACGACGGTAGTAGCGATTGGGGTCTCGCTGCTGCTGCTGATTTCCGGTCTGACGAGCTTGCTGGACAGGTATGTGGAACGCCGGCTCCATTTTTTTGATGCCTTGACTCTGCTGCCCAACCAGAGACAACTCGAACAGGATTTGAATTCGGTGAAAAGCGCCCGCAGCCTTGCCATCGTACATATTCATAATGTGGAAAAATGGATCAGCATGCATGGATATACTTTTGGAGATATGATCATCAAAGCGATTGGGGAAGTGATTCAGAGCATGAAACCCGCTTCATCCCAAATTTATCGGATCGAGGAGAACCGCTTTGCTGTCGTTGAGGCGCATGATTCGGGGGAGACCTTGAAGAAGACGATGGAACGGACATTGGCTCATTTTAAAAAACCGCTCCCCATCGAAAATCACCGATTGGCTATTGAGATGGTATGTTCGCTTTCCCACACAAGCAGCAATGATAACAGGGAACTTCTGTCCAATGCAATGGCAGTCCTCCAGCATCCCTCAACCCGGTATAATCATGAAATTATTGAATACAATCCGGAGATACACACATACAGTTATGAACGGCAAATTGTTCAGGACATTGGCAGGGCTATAACCGAGCATGAGTTGTTCCTGGTCTATCAGCCCCAAGTGGATTCCAAGTCGCTAGAGGCAGCGGGCGTTGAGGCGCTGCTGCGCTGGCAGCATCCCCGATTCGGACCGATTTCACCGGGAGTATTCATCCCGATCCTTGAGGAGAACGGTAAGATTTTCGACGTAACCGACTGGGTGATTGAAGAAGTGTGCAGGCAGATTTCCAAATGGCGGCAGGAGTCTTTTGCCGTAGGCCATGTATCCATTAATATTCCGGGCGCCTATGTAACCTCATCCCGGCTGCTTAAGCTGATTCACGACAACCTTTCGGCATACCGGATCGAAACCCGCTATATCGAGCTGGAGATTACCGAGACGAGCGTTATTGAAGATATCGAAAATGCGATTACCGCCATTGCCCGCTTCAGGGAGCTCGGTTTATCCGTGGCGCTGGATGATTTCGGAACAGGCCTGTCCTCCTTGTCCTATCTGAAGCAGATGCCGATTTCGACCATCAAGATTGACAAATCCTTTGTTGACGGCGTTCCTGTCTCTGAAAAGGATTCGGCCGTGCTGGATGCAATCATTACGCTATGCTACTCGCTGAATCTGAACGTCGTAATCGAGGGTGTTGAGACCGCTGGCCAAATGGAATTTATCAATTCCATGAAGGAAGCCCCGCTGATTCAGGGGTATTATTTCTCGCGTCCGCTGAAGTCTGGTGAGCTTGTTGCCTGGTTTGCGGAGAGAGGCCCGGAACCAGCCAGGTGAAGCGAAGCAAGGGGAGCAGACGATCAGGTGATCAGGTGAGCAGGTAACAGGTAATCAGGTGAGCAAGCATAGCTGACAAAAAGCAAGTCAAAGCCCGTCCGGTCCGTAGACTGGTCGGGCTTTGCTCGTTAATAGTGTGGAATGCAAGCTTCCAAGCCGCCCCATTACCGTCACGGCAATGAAAAGCTCTGTTTTTTCAGTTTCCGAAGGAAAAAAACGATATTATGGAAGGGGTCAATGTAATATGTCATTATTTCCTGACGAAAATCGGCGATATGAACTTTGATTTGTGCCAATCCGGTGATAAAATGAAATTATTCCATTATTATAAAAACAATTGATATATCGCAATAAAAAGCATCTTGATTGATTAATTAGTTGAGGTGGGTTGCGAATGGGGCCGGAACGGTTGAGAATACCCATGCAGGATTCAGGGGATATGGAAAGAACGCTGGTTGAGCTATACTCTCTGGCTGAGCGGCAAGGAGACAGGGCGCGAGCCCATGTCTTTAAAGAGCTGGCGCTCAAAGCCAATATGGGCGAGCTCACCTTTACGTTCTGCGGACATTTTTCGGCAGGAAAATCGAGCATGATCAATGCGTTGTGCGGCAAGGAGATGCTTCCGTCTGGACCGGTTCCGACAAGCGCCAACATTGTATCTATCCGCAGTGGATCGCCTCGCGCCATTGTCCGGAGACGTCTTGAAGGCGGCACCGAAGAAGAGCTGCTTGTGTCCCCGGAACAGATGAGGGAGTACTGCCGCCTGGGAGGCGAATACAGCTCGATTGAGGTATGGGAGGATGTTCCGCTGCTTGGAAGAAGCGGCGTTCTGATGGATACGCCGGGCGTGGACTCGACTGACGAAGGTCATCAGCGGGCTACCGAGACCGCGCTTCATCTGGCGGACATCGTCTTCTATGTGATGGATTACAATCATGTCGAATCGGAGAACAACCTGGCGTTTGCCAAAAATTTAAGCGAGTGGGGCAAGCCGCTGTATTTGATCGTCAATCAGATCGACAAGCATCGCCATAACGAAATTCCCATTGAAGCTTACCGCGCACAAGTGGAAAGCGCTTTCCAAAGCTGGGGCGTTTCTTATGCGGGTCTGCTCTTCACTTCTTTGAAAGATCAAGAGCATGAGTTCAGCGCCTGGGGAAATCTGCCTCTCCTGATTCGTGATCTGCTGAAGCGCAGGGAGGAGCTGCTGGCTTACAGCCTCTCTCAGTCCATGCATCATACAGCCGATGAAGTGCTGGAGTCTCTTCGCGAAGATCAGTCTGAAGAAAGAGAGCGGCTTCTTCAGGAGCTGGATAGCGGAAGCAATCAATCTGCTGCCGTGGAGACCGCTGAGCTGGAGATGGAAGAGCGGCGGCTTGATTCGCTGCCGGAGGAAGCCCGGGGAGAAATCCGGAAGAAGCTCGATTCCCATCTCGAGAACGCCAACCTGATGCCTGCGGATATTCGAGATCTGGTGAGCCGTCTGGCCGAAAGTCTCGCGCCAGGCTTTCGAACCGGTCTGTTCACGACGGCAGCCAGGAAGGACAGGGAGCGCGCCGCCCGCTTGGCCGCACTGGAAGCTGCTCTCCGGCGGCAGCTATCTTCGCAGCTTGAAATCCATGTGCTTCAACTGCTTCGCGAATGGGGCGAAGCGCTGGAGCTGTGGAGAGACGAGGAGGAAGCTCTGCTGAAGGAGAGCTTTCCGCTTGCGGATTCAGCCTGGCTGTCCGGCGCAATCCAGTCGGGCACGCCTACTGAGGGAGAAGCCCATCTTCAGTTCTGCCGGGGGCTGGCGCTTGAGCTTCGGAGCGGCTTCCGCAGGGCCGCTCTCGCCTCGGCAGACCGGCAGCTGGCTTCGCTGCCGCCGCTGCTTGCGAAGCGCCGCGCGGAGCTGGCGCTTCGCCGTGCCGCCGCCGGGCGGCGGGCCGCAGCCGCGGCCGCCCTGGCGGAGCTGGACCGCGCGGAGCATGCCCGCGCGGCCGAATTCGCGGCGCTGCTGCCGCCGCGACCCGCGCTCGCCCCCGGCCTGCTGCCGGAGGTGAGCGCGTACCCCCGGGCGGCCCGCAGCGCCGCCGCCCGGGTGCCGGGTCCGCCGCAGATGACGGCGGACCCGGCGATGGCCGCCCGTCCCGCGGCGGCCGGCCATGCGCCGGCGGAGGGACGACGCCGGCTGGGAGAAGCCGCGCGGCTGCTGGAGCGCGCGGCGGCCAGGCTTGCGGCCGAGCCAGCGATGGCCTCGGCGGCGCGCAGCCTGTCGGCGCGGTCAGCTGATCTGGCTGGCGGCCGGTTCACGCTGGCGCTGCTCGGAGCGTTCAGCGCCGGCAAATCCTCCTTCGCCAATGCGCTGCTTGGCGAAGAGGTGCTGCCCGTGTCGCCGCATCCCGCTACCGCGGCGGTGAACCGGATTCTGGCGCCGGAAGGGCAGAATCGGCACGGGACGGCGAAGGTCATCATGAAGAGTCGTGAGGAATTCTGGGACGATCTCCGCCACTCCTTCAGCGTGCTTCAGCTCGGAGAGCCGGACGACAGCTCTTGGGATGAAGCCGTGAATCGGCTGCCGGAGCGAGGGCTGCACCCATCTTCATTGCCGCATGCCGGATTTTTGCGGGCGGCAGCGAGAGGGTGGAAGGAAGCGGAGCGGCATCTGGGAACACTCCGGACCGTTGAGCTGCCGGAATACCGGGAATTGGTGGCGGAAGAAAGCAAAGCATGCTTCGTGCGGAGCATCGATCTCTTCTACGATAGTCCGGTTACCCGCAGCGGAATCGTGCTCGTCGATACGCCGGGAGCGGATTCGCTGCATGCGAGGCATACCGGCGTCACCTTCAGCTATATGAAGGAAGCGGACGCAATCTGCTTCGTCACGTATTACAACCATGCGTTCTCCAAAGCGGACAGGGGACTGCTTATGCAGCTTGGCCGGATCAGGGAGAGCTTGGAGCTTGATAAAATGTTCTTTATCGTCAATGCATCCGATCTCGCGGACAACCGGGAGGAGCTGGAGCAGGTGCTGGAGCATGTAGCCGGGAATCTGCGTACCGCAGGCATCGGCCGGCCCCGTCTGTATGCGCTGTCCAGTCTCCTGGCGCTGGAGGCCCGGAAATCGGGGGTTAACCCGGGACCATCCTCCGGCTTTAGCGATTTTGAGGATGAGCTGTGGCGGTTCGCCGGACAGGAGCTTCCCGGTCTTGCATTGGCATCTGCCCGGGAGAGCCTGGCTTCGGTGCGGAAGCGGGCCGAGGAATGGCGGGAGATGGCGTCAACCGCCGAGTCAGAGCGGGAAGCGGAAGCCACACGCATGGCGGAACGGCGAGCGGCAGCGGAGAAGGCGCTGGAGCGGCTGGCTGTGGATGAGCGGGTGCTGCGCGACATCAGGCGGGAGGGCGAGGAGCTGCTTTATCATGTCCGCCAGCGGCTGGGCTTTGCGCTGGGGCGAATGCTTCAGGAATCATTCCATCCGTCCCTGCTGCGCAGCGATGCCGGGCCGATGAAAGAGACATTCGCAGCCTGCGGACGGGAATTGTGGCGGACCGCAGGCCGCGAGCTGGAGGCCGAGCTCTGGGCGACGACGCTGCGACTTTCGTCGGCGGGCCGCAGACTTGTCCGGTCTGCGGCGGATGCCATGGCGGAAGAGCTGGGAGACTCCGGCCTGACCTATGAAGGGAAGGCTTGGGACGAACGCTCCTGGCCTGCGCCCGGGCGGCTGGAAATTTCGCTGCCGGAAGCCGATTGGGAGCGGTGGTGGCCGCTCTTCAAGTCGCCGAGAGCATTCTTCGAAGGCGGCGGCCGGGATGCCCTGCGGCGGGCGGTGGAGCCGCAATTGAAGGAAGCGATTGCGGCCGCGGCTGCGAAGGCTGAGCCTGCGCTGCTGGCGCATTATGAATCTCTGGCCTCTGCCGCGCTTGCCGCAGCGGCTCGGGAGCTTGCTGCGGCATTGAAAGAGCGGGAGATCGCCATGCTATCGCTTCTGAAGGGGGGTGATACGGCGGAACGCTGGGCGATTCTGGCGCAGGAACTGCAGCAGATCGAATCCGGCCTGGCCTCTCTTTAGAAGCGGACTCTCGAACTCGCTTCAGAACAAAAGGCGGAGCAGGGAAATATTACCGTTATTTTAAATATAAGACTTTATAAGTTGTTGCCTACAATAGGTCTTCTATTTCTCGGTAAATGCACGGCGCCAAAAGGACGCCATCAGGCGTTTATCCTTGGTAAAATTTTCTTCAAAACCCCAGCCGCCTGATAAGGAACATATTGTATTGTGAAGTTTGCGGGAAAATGTCGAAAGAAGTCTTGCAATCTGCCGCGTCTTGGAAGAAAATAAAGAAAGCCTGAAAATTTGCAAAAACATGATCCGGCATTTGCACACAAGCTGCAACACATGCCGCAAACATTTGCCGAAAGAGGTTGGATACCGAAATGTGGGGATCTCCCTATTCTGCTCAGAGCCGCAAGCTGATGCTGCTGGGCAGCGGAGAGTTGGGTAAGGAAGTAATTATTGAAGCACAGCGGCTTGGCGTGGAGACGATTGCCGTCGACCGCTACAAGGACGCTCCCGCGATGGGAGTCGCTCACAGGTCATATGTGCTCGATATGCTGGACGGAGAGGCGCTGAAATCGCTGATCCGATCCGAGAAGCCCGATGTTGTCGTACCGGAGATTGAAGCAATCGCGACGGACGCTCTTTTGGAGCTGGAAGAAGAAGGACTGTACGTGGTGCCGACGGCCCGGGCAGCCAAGCTGACCATGGACCGGGAAGGCATCCGGCGGCTTGCCGCCGAGAAGCTGGGTCTGCCTACGGCGGACTACCGCTTCGCGGACAATCTGGACGAGCTGAAGAGAGCCGTCGCCGAGCTGGGGACGCCCTGCGTGGTTAAGCCGATCATGAGCTCGTCCGGCAAGGGCCAGAGCATCTGCCGGACGCCCGGCGATGCTGAAGGCTGCTGGGAGACGGCGCTGGAAGGCGCGCGCGCCAAGGGAACCAGAGTTATCGTGGAGGCTTTCGTAACGTTCGAGAGCGAGATCACTCTGCTTACGGTCCGGTCTTCATCAGGGACTGTGTTCTGCCCGCCGATTGGGCATATTCAGAAGGATGGCGATTACGTGGAGTCCTGGCAGCCGCATGCCATGAGCGCGGAGGTGCTTGCCGGCGCCCAGCATATCGCCCGCCTCGTGACCGATGAGCTTGGAGGCTACGGCATATTCGGTGTCGAGCTGTTCTTGACGAAGGAAGGCGTGCTGTTCAGCGAGGTAAGTCCAAGGCCGCATGATACCGGCATGGTGACGATGGTAACACAGGATTTGTCCGAGTTTGCTCTGCATGTCAGAGCGGTGCTCGGATTTCCGGTCGAACCGGTGACACTGCTGTCTCCGGGAGCGTCTGCGACGCTGAAGGCCGAACGAAATGCTGGCGGAAGGGCTTTTGCCGTAACCGGCCTGGAGCAAGCGCTGCGGCTTCCCCGCACGCAGGTCAGGGTATTCGGTAAACCGGAGGTCCGTCCGGGACGGCGTATGGCCGTCGCGCTCAGCGCGGCGGATCATGTTGATCAAGCGCGGGAGACAGCCAAACTGGCGGCCTCACTGCTAAAAGTGGAGGTATGCGAAGATGGACAGTAGTATTCAGGCACCGGTTCTTCAAATCCGCAAATACGATATGAATGATTTGGAGACCGTAACAGCGCTGCTGAGATCATTTGGTTATCCGACGACCCTCAGCGTGATGAGAGACAGAATGCAGACTGTGGAGAACAGCGACGCTCATTGCACATTGATCGCCGAATTGGACGAGGAAGTCGTCGGCATGATCGAACTGCGTGAAGTGATTTCCTACTGCAAGCAGAAGGATACTATCGCTGAAATCACTGCCATAATCGTAGCGGAGCAGCTCCGCGGAGAAGGTCTTGGCAGACGTCTTATAACCGCTGGTGAAGAATGGGCGAGAAGCCTCGGCTGCAAGCAGCTGTTTCTGTGCAGCGGCAATCGCGTGGAGCGCGCGCCTGCGCATGCTTTCTACCGCCATCTGGGCTTCGAGCAAAAAGGCTATCGTTTCAGCAAATCGCTCTCGTAGCTTGTTCCCTGATAATCGTTTAACGCCATCCCTGCTGCCAGCAGGGGTGTTTTTTTATTCAATTGCCACGATATGGCCGCGAATTTGCACAATAATGATATGTAACCCGAACAGAGGTTCTTGAAACGGGCAGCCTTGAGATTAGGTAGGTCTGGTCATTCACAATTTGCTGTTTCCATTTGACCACTGATTGGGGTACGGGTGCTTCTTTGTTAAGGGGTCTTTTGCTATAGGGCCTTTTGTCATTGCCCGTCCCTTAATCTTCATGCTAGAATTTTCGCTAACATGCACGAGATTAGATATCGCGCGGCAAATTGGAAGCTCCCGGCGAAGCGGGCTCCAAGCGAAAGGAGAACAGGAATGGCCTACAAACTGGCGGTGGGAAGCAGCGACGGGGAAGTCGTCGACCAGCATTTTGGCAGAAGCGAACGTTTTTATATTTATGAGGTGGAAGACACCGGGACCTGGAGTCTGCTGGAGGTTCGGGACAATGTCACGAACCGTGAAGAAGGAGAGCATCATGGCGGAGAGCTGGCCCGGACGATTGATCTGCTCCAGGATTGTAGCCGGGTGCTTGTGATGCAGATCGGCCAGGGAGCGCAGCAGTCGCTCAAAAGCCTTGGCATTACCGTATATTCCAGCAGAGGAACGGTTGAGGACGCTCTCGGCAAGCTGATCGCTTTTGAGAGCAAGCGCAGAAACCGGTCGTTTCTGGACCGAAGCCAGGCGGAGTGAGCGTGCGGCAATTACTTAGCTTGTGGAGTTGAGCGCGCAGTGGCTATCCATCTGGCAAAAGCGGCGGTCCGCTTCCGGTACAGCCGGAGGCGGACCGCCGTATTTTTTTGAATAGGCGTAAATTGTTCCGGATTTAAGATGGATCGTAATGACTGAGCTGCCAGCCGATGCCGAACTTGTCATTCACCATACCGTAACACTTGCTCCAGAAGGTCTCCTGCATATCCATAATGATGGTGCCGCCTTCCTTCAGCTTGGCGAAGAAGGATTTCAGTTCCTCCACATCGCTGCTGTTCACAACCAGGCTGATATTATTGCCTTGGATAAAGGAAGAGCCCGGCAGGACATCGGAGAACATGAGCCGCCCGCCTTTGATATCCAGGTAAGTGTGCATGACAAGGTCCTTGGCTTCCTCGGGAAGCGTGAACTTCGGATTCGGCGGGTTGTCACCGAACGTCATGACAGGCTGCTTGTCCACTCCGAAAACTTCCGCATAAAACTCCACAGCCTCGCGGCAATTCCCGTTAAAGTTGATATACGTTTCGATGGCCACTGTTATTCCTCCTTGAGTAAGGGATGGATTGGGGATGTCCCCATTTCATTCTAATATAAGCCCATACGCTTTCCCAGTCTTGACAGTAACCCGGGAGCCTAAACGGCGTATGAGGATTCTAATAAAATGTAACCGCATACAAGCGAAGCCGCTTTCGCCTTAGCCTGGACTGCTGCCTTGGAGCGGTTTTTTGGCATTTTCGGCTCCTGGATGAACTTTCTCACCAAGCCCACGCCTCTCTCATATTCTATAGGCAAATGCCTTAAGAAATCAGGAGGAAGAACCGGATGCTCAAAATCAGCTTGGATGATCTTCGGCCGGGAGGACGCAGGAAGCCTGCCGCTCCCGAGGTGAGAAAGTGGGATGGCCAGGACTGGGCAATCAGCGTTCCCCAGCCGGAATGGAATGAACGTAATGGAGAGGGAGCCTGCGTCTTGCTGCCGGCAGAGCCGGGCTGGTACCGGATCGATATCACCAGCGGCAGCCCGTTTGCGGAATCCGGATTATCGGATAAGGAAGCGCAGGTTTATCATGAAAGCGGACTCGCCGAGCCGCGCGCGGCTATGCCGCATCCCGCTCCGTTCCGTCTCGCGGAAGGAACGCTGTGGGGGTATATCGCCGACAACGGACGGACGGTTATCGAGCCGCATTATGAATATGCGGAGGAGTTTCAGCCGAACGGCCTGGCCGTCGTCCAGCGAAACGGTATGGCCGGATTGATCGACCACACCGGAAGGGAGACGGTAAAGCCGTCATTCAATTATATCGGGACCTTCTCGGAGGGCAGTGCGCCGGCGAGCGACAGCAAGGGCTATCTGCTGATCAACGAGAAGGGCAAGCCGCTGACCGGACGGCGATACGAATATTTGAACGGCTTGAAGGATGGGCGCGCTCTGTTCTCCAGACAGATTGCGGAAGGTAAAACGAGATACGGCTATTTGGACCGGGAGGGCCGGGAGGCGATTCCTCCCGTGTATGAAGACGCGAATGAATTCAGCGGCTGCCGGGCGCTTGTTAAACTGCAGGATAATGAATTTGCCCTGATCGACACGGAAGGTACGGTCCTGCATACGTACCATTTTCCCTATGTAGGGACTCCGGGGGATGGGCTGCTTCCTTACCAGGAGACGGAGAACGGGCGCTATGGCTATATCCGGGAGGATGGCAGTCCGGCGATCGCGCCCCAGTTCACTTCGGCGCTCCCTTTCTTCGAAGGAAGGGCGGTAGTCAATACCGCCGAGAATTTCGAGAATGGATACGGGCTGATTGATGCAAGCGGCCGGTTTATCGTTCAGCCGGGCTATGAGCAGATCGAGCAGCTGGGCGAGAACGTGATTGCGCTTGGAGTGCCGCTTGATCCGGCCCAGACATACAGAGGTACTGTATTTTCGATAGCCAACGCGGAGACGGGAGCAGTATTGAATGCCCATCCCCTGCGAGGCGTGGACCGATACAGCCAGGGGTTCGCCTCTGTCTACGACGAGCATGAAACGTACATGATCGATAAGACCGGCAGACGCGCACCGGGTATGCCGGTCGTGCCCGGAACAGGGAACCTGAGTTTCAGCGGCCGGCTCATCCGCGCGAATGTAGACCAGCGCACTTCTTATTACAACCGGGATGGAGTGCTGGTATGGAGTGAGAATACCCTCATCACGCTTCGCCCCCCGTATGCCGTTCAAGAAATCAAATTCAGACCGAATTTTGATTATCTCGTCTACTATCCCGTAGTGAAAGGAATCGCCAACCCTACCGTCATGGAGAGCGTGAACAAGAGGCTGAAAGAGCTGTCGCTGCCGGATTCAGGGACGCCTGCCGGCGAGCGGACCTCGAGCTACACCGGCGACTTCTCGGTTTCGTTCTTTCGGAAGAACCTGCTGCAGCTGGAGCTGCAGGGCTACAATTACCCCTTCGGCGCTGCGCACGGGATGCCGACGCGGATCTACACGAAGATTGATCTGCGCAGCGGCGTATTTTATCAGCTGAAGGATCTCTTCAAGCCGTCCGTCGATTATACGGGAACCCTGAGCGATATAGTGGCCCGTCAAATCAAGAGCGACCCGCAGTATTCATACGTATTTCCTGACGCCTTCAAGGGGATTGCGCCGGACCAGCCGTTCTTTGTGGACGCGGATGCGCTCTACCTGTATTTTAACCCCTATGACATTGCTCCTTATGCGGCCGGCTTTCCGACCTTCCGCATTCCGTTCGCGCAAATCATGGGTCTCATCAACACCGACGGAGCATTCTGGCGCTCGTTTCACTGACTATAAGCTCATCATTCCAGGCCATAAACCTTTATTTATCTCTTCGGGCCTGGCAGAAATTAACGTCTCCCGCAGCATGCGTAATATGTTACAATGACCAAGGAACATGTTACAAAAATGTAATCATTGCCTCGAACATCATGGCATCGATAGACATCACGAAAAGGGAGATGGCAAAATGAACAGCAAAACGGTCAAGGCATTAATCAGCGGAAGCGTGGCGGCGGTACTGGCTCTCGGCATATCTTTGCCCTCACAGGCAGATGCGGCTTCGGCGCAGACCTCATATAACGGAACCATTACGTACGACCAGATCGTTAATTTTTGGAAAGAATATTACAATCAGGCCGACTCCGGCGCGGTAAAAACAACCGTACCCGTTACCGTTGTAACCCCGGCCAAACCGGCGGCGGGAACATCCGCGGGAACGGGAACGGCAGAATCTGCCGGAGGTACAGGGGCATCGGCGGGCACAGGTTCCCTGACTAAACCTTCGGCTGGA
>RCUO01000310.1_pt1 | contig 27831 bp, 28 predicted proteins | sample 2166161 | NCBI WGS metagenome assembly RCUO01 (sample SAMN09932617, study PRJNA488358) | compost metagenome | feature: garden; material: soil; isolation source: compost soil in cyclohexanecarbonitrile-enriched culture | place: Germany: Experimental Botanical Garden Goettingen | collected 2016-01-27
AGGTTTCCGGGGAGAGTTTGAACAACAGCTGACGGGCCAGGGTGTACATGGGCGGGTTTGACTCGATTGGCGGCGAATTGAGGCGGCGATTATAGCCGGGCCAGCACGTTGCGAGCGAGGCCCCCTGTTAATTAGAAATCACTGTTTGCGGCCAACCGTCGCAGGTATCGCGTGCGAAGCGTTATTTGATAGCCGCAATGGCGCAAGAGGCTGAATGATCGCAAGCAAGCCCCTTCGTCATAAAGAGCGAAAAATGACTATATCCTCAACCGGATCAACTGCCTCATTCTCAACCTCATCTGCTGCAAAGTCGACCGAGTCAAGCCCTCAAACAAATCGTCGTGATCACACGATCATAGATATGGAAGGTAGCTCTCAAGCCATCGATAATTGGATTCTCAAACATACAGACCCCCTTCGCGGGAGCATCTCTCCACTTCAAATGGATCAAGTGATAGTCCAAATAAAGAAGCTCGACAGCGAAATCGATTCCGTCATTACAGGAGAATTGGCGGACACCCTTGACCAAATTGTAGTAATTCCACGCATCACCGCATCGCTGATGGAGGGTGACCCCAAAGCTCTCGATGAGGCACGAGATCAATTGGCCCTGAATCTCGATTATCCGGGTATGTTCGACAACTCAATGCATCAGGATCGTAGTCCTAATCCGAATCTGATTGACGATCAGCAAGACTCCAACATCCCTCTACAACGCGCCCAAATCATCGTTGACTCCCTTGGCGAACTGCTGGGCAAACTGGGCCGCAACGAATTCGAAGGAGATCTCGGCCGCCTGGCCAGCAACCTCACAATCACCGGCCTGCGAACCGGGCTCATCGTGGGTACCCTGACAACGATCCGCCAACTGATCGGATTCGCCCTGGAAAAATGCTTGCAGTCCAATGCCGCCTCCCCGCTGACACGCAACGTCATAGGTGGTGTTTCTCTGATGATTGGTCCGGCGTTGAACATCCTTGGCGCGCTTCGGGATGAATGCAACGGCACGGCAAACACTGAAACGCGACTGTCACGACTGATGACTTTGTCGTTATCGCTGGCTGCATTCGCCGTTGCACTGGTCACGCCGCAGGCGCTTCCCGCCCTCGCCTCATTCGGCCCGCAGATGGCTTTCTTCACCTTGGCCCGCGACCTCACACAGGTGTTTGTTCCATTAAACGACAACGCACAAATCAATCTGCCAGGTACAGCAGCCAATGCAGGCCTCTACGGAGCCCTACAGTTTCTTCTCGGTACAGCCATGGATCAGACAGCGCCGAACTCAGGCGCCGGATATGCCATGTCGGCCGGTAGCGGACCATCCACTGTTGATGACGGGTTCACAGCGCAACTGATGAACTGGATGCACACATTCGTCACTTCAAACACAACCCCGGAGACCCAGGCCACAGAGATCCTTGAATCCCTTGCTCCAGTTCTAGGACACGACATTCTGCGGGGTGTCTACAATGGGGCGGTTGAAGTCATCGCCGATACGGCAGGTGGCGGAATAATGCACAGGCTCCAGAGCGAAAGAGAGCCTGGCGGCTTTCGAATGACTTTCGCCCCGCGCGTCCCCTCCGCCTCAGAAGTAGCCGATCAACTTCTGACGACCTCAGCGATGCGAACCTCGTTCGGCGGAACGATCATGGCTGCCGCGATTTCCGCAGGGACTTACTTTGGCAGTCTGGGTTTATCCACTTCAGCGGTAAATCACGCGGTCAATGCCGTAGTAGCCGCCGTCGCCATCGCCGGCTTACCAGGTTTTTTCTACGCTCATCAGGGCAATAGTCCAGTGGACAATACAACCGTGTAACCCTTGCGGTGCGTTCCGCCATTTCGGCGGGACGCACCCCGGCTTCACCACTCACTCTTCTCCCAAGCGTCATCCTCCATCGGTTGAAACACCTCACGCATGAAGCCCTTGACGAAGAGGTCCATGTTGAACGCCAGGCCATTGGCACCTTTGACTTCCTTATAAAGCTGCGACTCTTGCAGCCCGTCGTCCTTCAATCGAACCAGTACCTGGAGCGTGACCGCCATCAACGCCTGGGCAGTGGGGTACGCGGGTGATTGGCCATCTGCACCTCGAAGTGAACGGAGAAACTCATAGATGGCCTTTTCTCCCTGCCCCTCCATGGCTGACAGCAACTCATACAAACGCTCGAATTCGGGGTCCGGGCGCTGGTTTTCAGGCACGTTTCGGCTGGCCGCAAGCACACGTGACTCAAGCGACTCGAGCGTTGCGCGCCCCCCGCTCTCGGTTGTGCGCTGACTCAAACCGGTCTCAATCTTCATGATGAACCTCGGGCGGGGCCGTTTCAGTGCAACCGGCCGAGCGTTCGGCAAAGGTCGAATACAGATCCGTGAGCGCCTGCATGGAAGCCCGGTCCAGAGCGCGAACCGATTCCGGCAGGTTCGCAACGCATGCCAGCAACCGCGGCTCCAGTCGTTGCCGCGTCGTTTCCAGATCGAATTCCAGCAACTGATCTGCAAGCCGCGCCACATAGCGCTCTTGCGGGTGATAGTCGAGGACCAGTTCTCCGGGCCAATGCCTGCGCAAGCGCTCGCGCAGTTCATTGCCCTGCGGCCGACAACGCAGCGGCAGCAGCACTTGCAACACGGCGCTCGAATCGCCCGGTTGCTCGCTCAGCCAACGCTCCAGCATGTCATCCAGCCATTCGGGACGACTCAAGGCTTGTGCGAGCAAATCGCGGGCGGCCTGCGCAAGGTCTTTGCGCAGTTGCAGCCCCAGCGTCTGGGACATCAGCAAGCCGTCAGCCAGCTGCCCGGTCGCGCGCACGATGCCCGCGGCATAGCCCTCCTGAAAGGCCTGGGCATGAAGCGCCTGGGCATCACGCCGGGCCTGCTCGACGCAATCGCTGGCCCAGCGCTGCGCCTGTCGCTGCAAGGTCCGGCGTCGACGTGCGGCGGCGATGTCCTCGCGCGACAGATGGGCGTCGCTCGACTCGGGGAGTTCAGTCAGGGTTCGGATAGCGTCGAGCATATTGCACCGCCAAAAAGAAAAGAGTTGTATCGGGTTGCGTGACCGGCCATTGCCTGTGCAGGCGAACAACCGGCTCGGAAAATTGCAAGGTCAGGCGTTCGAGCAAGGCTGGCGGTACCTGCTCGTACCAACTCCATAACGCATTGAGGCCGGCGGCTTCGATCTGCTCTATCGAAACGGGCGAGCCCTCGATCGGCAGGCCGCATCGAACACCGAGGCTGTAACCGGCGAACCGGCGCAATGACAAGGGCAGGCCTAGCAACGCCGCGCCTCGCGCCAGGTCGGGCTTCAAGCGATAAGCGCCCATCAGCCTGGCGATGTAGGTCAGCTGGCGCCAATGGCGAACCCATTGCTTCGCTACGGCTGTCAACGGCGTCGAAGGCCACGGGCCCGGCCGTTCGAGATCTTCAAGCAGGATCTGGTTGAGCCAATGGCGTGCCTCGGGCCGATCAAATCCCTGCGGCGTCGGCAGGCGCTGCGGATGCAGATAACTCAAGGGCTCGGTGAGAATCTGCGCCAAACACTCAGCGTGCGACATCATGCTGACCTGCGCTTGATTGGCGGTAAGCCCAGGCTGCGCCACTGGCCAACAGCAATGCGGTCACCGCGGCCAACCACCAGACCCAGTGCGAATGCCCTTGCGTTGCGGCCACGGACGGCGCGACATGCTGGGTCGGGGAACGCTTGGACAGTACCACCGAGATGTTCTCGTACTCGACCGCCGCAAAACTGTTCTTGAGAAATCGCTTGATGTCGGTGATCAGCAATTGCGGGTCGACGTCGAGCTCATGGATCGCCACTGCCGAGAGGTGGACAGGCGGCGCCTTGCGTCCGCCTTCGCCGGCCTCCAGGTCATAACTGACATGCACTCGCGCCGACACCACGCCTTCGAGCACCCCCAGCGACTGTTCGATTCGCTGCTCCAGCGCCGAATAAAGCCGGGCCTTTTCAGCGCGGGGCGAAGCCACCAGCGAGTCGGCAGGAAACATCTCTGCCACTTGCAGGCGCGGCCGCGAAGGCAAGGAATAGAGGTTGAGCAAATCGACAGCCGCGGAAAAATCGACCTGATCGATTTTCACCGCATAGCCGGTTTTGCCGGCATCGACTTTCACCGCCGCAATATTGTTGCGCTGCAGCACCGAAAGCACTTCATTGGCCTGCTGTTGATCCAGCCCTTCAAGCAGATTGGGTTGGCGACACCCCGCCAGCGCCAGGCACAACAGTATCAGCAACACGCCAGGCTTCATGAGGCACGCAACAGGGTTTCGGCAGTACCTACCGCTTTGCGGACCAGCACGTTAAGCAGGTTGATGTCCACGTTGTATTGTCCTGTCAGCTCCTGCAACTTGGCCAATACTTCGGGGCTGGTGATATCCGGGCGCTGCATGATCTGATTGATGGCTGCAACGTCCTGCTCGCTATTGACCGCGGAACCGGCAAACGCTTCGATCAATCGGGACTCGAGGGATACGATCGGTCCTTCCTGGGGGCCGTGCAATTCCGTAAAGGCTGTCCGGCCGATGTCAGACAGGGAAATATTTTGAATAGCCATGCGATGCACTCGTGAAAATGGCCATTGACACGTACCAATGGCCGGTCAAAAAAGGATGAATCAGCGAGCTGCCTGGATGATCGCCATGTCGATATCCTTGAAGCCCTTGATGGTGTTGGTCTGGGCGTTTCGAAACACCGTGTAGGATGAAAACGCGGTCTGATAAGCGGCCAACTTGCCAGGGTCCGATACATTGCCCTCCAATTCTTTCAGCGCTTCGTCCAGCTTGTCCTTGAGTTTGGATGCACCGTCTTCGAATGCCTGGGCCTGACGCCCGAGAAAGTCATCGGAAAAGTCGATGGGGATACCGATGTCGGCCATGTGTCACCTCTTAGTGTTGTGTAGGAAAATGCCAGGATGACGAGGTCATCTTGATGTAGCCCTGCGGGCCGGTCTGGAACGACTTGTCCTTGAGCGAGTCGTCCTTGAGTTCGACGGTGAAGTGCACGTAGCGATCCCCCCACTGCCGGTAAAAGCTGTCGACGTACCGGCGAGCGTTCGCCAGTTCGGAATCCTGCAAATTGCCGGCAATGGCAAACGTGACACTGTCCTCGTGCTCGATGCGGCTGAAGGCCAGTGACAAGCGCTGCAACCCCTCTTGCGCCAGATCGACGAGCAGGCTGTCATCCTGCATTTGCACCGCGATGTCCTGGGCATATGGCGCGGCCAAGAGCAGTGCTTCGAGCAGTTTTGCCTGTTTTTGCGGGGTGAGCAGATTGCGTTGTGCGCTCAGCAGCAGTCGCGGTATCGATGGATCCTTCAGATCAATGGAGTGCCAGGCCAGTTGTGGATCATGGTCGTCCAGCAAATGCTCCAGCCGACGACGCTCCTGGTCCATCACCAGCACTTTGCCGCTCAGCGTGTTGTGCCGCACCAGCACTTGCCGACTCCAGCCGGCATCGCGTTCGGAAGCCACGAACACATAGATCGCATTGTCACGCCCGCTCAACACCCTGGCCTCGTCACTGGCTCCGGCGATCAACGCGCGAACATCGGTTTCAGGGGTGGGCAGCCCAGGCATCGACCAGATGCCAACCGCGGTGACCAGTGCGGCCAGTGCCAGACCGCTGGCGATCCACCTGGACAGAGGGGCCCGCCACCACGCAACAGCAGCGGCGTCAGTGGTAGCTTCAGGTTGCAGCCCGAGCAGTTCAGGTGCCCAGGATTGGTCTTCAGGCCGCAGGGCGATCTGCAGGCCGCCGATCTGCACCCTGGTGTGGAAGGCACAGTGGCGCACTTCCATTGACTCATTGAGCACCCGCAGCGGCAGACCATCCGGCGTGACTTGATCGGCCAATACCTCAAAATTGCATCCCCCCGACGCCAGGGGAACGAAGATGGCATCCGCCGGGACGCTGGCAGTCAGTACCCCCTCTCCCAGCAGATCAACAGTCCCTACCACGAACAGGGTTGTCGTTTCGCCGAGGGGAAATTCGCAACCTTGCAGCGCGCCATTGAGTATCCGTAGAACGCAAGGTTGTGGGTCGGGGGTCGGCAGAACTGTCACCGTTGCAGCTCCTGGGCTGTGAAATGAACGGCCATGGTAGACAGGCTGGCTGCAGGCTTCCTGATCGAATTCTGTCGATCGCGCCCTGCAGAGGATCAGAATCTTGCGCCAGCGCTCATGGCACCGTCATTGCCGAGCCAGGGAAAACACCTGATAGCGCTGCCAGACCTTGCGTGCATAGCGCAGGCGCGCGGCTTGCCGGTCGGGTGAATGACCGGCGTTGTAGGCACCCACTGCCGTCCAGTTGTAGCCGTAACGCGCGATAAAATCGGCAAGCACCGACGCACCGACTTCAACCGACAGGCAAGGATCACCCAGCAGTTGCTGCTCAGTGATGCCCTGGGCACTCAACCGGGGGAGATGATGGCTGTTGATCTGCATTAACCCGATGTCTCGCGAACCATCCTTGTTGTAGTTCATTGCGTTCGGATTCTGTCCCGATTCGACATCGGCAATCGCTCGGAGCAGTTCGGGTTCGATCGCATGTCGCGCCCCCGCCTCATTCCAGCACCAGGCTTGCGCCTGACCCGCGCCAAGGCACACCAGCACCGTTAGCCACTTGAGTCCGCGCTGTGTCATGCCATACGCCGCTCGCTGACCAGCATCAGTTGCTCGCGGACAGGATCGTCCTGCGTCGATGCCTGATAGCCCACTTCAGGTGTTCGTTGCAAAGAACTCCAGAGCGGCTCAATCACCGGACCACCCGATAAACCGGACCCACCTGACAACGGAATGTCATCAACGGATCGCAGCCGGGTCAGAGCCAACCAGTTCGCATGCAAGTCGCGGGCACTGAACGGATTGACGCCGAACAGCACATTCCAGGCAGCCAGTCCCTGTTCACCGATTGCGCTTTCGCAGAGCCCGGCCTGTTCGAGCTCGTTCCAGGCTGCCGCGTGATGGTCAAAATAAGCCAACACCACGGCATACAGAATCACCAGCAACGAACTGCCCGAGGCGCCTTGTTGCAGGGCTCGACGAGCCATCTGCAAGGCCGACTCGGGACTTGCGGCAAGCGCAATGCGCATACGCAAGACCTGCGCCCTTACGCAATCAGGATCGTACCGCAGAGCATTGTCGATGCTTTGCGCAGCCAGATCGTTATGCCGCCAGAACCAGTGATGCCAGGCATGAAAGTAATGAACGTCAGCCTGATCGGCAGCCAGCAGACAGCGTCGGAAAAGCACCTGGGCGGCCTGTTCGCAGCCGCCCAGACTGGTGAGCAAAGCCAGGCGGGCCAATGCAGGGATGTTGCCAGGGTCCAATGCCAAGGCATTGGAAATCGCCGATTGTGCCTCATCGATTGCCCGGCCCTGATCACAGGATCCGATCATTGCCTGCCCCAGCCACGCATCCGCCAAACCATACCAGGACAATGTGTGCCCGGCATCGAGCTTCAGGCACTGGCGAAACAGTACCAGGGCATCGCGCAGGCTTTGCGGCGTGTGCTGCTGCACGCTACACAAACCACGCAGGTACGCCACCGCTGCCGGGTATGACGCGCAGGCATCACCGACAAAACTCAAGCCGGGAATGCGCTGTGCAACCAGGCACGTCAATGCCCCAAGCGATGCCCCGGGATCACGGGCATCCAGTGTCTGCCCATGCAGCAGAGCGTGATCGCGGCCACGGATCAACTCGACCGACCATTGCTGCTGATCGCTCGGGCCGCTACAACGCCCGCTCAAGCAGTAGTCCGCAGACAACTGCCCGACCAGCGACCGCACATCGACCGGTTGCGTATAAGCGGCCATCAATCCCGAGGGAATGACGTGCAACATCTCGCCGAACGCCAACGTCAACTGACGGATCATCACATCTTGCAGATCCAGCGCTGCCGTATCCCCCAGATTGCGAAACGGCAAAACAGCCAGCGAAGGCGCCACAGCCCTCGCCTGACCCGGTGTGTCGAGTTCGACAACCGCACAGGTAAAGCGATAACCCTGGCCGTATACCGTCGCTATGTAATCCTTGTTTTCCCTGAGCAGCTTGCGCAAAGCATAAATGCAGCGGGTCAACGATTCTTCGGCGGCATCCATCTCGGGCCATACATGGTCCAGCAAATAATCCTTGCTGACGACCGCCCCCGCCGACTTCAACAGCAGGCGCAAAACATTCAACTCTTTGGGCGGGACGTGAACGCCATCTCCATCCCGCATCAGCGTTCCATCACTTTGCAATAGCCAGTGGTCAAAAACGAATGACTTGACCAGCGTTTGATCAGCTGCACTGTCCATACTTTGAAATTTCTCTATAGAAAGTTACTGAGCGCAATCAAGCCTGTCCGTGATCAGGCTCGAGATGACAAACCGCGTGACTATAGGAAATTGAGTAGGATGGTTCCGTAGGAGAATTGATTTATTACGAAATGAAACTACGATTTTTCCTGTAGGAAAAATCGCAAAACAAACAACAACCATGCAAAAATGCCTTGCTTCTAGATAAACAAGGCATTTTTCTTGCTCACTCCAAATCTGACGCCCGGCAACTTCTTGAACTCATCACTGTTTCACAAACATCTTCTACCGTCCTCCACAACCCGACTCTATCTTCAGGAAGGTCAATACCGAAGGTTTCGTTCAGCGCCATGACAATCTCAATCAGACTGATGGAGTCAACATACAAATCCTGGACCAATCGCGAAGTCAACTCGATGTCTCGACGACCGGCCGGAAAATAGTCCGACAACACCTTGATCACTTGACTCGCAATGTCGAACTTATCACTTGACTCATCTGACATTCTTTTCTCCCACATAACAAAACGCAGGCGCAACGCCAGCTCAAACGAACCCGTGTTACGCCCGATCTACTGACATTCAAATGCTTTACCCAAACAACCCAGACTCACATCAAAAATTCAACATTGCCTTCAACATGTCAAAAAACTGATTCAAATGTGAAGACAGCGTTTTACTGAAATTGTCATGATAAGAATTGGCATTCGAGTATTTCTGCGTAAAGGACTGCAATGTGTTCTTCAGGCGCTCCTCCTGGGCATTGAAGCCGGTTTGCCAAGCCTGGAATCTGGCGTTATCGAAGTAATAATTATCATTCCCCGAGCCTGGTGGCAGGCTGTCTCGCATCGTCCAAAGCGGCCCAGTGTCTATGACGACGCAGTAACTGCCGTCGGAATTTAGCTTAAGGCAAGCGTCAGGCAGCCCCAGCGCATCTCGCCACTTTTCCGCTTCCGCCTTGCTTACGCCTTCTTTTCCGGGTTTGGGAAACAGCACGGATGCAGGATTTGGATGGCTGTATTTTTTGATCAGCTCATTGAGTGCGGTTCGCAGCGGACCGTTGTACAACCAGACCCCGTTACCTTGGTCCTCACCCACGACCCAGTCTTTCAACCTCGCGGTAATTAGCTCATTGAAATCGACGAAGAAGTCCGAATAGGCATCCATAATGTATTCATAACCGCCCAGATAACCTTTTTTGATCAGGTCAATGAGGTCGATCAGCTTGTCGAAAAATTCGACTGAAGAGTTCACTCGCGCGTCGAACTCGTCAGCGATCTCATCCGGCACCGACATTCGTCTGTGCTCATCGAGAATACGATCTTGCTCATCGTAGAGTGGCTGACGTTGCTCCATTGGCAGCGTATCGAGGCAAAGATTGAACACCATTCCAGTCTGACGCATCTGGTGTGTCCACATCAGCGATCGAATACGTTTAGCGTGAGTCTGCTCGGCAAACTCGGTAGACGAAAAATACTGCGCAAGAATTTCTGCAGGCGAGCCTTGAAGGTCTCTTGGAACGCCCGCTTGACACTTAAGCATGTTTTCCAGGTGACGATTGAGCACCTTCCCCGAACGCTCGAGCAACTGCGCAAGGGAAAATCCAGCGTGGACTTCGGCAGGCATTTCGGGAAGCAGCGGCGCATCAACGTTGGCATTAAAGTCAGCAGACAAACTGCTTCCTGGATGTGAGGGCTCTGCAATTCTCATATTGGTTTCCTCACTCAAACCCTTCCAAGGACTTCAATGCGCGACCGGCTTATCTGCACTATCTCATCCATCATCTTTTGCACCAGTGCCCTGTCGGCGGAGTCTTTCTGAGCGACCTCGTCACTCAGGCTTTTCTGAGTGTTCTGTGCACTTTGCTGCAGGACTTCTTTCTCCCGCGCAGCGTACTCGCTCATGCGCACCATGCTGGACACGACCTGACTCAGGCTCATCGACATCGCACTGAGCGCACGGCCGATTTCGAGCTTTTTCTCAATGCCTTTGATGCCCGAAAGGCTCAACCAGTCGGAGTTTTTCCCAACCTCCTTCGCCTTGGAGATTTCCCCGTCGAACCACGCCTGCTCCTGAGGCGTCAGCGTGGTCCCCTCGGGTTTGAAGTCGACGAATTTCGACCGGCCGAAATCGTCGAAAGTCTCTATTTTGTAGGTGGTTTGCGGATCCCAGTCATCGCGGGAACGATCGAGCTTCAGGTCACGCTCAATTTTGTTGGCGTCCAGAGCGTTGCGCTTGTGCAGGTTGATATCGTCATGCTTGAGCCCCAGGCCTTTCAACGTCTTGATCATACCGGAACCGGCAATAAAGCCGGACATTACGGCGTTACTGGCGGCGCTGTAGAAGGCTGCCTCACCGGATTCGACGATGGCCGCGCCCTGGGCCTTGGCGGCCTCCGCCGCCATGACACTGAAATGCCCGCGCAAATGCGCGTTGGCGACCCGTGCGACGTTGAGTGCAATGATCGCGGCGACCAATACGTTGGCATGTTTCTCCCACGCGCCCGGATCAAACACCAGATCGTTGCGCACTTCATCGTTGAGCATCGTCAAAGCTGCAGCGAAGTCTTGCCAGTCCGACTCACTGGGCTGGTAGGCGTTGCTTTTACTTTCGAGCTCCGCAGCCGTAGGCGCTATGAAGCTACCGTTCTGGAGCACTTGCTCAGTGGTGACCTGGTTGACAAGCGGCGTATCCGAGAGGCGCTTGCCTTTGAGGTTTTTCGAGAATTGCTCCTGGGCAATCAACTCGCTCAACCCGGCGTCGTTCACCGGATCGTGAGTCGTTTCCTTTAGAGCAGATTTGGACGTGATATGAGTGATTATCATGAAAAATTACCTTTTTATCCGTGGCTTCGAACGTTCCGGGCTATTTGCAGGCTCGCGTCATGACTGCGATGCATGTCGGCAATTAAATTCGCGATCTCATCGGTGCGGACCTTCATCGCCTGGCCGTAGTCCTCGACCAGCCGGGTGAGGTAGTCAGTGATCTCTTCGCTGATCGCCATGCGCACCTGCACGTCCGCCAGGTGCTTCGCTGCCTTGGCCAGATGTTCGCCGCTACCGATCTGCAAACCACCCTGCACTGCCACATTGCCGAACTCGGTGACGGCCTGAGCCGTCTGCAGATAGGCGGTAATGCGGGCCAGGGTCACCGCATCGGCGCCTCTGGTGATGAAGCTGCGCAACTGGGTCAGCATCTGGGTCAATGAATTGCTGACCGATGAAGCCACCTGCTTGAACGCCTGCATGGCTGCAGGCACAGCGTTGGCGATCATCGAGGACAGTTTCGAGGCAATGGCGCTGGCCATTGCCCCGACCGCCTTTACCCCGAGCACGCCCACCACTGCAACGGCAGCCAACGTGGCCGCGACCCCCGCGATCATGCCGGCGATTTGCGCAATGTCTTTTGCGGTCTTCTCGTCGACTCCAAACGTCACCAGACCTATTCTATATAGTTCGGTCAACAGCTTGATGGCTTCCTGCATGACCGTGGTCAGCGGCTTCATGGCTTCGGCCATGAACGACTTGCCCGTCACTTCCTCGACCACCAAATCGCTAATCATCACTGCCGCGCCAATCACCCCGACCACGAACAGCACCGGGTTGAGGGTCAGCACGCTGACAACAATGGTTGCAAGGGTCAATATCGCGCCGACGATCTTGCCAATGCAGCCCATGGTGCTCTGCAGCGCCTCGGCCTTACGGACTTCTTCCAGGTACTTTTCCGACTCGAGCTTCATGTGTTCCTGAAGCTTGGCTTGCATCTCCTGGAACAACTCCTGGTTGAGCTCCTCCTTGTTCTGCGCCGCCTCGCCAAGCAACTCGATAATCTTCAAGCGGTTCAGGAGCGCCAGTGCGCTGCTGTTCAGCGCTTTTTCGTTGGACTCCTTCACCAAGGGTCCGGCGAGTCCGGCTTCTTGCACCTTCACGGCCACCATGGCCAGCGTTTTGGCGCAGGCGTTGGCGATCTCGATCAGTTTCAGGTGAGCATCGGTCGCCTTTTGCAGCGTTTGGGTATGGCCCGCCAGTTCACCTTTCAGCTTGTCGCGCAGTGCCAGTTCGCGAGCGTATTCCGGTGATTCAGAATCCAGTTCCGCCAACCGTGCCTCACTCTCATTCAGCAGTCCCTGGACCTGCCGAACCCGCTCCTGCAACTGATCGAGGTGCTCCTGGCTGCTGCCGATATTGCCTTCGGCGACTTCCAGCGCCTCGACGGCGGCGGCGTAGTCAGCCGCCAGCTTTTCATACCCCTGCTGCTTGGCACCGGCCATGCTTTGCAGCATCGCCAGGCGGTTTTTCAGTTTTTTGACGTCGACTTCGCCGATCAACTCGCTGATCATCGCCATCAACAGCGTGAACAGATCACCGTTGGTTTCCTGTTTGTTGCCGTCAGCGCGTAGAGCTGGCAAGTGCAGCAAGGGTCTGCCCGCACTGGCGACGGATGGGCCGGGCAGGCCTTCGTAGCTCACCGACATCAGGCGAGCCAATGCCTCTTGGCCGGCCTTCTGATAATCCACCGTTCCGGCCGCTTGACTGACAGCCTTGCCATATTTTTCAACGGCCACGTCTCGACCGGTCGAGCCGAAATACGCCGACCTGGAGGGAATACTCATTTCAGTCATGTTCAGTCTCCGAACAATCTTTTTCAATGTGACTCAAGGTGTCGAGATACACCTGAGCCTGTTTGCGCAAATCGTCTTCCGTGGCTTGCTCAAGCACATATTCGAAGCACAATCTGGCCTTGCCGACCTTGCCCAGCGCCAGGTGACACTGGCCGGTGTACAGCATCGGTCGGTAGTCGTTCTTGCCTTGGGCGAAGGCGATCGCATACAGGTCGATCGCTTTCTGGTGGTTCTGCTTGAGTTGGTGTACGGCGGCCAACCCCATCCAGTAATGGCTGTTGTTGAGGTCGTAGATGCACAGGAAATGGAAGAACTTTTCGGCGTCGTCCAGCCGTCCCTGCTCGTAAAACTGGAACGCGAAGGCATAGAGGCCGTTCATGTGTTCGTCACTGATGCCTTGCACGTCTTTCAATGCCGCACCACCGAGCACCGCATCCACGACATCGAGGGCCAGTTGTTCATCTTGTTGTTTGTCGCGACTCATCAGCCACACTCCTGAAAAACGTCAGCGTTGCTGACGACTGCATTGAGCCAAAGCGCTGCTGAGTACGCTGCCAAATTGCGCTCATGCCAACGTTTGGAAGAAAAAGGAAAAGGGAGAAATCAGGCCTGCTCGACCTGTTCGAGCCAGATCAACAGACGCAGGACTTCTTCGATTTCCTGTACTTGAAGAAAGCTGTAGCGCTGGTGGGTTTTGAAGATCCGCCGGGCCAATGCGATGTCATTGATCACCGGCACACCGACCTCTTTGGCATAGGCGCGAACGGCCAGGGCGCGCTGGTTGGTTTCCATCAGGGAGATAAACGGCAACACGGTGATTTCCGGGCGGAAATACACACCGATGGCAATGTGCGTCGGGTTGGCGATGATCATCCGCGAGTTGCGCACATCGGATTTGATTTGCTCCGACAGCAACTCACGATGCAGGTCACGACGGCGTCCCTTGATCTCGGGATTGCCATCCTGTTCCTTGTGTTCGCGCTTGACCGAATCCTTGTCCATCATCTGATCCTTCATGAACAGCCAGTATTCGCTCAACGCATCGAGCACGACGATCAGCAGCACGCATCCGAGGAACGCCAGCACCAGCACCAGCAACAAGTGGCCCCAGATTGCGAACAGGTCCGGGGCTTGGGCGAACAGTTGGGCAAACAGCAGTTGCCGCTGGGTGATCCAGACAATCCACAGGGCCAGGGCAAAACTGCCCAGGTACAGCAGCGCTTTGACCGTGTCCTTGACGGTGCGCATGCTGAACAGTTTTTTGAAGCCATTGATCGGGTTCAACGCTCCCAGGTTGAGCTTCAAGGCTTCGCTGGCCAGGGCAAAACCGCTTTGCAACAGTGCAGGCAATGCGCTGGTCAACACACAGACCAGCAGCAACGGCAACAATGCCTTGAGCCCGACCAGCACCAGCATGGCCGAGTACGCTTGCAGGTCCACGTCAAAGTCACTGGCAATGATGCGCCGATAGACTTCCATGACCTCCACCAGCGAGCTGTTGAACACCATGTAGGTGATGCCGCAGAGGGTCAGGCAGGTGATCACCAGATCCTTGGCCTTGAACGTCTGCCCTTTGCGTGACGCATCGCGCAGGCGCTTGGCGGTGGGTTTCTCAGTCTTCGAGGCGCTGGACGACATCGGCAGCCTCCCCTTCGCGGCCCAGATAATGTTCCAGCCCTTGGGACTTCATGCCCATGCGCAGGACTTCGTCCGGCAGGTGAACGCCGAAATACAGCATCAACACCACCAGCGCCACCAGGCTCTTGACCGTCAGCGACACCGAGAACGCATTCATTTGCGGCGCATACCGCGAGAGCAAGCCAAGCAGCGCTTCGCTGATCAACAGCGTGGCCACCACCGGCGCGCTGATCACCAGGGTCTTGCTCACCAGCGCGTCGAGCAGGCTCAGAATCGATGTCAGGTGTATCTCGCAGCCATTGACCGGCGCGCATAGGCGGTAACTGTGGCCAATGGTTTCAAGCATCAACAGCATGCCCCCGCCCTCGAGATAAACCACCGCGGCAAACAGCTGAAGAAAATTGGCCAGCTCCGACGTATCGACGCCGTTGGCCGGGTCCACGGTGCTGCTGAGCATCGCCCCGCGCTGGTTGTCGATCAGGTTGCCCATGGCGTGCAGCACCCAGAACGGCCAGCACAGCAGGCATCCAAGCAGCACGCCAATGCCGGCCTCGCGCAACATCAGACCGAAGAATGCCAACCCGTCGAGGTCAGGCAGCGGCACCCCCACATAAGCCTGGAAACCCAACGCCACCAACACAATGACAGCCTGGCGTGGCGCGCCCGTGAGCACCCCACTGTTGAGAAACGGCAACATGAAAAAAATCGGCGCCAGGCGTGCAAACCCCAGAAGGGCGGCGGCAAGCCAGGTGTACAGGTCGAAAAACAGCGTCACCGACATCGCGCTAAGCCAGCGCCAGGCGGATGACTTCTCGACTGAAGTCGAGCAAGGTTTCGCCGTACCAACCCGACAGCAGGAACAGGCACGCGGCGACGGCCAGCAGCTTGAAACCGAACGGCAGGGTCTGCTCCTGTAACTGAGTCACGGTCTGAATCAGACCGACCACCAGGCCGACCACCGTGGCCACGATGATTGGCCACGCCACCATCAACAGGATCAGGTAAAGGGTTTTATTGCCGGCATAGACCAGATCGTTCATGAGCCCGCGCCTATGTCAGCAACGTCAGGTATTGCTTGACCAGCCCGGTGGACAGGAGCGCCCAGCCGTCCAGAGCAACAAACAATACCAATTTGATCGGCACCGAAATGATCACCGGGCTCATCATCATCATGCCCAGCGCCAGCAGGATGCTGGAGATCACCAGATCGACGATCACAAAGGGTAAGTACAGGTAGAAGCCGATCTTGAAGGCGCTTTTGATTTCACTCAACGCATAGGCCGGCAGCAGGGAAAACAGCGACGGCACGAGTTCTTCATCGGCAGGCAGAACGATGTCGGACTCACTCTGCACCACTTGGGCCCGCTCGAAGAACAGCGCCAGTTCCGGGTCGGTGTACTTGCGCAGGTAATCCTTGTAGCCGCCCAACCCGTTCTCGGCGAAATCCACCACCGACTCGATGTCGGTAAAAGCCACCTGTTCTTCCTTGTAATAGCCATAGCCCTGTTTCATCACCGGCGTCATCACGAAAATCGCCAGCATCAAGGCGATCGCATTGAGGGCCATGTTCGAGGGCACCTGCTGCAAGCCCAGGGCGTTACGCACGATGACAAAGACGATGGAAAACTTGATGTAGCAGGTGCCGGCCGCCACCAGAAACGGCAGCAGTGAAGCGAACGCCAGCAGCGCGATCAGCGAGACGTCGTTCATCGCGGCATTCCGTCCGGTGAACCGTTGCGATAGACCTCGAGCACCTCCACAGCCAACTGCTCTTGCAGTTGCACCAGCTCACCACGGGCCACCGGCTTGCCATTGGCGCGCACCTCGATGTGCCGCGCCGCATCGTCCGCCAGCGGGATCAGTTGGCCCGCGATGATCTGCGACAGCGTGGCCAGGTCGATTTCCCGGGTCGCGAGCAGGAACTCCAGGCGCACCGGCAAAGCGCCGAGGTCAAAATCGGTATCGGTATCGGTATCGGTATCGGTATCGGTATCGAGATCTGCCGTGCTTTGGGCGTCGGTCGCGGTCGATTGCATGTGTATCCCCTGTTCAGTAAAGGTGAAAGCGCCGAGGCATTGATGCCCCAGGTAGCATCGTTGCGAACGCTGAATGATTCGCAGGACATCGCCGGCCTTGAGCCGTATCCCGTGTCCGAGGTGGCTCGACCCCAGCATCAGCTCCAGGCGCAGTGGCAAATCGCTCAGCCATGAGTCGGCGTCCAGGGGCCGGCTGGCGGCCCGTGCCGGTGGCAATCGGGTCAACCACAGGCGCCCGCGGGGCGTGTCGAGCCATGGCAGTTCCTGCGGGGGCAATTGCCCGGGAAGGACCCCATCGACGTCGGATATTTGCCGGTAGTGCAAGTCCTCTACCTCCAGCAGCAAGGGTTGCGGCACCGCGCGAAACAGCTCGGCGATGTTCATCAGTGAGCACTCGACCGACAGTAACGAGCGCAACCCCGGGAGTGATCGATGCAACCAGTCGCGGGCGTCGATCAAACCTTGCCATTCCCCACCCTCGCCTGATGCGCGAAAACACAGATAGCCCGATTGCCCTGGCGGATGGCCTGAACCGGCGTCGACATCCGCGTTTCGCCAGCGTCGTATCGCTTGCGCGGCGGCATGCGCCGAAGCGTTGACCCGGCGCAACTTCAGTGCGCTCATGCGCCCTGCCCGGCGTCTTCGGTCTGCTCGTCGTCCGGCGGCTGCCGCGAGCCCTGGCGCTGCTGCTCGCCGTCGCTATCGGTCAGGCGCCAGGCGGGTTCGCGGACGTGCTCCAGCGACACTTTGAGTTGTTCGAAAACCAGGGCATTGCTCGGGCTGATTTGCAGGTTACGGGTGGGCTCATCGGCCACGCGGCTGATCGTCACCTGCCCGCTGGCGGTACCTTTATTGAACGGAACCTGCAGCAAGCCCCGGTCGGCAACCGGCAGGGTCTCGATGATCGGGTCGAGGGCCGGCGGCGCTGGCGGCATCCCGGGCGCCGAGGCCGCAGGTGAGGCCATTGGCGGTACATGGCGCGCGGTCGGGAGGCTCGACAAGGCTTCGGGCTTTTGCCCTTCGAACTCAAACATCGAGGGTGCACCTGGACTGGCGGCACGCTCGACCGGTAGCGCTTCGACGATGTTTGACGGGCGCTCGGTCAGCCCTGGCTCAACAACGATCCGAGTCGGCAGGTTTGTAGGTGTCAGTGTCGGTGTCGGCGCGCCCCCCCTGTCGACAACAGGCGCAACGTCAGCCACCGCTGGCAACAACCGAGGTGGCACAGGTTTGCTCAACAGCGGCTGCGCTTGTGGATGAGACACCGGTGGCGACACCCGAGGCTGCTCAGGTTTACTCGACAGCGGCTGCGCTTGTGGATGAGACACCGGTGGCGACACCCGAGGCTGCTCAGGTTTACTCGACAGCGGCTGCGCTTGTGGATGAGACACCGGTGGCGACACCCGAGGCTGCTCAGGTTTACTCGACAGCGGCTGCGCTTGTGGATGAGACACCGGTGTGAGCGGCCGTACTTCGTCGAGTTCAGCCGCTGGCTTTTCCGGGAGCGTGACCATCGCCTGCAGAGTGATTGCGCGCCCCGTGTCCATCAGGGGCCGATGACGCAGGATCAACGGCGCCATCAGCTCCAGCACACCTTGCGGCAGCTCATCCTCCCGCACCGGCACCCGCCTGTCGTGCGACTCATCCATCGGCTGCTCGGTGGCAGGGTCCAAGGGTTGAACCGGCAAGGGTGAAATTACAGATACATTGCTCATCGCGAAACTCCGTTCATCTCTTCGGTTTCTCTTTCTTCCCGGCGTACCTGCTCCAGCCGTTGCCCCCGTAACAGCTGCTGAACAGCCCCTTCGTACTTGTCGTGTTTGCGCTGCGCAAACCGCAGTTGCTCGCGCTGCTCCTGCAACGCTTGCTCAATCTCCCGGCACTGCTGATCGACCCGGTTACGCTCGACGCGCAACAGCTCGATCTGCCGCCGAATGACCGCCTGCCTTCGCAACAGCGCCAACAGTTGTCCGTGATCGAGCACACAGTCATAGGCACGATGGCTGGCCAACAAACCGTGCAGCGCCGCCTCTTGTCCGTCGAAAGCGGCCCGTTCCTGGACCAGCGGCTGCAGTTGCTGCCGGGTACGCGCAATCAGCAGTTGACCGCGTTGCAGGCGGAACTGGCTGAGCGTCAACAGCCGACGACGATCGGCTAATGGATTCATGCCATGACCCCCTGCAATTGGCCCAGGGCCTCGTCCGGTTCACAGCGTTCGCCCGTGGGCTGGCGCAACCACTGGTAGAGGGCTGCACGGCGTTGCAGCGCCTGGTCATTGGCGGCGTCCGCGCCTGGGCTGTACTCGCCCATGTCGAGAAAAACCTGCAGCTGCTCAAGCCGCGTCAACGTTTCCCGGGTCGCCGCCGCCAGTTGCTGCACCTGCGGCGCAGTGACTTGCGTCGCCACACGACTGACACTGCGCAACACATCGATCGCCGGGTAGTGCCCCTTGGCCGCCAGCGCACGGCTGAGGTAAATATGGCCGTCGAGGATTGAGCGAATCTCCTCGGCGATCGGGTCCGGTTCGTCGTCACTTTCCAGCAGCACCGTGTACCAGGCGGTAATGCTGCCGGAGGCAGTCACCCCGGGCCGTTCCAGCAGGCGCGGCAAGGCATCGAACACCGAGGCCGGATAGCCTCGTCGCGCCGGCGCTTCTCCCGCGGCCAGGGCCAGATCCCGACGGGCCCTGGCGTAGCGCGTCAACGAGTCCAGCAACAACACCACACGCAGGCCCTGGTCACGGAAATATTCGGCGATGGCCGTAGCCTGCAGGGCCGAGTTGCAGCGATCCACCGAGGAAAAATCCGAGGTGGCATACACCACCACGCATCGTGAACGTATTTCAGACTGACGCAGATGCTCGATGAATTCGGTCACTTCACGTCCGCGCTCACCGATCAGGCCAATGACAAACACATCGGCGGCGGTGTGGTTGATCAGCATATTGATCAGGGTGGTTTTGCCGGAGCCGGCGGCGGCGAAAATGCCGATGCGTTGGCCGACACCGCACGTCAGCAAGCCGTCGATGACCCGAATACCGGTGCGCAACGGGGTGTCCACCGGGCGCCGCTGCTGGTATGACGGCGGGTCGGCGTCCACCGGATAGTCCTGTTGCGCCAACGCCGTAGACGGTGCCAGACGCTCGACGATAGTGCCTTGAGGGTCGACTACGCTGCCGAGCAAGGCATCACTGCACGTCAGTTGCAGGATCGAGCCCGTGGGAACGATCATCGACTCCCTGGACAAGCCCTTGGCATCGCCGAGCAAGCTGAGCAGGACCGCGCCGGGCTTGAAGCCAATGACCTGCGCCCTGGCCGCTACCTCAGGCAAGCGCCAATGCCGACGCACTTCGCAGACTTCACCGATCACCACGTCGCCCAGCGTCGCTTCGATCAATGGACCACTCAAACGCAAGGGATGGGCACCGTGCCGTTGCAGCCGGATGTTCATCGACGCAACAGTTCGCACAGTGTTTCAAGCGCCAGCACAAAAGAGTCGAGGGCCTGGGCGAAATGCCCGGCGTCACTCAGGGCATCGGCATTGGCCATCAACCGCAGTTCCAGGCGCTCCTGAACCTCGCACAGATGCAATTGCCCGGTGCGGGAAAAAGCGTTGCCTTCAAGCAAAAACCGTATCAACTCACCGGCACAATGATGGGCAAACTGTGGGCCGGCTTCGGCGACCACCGCCCATACCCATACATCGCCCTCCACCTCAGCGACGTTGACATCAGGCAGGCTCTTCATCTGCATTTCGATTGTACTGTGACTGTCGAAGTGCCCTATCTGGCTGTCCATGCAGCCGCTGTGCCGTAGCGCTTCGCGCAACAGGTCGGCAATATCCGTTGGAACCATTTGCAGTATTTCCTTACAGTGTTTTGATGACATTGACGGAGACGGTCTCGGAGATTTCGCCGAACGACATCACGTCCAGCTCCCGGAACCGCCCCTCGATCAGTTTCTTGATGTAGCGCCGCACATCGACCGAACACAGCAACACCATGTCCTTGTGTGCAATGTGCAGACTGCCCAGGCCGACACTCAGCCGGTCCATCAGCTCTTCCGACTCGGCCGGTTCCAGATTGATGAAACTGCCGCCCGAGGTTTGCCGGATGCCCTTGCGCACCACCTCTTCGAACTCCGCCGACAACAGCAACACCCGCAAGTCATTACCCTGGGCAAACTTGTTGCTGATGTAGCGGGCCAGCGAGCCACGAACGTGCTCGACCAGCGCCAGCGCGTCTTTTTCCCGGGACGCCCAATGGGCCAGGGACTCAAGAATCAGCTTCATGTTGCGCACGGAAATGCGCTCGCCAATCAGGCGCTGCAACACTTCGGTGATCTTCTGCACGGTGACGTGGCGATAGACTTCCTTGAGCAGATCGGGACAGCGGGTTTCCATTTCGTCGAGCAGTTGCTTGGTTTCCTGCACGCCAAAAAACTCCTGGATGTTGCGCGCCAGCAAGGTGACCAGGCAGCGGTAGCATTCCTCGTCCGCCGGGCGCAGGTGATAGCCCAATTGCTGCACCCGTTCCTTGTCGTTGGCGTTGACCCACACCCCGCCCAGGCGATTGCTGTCACTGCCGTGCACCAGGGCAAAGCCCATGGGTTCCAGCTCCGGCGAGTAGTCGAGCAGTCGCCAGTGATCGAAATGGATATCGAATTGCTCGGCGCGCACTTCGTTGATCAGTACCGCCACTTGATGCGCCGGCAAGGCATCGCTGGCGCGCAATTGCGGCTCGGGAATGCGCAGCCCGTAATCGACAAAAAACTGACTGCGAAAACGCGCCGCCCAACGGGCCGTGTTCAACTCGTCGAGGCGCGCCGTGGGCACCAACAACATCAGCGGGATGGTTTCAGTGGCGACGTTATCGATGTCCTCGAGCAGGCCCGAGCCGGTCTGCATGGCTTGGCCCTGCGTCGACGATGGACGGCTGTCACCCTGCCCCTCGGCCCTGGAGGCCTTGCGCCGGCGAACGAATACCAGCAGTGCCAGGGCCGCGGCGATGGGCAGGAAAGTCAGCAGCGGAAAACCGGGCAGCAGGCCGACGCCCACCGCCAGCAGCGCCGTCACCCCCAGCACGAAGGGATGACCGAGCATCTGGGCGAGCATGTTGCGCCCCAGGTTGGCGTCATCGCCGTTGACGCGGGTGACGATGAAGCCGGCGCCGATGGCGATCAGCAACGCCGGAATCTGTGCCACCAGACCATCGCCGATGGTCAGCAGGGTGTAGGTCGACAAGGCGGTGGACAGGTCCATGCCCATCTGCCCGACGCCAATGGCCATGCCGCCGATGAAGTTGACGAAGATAATGATGATGCCGGCGATGGCATCGCCCTTGATGAACTTCATCGCGCCGTCGAACGAGCCGTACAACTGGCTTTCGCGCTCCAGCACGCTGCGTTTTTCCTTGGCTTCCTCGGCCGTCATGGCGCCGGCCTTGAGGTCGCCGTCGATGCTCATCTGCTTGCCGGGCATGCCGTCCAGCGAGAAGCGCGCCGCGACTTCGGCCACCCGCTCCGAACCCTTGGTGATCACGATGAACTGGACAATAGTGACAATGGAAAAGATCACGAAGCCCACCACCAGGCTTTCGCCGATCACGAACTCACCGAAGGAGGCGATGATCTCCCCCGCATCAGCCTGGCTGAGGATCAGCCGGCTGGTGCTGATCGACAGCGCCAGGCGGAACAGGGTGGTCAACAGCAGCAACGCCGGAAAGGTCGAGAAACTGAGGATGCGTTCGATGTAGAACGACCCCATGAACACCAGCAGCGAAATCACGATGTTCAGGCCGATGAGAAAATCCACCAGCGCCGTCGGCAGGGGAATGATCAGCATGGCGATGATCATCACCATCAACGTCAGGATCAGCAGCTCCGGACGAGCGCCGACGTTGCGTAAAAACACATTGAGCATGGCAGGTCAGCTCCGGGAAAAAGTCATGAGCAGCCGCCGAGGCGTCGCCGTTCTTTGCATTCGTGGGCGTAGGCAATGTCAGCCAGTCGGGTGAACTGTTCTGCCAGGCGCAGTGGTGCGAGTTCATCGGCAAACAGTTGCGGCGGCAACTGCAGGCTGTGCCGGCGCACCTTCTGCAGCAGCGTCGAACGCTCACGGTGTGGGCTCAACAGCACACTCTCACCCAACGCACCGAGCAACAGCTGGTCGAGCTCATCGGGGTACGTCAGCAGGCCGAGCAGGAACACCAGCCAGTCGGGCTCATTGGCGTTGTGCCGGCAAATGAGTGCATCGCCGAGCAGTTGGGTGATAAACAGCTCATCAGCTGAGCGCAGGCGCTTGAGGTCGGTCACCCTGGCCAGCAGTTGACCGAACTCCACGCGCGAGCAACTGGGGTCCTGGGCACTGATATCCGTGAGCAATGCTGCTTCGATGAAGGCAAGTACCGCCATGCGTTGTGACGGACCATACAGTGCGATCCAGTCCTGATAACAACTGATCGGGCCCTCGTCGGACTCCAGAAAATCCCGGTAGGTCTCACGCAACAACCCTGCGCGCACCGCCATGCTCGCCCCGAACATCCTGGCTTTGAGGGCGGCGTTTATCCCGGCATTCATCCGCTTGGGGGAGCCTTGGGCAACCACCGTCTGTAAAAGCGTTTCAAGTCGCTGACGGGTGGTCTTTTCCAGTTTCTTGCGACGTAGCAGTTCTCGCAGCACCAACGCCAGATCACTGTCATCGGGGAACAGTTGTCGCACCCTTTGCAGCAACCAGGCGACCGGCTTGTCCGCCAGCCGCGCGAGGCTGAGCACCTGCTGCACCTTGGGCACAGTGTCGTCTTCAAGGACTCGTTCGAAGTTGTCCATCAGGGTCTCGGACTTGAGTTCGAAATGTCGCCGCCCGCGAAACTGAGCCAGTGCCGCCGACATTTCATCGCTGATCTGCACAAAGCGCTGCGCAACGGCAACCGTCGCGCTGTCGTCGAGATCAACCTGCGCATCCGCCTGGGGCTGTGGATGTTCGGCGGCCTTTTCGGCATTGAGCCGTGCCTGGGCAGCTCGCCCACCTGTGGAAACCGGCGGCAGGATCACTGTTCTGCCGCCCGCAAATAGGCACGGCGCACCCGCTCATGCTGCTGCGGGGTCAGCAGCCCGGTGGCCGGAACAGTCGTGGCGGGCTCCAGTGTGTCGAGAATCTCCTTGGGCTGAATCAGGAACACCCGCACCGTGTTGGCCGAACGGTTCTGGCGATAGCTGAATAGGCGTCCGATCCACGGAATCGAACCCAGTACCGGAATCCGCCCGACTTGCTCGCTGTGATCATCGCGGGTGAAACCGCCCACCAACAGACTCTTGCCCTGGGGCACGCGCGCCACCGTGCTGATCCGTGTGCGCCCGACCGTCGGCAAACTGCCAGGTTGCTTGTTCTCGTCAGGTTTTTCTACTTCGTTGCCGTCTTCGATATTGAGTGACATTTCAATTTCGTCCGCCTGGGCGAAACGGGGCAGAACACTGACGAGCGTGCCATAGGTCACGTGCTGCAAATCGACACTGCGCTCCCCCACCAGCGGGGCATAAAAGGTGCGGTTGTTGTCGAAGATCGCCGGCACGTTCTCTTGTGTCAGGATCACCGGACGCGAGACCACGTTCGCCCGGTTGGTGCGCTCCAGAGCCATGACCTGGGCGACGAACGAAGCGCCATCGAGGGTGGTCGCCGAGCCGGCGTTCAGCGACATGGTGAATGTCCCGCTGGACTTCAATGCGCCCTGCCAGTTGATACCCAGCTGATTGAGTTCATCCTTGTGCAAATCGATGATCCACAACGACAACTCCACGTGCCGTTTCGGCGTGTCCAGCGCACTCACCAGGTTCTCGATAAAGCGCACTTGCTCCGGAAGCCCCTTGACCAGCAGGCTGTTGGTGTCGGGATAGGCCACCACTCGTATATTTCCGGCAGCCACCTCTCGCGCAATGATTCGCGGCGCGGTCGGGTCTTGCTCCGAGGGGGCGCTCGCCAGGCCTTCCAGGGGAAACGCCGGCATCAATCCCTGAGGACGCTGCGCAGGGGCTTGTGCCACCGACGGCTCGACTTCGCGCTTTTCGCCACGCAACAAGTCCTCGATCACGGTTGCCAGCCCGGGAATGGTCACCTTGTCATCACGCAGCTCATACTTGCGGTCGCTGACAAAGGTATTGCGCACCTGGATCACGCCGATCTGCTGCTTGCCCAGCAACAGTTCCGAGCGCTGGTTATCCATCAGTCCGGCGGCTTGCACCACCAGATCGACATACATCGGCGGGCCCGACACATGAAAAGTGCGCAAGCCGTCGTGGCGCAATGGATAACGTGCATCGTGCAACCCGGAACGCTCAAGGAACGCCTGAAGTCGGGTGACAGTCAGGGTCTGCAGCGACATCATCGAGCTTTTGACTTCCGACGCGTCATACAGATAAATCGCCTGGCCATCGCTATACCAGATAAGCCCCATCTGCGCGCTGACCCGCTCAAAGGTCCGCTGCGGCGAACGCAGATCGAAGGCACCGGAAATCCGTTTGGCGGCGGCAGTCTTGCTGACGATGACAGGTTTGCCCAACGGTCCGGACAACTCGCTGAAGAATGTGCGCACGCTCTGTTCGCGAGCCACATAGCCGTCGGCATTGGCGCGCGCGGCAAGCGGCACCAGCGACAACAGGGCGCCTAACCAGAACGGCAAAACAAATAAGGAAAGTAATCGGCGGTTCATTGGCTCACTTGCCTGGGAGGTAGGTTATGTCGGCCAGGCTACTGGGCGTGAAGCCAACCAGATCACGGATTTCCTTGGAGAAATGCGAAGAAGAGGCAAAACCCAACTCCAGCGCGATATCCGTCAGGGAGCCGTCCTGGAGGCTCATGTTCAACAGCGCCCTGGCCGCGCGCCAGCCGCGCAAGGCAGGCTTGGTTGCTGTGCCCAGGGCCTGCCGGCACAGCCGACGGAAGTGCGACACGGAAACGCCATAACGCTGGGCCAGGGTGGTCAACTTTTCGCTGTGGGTGCCCTGCTCCAGCAGGAAGCGCACAAGTCCGTAACTTTCGGTATGACGCAGCACGCCGGCGAAGGTCTGGTAAGCCATCCCCCCGACCATGGCCTGTTCGATGTACCAGCGCTCAAGCACCCGCCCGGACCACACGGCGGGGTACGCCACCGGCAATGCCGCCCAGGATGTCGGGCCGGGTCGTTGATCAACCAGTGTGTTTCCCAGATCGATGAACACTTGCAATTTAACCAGCGCCGCTTCTGCAACCGCCCGGGTCTGCACGCCGCCGCTCAGCTCGAATGTATCGCTCGTTGCAATCAGCCCTTCCCAACCGACCGGCAGACAGACCCGCGGGCGCTGCGCCGAAGCCAGATACACAGGGGATTCGCTGACCCGCACATGCAGCACCCGCTCGCTGCAACGAGCATCGGGCAGACCGGTGGCGCGTAGTAATTGAATTTGCACGCCAACCTCCTTTGCGGCCTGACGATTAACGGCCGGCAGGATGAAAGACATGGCGCGATGAATCCTGATGTAAAGCTGATGAACCGGTGATGGCATATGCCTTGCACCCTTCCAGGCACCAGCACCCACGCCAGCGTCGGAATGGGTGCAAAGACAATGGCGTCGTCCCCGGCCTGCCCATGCACGGACCCGGGACGACGTTTTTTTTGCAAGGTGAACGCGCGATGAACGAACCGTCAGCCGGCCCTCTGGCTTGGGTCAATGGCAGCGATGCCCCGGAAAAAACCGAAATCAATCTCGGCTTCATGGCCCTGAGCGACTGCGCCTCGGTGGTGGTCGCCGCCACCCAGGGCTTCGCCCAACCCTATGGCTTGACCCTGAACCTCAAGCGCCAAACGTCCTGGGCCAACCTGCGGGACAAGCTGGTCAGCGGCGAACTCGATGCAGCCCACAGTCTCTACGGTCTGATTTACGCCGTTCACCTGGGCATCGGTGGCGTGGCCGCGACCGACATGGCCGTGTTGATGGGCCTGAATCAAAACGGCCAGAGCATCAATCTGTCCCGCGGCTTGCAGGCGCTTGGGGTGACCAGTCCTGAGGCATTGGATCGGCACGTGCACCAAACTCGCGCAAAACTCACCTTCGCTCAGACGTTTCCTACCGGTACCCACGCCATGTGGTTGTATTACTGGCTGGCCAGCCAGGGCATTCACCCGCTGCTGGATGTCGACAGCGTCGTAGTGCCGCCGCCGCAAATGGTCGCCCACCTGCGGGCCGGGCGTATCGACGGGTTCTGTGTCGGCGAACCCTGGTCCGCCAGCGCCGTGCAGCAGAACCTGGGTTTCACCCTGGCCACGACCCAGGCCCTCTGGCCCGATCACCCGGAAAAGGTCCTCGGCTGCACCCGTGCGTTCGTCGAGCAATATCCCAATACCGCGCGGGTGTTGGTGATGGCGATTCTGGAAGCCAGCCGCTTCATCGAACAAAGCAACGAAAATCGTCGCAGCACCGCGCAACTGCTCAGTGCCGCGCAATACCTGGATGCGCCGCTGGAATGCATCGAGCCGCGCCTGCTGGGCGACTATGTCGATGGCCTGGGCAATCGCTGGCAAGACCCGCACGCCCTGCGCTTGCATGGTGAAGGCGAGGTCAATCTGCCGTACCTGTCCGACGGTATGTGGTTCATGACCCAGTTCCGTCGCTGGGGCTTGTTGCGCGATGATCCGGATTACCTCGCCGTGGCCCGTCAAGTCCATCAACTAGACTTGTACCGTGAAGCGGCCGGCGCGGTAGGTGTCGCGGCACAGGGCAAGGAGATGCGTAGCAGTCAATTGATCGACGGCAAGATCTGGGACGGTTCGGACCCGGCCGGTTATGCCCGCAGCTTCAAACTGCACGCCATGAGCGACAGCTCACACCGATCCGCCAGCCGCTGACAGGAGACGACGAACATGCTGCGTATCCTGCTGATCAACGACACCGCGAAAAAAGTCGGACGCCTGAAGGCCGCCCTGACCGAGGCCGGGTTCGAAGTGATCGATGAGTCCGGCCTGACCATCGACTTGCCCGAACGCGTCGAAACGGTGCGTCCGGACGTGATTCTGATCGATACCGAGTCACCAGGCCGCGATGTCATGGAACAAGTGGTGCTGGTCACTCGCGACCAGCCACGACCGATTGTGATGTTCACCGACGAGCATGACCCCGATGTGATGCGCCAGGCGATCAAGTCCGGGGTCAGTGCCTACATCGTCGAAGGCATTCACGCACAACGCCTGCAGCCGATTCTCGATGTGG
>RCUO01000313.1_pt1 | contig 27619 bp, 17 predicted proteins | sample 2166161 | NCBI WGS metagenome assembly RCUO01 (sample SAMN09932617, study PRJNA488358) | compost metagenome | feature: garden; material: soil; isolation source: compost soil in cyclohexanecarbonitrile-enriched culture | place: Germany: Experimental Botanical Garden Goettingen | collected 2016-01-27
GCCGCCTGACGGGAAGCATGGCCGATTTCGGCCGGATGTATTCGTCCTTCGATGTCGTCCATCTATCCGTCGTCACCCGGGTCGACGACCCCTGCAATGTGCTGCTGCCGGAAATTGCGCTGCTCGCCCGGGCGATTCTCGGGCAGTCGTTCAAATCGGTGCAGACCGATCTGTTCGCGCTGATCAGCGAGCGTGAGCAGGCCGAGAGCTACGGGCTGTCCAGCTCGGAGGGCCTCGCCTTCCTGCGCGAACTGGATGGCATGCAGGCGCCGGACTACAGAATGGAGGCCCCGCTGCTCGTAACCGAAGACGGGCTTTCCATCCCGGTATCGCATGGGCCATCGCCGCTGTTCGATTTGGTCTACGTGCTGTCGGACAAGAACGAGCGCGGAACCTCGCCGGCGAATGGCATGCAGGACAACTACGAGATTATTTCCCACATCAGTCTGCTGAAGAACGTCATGCGGCCTGCCGGCGATTCCGGTCCGGATCAAGGCGGCTATAACAACATGGCGTTCAAAAGCGGCATAAGGGGCAGCACGGGCCGGCAGGGATACGCTTCCGCCGGCTTCTCCGGTGTCCGGCGGCCGAACCGGCAGATTGCGCTGGCAGTGCTGTACCATACGTTCAAGCGTTTCCGGGAGAAGCTGCTCACGGGAAGCGGCCCCGCTCCGCGCGAGCGGATGGAGCTGATGGGCTTGACGCCGGGCAGGCTGCGGGAAGCGGCAATGCGGCTCCTTCCGGACAAGGAAGGGCTGAATGAGATGACCGGGCTGATGAGCTACGGTCGCCCGTCCTACGGCGAGCTCAAGCGCCTGACGCTGGGCGAGGCGGAGGATATGCTCTTCGGCTCCGGCGGGGAGGCTTATTTCCGCAGCAATTTCACCGAGCCGTCGTCCCGTCTGCTGGAGACTGTCAATCCGCTGACGGATTGGAAGCCGCTGCTGGCGGCGGGAGACGTAGCCGGACCGCGGGTGACGTTCGTTCAGCTGGCCGAATGGACGGCCGATACGGAGAACGCCGGAAGCGTTCTGCACGGCCTGCGGCAGCATATGGCCGGCCTTAGAGCCGGGATCGCCGCATCGCGGGAAGAAATCAGCCGATTGTTCGGCGAGCGTGTGGAGTCGCTGCCATTCCCCCGTGTTCCGCTGATGGATAAACGGACGGTCCGGAATTTGATTCATTATCTTTTTGCGGAAGGCTATGGCCTGAAATACGAGCTGCTGCTGCTTGAGACGGAGCTTGCCCTTTGCCTTCGGATCGAAGCCGCGCTGGAGTCGCTGCATGAATCCAGCATCCGGCGGCTGCGCACCATGGAGCGGCTGGAGGAAGAACTGAAAGCGGCGGCGCTGGACAGCATCGGCCGTGCGGAGGGCGATGTCGGCCGGAATATCATGGAGTATTACCGGGCCGTGACCGATGAGGTGATCAGCGACATTGAGACACGCCGCGGGCATGATGCGCTGCAGAGCGAACGCTATCTGGGCGATCTGACGGAACTGCTGGACCGGGGGTCCGAGGAGGTTCTGTCCAGGCTGACCTTGGTGTGTGGACGCGAGATTTTGACGAAGGAGCTTTTCACTTTGTCCTTTGAAGAGGAGCTGCTGCGGCGGGCGAATGTCGCGGCGGCGTATGAGAACCGTGAGGTTCTTACGAAGGAAGAGCTGTTCCGGCGGCTGTACCGTCTGCTGGAGGAGGAAGCGTCCATCAATGTCCGGCTGTTTGAGTACACCCAGGAGCATCGACATGAGGAAAAATACTTCTTCGGCGACAGCGCCTCCGAATTTATGCGCTACGCCCTGTCCGCGGACGAGACGACTCGCATCTACCGGCTGGGCTTCGTGCACGAACGGCGGCGCAGCGGGGTGGAGAAGCTGAATTTGATGGGCGGCTTCCATCTGGAGGACCTGCTCTACTACCGGAACGGCAGGATTTATTATGAAACGTATTTGAAGAACGGCTATGGGCTGCACGGTGTGGACGAAGCGTCGCTTCCCGCTCTGCGCTAGAAGCCTGCCGAAAGGATGATGGATGGATATGCAGCGAAAGGTGAATCTGCTACTCTTGTTGTTCAGTCTGATCGGCGGCGCGGTCGCTTGGATCATCGGCGAGGCTCTGCTCGGCAGCCTGCTGGAGAATTGGCCTTCCATTCTCGCAGTCGGCGTATACTTCGCCATTGTGGCGCTGGGCGTCGGTCTTGGCTGCCTGCTGGCGGAGATTATCTCGCCGAGGCTTAACGGCTTCTCCTGGAAGCAGCGCTATCTCGGGTTATCGTGGAAGCTGCTTCCGCTGACCGTGGCGATTGTGCTCGGCGCCGGCGTGCTGACCGAATTTATCTACGAGCTGAATTTCGGCGGTCTGAGGCCGGTCAAGGATATCGTCATGGTGATTGACGATTCCGGCAGCATGGGAACGAATGATCCGAACAACCGGCGCTACGCAGCCGCAAGCGAGCTTGTCGGACGGATGGACAACGACAATCGCGTTGCAGTGCTGACGTTCAGCGACGAGGCTTCCGTGGCGCAGCCGCTGACCCCGCTGTCGGGAACGGATAAGCGGGAGCAGGTCGTGAAGGCCATTCAGGGTCTTCAGACGACCACAGGCGGAACGAACCTCAGCGGCGCGCTGACGGCCGCGCTGGATGTGCTGAGCGGCGGCAGCTCCGGCAGGGGAGCGATGGTCATTCTGCTGTCGGACGGAGTGAGCCAACTGGATACCGCCACGGAGCTTCAGCCGTACTTGGACCGGGGAGTTGCCGTGAACACGGTCGGACTGGGTCTCAGCGGTTCTGACGGATCGACCCTGCTGAAGGATATCGCTTCGGTGACGGGCGGACAGTATTACGATGTATCGGACGCGGACCGGCTGGCTGATGTGTTCCGGCAGATCTATGACCGGCTCGGCGACCGGACGCTGCTGACCGAGCGGACGGACGCCGCGCAGAACAGCCCTTATTATGCAGTCGTTCGCATTCTTTCGCTTCTTCTGATCGGCGGGGCGCTGGGCCTTGGGCTCGGCATCCTGTTCGACAACCGTCATTTGGCCAAAAGCTTCGGGCTCGGCGGCCTCGTGTCCGGCCTGCTTGCGGGCCTGACTCTGGAATACGGGCTTGGCGGGGGATCGGTACTTGACGTTATGGTCCGGCTGCTGGCTGTGCTGCTGCTCGCCGGCGTGATGGCGCTGTTCACCGGAGTTGTTCCGGTCGGCGAAGGACGCCTGACCCGCCGGGGAAGCAGAGCCGCGCAGCAGCCGGCACGCCCGACGCGAGGCTTCCCGTCACGCGGAGGCAAGGGCAGCAAGGGCTTTTAGCCCGGGCGCCCGGGGCAAGACCGCATTAAATGCGCCCCAACAATAAGGAAAGGAGCTTGGCGGCGATGAGGTACATCGAGCAATCGCCAGGTCTTCCCGCCATCGGAGGCCTCACCTCCCGCGTGGAGGACCGGATCTGCATGCTGAGATGGCACTGGCCGGAAGGGCTCCAGGCCGTATATATTCACAAAAGCCCTGAGGGCGGAGAGCCTGCCGAATCCGCCGCTCTCTCCGGTCTGAAGCTGTACACCCGGGAAGAGTACAAGGCGGGATCGGGCTTTCAGGACCGGCTCGAGGAGATCGGACCGGTGGTCTACACCGTGCTCGCCCGTCATACGGAGGACGGAGAGACGGTGCTCGTCCGGCAGGATGACGGAGCCAACCGGATTACGGTCAGCGCGGGCAAGGCCCGGATCTATGTCGATATTGACCGCAAGCGCGGCCTGTTCCGCAAGGAGCAGAGCATCCGTATGACGATAACGGCCGAAGTGCCTGTCGGCAAGGATGTGCTGTGCTATGTCAAGAAGCGCGGCGGCTATCCCGCCGCGAAGGAGGATGGGACGCTGTTCCCGTTCGTGAAGGATTTCGCGCCGGGACGCAACGAGCTTCCGCCGATCGAGGTCGGCCGGGATGACTACGTCCGGATTTTCTTCACCGACGGCCCCCGCTACGGCCGTTATTACGAGCTGGTGCCGGTGCAGTAAACGTTAATGGACGCCCGGCGTAAAAGGACGCCTTCAGACGTTTATCCTTGAAATTTATGGATTATAAGCTATACGCTTAAATAGGCCCTAAATTTTTCCGAGAAACGGGACCGTCCTCCATAGGACGGCGCAGCCGTTTCTTCTTAAAGATAGAAGGGTTCATTGGCAAAGCACAATAAACAGGTCTTCTATTTCTCGGTAAACGCCCGGCGTCAAAAGGACGCCTTCAGACGTTTATCCTTGGGAGGAATAATCATGTCATTTTTCAGCAGGTTTCTGAAGAAGAATCAGCCGCAGCAGCGGCCGCTGTTCTACGATATCGTATGTCCCTACTGCTTCAGCAAATTCGAGCCCTCGCAGACCGTCTTCCGCGCGGCGCACAGCCGGGAGGATGACGAGGACTACGCGCTCGGCGAAGACGACGCGCTGAACCGGTACCGCGAGCGCTTCGGCCTCGATTCGGTAGACGATCTGGAAGCGATCCTGGTGCCGGCCGACATCCCGGAGGAATACCACCACTACAGCGACAACGTGCTGACCGGGCTGACCGACCGCTACGGCGTCCTGACGCGCAAGCGGCTCTGCCCGTACTGCCACAACGAGCTGCCGGTGACGGCGGGCAAGGTGCCGAGCAACATCATTTCCATCATCGGCGCATCCCAGGTCGGCAAATCCGTCTATATGACCTCGCTGATCCACACGCTCCAGCACACGACGGCCGGTCATTTCGACGCCGCCTGCATGCCGCTGAACGCCAAGATCAGCCAGAAATTCCGCTCTCTGTACGAAGATCCGCTGTTCCAGCGGGGCGATCTGCTGTCCTCCACCCAGAAGGAGAAAATGCAGGAGCCTTTTATTTTCCAGTTCGTGTTCAAGGATGAAGAGAAGCCGCCGCTGACGCTCGTCTTCTTCGACGTGGCGGGCGAAGGCATGGTCGATCAGGACTATCTCGGGCTACACGGACAGCATATCAAGAACTCGGCTGGCATTCTGTTCATGGTCGATCCGCTGCAGATCCGGTCCATCCGGGATAAAATCCGCATCAACATCGGCGATCGTCCAGGCGAATGGGTATCCCAATACGACGAGCCGCGCGATGTGGTGCTGACGCTGTTCGGCGATTTCATCGCCTATCAGGAGAAGAGCAGAACCGACATTCCGACAGCGGTCGTGCTGACCAAGAGCGATATGCTGTATTCCCTGAAGGACGAGGACGGGGACTACATCAAGGCGAACAGCAACGTATTCAACAACTATGTGCACCGCGGCAGACTGAACCTCAGCGAAGTGGACAATATCGACGGGGAAATCAGCCGGTTTCTCGCCAAGGTGGACCGTCCGTTCAAGGATACGATGGACGTGTATTTTTCGGATACGGCCTATTTCGCGGTGTCGGCGCTGGGCAGCAATCCGGTGAATCAGAAGATCGAGGGCGTCGTCAGCCCGATCCGCGTGGACGAGCCTTTCCTGTGGCTGCTGCATAAGCTGAAGTTCATCGAGGGAGGCGATTAAACGGTGGGCATTCAAATGGAGACGGCCGTCCAGCAGCAGATGTATACGCGCCAGCGGAGCGGGATTTTCCGGTCAACGGAAGGCTTCGACACGGTGGCGAAGTCAGGCGGTCTCGACAATAATTTTATTAAAAAAGTGCTCCATCCCTTCTGCTTCTACGACGCTCCGGCGGAGCTTGCATCCAAGGGGGAGAAGGACGAGTCGCAGTACCCGCAAGCCCTGCATTTGTTCCATCTGGAGAGCGGGGAGACGGTGCTGGGACAGAGCCGGTTTCAATCCGCGGATTTCACGGGACTGCGAAGCGCTTTTTTCACGCATAACTATGTTCTTCCTTCTTCGCGGGCCGATGAAATCGTCACCCGATTTAGTGAGTATCTGGACGCGGAGTTTGCGGAGGGGTTCTCCGGAGAGCCGGGAGAAGCGCTGCCGGAGCTGGCCGCCGTTCCCGCTTCAAGAAGTTCCCGTCCCCGTCCGGAAGAGGTGCTGCGAACGCTTGGTATCAGCGAGGAAATATTCAAAAGCCTGCTGCATTCCGCGATGCAGTCCATAGCTGGCAAAAAGAAAATATACGTCACGCTGAACGTGCCTGTGGCGCGGCTGCCCAAGGCGGCTGCGGACCTTACATGGGTGCTGCTGGGCGCGCTGCCGTTCGAGTTCCGGCGCAGACTGGGCGTGCTTACATATGCGGCGGAGCCGCAGAGCCGGAAGTACATCCACCTGACCTTCGTGGAATCCGGCTCGCTGCGTCCCGGCGACCGGGAAATCGAGAAGGATTATCTCTTTGATCTGGCCGCCGGGCGGACGCAAAATACGGACCTGGCTCCCAATACCCCTAGCCCTTTCCTCGATCTGGCGTGGGAGCTGCTTCGTCGGGGCAGAGACGCCATGGATGATTTCGGTGCATTCGCGGACGGGATGCTCCAGGGAGAAGGCTTCGAGCGGAAGCTGTCGCTTGCGGCGTACAACGAGCTGGCAGCGTTCTACCGGATCGAGCAGGGCGACGAGGGACTGTACCGGGAGAACAAGGCTGCCGTGCTCGGCGGGCTGCTGAGCTATCTGGAACGGGAAGGCGCGCTGGAGTCGAAAATCCGGCTTAACGATCTGTTCCTGGAACGGTTCGACCGGGAGTTCGACGAGATCCGGCAGAAGGGCGTGCCGGAGCCAGCTGTGCTGGAGAGCTTCCGGGATTATTTCTCGCTGAAGGGCCACAATTATCGGACGCGCATCGTCGATTATTTCATCAATGGCATGCTGAACGCGCAAAACGCCGGACGGGACGACTCGCTGGCGGCGGCATTTCGGGTAGTAGAGGGCAGCAGCGAACTGGCGGCCGCGTTCTTCGGCAAGCTGCTTAGTACGCCGGTATTCGCGCGCCTGCTGTTCCAGCCGTATGTGGATGCTCGGCTGGCTTCTGCCGAACAGACCGCGGATCTGATGGAGTTTGTGGCGGACTGGGACCGGTTCATGCCGGAAGCGCTCCGGCTGCCCGCGCTCCGGGACGGGCTGCGGGATTATTTGCCCGAGAAGCTGGAGAGGGAAGAGGATTCCGTCTTGGCGGTAGCCGCGATCCACGACTATATCGAACAGGCGGAGAAGAGCCGCCGCCGGGGAGCCGGCATCGGCCTGGACGCGCTGGCGCTGATGAAGGAGCTGGCGGCTTCGGCTGACCGTTATCTGCTGACCCGGCTGTCGCTTGAGGAGATTACGCAGGAGCAGCTGCTTGAGCTTACTTTCGTACGCTACTCGCTCGATATGGGCGAATGGGACCCGCCGCTTGATCTTCAGAGCAGACGGAAGGCGAATGTGCTGCGGGCCGCTTACCGCTGGTTCGGCGAGGAAGACCCGGATGCCGGGATCTTCGAGAAGCTCGCGCCGCAGGAGCTGGACGACGTGCAGCTCCTGGGGCAGCGCTGGCTGAAAGAGAGCCGGGGAGCGGAGCCCTTTGCCCGCATTCCGCTCGCCTTCTATCACAGCATGAACCGTGAAGGCGGACCGCTGGAATATGACTCCGTGCTGGATCATGTGCGGCGCAAGGCCGGCGACAAGGAGACCGTGTACCGCTTCCTTGCCTGGTCGCAGGACAAGCCATTATTCGCTGCCTCGTCCAAGAAGCTGTATCCGGGCTACCGGCGGGCGATTTTGAAGCATTTTGCGGCACATGACCGTGAAGCGTTCAAGAACCGCGATTTCCGCAAGAACGAGCTGGCCGCCGCAGGCCCCGCCCTGCAGGGAGTCTACACGGAGGCCCGCAATCAATTGGCGCCGCCGCTCCGGAAATGGGCGTCCCGCCGCTTTCCCTTTCTCCTCGGGACGGCGGTGATTGTGCTGCTGGCCGCGACGCTGCTCGTCTTCCTGCTGACGAGGGGCGCCGGCAACGAAGCGGCGCCGGCCGCCTCACCGGCGCCTACCGGGGCCGCGGGAGCATCGGCCCCTGCCTATCTCCCCGCCGCCGTGTACCTCGGCGGCGGCGAAGACGGACGCTCGCTGCTGTTCGCCTTCGCGAGCGAGGAGGACTGCCGCCAGTTCAACCCGGCGGAAGTCACGGTGGATACGGGCGCGGGCGAGCCCGTTATCTATAAGGTGAGCAGCCTGTCCCACGGCTGCTCGCTGCCCGGCGGCTCGCCTGCCGCAAGCGGCGAGCCAGGCTCCGGCGCGGCATCCGGCACGGCCGCGCCGGAAGGCAGCGCGCTCCCGGCGTCAAGCGCGGGAGCGGACAACAGCGCAGCCGCCGCAGATAACGCGGCGGGCGGCGCTTCACCATCTCCCGCAGCCGGGGGAGATGGTACATCAGCATCCCCGGCTGTTTCCGGGGATGGCGCTGCCGCTGCAAGCGGAGCGGCAGCGGCGTCCGCGTCGCCGAGCGGAACGGCTTCGCCCGCTCCAGCCGGCGACCAGGGCGCGGCGGGAAGCACAGTCGCGCCTTACCAGGTGACCGTGTCGCTCGCCTCAACTCCGGCGCTGACGGCCGGAAGCACGATCAAGGCGGAGGACTATACGCTCGTCCTGATGGACAACCCGCTGGCGGCATCTGCGTCGCCTTCACCGTCGCCATCTGCGAGCGAAACCGCAGAGCCGTCTGCGGAATAGCGGGAGACTGCCCCGTGATACCACCATAACCCTGCACGGCGCCTTCGCCTCCCAAGGATAAACGCCTTATGGTGTCTTCTGACGCCATGCGTTTACCGGGAAATAGAAGACCATGATAAGCGCTCAGCTTATACATTCTTCTATTTCGAGCTGCGAGGTCCGTCATGCGGGGTTATTTTTGCGATAGAGGGATGCCGCGGGCATATTCTTCGCGCTGTAAGACTTTAGGATATGGACAACCTTCACAATTACCGATATGATAAATGATGTTTAAAAATGAATACGTCTTAAAAAAGGTGCGGGTCCCTTGCGGGCCCGCTTAAAAGGGAAGCCGGTTGAAATCCGGCGCGGTCCCGCCACTGTAATTGCGGAGCATCCCTCCGAGTTAGCTGGCCACTGCTCTCTTGATGGAGCGGGAAGGCTGGAGGGAAGCGGTGAGGCATAAGCCAGGAGACCTGCCTTTTTGTCACATACGGCAGCGCGAAGCGCCAGACGCTTTCGCTTCGCGGCGTATGTTATTCGGGCGGCGGACAGAGATTGCGGTCCGCTCCGCCCGGATCAGGAGCGGATGTCCTTCGGGGGGTGAGGGCATCTGCGCGATAGAACCGGCCGATATCCGGAATCGATGCTGCATCGTTTCCGGCTCTATGAGAAGACCGCCCTCTTGGGGGCGGTCTTTTTTGCCCGGGAATAGAAGGGCCTACAAGCCTCACCGTGTAACCGGCCCGATATTTCCCGTGTACACTTGGCGTCTTTAGGATGCGGACTTCGCGATTATCCTTGATGAACGACTCCCGACTATTTTTACAGGAAAGAGGATGAGGCAATGCTGCACAGAGTTTATTCGAGAGCAAGCGCGCTCGGAATGGCATTATTGTTAGTTATTTCACTGGTTGGTGGATCTTTCGCCTCTGGAGCAGGCACGGCAGCGGCTGCTGCATCCGGCAGCTCCGCTTCGGCGGCAGCTTCCAGCAGCTCTGTCAGCGCAACGGAGGCGGTCTATTCGGCTGCCGAGTATGTGCTGAGCCAGGGCGTAACTTCCGATTGGCAGGCAATCGGACTGGCGCAGGCGGGATATCAACTCCCCGCTTCCTATGTAACGTCTCTGGAGAGCCAGGTCAAGACCGGCGCCGCCAAGTTCTCGGCAACGGATTATGCGCGCACGGTGCTGGCGGTTAAAGCGGCCGGTCAGGACCCGACTTCTTTTGCCGGAGTCAATCTGGTAGAGAAGGTATACGGCAACACCGGACTGAAGGGAACGCTCAACGGCTATGTGTTCAGCCTGATCGCTCTCGGCTCCGGGGATTACAGCATCCCGTCCGGCGCGGTGTGGACCAAAGACAAGCTCGTTCAGCAGATTCTGAAGAGCCAGAACAGTGACGGCGGCTTCACGCTGATTGCCGGAAGCGCAAGCGATCCCGACATGACGGCCATGGCGCTTACCGCGCTGTCGCCTTATAAAGGACAAGCCGATGTGGACGCAGCTGGTAAAAAGGCAGTAGCCTGGCTGTCCAAGCAGCAGTCATCGAACGGCGGCTATGGCTCGAGCAGTGAGAGCGCAGCGCAGGCAGTTATCGCCCTGTCGGCCTATGGCATTGACCCTGCCGGAGCCGATTTCACCAAGAACGGCGCGACGCTGATCAGCCGCCTGCTGAGCTTCCGTCTCGCGGACGGCAGCTTCTCGCACACACTGGGCGGCGGCAGCAATGTGCTGGCGACCGAGCAGGCGCTTGAAGCGCTCGCGGCATACGGCCTGTATGCCAAAGGCAACGGCAATCTGTATGACTTTACCGCCAACCCGCTGGCTGCGAAGCCGAAGGTGCAGGTAAGGGTTGACGTAGAAGGACCGACAGCTTCCATCGGCGGAGGCACGGTCTATAGCGGCATCGCCCTGGACGCGTTGAACAAGCTGGCCCAGGCCGAAGGCTTCGCCGTTGAGACGAAATCCAGCTCGTTCGGCATCTTCGTAGCCGGCATCGGCGGTGTGGACTCGGCAAGATTCGGCGGATATGACGGATGGATGTACACGATTCAGCGCGGAGGCAAGTGGCTTAACGTCTATGACGCGGTTGACCAGCTGGCGCTGCAGGCAGGCGATCATCTCGTGTTCTACTATGGGAATTACGGCGTAACGAAGCTGGTGGATTCCGTATCCTATCAACCGGCTGAACCGAAGGAGGGCACACCGCTTCAAGTCACAGTGAGCAGTCTCGCCTGGGACTTTAACGGCAATCCCGTAACTGCAGGCGCGGCAGGCGTCACCGTCTCCATCGGCGGGAAGACGGCAGTGACCGACGACAAGGGCGTCGCATCGTTCGGCTCCGATCTGCCTCCAGGCAGCCAGACGGTGGAGATTACGGGCTATAAGGAGAACGCGGTTCCGTCTGTGGTCCGGTATACGGGTTCGGTGAAGGTGACTGCACTGACGATCTTCACCGACGAGAAGCAGATTTCGCCTTGGGCGGTGGCATCCGTACATGCCGTATATAACAACAAGCTGATGGAAGGCGTAGGCAGCGGCAAGCCGACCTTCGCTCCGAAGGCGAAGATCACCCGCGCCCAGTTCGCGGCCCTGCTGCTTCGTCTTACGGGCAATGAACCGTCAGTTTCCGGCACCGCAAGCTTCAGCGACGTGAAGGCTGGTTCGTGGTATTATGGTTATGTTGTAAAAGCGAAAGCGCTCGGCCTGGTCGGCGGCGTAACCGCGACCTCCTTCAAGCCGGACGCGTACATTACCCGCCAGGATATGGCGGTCATGATTGCGCGGGCTTACAAGCTGTCTCCATTGACGAAGACCAGCTTCACCGACAGCGGCAAAATCAGTCCGTACGCGCTGAACGCTGTGAACGCCATGACGGAAAAAGGCTACATGACCGGCATCGGCTCGGCCTTTGATCCACAGGGTCTGGTTACGCGCGAAATGGCGGCTGTTGTAGCCTCCAGATTGCCTTAAGCTTTAACCTTAAGCAAGAAGTCAAACCTTAAGCAAGAAGTCAAACTTTAAGCTCAGGGCAGTCCCGCTCACCCGAGCAGGAGTATTCAAATATTCGAAGGTGCGGATCGCCGCCGGAACCTTGGCGGCGCCCGCGCGCCAATTACATTCCACATCGAACGGGGGAGGCAAGAGTGCCCCCGTTCTTTCCCGTTTAATGGAGGTGCAGGTCAACGATGAGGATTACGTTCCGTCAAGCCAGTGCAAGACTGCTTCCGGCGCTGCTGCTGTCCGCCGCCCTGCTGTCCGGCTGCGCTTCGGACCGCGGCGCGGCACCGGTGGGCAGTGCGCCGCCCGCCGCTCATACTGCCGCCGCCGAGGACATCGGCGGCGCTTCGGCCCCGGCTTCCGCTTCGCCGGAAGCCGGCTCCGTGCCCGGCGCGGATGCCTCGCCGGGCGTGACAGCGGCCGCCGGAACGCCAGCGGCCGCAGAAGCCTCGGCCGGGGCGGCGACCGCCCGGCCGTCATCAGCTCCCGGCGCTGCGCAGCCGGGAGTCGGAACCGCCGCCGCAGGCACAGCGCCGGCGGCATCGCCCCGGGCCGGAACTGACGGCCCGGGCAAGAGCGCGCCGGCCGGCAGCGCGGCGCCCAAGGCATCGGCGGCGGCGAAGCCCGCCGCCTCGGCGCAAGCTTCCGCCGGCACCGTGAAGCCGGCGGCCACGGCCAAGCCGTCCCAGGCTCCGGCGCCATCCCCCTCGCCCAAGGCGACGTCCGTCACCATGTCGATCATAGGCGACGACCAGACCGGAACGATTCTGCCGCCGACCGCTGTCGATGTGCAGGAGGGAGATACGGCGCTGGAGGTACTGAAGCGGGCCACCCGCGCCCGCAAAATCCAGATGGAGTACAGCGGAGCCAAGGCCTTCAGCTATGTCCGGGGGATCGATAATCTGTATGAGCAGGACCGGGGTGCGGAGAGCGGCTGGATGTACCGGGTGAACGGCGAATTCCCGAGCGAAAGCGCAGGGGCGTACCGCCTCTCTCCGGGGGATAAGCTCGATTGGCTGTACACGCTGGATATGGGCAAAGACCTGGGAGCCCCTAGATGAGTGGCTTCCGGTCTATGCACCCGGCGGTGATGATCGTCTACTACGCCGGTCTGCTGGCGTTCACGCTGCTGCTCTTCCATCCGCTGTTTCTGGTTACGGAAATCGCAGTTCTGACCGGGCTGCTCGTTCTGCAGGGGCAGGGGAGAACGCTGGTACGGAGTCTTCCCTTTGTCCTGATCGTCGCAGTGCCTGCTGCGCTGCTCAATCCGCTGTTCTCGCATCGGGGAGCTGTCATCCTGTTCTATTTTATGGACCAGCCCATTACGCTTGAGGCTGTGCTCTACGGGCTTATGATGATGCTTGTGCTGCTGTCGGTGGTTATTCTGTTTCTGTCTTACAACTATACGGTGACACCGGACCGTTTCCTCTATCTGTTCGGCTCGGCGGCCCCCACAACCGCCCTGCTTGCGCTGATGACGCTCCGCTTCGTGCCGCTCTTTCAGCGGCGGCTTGCGAAGATTACGCTTATTCAGGGAGCGCGGGGGATTACTGTGGCTAAAGGCAGTCTCCGCGCCCGCATGTCAAGCGGCATGACGCTGCTGAAGACGCTCCTGAGCTGGTCGCTGGAGGAGGCGCTGCAGACCGCGGACTCCATGAAAGCCCGCGGCTACGGAATACGCCGCCGCAGCTCCTATTCGGTTCACCGGCTGGAGCGCCGGGACCGGGCGGCTCTGATCGTGCTGGGAGCCGCGGCTGCCGGCATTGTGTGGGGTTGGTACGAAGGATTCGGCTATATCATGATCTATCCCCGGATGCGGCCCCATATGTTTACATATGCCGAAGCGGGAATGTACGCCGCCTTTTGCTTATTTACGATGCTTCCGCTGTGGGTGGAAGGGAAGGAGATCTGGTTATGGAAATACTCCGGGCGCAGGAGCTTTCGTTCCGCTATCCCGAAGCGTCCCGGCCTTCATTGGACCGAATATCGTTCGGAATAGAGGAAGGGGAGTTCATCGTTCTCTGCGGGCCTTCGGGCAGCGGGAAGACGACGCTCCTTCGGCATCTCAAACGGGAGCTTGCACCGGTCGGGGAGAAGAGCGGAACCGTGCTGTACAGGGGGATGGAGCTTGGCGAGCTTCCGCCCGAGACGGCCGCCGGCGAGATTGGCATGGTCTTTCAGAATCCGGATGCGCAGATTGTCATGGAGACCGTATGGCAGGAGCTGGCTTTCTCTATGGAAAATATGGGGCTGCCGCCTTCCGTGATGCGCAGCAGACTGGCGGAGTTCGCCGGATTGTTCAATCTGGAGCCGCTGCTCTATAAGCCGGTTCACGAGCTGTCCGGCGGCCAGAAGCAGCTGGTCAATCTTGCTTCCGTGCTGCTGCTTCACCCCCGGCTGCTGCTGCTCGATGAACCGACATCCCAGCTCGATCCTGTGGCGTCCCGGGAGTTCATCCATCTGCTGCGGAGGCTGAACGAGGAATTGTCGATGACGATTATCCTGAGCGAACACCGCCTGGAGGAGGCGATGCCGCTTGCAGACCGGGTTCTGGTCATGGAGCAGGGCAGGCTTGCCGCCTGCGGCACTCCCCGGGAGCTTGTGCTTGCCAGCGGCCGGGAGTCGGGAAGAGGGCTGGAGCCGTACCTTCCGTCGGCGTCGCGCCTGTTCCTGGCGCTGTATCCAGAGCCGGACGACCGGCGGCCGGATCAGGTTCCATTGACCGTCCGCGAAGGCAAACGCTGGCTTGGCGAAGCCGCCGTAAGCCGCCGTTTCCAGCCGGAAGCGGCTTCGGCGATCAGCCTATCTTCGCCCGGACCCGCCGTACTTCATGGCGCGGCCGGAAGTGAGGACAGGGGCATCACGGCTTCGAAGCCGCTGCTCGAGTGCCGGGAAATTTCGTTCCGCTATGAGAAGGACGGCCCTGAGGTTCTGCGGAAGCTGGATTTCTCCCTCTACGGGAGCGAGCTCATCGCAATTCTCGGCGGCAACGGGGCCGGCAAATCGACACTGCTTCAAGTAATGGCCGGTCTGCTTAAGCCGCAGCGCGGACGTCTGAAGCCAAGGAGCGGCGTGACGGCGGGCTATCTGGCGCAGAACCCGCTGCTCTACTTCAGCCACGATACGGTGGCGGAGGAGCTGGTGCATATGGCCCGCTATGCGGGTCTGTCAGCGGCGGAGGGGGAACGGGAAATCGGCGCATTGACAGATAAGCTGGGACTTGGCGGTGTGCTGGACAGCCACCCGCAGGATATTAGCGGGGGCGAGCAGCAGCGGACTGCGCTTGCCCTGGTGCTGCTGCTGCGTCCGGATATTCTGCTGCTGGATGAGCCGACCAAAGGGCTGGACCCGGCCGCCAAGGAGGAGCTCTCGGAGCTGCTGGGCACTCTCGTACGGGACGGCCGGAATGTTACTATAGTTACGCATGATGTGGAATTTGCGGCCCGCTGCGCCACCCGCTGTGCCATGCTGTTTGACGGCGGTATAGCGGCGGAAGGAACGCCGTCCGCTTTTTTCGGCGCCAATTATTTCTACACGACAGCCGTTGGCCGGATCGTGCGCGACTGGCTGCCTGAAGCTCTGACGATTGAGGATGTGATGGCGCGATGGTGAAGCTCCGCCTGCCGCTTCTGCTCGGCCTGGGACTGTTCATCGGAGGTCTGGCGCTCTCCTCTGCACTGAAGGACCGGCACTATCTCCTGCTCAGCTTCGTGCTGCTGGTCGCGGCCATGCTGCCGCTGTTCCTTCGGCTGGAGCGCCGCAAGCTGGAGCCCCGCGAGCTGGTTCTCCTTGCGGTTCTCGCAGCAGTCGCCGCCGTAAGCCGCATTCCGTTCGCCGCCCTGCCGAGCGTCAAGCCGGTATCGGCCATTGTTATTTTATCCGCTTATGTATTCGGGGCTGAGGCGGGCTTTGTGATCGGGGCGGTGGCGGCACTCGTCTCCAATCTGTATTTTGGACAGGGACCCTGGACGCCTTGGCAGATGTTCGCCTGGGGAATGGTTGGGCTGACCGCTGGCTGGCTGCGGAATACCGGATTTATGAGAAGCCGCCTTGGACTTTTGACATTCGGTTTTGTATGGGGATTTCTGTTCGGCTGGATTATGAATATCTGGACCCTGATCGGGCTCCCGGATGCGTTCAGCTGGGGGCTGGTGCTGACGGTATATGCCCAGAGTTTTTATTTTGACTTGGCGCATGCGATATCGAACGTCATCTTCCTGTCCATTTTGGCGGGAGGGTGGATCAAGGTGCTGGAGCGTTTCCGCCAAAAATACGGGCTGCTGCGTTAAAACGGGAGCCATAGTGTAAGAGGCCGTCCCAAAGTGGGTTTTTTCACCACGCGCAACAGCCCGCTCAGATAAGATTGTCTCAACCGATTAATGGAAGCACTTATGATTCAAGCGAGTTGATGTATCGGAATAGCAAAGTTGATCCATGGTAAATTTGAATGTGCAAAGAGATCGCCCCTTTGGAGATGGTTGGGTGATACCTCCATATAGACGGGTACCCATACACTGGACACTTCAATAAAGTGTTTAGAGTATGGGTACCTTTTTGTATATTGGAATCAATAGTGGGGGCGGACAAGATGAGCAAGAAGCCTAGAGATTGCCTCCCTGCCGGATTTTTGCGGTAGCGCCGCTGTTGATTATATAATCCATTCCTTCCGCTTCAACCGACACTCCATAGTCCCTAAGGGCCCCATGAATCGTAACAAAGCCGTTTCGCACATCCATCAGTACCAATTCCGGATCTCGGGCATACGGATCGCCCCATCCGCCGCCTCCGGCACGCTGGAATTCAATAATCCCTCCGCCGCTCATCGGGATATGGAACGCTGTCTCACGAACCTCAAGCGGCTCCTGTGCTTCCGCGTCAACGATCACCAGATTGGATGGGGCATCCGCTCCCCCGCACAACCCCCGTGTCGTATTGCGGACACCCGCCATCATGACGCTCGTGCGGCTTGGTTCCTGATGCTGAATCTTCACATGTAGTCCCGGTGTGCCGCGCCATTGCCCGGCGCCTGTAAAATCCGCCGTATATTCATGCTTCAACACACGGCTTGGGTACTGAAGCTCGTTCATCTCGATGGAGGGCAGAATGACCCCGGTCATTACAGGAGGATACAATCCCCAGCCGTCGGTTTGATAAGCGCCGCCTGCCCCGCCCGTGTACCCGAAAAAGTTCAAGTTCACCCATGGACGGCCGTCCTCATACTGTCCACTTGTATAAGCCAGCGGCAGCTTGTGCGCATTGACGCCAACGCGCTTGGGAGCGCATTTCGAAATCGCGAGAAGTACGGCTTCAGCAATCTCCGCCCCTGTGCAGGCTGTCGCGTGGCCGCATGGTGCCGGGAGATGCGGATTAACCACACTTCCCTCCGGAGCGATAACTTTGACCGGATTCATATAACCTTCGTTAATTGGAATGCTTTCATCGCAGCAGGTGGAGATCGCAACAAAAGAAAAGGAAGTCGTATTGGACAACGGGCTATTAATGAATCCTGGAACCTGTGGAGAGGAGCCCTCAAAATCGATCGTCAGGTCGCTCCCGGATACGGTCACGCTGGCCCTTACCCTAATATCCCGGTTGCCCTGAAAGTCGTGATCGGCAAATGTCTCCGCGGTATAGGTTCCGTCGGGCCAGCTCGCGATTTCCTCACGGACCCGAGACTCCGTATACTCAATGCGCTGATCAATGGATCGGCTTACCTTGTCATAGCCATAACGGTTCAGCAGCATCTCTCCCCGTTGAGCGGCCAGCTTGCAGGCGCCTATCATCGCTTCCAGATCGCCTTCCAGCCAGTGCTCCAGCCGATTGTTGGCGAGAAGAAGCTCGAACACATCCCGTCTTTTCTCCCCACGCTCATACAGCTTCAAAGGGGGAATACGCAATCCGTCCTGCCATATATCCCGGGACCTTGGATTATATCCGCCGGCAACAGGACCTCCGTTATCCCCCATATGACTGCGAACCGCGGGAAGCAGCACCGGACGGCGCCCATGAAAAACAGGCATAACGATCGTCCAGTCCAGACTGTGGGAGCCGCCATAATAAGGATCATTCACGAGTAAAATATCGCCGGGGTGAAGGTCATTTTTGAACGCATCCATCAGTTCGTTGACAGCACTGACCACCGCGTATAAATGCAGGGTGCATCCCGGCGCTTGGGCCACAAGGCGGGTCTTGCCCTCCGCAAAATCAAATACGCCTGTAGTAAAATCATGAGCTTCGTTAAACAAAGGCGATCGGGCGGTTCGGGTGACCGCTGCGCTCATCTCCTCCGCTACGGAGTCCAGCGTCCCACCGACTACCTGGGATAAAATCCACTCGTTAACAGGACGTCTCATGGATATCGTCCTCCTTTTCCGTCCTGCTCGTTTCGTGTGTGCAACCATAGCGGTAGTCCAGTATGTCTCCCTTTGCTACAGGTACTCCCGTTCCTGTGCCGTTCCGGGCTCCATTGGCTACATTAACTATCCGGAACTCTGTTTCTCCGCCCGGTACAAAGATGCAGGCTTCATAACGGCCATGCAGCACTTCCAACTGAACTTCCATGCCGCCGTCGTCCGACAGTTTCCGGTGTCTGATTCTGAGATCGCTGCGCCATTCCAGCTCCTCAGCCGATACCAGCTTCCGTCCGCCCTGGAGGACAGGTGCGCCCCAGCCGGCCTGAGATATGGTAAACCCGGGTTCCAGGAACACCGGCTCCATTACGGCCTGGGAGCCTACAGGAGGATACAACACCGTCAGCGGGGCGGGTCCGTGGACTCCCGCAAAGTCCGGATTGCTCTCTCTTTGAATGGCTGTAGTGATCGCGCGGGCAACTGCATGGCCGGTGGAATGCAGCCCCAGCGCCGTAGCCGCTGGAAATCCGGGATTGACCACACTGTTACTAGGAAGGTTAAACTCGAAGACATCCAGCAGTCCGTCATTAATCGGGAGCAGGTCCAGGTGTTCGGCCATCAGGGCCGTTACCGCGCAAGCGGCCGTTGTCCCGGCGGTTATGTTATACGGAAGGGCTAGCTGCCCGGACGTACCGGAGAAATCGAAAACACAGTGCTCGGGGCTACGCCGCACTTTGACCAGAACCTTTTCCTGGGTCTCTTGTAAAAACAGCGGTGACTCCCCTGAAATCTCTTCCGGAATATCCGTCAGCAGCTCCAGCGTACGCTGCCGGGTGTGGTGCTTCATTCTTTCCACCGCGTGGTTCACGGACGAAATGCCGTAGATGCCGAGAAGCTTAAGAATTGATTTCCTGGCCTCCATAAGGCACGCGTACATGGCTTGTATATCGGATTCCAGTAGTTTTCCGGCACGGCTGTTGGCTAGGAGGAATCGCCAGACATCGCGCTGCAGCTTTCCTCCTTTGTAGAGCTTAACCGGAGTCAAACGCATGCTTTCCTGCCAGACTTCAAATGCATCCGGATTGTACCCACCCGGATATTCCCCGCCAAGATCGGCCATTTGAGCGCGGATAACCGGACTTAGAACAAGCTCACCCTCGGCAAATACCGGAAGCATCATGGTCAGCATCTGAGCCTTGGTTCCGCCTACATAAACATCGGCCGTAATCAGCACGTCGCCTTCTTCAAGATCATATTCGAAGTGTTCCCGCAGCTCCCGGGCTGCCGATCTGAGCGCGTACAAGTGCTCTGCTTCAGCCTGGAACTGATTCGCCAGGGCGCCTTCTCCGGTGATGACTCCAGCGGCAAACGCCCCGTTTTCCGCGAGCAGTGAGGAACGGGAGACGCGCCGTAGCTGCTCCCCCGCATAGCGGCTGACGGAAGCCAGCTTGCCATAGATAATTTGATCGGCAATCGTATGGGCGTTCGACATGATTAAGTCCCCTCTCTATCGTGCCGAACCTCGATAATGCAGTTTCCCCCCGCATCAATAAGAGCTTCATGTCCCGGGTAGACGACAATCGTCGTCCCCCATTGTTCGATAACGGCAGGCCCAATAATGAGGTTGCCCGGCTTAAGGTTGGCTCCATTATAGATGGAGGTCGCGTCCGGTTCGGAGCTGAAATACACCTGCCGGACACTCGTTAACGCATCCTGCGGATCTTCGCCCTCGAATGTCTTCTCTTCAAACTGAATTCGTTCCCGAACCCCGATCAGATCCAGTCTAAGATTCAGAATTTCAACTTCCTGTCCGGTATTTTGATGCGCATATAAACGCTCATGCAGTTCATGGAATTGTTTGATGGTGGCTTCCATATTCAATGACGTTACTTTTCGGGTCCTTGTCCGGATCGGGACCGTAACCTCATGCACCTCACCCGCATAGCGGATATCTACATAACGCCGGATTTCCTCATGCAGCTTAAGTCTGGAATTGTCGCCCAGCTTCTCTCTGGCGGACTGCTCCATCGATTCGAACAGATCATTCATCCGCTGCAGGTCCAGTTCAGCGCCGGAAGTATAAAATGTCCGCAGCTCCGTTACTTTCAGGTTGGCTGTCACATCGCCAAGCGCACACAGCACCGGGGCGAATCCCGGTACGATGATCGTCTCGATTCCAAGATCCTCCGCCTGGCGTCCGGCATGAACCGCCCCTGCACCGCCTGCCGCGAGAAGGGCAAACCGCCGGGGATCATGCCCCCGCTGTGTGGTGACAAACCGGATGGCATTGGACATATTGTTATTGACGATTTCGGAAATCGCTAACGCCGCCTCGATCACGCTAATGCCCAGAGGATTGGCGATATGCGTGCGGAGGGCTTCCTCGGACAGCGAACGGTCCAGCTTCATTTCTCCGCCCAAAAAATGATCCGGATTCATGTAGCCTAAGACCAGATTGACATCCGTCACCGTCGGCTCCGTGCCCCCTCTACCGTAACAGGCCGGGCCCGGCGTGGAACCCGCGCTGCGTGGTCCCACTTGAAGCATGCCTCCACTGTCAATCCATGCGATGCTCCCGCCTCCCGCTCCGACGGTATGGATGTCAAGCATAGGAAGCGCAACCCTGTAACGGCTGATCCAGCTTTCGGTGGTTAAGGTTGGTTGAAGGGATTCAATAACGGAAACGTCATAGCTGGTACCTCCCATATCTACGGTGATCAAGTCGGAATAGCCGATCCGTTCACCAAGAAAGGTAGCGGCAGTAACTCCGCCCGCGGGACCCGAGAGCAAGCAGCTGGCCGCCAGATTCCCGCTTTGGATAATATTTTGCACGCCTCCGCCCGACTGCATGACAAACAAATCGCCCGCAAATCCTTGCTCTTTCAGCCTGCGCTCCAGCCTTTCCAGATAGTGCTTCATTGAGGGGGCGGTATAGGCATTCACGATCGTCGTACTGACGCGTTCAAATTCGCGGATTTGAGGCAGCACTTCGACGGACAGGGTGACAAAAATTTCAGGAGCCATCTCACTGAATATTTGCTTGACCCTCTCCTCATGGGCCGGATACAGGAAGCTGAACAGAAAGCTCACCGCAACGGCTTCAACCCCTTCCGACTGAAAGAACGCAGCAGCTTCGCGTACAGCCTGTTCATCCAGTTCCCGTATCACCTCGCCCTGGGCGCTTACCCTCTCGGGCACGCCGATCCTCAGCCTCCGGGGTACGATAGGATACGGAGCGGGGAGACGGGGCGAGAATACACTTTCCTTATAGGAGCGCCGGAATTCGATTTCATCCCGGAAGCCTTCGGTTGTGATCAAACCAACCTTGGCGCCCGAATATTCCAAAATCGTATTTGTCGCCACAGTGGTGCCATGGATAAGCAGAGTGCAGTTTTTCAGGAATTGTTCGGCTGTCTGTCCGATTATACCGGCTATCTTGACAATTCCCTGGATGACGCCGTCCGAAGGGTCCGGTGTGGAAGGCGTCTTCGTTGCCGTAATTCTTCCCTGATCGTCAAGCGCGGTGATGTCTGTAAATGTTCCTCCTACGTCAATGCCTAGCTTCCAGCTGTTTGCTGCCGTCGATGCCATTTTCCTTCCTCCTGCTGTTTGTATACATCAAGTGACTGTTGATTACTGCAATGCCGGTTAATAGCCTGTCGAGTCTTCCGTCGATTTGCCGAATTCGTATGGGATACGCGCCGCTTTTAATACCAGCGTAATCAGAGGATAGAGGATTAGTCCAAGCAGGGTGGAGTTGATCGGACTGATTCCCCAGTTGATATGGGAAGCGATCAAGCCTGCTGCAATCACGGTAACCAGAGCTGCAACGTTAATCGCTGCATATTCGGTGCCAGGTCCGAAACGGTAGCTGTTCCGCCGAACGAACCAATGATCGGCGATCATTACGCCAGCAATTGGCGGTACATAGACTCCCAGGAAGTTAAGGAACGGTACAAAGTGATCCTGATAACCGGTTAACGCGATCACAATTCCAAGGACGCCCATTCCGATGACCAGAATGTACTTGGGAAGACGGATAACGTTGCGCAATCCGAGAGCGCCGGTATACAAATTGTTGTCATTGTTGGACCACTGCGCGAACACAAGGATAAGAAAAGCGAAGAAACCCAACCCCAGCTTGGCCATGACGGCAGGGATGTTCGGCGTTGAACCCAGTTCGGGCAGCTGAGCCGCAAAGGTCATGGATGCACCGGCAATGATCGAGAAGATTCCCCCGACAAAATAACCTGCCGCTGCGCCGAATCCTCCGGCAAACGGCGTCTTGCCGTAACGGCTGACATCGGGAAACACGACGGCTCCGAGAGCGGCATTGCCTACAACAAGCGTGATCCCGGCAAATAGGCTCAAAGGATCGCCGGTCGGCTGGGCGGAGAACAGCATGCCGAAGCCGCCTGACTGGTCGGTTGCCACCCATATGCCCCAAATAGAGAGAAGGATAACCATGGGAACCGCGACAAAGCTAAGATACGTAATTCCTTTATAGCCGATCAGGGCAGTGAGCATCATTAAAGCCCCGCCCCAGACAATCGCAATATTGGGATTGGCGAACCATTGTCCCGGGAACATCTGCTCGATCGTCGATCCGAAGAAAGCTACCTGCCAGCCAAACCAGCCAATTCCCATGGTCAAGGACAACAATAAACCGAACAGGCTTGCACCGGTACGTCCAAACGCTTGTCTGGCCAGAACCGCAGTCGCTACGCCGTATTTGGCGCCCACCCATCCTTGAAAGAATCCGTATACGGCCAAAATCAGCATGCCCAGCAGCGCGGCCAGAATCGCTTGTCCGAAGCTCATGCCTGCCGCCAGCGAACCGCCAACAAAAATCGTCGAAAGCGATATAATCCAGCCGCAGCTCGTGAAGGCCACATTCAGGAGCCCTTTCCGCTCATTCTCTGGCACTGCCTGAATTGCATAGTCGTCCAAACGTTGAGCAGTGTTGATTTCGAGTGGTCCGGTTGACATATTTTTCATCTCCTATTATTGAAATTTGGTGTATTCCATCAGTTTTTCAATTCATACGTAAGTTCAGCACCGCGCTTTAAGGTATTGCCGATAGTGCAGATTCTGGATGCGTGGGTAAGCAGCTTCTCCCGAAGATCCGAATCCAGACTTCTGGCAAAATCCGCAGTTATCCGAAACTTCTCCACCCTGGGAGCGCCAACGGACGCTTTGTGCGGTTGAACCTCTATAATAAGCTCATTTTCCTCTATCTCTTCCTGCTCCAGCAGACGTACCAGGGATACCGCAATACACATCCCAAGCGCTTCGCACATGATATCCATCGGTGAGAGGGCAGCCCCGTCAGGCGGCTCGTAAGTATAATCGCTAGTCGTCTTGTATGAACTTCCATTCCAGCGGATTGCAATCATAGTTGTCCTTCTTTCTTTAAATTCCGAGCAGACCGAAGAACTCGAATCTGGCCGTCTGTGCGGCGATTTCATCCAATGTCTTCTCCGACAGGGGAGAGTCCGGAGCTTGCGGACCGAACAGCCATCTGGCTATCGTTCCCTCGATTAAACTCATCAGCATCGCAGCCCGGACGCCGGGCTCAATACTCTGCGGGAGCATCTCCAGTTCCATTGCCCGCTGAATGTTTCGCCGGAAGGACAGCTCGAGCTCGATTCGGGTATCGCTGGATGCTTTGCGAATGGCTTCATCGGATGAACCGCTTCCGAGCAGCAATTCCATAAAATAACGGTTGTCGCTGGCGAACCGGAAGAGATTCTTCAATAAGGATTCCGATGCGCTGACCATATCCGTTACAGAGCCGGTATGCTCCCGATACCCCTGGGAGATGACATTAAGCACTTTTTCTCTTCCGGTGGCGATAATCTCCAGCACAATAGCTTCCTTGCTCTTGAAATACCAATAAAATGTGCCTTGGGCTACTCCGGCCTTTTTGACGATATCTGATATTTTGGTCTTGTGATAACCCTGGGTCGCAAACAGCTCTACGGCGACATCCAGCAATTCCAACCGTCGGTCGTTATTCTTTATTTCATTACAATCACTACTCAAGCAAACACCCCCGATTGATCAGTCAGTCAGTTTTTTTATTAATCCTATCTCCAAACTATGAATTAGTCAATCTTTAATTTTTAATTATCGAAAAAAAGCAAAAAACTACGTCTCCCGTTTCACTAACGTTAGCGGTCACAAGCGCAAGCCGGCGGAAAAGCAGCGGCGTTAGGTTTGATAAATCGATCTCATATTTGCCTATTTTATCCAAATTTTAATATCATTCATTTAAACAGTCTCAATCGCCGATAAAAAAGAAAGGAGAAAAGTTCATCCGGGAAGGCGAGGATCAGGCAAACTATGAAAAATTTAAAATTAAGAACAAAAATGTGGCTGCTCACGATCATTGTGCTGCTGTCTCTGCTCAGTGTGGGAATATCGGGCACGCTCACAGGCCAACAGCTGGCCGGCCGTTCCAAGGATATATATCAGCATAACTTGCTGCCTGCACAGTGGGTTTCACAGATTCGTCTGAACAATGAAATGATTAAGTCCGATGTGCTGGCGCTTCTGCTGACCGAGGATCTGGCAACCAATGATAAGCTTACGAATGATATCGAAGCCAAGATAGCGGGCAACGACGAAGTGACCAAGAAGCTGAAGCAGCTCAGCTGGGACAATGCGGTCATCTCGCAGAAGCTGAAGGAATATGAATCTCTGCTGCCGGAATACCGCGCCAAGCGGGAGCAGATTATCGTATTCGGCAAGGCCAATCAGAATGCCCAGGCTTACAAGCTGTACTCGGGCGAGTTCAACACGCTGAATGACAAAATGTTTGGTCTCCTGAACGATATCGGCAGCCAGCTTCAGCAGGCTGCGGAGAATACGTATGAGGCTGCTTCCTCACAGGCTGATCAGGCGAGAAACACCAATATTATTATGATCGCAGTATATGTGCTGATCAGCATGGCGGCTTCCCGTCTCATCCTCGGGCTTATCACCAAGCCGCTGGCTGAACTGCGGAACTTGATGAGCCGGGCGGAGAAGGGCGATCTTACGGCTATGTCGTCGTATTCGTCGAGAGATGAAATCGGCCAGATTATCCAGTCTTACAATACGATGATGGAGAGTCTGCGCCGGATGCTTCACAGCGTTTCGGAGAGCGCCGAGACCTTGTCCGCCTCATCCGAGCAGATGAGCGCTAGCTCCGAACAGACGTCGCTTGCATCCAATCTGATTGCTTCGACCGCTTCCGAGCTTGCAACGGGCTTTGAGGTCCAGGTGAACGCCATCGCAGAGACCAACGCATCTGTCCAGGCAATGGCGGAGGATATCGATTCGGTCCAGACAGGTACGGGGCAGATGTCGGAGCTGATGGCGCTGGCTTCGAATTCTGCCGACCGGGGGGCGGAGAAGGTTGCCTGGGTGTCGGAGCAGATGACCGAGATCAATACGAGCATGATACAGTCGCAGGACACCATCATTTCACTGGCGAGGCTGTCCGATCAAATCAGCGAGATCATTACGACTATTAACGGCATCGCGGGACAGACAAGCCTGCTCTCGCTCAATGCCTCCATTGAGGCGGCCAGAGCGGGCGAAGCGGGCCGGGGCTTCGCTGTCGTGGCGGGAGAAATTCGCAAGCTGTCCGAAGAGACCGCCAACAGCTCTCTGCATATTACCGACATCATTACTCAGATCCAGCAGCAGACCCGCGAAGCAGTGGAGTCGATGGCTGGCGGGGCAAGGCTGGCGTCGGAAGGTGTGGAGGGAAGCCGCGAGATTGCGGAAGCCTTCGCTCAAATCGTCGCCTCCATTGAGGATGCCATCCGCCAGATGGAGAAGATGAACAAATCGGTCTCCCATGTGTACAGCGAATGCGGCGATCTGGTCGAAGTCATGAACATGGTAAATGAGGTCACCCAGAAAGGGGCGGCAGGCGTCGAGGATGTCAGCGCGTCCAGCCAGGAACAGATGTCGGCCATGGAGGAGATGTCCAGTTCCGCCCGCTATGTGGCGACAGTCGCCGAGGGACTGCAGAAGGAGCTTTCGGAATTCAAGCTGTAGACTGCATGTACTTCCGGGGGCCCATGGGGCATCTCATTACCAGAGAAAAATCGAAACTCGCGTAAGCCTGCTGAAACCTGTTTTCAGCAGGCTTTTTGCATTTGAACTAGCAGCTTGACAGAGCCTCATAAGCGGTGTAAATTGAGGTTGTTAGAATTAGTATCAGGTACTAGTATCAAGTAATAATAATCTTGAGGATGAATTGGATAATCGTGAACAGGAGGAGAACTCATGCAAGCATTCAGTCCATTTGGCTCCGCCATTACGGGAATCGGAACCTATGTACCCGAGAGAAAATTGACCAATGCCGATCTGGAGGCTATGGTAGATACCAATGATGAATGGATTGTCACACGGACCGGAATCCGTGAACGCCGGATTGCTGGAGAACAGGAATTTACGAGCCATATGGCCGCTGCCGCCGTGCAAAATATGATTGACCGCTTCGGAGTGGATGTGACCGACGCCGATCTGATTTTGATGTGCACTCATACTCCCGATTTTCCCTTCCCGGGAACAGCTTGCCTGCTTCAGCGCCATTTCGGGATCGAGAAGGCGGGCGCCGTTGACCTCAATGCGACCTGCGCAGGCTTTGTGTACGGGCTTGTTATGGCAGACGGCCTGCTCCGCTCCGGAGCCTTCCGCAAAATTCTGGTGGCCGCCGGCGATAGCATGAGCAAAATTACGGACTATACCGACCGCTCTTCCTGTATTCTGTTCGGCGACGGTGCCGGGGCCGTGCTGATGGAGCGGACACTTGCTCCGGACGCCTCCTGCGTACTGGCCAGCGATCTCGGCTCGGACGGCTCGGGCGGAACGGTCATCCGCCGCGCCGGGCTGGCGAAGTCGCTCGACGGAATCGATTTTGATCCGGCCGGATATTTCTATCAGAACGGCCGTGAGGTATACCGCTGGGCTGTTCAGACGGTTACGGCGGGAACGAAGCGGCTTGCTGAAGCTGCGGGAACAGCCGTAGACGGAATCGACTGGTTCGTGCCGCACAGCTCCAATCTGCGGATGATCGAATCCATCTGCGAGCGCAGCGGATTTCCGCTTGAACGCACGCTGCTGAGTCTGGAGCTCTTCGGGAATACGTCGGCGGCGTCCATACCGCTTGCGCTGGATTTGGCCGTCAAGGACGGACGCGTTAAGCAGGATGACAAGCTGCTGCTGTTCGGCTTCGGAGGAGGCCTTGTCTACGCGGGAGCGGTCATTCGCTGGTCTTTGTAAAGCGGAGTAACGAAAGGGGGCATGGCAACAATGAATAACCTGAATATCCGGGTTCTTGACGAATCGGATGCTGAAGCGTATCAGGAATTGCGGCTGCGCGCTTTGACTCTCAGCCCTGCGGCCTTCGGCTCGACCTATGAGCGGGAAGCAGCTTTTTCCATGGATACCGTAAGAGAACGAATCGCCCCGTCCACCGATAAATTTGTACTGGGCGCTTTTGCAGAGAGCCGGCTTGCCGCCATCGTTACTTTTGTGCGGGAACCCGGCACCAAGACTTCCCATAAAGCCAATCTGTATGGCATGTATACCATCCCGGAAGCCCGGGGATACGGAATCGGAAAATCGCTGCTGCTGGAATTGATCACAAGAGCGGAGGATTGTGAAGGCGTGGAACG